>Ga0256406_1000513_pt1 | contig 70177 bp, 55 predicted proteins | sample RumenRJG_03DNA_FD_185986 | JGI IMG/M metagenome (GOLD analysis project Ga0256406, IMG submission 185986) | Bovine rumen microbial communities from Lethbridge, Alberta, Canada - RJG_03 | ecosystem: Host-associated > Mammals > Digestive system > Stomach > Rumen | place: Canada: Alberta | collected... | reverse complement strand
TTATGCCATTGGCAATTTTCTCTCATCCTCAGCGCTGAGTCCGTAGGGCAACAATAGGCTTTAGCCTAAGCGCTGAGGATGAGATTTTCCTTTTAATCATCATCCACGGAAAAATTCAACTGGTCCTGCAAAACTCAAGTGAAATATTCAGTTTTCAAAAGATGAACCATTCTCAAGCCAACAACGCCCCCACGAGTGCCGATTCAAGGCCAAAATCCTCACGCGGAGAGAAGATCTTCAAGCGAGTGCTCTTCGCCATCGGTCTGGTGTCGTTTGTCATCATGATATTCACCTTCAAGGTCAGCCGTGAGCAGCTACTGACGCTCCTGCGGCGTTCGTGGTATATCTTCCCCGCAGTCATCGCCATGTGGATACCCTTGTACCTGATGAATGCGTGGGCATGGCGCAAGATGCTCCAAGGCCAGGGCCGCGACGAGGTGAGCCTGCTGACGATGTTCCGCTGGACCATCTCGGGCTTTGCTCTGAACAGCCTCACGCCGATGGGACTCCTTGGCGGTGAGCCATACAAGATTGTGGAACTGAAGCGCCTCGTAGGCACCGAGCGGGCCACGTCGTCGGTGATCCTCTTTTCCATGATGCACATCTACACCCACTTCTGGTTCTGGCTCACGTCCATCGCCGTCTACCTGCTGCTCTGCCTTGTCGGCAATCTGACGATGAGCGTGCCCATTGCCATCGTACTGGCCTTCGGCGGTGCCTTCAGCCTCGGCGGCGTCTACCTCTTCCGCAAGGGCTATAAGCACGGCTTCATCATGAAGTTGCTGCGGGGCCTAGGCCATGTGTGGGGACTGCGCAAGTGGGCCACCCGAATGCAGGTCCGCCACCACGACGCCCTGACCACGATCGACTCGCAGATCAGCCAGCTCCACAGCCAGGACCGGTCGGTCTACAATGCCTGCTTCTGGATCGAGTATGTGGGCCGTCTGCTGATGAGCTGTGAGGGTTTCCTCATTCTCCTCATGCTGGGCGTGGGCAATGGCAGCACCCTCGGGGGCTACCTGCTGCTCTGGCTCCACAGCATGCTCATACTGGCCTTCACCTCGCTCTTTGCCAACCTCCTGGGATTCATCCCCATGCAGATGGGCACCCGCGAAGGCGGCTACGCCCTATCGGCGGCTCAGTTCGGATTCACCGCGGGAGTGGGTATGGTGATCAGCGTCGTCTGTCGCTTGAGGGAAGTCGTGTGGGACGCTATAGGACTATTGTTGATGAAAAAGAAATAGAATTACAAAATGGAAAATAAAGTACAAAGCACGTATAAGTCCAACGATACCGAGGAGTGGCTCGACAAGGTTTGGACGAGAAAGATTGGATACCTTTGGGCCGTATTCTTCAAGAAGCTGGGCGTCCACCCCAACACGGTCACGATCCTCTCGATGATCATCGGCGCGGGATCGGCGTTCTTCTTCGCCTATGGCAGCTGGTACTACAGCGGAGGTCACGGTCTGCTGATGAACGTCATTGCTGTACTGCTCCTGGCCTGGGCCAACTTCTACGACTCGGCCGACGGACAGCTGGCGCGCATGACCAATCAGAAGACGCGCTTGGGCCGCATTCTCGACGGTGCAGCGTCCGAGGTGTGGTTCATTCCCATCTACTGCGCCCTGGTGCTGCGCTTCTACCATCACCACAGCCTTGAGTTCGGCTGGCTGGGCATTGCCGACAACGAGACCAATGCTGCCATCGCTGCCCTCCTGCTCTTTGCCGTGGCCCTCTACTCGGGCTTTGTATGCCATGCGGGACAGTGCGGACTGGCCGACTACTACCGTCAGATCCATCTGCTTATCGTCAATGGCAAGAAAGGCTCAGAACTCGACACTTCAGCCCAGCAGCGACAGCTCTACGACACCACGCCCTGGCAGGGCAACCGGCTGTGGAAGTTCTTCCTCAAGAACTACGTCGCCTACACGGCCAAGCAGGAACGCCGCACTCCTGAGTTCCAGAAGCTGCGCGCTGCCGTGGAGAAGAAGTACGGCTCCTTCGAGAACCTTCCTCAGAGCGTACGTCAGCATTTCCGCAAGGCTTCGCTGCCCCTCGTAGGCATGGCCAACATCCTGACCTTCAACACGCGGGCCATAGCGCTCTACACCCTCTGCCTGCTCGACTTGTCCTGGGCCTACTTCGTCTTTGAGGTGGTCATCATGTCGCTCCTCTGCCGCTATATGAACCGCCGGCACGAACGGCTCTGCCAGACCACCTTGGAAGAGATTGAACGGCCCTAAGAGGCAGTCTGCCCCCTGTATGGATAAATGATTGAGAAACAAGAGAGAATAGACTATGCAAAAGAATATACCCCAACTTAGAAATCTCCTTACCGTCCTGTTCCTGGCTCTCTCGCTGGGCACGGTCAGGGCGCAGATACGCGGCACCGTAGTCGATGCCGACGATGGCTACGGCGTGCCCTATGCCAACGTGATGATACCCGCCACACGCGAGAATATCGCCTGCGATGGCGAGGGCAACTTCAAGCTTCCTCGCGGCCACGTGACGAAGATCGTAGTCAGCAGCGTGGGCTATGAGAAGCAGTCCGTCGTCATTCCCGCCGGAACAGACAGCATCACTGTCTCACTGAAGTCGTCGGACAACAGTCTCGCTGAAGTCAGGGTCAAGGCCCGCCGCAAGCGCTATCACCGCAAGGACAATCCTGCCGTGGAACTCATGCGGCGCGTCAAAGCGAAGAAGAAGGTGACCAATCTGGAGAACCACGACTACTACCGCTGTCGGAAATACCAGAAGATTACGCTCTCTGAGAACGAGGTCGACACGGTGGGCAAGAATCGCAAGCCCTGGTATCTCAACCATCTGGACAAGTCGCCCATCGACAGCACGAAACTCATCCTTCCGGTCACCATCAACGAGCAGATCACCGAGCATCTCTATCGCAAGAAGCCCCGCCGCGACCTCGACATCGTGGAGGCCACGCGTGCCTCGGGCGTCAACAAGATCTTCCAGACGGGCGACATGGTCAACACCATGCTCAAGGAGGTGTTTCAGGACGTGGATATCAACAACGACTACATCCGTATACTCCAGTACCCCTTCCCCTCACCGCTGGGGCGCACGGCCATCAGCTTCTTCCACTTCTACATCCAGGACACGGTCAAGGTGGACCGCGACTCGTGCTACCATGTCGTCTTCTATCCCGCCAACCAGCGAGACTTCGGATTCAAGGGCGAGCTCTTCATCACCAAGGATTCCGACCTCCACGTCAAGCGCTGCATGCTGGAGATACCGAAGAAGAGCGACGTCAACTTCATCGACAAGATGCGCATCACGCAGTCGTTTGAGAAACTCTCCGACGGACAGTGGATTCTCTCCTCCGACGACATGGAGGCCGAGGTGAAGCTGCTGAGCGTGCTGCCGCGCATGCTCGTCATCCGCAACACACGCATCGACGACTACGACCTCAATCCCATCGACACCAAGTTGCTGCGCGGCAAGGCGCCACAGAAGGAGGATCCCAGCGCCCGAATACGCAACGACCGCTGGTGGGACCAGAACCGACCGATGCCCCTCTCGAAGAGCGAGGATGGCATGGACTACTTCGTCTACCGCCTCACCAAGAGCAAGAACTTCGGATGGGCCAGCATCATGGCCAAGATGATTTTTGAGAACTTCGTCGAGACCGGAAAGCCCGGCAACAAGGACTACTTCGACTTCGGTCCCGTCAGCACCCTCGTCTCCCACAACTTCGTCGACGGTTATCGTTTCCGTCTCTCGGGCCGTACGATGGCCGACCTCAACCCTCACCTCTTCTGGAAGGGATTCGCTGCCTGGGGCGAGCGGAGCCACAAGTGGTACTACGGCAGCGAGGTGACCTGGGGCTTGAACCGCAAGGAGCGTTCGCCCTTCGAATACCCGCAGCGCAACCTCACCTTCGAGACTACCTACGACCTCATGTCGCCCGCCGACAAATACCTGACCAACAACAAGGACAACATCTTCGAGTCGTTCCGCACGCAAGATGTCAGGCAGATGTACTTCTACAACCGGCAGAAGCTCGAGTTCACCTACGAGACCGACTGGGGACTGAGCTGGAAGGCAAGCGTCAAGGCCGAGAGCAACAAGCCTACGGGCGACCTCCACTTCCTTCATCTCAACGATGACGGAGAGACCCTGCGCCTGCGCACCACTGAGTTCTCTGGCACGATACGCTTCAATCCCAACCAGACCTACATCAACACGAAGCAGCGCCGCTGGCCCGTCAACCTCGACTCGCCCGACATCTCCCTCACCCATATCCTGGGCGTGAAGGGACTGTTCGGCGGACAGTACCGCACCAACATGACGGAGCTGAACGTCTACAAGCGGCAGTGGCTCGGCTCGTGGGGCTACATCTACTTCCACGTCATCGGGCGTGCCCAGTGGAACAAAGTGCCCTTCCCGCTGCTCTGCATGCCGCCCGTAAGCCTCACCTACCTCATGGATGCCAACGACCAGACGTTCAACCTCATGCGCAACATGGAGTTCCTCAACGACCGCTACGTCTTCTGGTCAGCCCTGTGGGACCTCAACGGCAAGCTCTTCAACCGCATCCCCCTCATCAAGCATCTGAAGTGGAGAGAGTTCATCGGCATCAAGGGAATGTGGGGACACCTCACCGACAAGAACAATCCCCTGAAGAATCCCGGCGACAAGATGCTCTTCCAGTTGCCTGCCGAAAGCCATATCATGTCCAACCAGCCCTACTGGGAAGCCATGGTGGGCATCCACAACATTTTCAAGTTCTTCGGTGTGGACTACGTCCGCCGTCTCACCTACAAGGACCTTCCTCATGCCGACCATTGGGGCATCCGCTTCAACTTCATGATGTCGTTCTGAGGAGGAAGAGGGGAAGAAAAGATGCCCCTCCTCTGGCTAGACGTCCCCAGCTAGACCCACCACCGGTAGACCCACCCCCTGCCCCTCCCTACGGAGGGAGGGGAGATACATCACCGGGAAACGCAAGACAACGAATGGTAGGAGGGTCGTCATTCCTGACGGCCAAGAAAGAAAGCGAAGCCCCCCGGCCACTCCCTACGAAGGGAGGGGAGAAGCAAGCGGTGAGGGCGGAGATCCCCAGTCTGCACTCCTAAATTCGCTTGACAGAGGTTACCGAGAGTCAGCCCCGCCGGGGCTGGTTAGTTTGCTCTGTCTTACTCGCTTGATGTAGTAGGGCGTCTTTGGAGCGTCGTCATTCCTGACGACGAAGAATTTGCTTGTGATTTGCATTCAGAGTACGGGCTTGGTCGTCAGGAATGACGACCCTCCTACAAACGCTCCGATGTGACTCCCCTCCCTCTGTATTACTCTTTATACACATCTTTTTTCTTTACCGTTATGTTTATAACACATTGATTAACAGTTAAATAACTTGCATAAATCAATTATTTTTTGTATCTTTGCAAGTGTTTCCTTAAAATGAAATCTTTCTTTGGCGACCTTCGCATAGATCTGCGGGTGCAGAAGGTGCTTGACTTGATTGTCAAGTTTGGTACAACAGTGATTAATAGATGGGAAGTTTCCGGCGCGATTAAGATTGGGGCTTACCGAGTGTTGAACAATAATAAATTGAAGATGGAAGATTTGACCCTAAAGTTAGCCACCGAATGCGCTGACCGTTGCAAAGGGCATAAACACGTCCTTTGCATCCAGGATACAAAGGAATTCAATTTCGACAATATGAAAGGACGATTGTCGAAGACAGATCCTGACTTCGGATACGGCACGAACAAGCTTATGGAGTACTCGATCTACGCTCATCCGTGTATGGTGGTATCTCCTGACAATCAGGTTCCTCTGGGATTTAGCAGCATTAATGTCTACAATCATGACAGAAAGGACGACCGCCAGAAGAGCAAGCAGAAGGCGGACAAGACTCTTGAGGAGAAGGAGTCTTACCGATGGGCTGAGGCAGCGCTGCTTGCAAAGAAAAGACTGCCATCGGACGTGAGGCTGACGATGGTAGGCGACCGTGAGAACGACGCGTACTCCGTTCTGTGCAAGACCATTGAGGCTGGTTGTGACTTTGTCATCAGATCCTTTCATAATCGTATGACGGACAATGACAGTCAGCGCATCTCAGACCTCATGGACAGTATTCCTGTCAGCAAGGAGTTCAAACTGGAGATACTAGGAAGCCACAACAGAAAGTCTCGGACGGCTCGTATGGAGCTTCGTTACTCTAAGGTCACTCTGCTCAAGAGTGCCAAATCTAAAGATGCAGTCCCCGAGAAGCTGGACTGCTGGTGCATATATGTAAAAGAGAAGAGCAGCACTGTGCCGGATAAAGAAGAGCCTATAGAGTGGCGTCTGCTGACGTCTCATCCCGTTGATACAAATGAAATGGCAATACAGTGCGTAGAATGGTATAAATGCCGCTGGAATATAGAGGAACTGTTTTATGGAAAGCTTTACATAAGTTCTTCAAACTCCTGAAGAGTGATTTGGATGTCCGACCCATCTATCACAAAACCGACGAGGCAGCGCAAGCACACCTCAACCTTGCAGTCCTTGCCTACTGGATCGTGTCTGTCACGAAGTACAAGCTGAAAATGAAAGACATCAATGTGCGGTGGTCGGAGATCCTGCGCGTGATGAGTACTCAGGTGCGGGCCAGTGTAAGCATGAAGGCGTGTCGCAAAGTTGAAGTGACAACAAGGAAAGACAGTGACCCGGAAGAGAAACTAATGGAAATTTACAATGCGCTTGACATCACTCCCAACCCACGCGGCACATTGATCAGCGTAAAATCTGTGGGGGCCCAAAATCCACCTTCAAAAAAAATCAATACTGAAAATCAATCAGTTACATAACTAAACCCTGCAATGTGGGTTAATCTCCTCCGACCGAGCCAAAAAATTTTCATATCACCCGTTTTCCTCATTATCAGGAACTTAGAAACGATTTGTAAGTTTTATTGAAAAATAAATTTTCCTTCCAAGACCGCAAAAGTTTGGATTTACCATGCTTCTTTGCTAAATTTGCAGCGTAAAGAAAAGACCCCCTTCCTGGGGCTAGGGGCGGGTCTGATGGGGGATGATAGAGTTGATGGGGGCCTATGGGGTAAACAGAGCTTATGGGAGGTGAAGCTCTACTTGACTTTGAGAGCCCGCATGGCATTAAGCACGGCGAGGACCATCACGCCGACATCGGCAAAGACGGCCATTCCCATCGTAGCCAAGCCGAAGAACGCCAGCACCAATACGGCCACCTTGATGGTGATGGCAAACCAGGCATTCTGCAACGCTATGCCAATCGTGCGACGAGCAATCTCTATGGCTGTAGCTATCTTTGAAGGCTTGTCGTCCATGAGCACCACGTCGGCAGCCTCGATAGCGGCATCGCTTCCCATCGCTCCCATGGCGATGCCCACGTCAGCACGGGCCAGCACAGGCGCATCGTTGATGCCATCACCGGCAAAGGCTGTCTTCTGGCCTTCGGGCTGCTGCTTGATCAACGCTTCTACGCGCTCCACCTTATCGCCAGGCAGCAATTGGGCATGCCATTCGTCGAGACCAAGATCCTGCCCCACCTTGTCGGCCACCTCCTGCTTGTCGCCCGTGAGCATCACGGTCTTCTTTACGCCCAAGCGCTTCAGACTGGCGATGGCCTCGCGAGAATCGGCTTTCTCCTGATCGGCAATGACCACATGACCGGCATAGTTGCCATCGACAACGATGTATATCGTAGATCCCACGAGTCCGGAACATTTCTCGCACTTCTGGATTTTCACTCCCAGCTGGCCGAGCATCTTCTCATTGCCCACGTGTACTTCCTTACCGTTGACATGAGCTGTAACACCATAGCCGGCTTGCTCGGTGACATCCTCCACCGCGCAACCGTCGTTCTCATCGGGATAGGCAGCGCGCAGAGCAGCGGCAATGGGATGGGTGGAGAAGCGCTCCACATGGGCAGCAAGATGCAGAAGCTCCTTCTCGGAGAGTTTTTCGGGATGGACGGCGACAACGGAGAAGACACCCTTGGTCAGCGTACCGGTCTTGTCGAAGACCACGGTTGAAGTCTTGGATAGCGTATCCATATAGTTGCCGCCTTTGATGAGGATTCCTCTGCGTGAGGCTCCACCAATACCGGCGAAGAAGGTGAGCGGCACTGAGATCACGAGTGCGCACGGGCAGCTCACGACGAGGAACGTCAGCGCACGGTAGAGCCAGATGGCAAGGCCGCTGGAATAGCTGTCGTAGAAGAAGGGAGGCAGGAAGGCCAGCACCAAGGCGGCGATGACGACGATAGGCGTATAGACATGGGCAAACTTGGTGATGAAATTCTCACTCCGCGATTTGTTGTCGCGCGAATTCTCTACGATGCTGATGATCTTGGAAGCCGTAGACTCGCCAAACGACTTCTCGACGCGAATGCGCAGAACGCCGCTGATATTGAGGCAGCCGCTGACAACCTCATCGTCCTTGCTCACGTCGCGCGGCATCGACTCGCCGGTCAGGGCCACCGTGTTGAGCGACGACTGTCCCTCTACGACCGTTCCGTCGAGGGGAATCTTCTCCCCAGGCTTGACGACGATGGTCTCGCCCAGAGCTACCGTAGCGGGGTCGACGGTCTGCACGCTCCCCTCGCGCTCCACATGGGCCGTGTCGGGCCGGATATCCATCAGCTTGGAGATGCTCTCGCGGCTCTTGTCTTCCGCATAGTCCTCGAAGAGTTCGCCTACCTGGAAGAAGAGCATCACGAAGACTGCCTCGGTGAACTGGTTCTCTGCGCCGGGCAGGAATCCGATACCTAGAGCACCCAGCGTGGCGATACACATCAAAAAGTCCTCGTCGAAAGGATCGCCTTCACGAATTCCTTCCCAAGCCTCGCCCAGGACATCATAGCCGATGAGCAGGTAGGGTACAAGATACACCAGGAGCAGCTGCCACATGGGAAGTCCTCCGTATCTCTCCACCAGCCAGGCTCCAAACAGGAGCACTGCGGTGATGATAATTCTCAATAGTTTCTTGTTCATATCAAATGTGTTTTATTCTTTCTGGGTGCAAAGGTAATACTAAAGTTCTGCAACCAGGTTGCAAAGAGAGATGGGCCTGCCGCCGCTCCTACTTTCATTGCACTCTGCAGTCCAGACACAAAAAAATAGCCACCTAATCTACCCAAGAATCAACAAATTATTGTACCTTTGCATGTGGAAGACGCGTCTTCCCCTTCTGATTATATCAATTGATTAATAAAAGTTTTGACAACCTTTGTATGGATAAAGATTCTTGTTTAAAAGGTGAGCAGTTATTGCACCACAAACTGGACTTACTGCTACGTACGGGACTGATCCTCATGGACAGTTCTGCCGATACAAGTCGCGTGAAGCGAAACATGGAGCGCACCGCTGCCTATCTGGGACTTCCCGAAGAAAATCTTCACATTCAGATAGACTATTATATGCTGACGGTGAATCTGAGCGACGAGTACTATTCATATACAAAGATGAAGAGGTGCGTCAAGCACGGCATCAACATGGAGGCTATCCAGGAGATCAGCAAGCTCACGTGGAGAGCCATCCAGGACGATTACAGCTTGGACAAATATGAGGAATGTCTGGAGGAGATAGACCACCGCAAGCGCCACTACAGTGACTGGATCGTGGCTATCTGTGCCGGCTTCGCCTGCGGAGGATTCTGCATTCAGTTCGGTTGCGACTGGCCAGCCTTCTTCTATTGCTCGATTGCCGCCATTCTGGGCAACCGTCTGCGCATGTATCTCAACAGTCTGGGCAGCAACACCTATGCCGACATTGCCATCGCGGCCTTCGTCTCGACCCTCATCGCCTGGGCCTCGACGTTCATTTCCCGGCCGGAGGTGATGGCCTATATACCCGCTTGCCTTCAGCCCCTCTTCTACTCCTCCACCCCATGGCATCCCATGCTGGCCTGCGCCTTGTATATCGTGCCGGGCGTCCCGCTCATCAACTCGGTGAACGACCTGCTCGACAACCATATAGAGACAGGACTGGTGAGGGGCACCAACACGATATTGATGATTCTTGCGATGGCTTTCGGAATCGCCTTCGCCATAAAGGTCTGCGGCATCGACAGCTTCGTCCACAACCTGAGCATGACGCCTCACCACTCGTTTGGTGAGTATGCGCTTGCAGCCGCCATCTCAGCCATGGGCTTCGCCACGATCTTCAACACTCCTCCCCGTCTGCAGTGCTGGATTGCCATCGGCGGTATCATCGCCGTGTGCACCCGCAACTTCGTCAACCTCGGTCCGAGCAACGGAAACATAGGCCTTGACATGGGTCTGATCATCGGAACATTGGCCGGTGCCTGCATCATCTCCATCATCAACATCAAGGCCGTGCACGTGCTGCATACCCCCCATCAGTGCATCACCATCCCGGCCGTCATCCCTATGGTGCCCGGAGTGCTGATGTACAGAGCCCTCTACGGATTCATTGGCATGACCGGTGTGGTGGGTGAGCTTACCTTTGCCATGCACAATGCCGTCATGGGATCGCTGACTCTCTTGTGCATTGCCATCGGCGTGGCCATCCCGAATATCTTCATGCGCCAGTGGATCGCACCCAACCGCAAGCGCAAGTTGGAGCGACTCATTCAGCAGCGCAAGGAAAACGGAAGGTTTGTAAACCTGGATGATGTAAGCAATCAGTAAGCTGCAACCGAATCCCCCAACACGACTTGAAAGTGCCAAATCATCGGGAAATAAACAGAATCTGAGGGTATTTTTGACGGAAAGGGGAAATTTTCGGGATTTGGCGGCACGATATACAATCTTTTTTGTATTTTTGCGAGAAAATAACAACAACAAAGTTTTATTAAGATGTTAACATTAAAACTAATCAGCGAGGAAACGGAGCGCGTCGTGAAGGGCTTGGAGAAAAAGCATTTCGAGGGCGCCCGTGAAGCTATCGAAAAGGTTTTGGAATTGGACAAGCAGCGTCGTGACGCTCAGCAGAAGCTTGACGCAAACAAGCAGCAGCAGAATCAGCTGTCGAAGCAGATTGGCGTACTGATGCAGAGCGGCAAGAGAGACGAGGCCGGCGATATAAAGAAGCAGGTGGCTGAACTGAAAGCTCAGGACAAGGTGCTGGAAACCCAGATGGACGAGGCCAAGAAGGCCGTGACCGAGCTCCTGCTCACCATCCCCAACATCCCCAACGACGACGTGCCTGAAGGCAAGGACGCATCAGACAACGTGGTCGTGAAAGAAGGCGGCGTGAAGCCCAACCTCAGTGTGGACGCTCTGTGCCACTGGGACCTCTGCAAGAAGTACAACCTCGTGGACTTCGACCTCGGTGTGAAGATCACGGGTGCGGGCTTCCCTGTATATATCGGTAAGATGGCCCGTTTCCAGCGTGCCCTTGAGGCATTCTTCCTCGACGAGGCCCGCAAGAGCGGCTATTTGGAGATTCAGCCTCCCTACGTAGTGAATCAGGCTTCAGGACTCGGCACAGGTCAGCTGCCCGACAAGGAGGGTCAGATGTACCACTGCAACCTCGACGACCTCTATCTCATTCCGACGGCTGAGGTGCCCGTGACCAACATCTTCAGAGATGAGATTCTCGACGAGCAGGACCTGCCCATCAAGCGCTGTGCCTACTCGGCTTGCTTCCGTCGCGAGGCAGGCAGCTACGGCAAGGACGTGAGAGGTCTCAACCGTCTGCATCAGTTTGACAAGGTAGAGTTGGTGCGCATCGATACTCCGGAGCACAGCTATCAGAGCTTGCAGGAGATGCTTGACCACGTGGAGGGTCTCTGCCAGAAGCTCGAGCTTCCCTATCATATCCTTCGTCTCTGCGGTGGAGATATGAGCTTCACTTCTGCCATCTGCTACGACTTTGAGGTATGGAGTGCCGCTCAGAAGCGCTGGCTCGAGGTGAGCTCCGTCTCCAACTTCGAGAGCTATCAGGCCAACCGTCTGCACTGCCGCTATCGCCGCGCAGCCGACAAGAAGATAGAGCTCTGCCACACGCTCAACGGTTCAGCACTGGCTCTGCCCCGCATCGTGGCCGCCATCATGGAGGACAACCAGACACCTGAGGGCATCCGCGTGCCGAAGGTGCTCGTGCCCTACTGCGGCTTTGAGATGCTCGATGACAAGAACTTCTAACACCCACATACCAAGACTGGAAGACAGACCCCGCAAGAGAGCGTCTGCCTTCCGGTCTTCTTATTCTTTTTGAAAAGAGGTAACTGCTATTCTAATAACAATAAAAGGCCTAAAATGAACAAAATCATTAAGAAAAGACAATTCAGCGAGAAGGTTTTCTACCTCGAGGTAGAAGCACCGCTCATCGCCAGAAGCTGCAAGCCAGGCAACTTCATCATCATCCGAGTTGATGAGAAGAGTGAACGCGTACCTTACACCATCGCCAACAGCGATGCCGAACGGGGCACACTGTCGCTGGTGGTGCAGGAAGTGGGATTGTCGTCGACAAAGCTCTGCCGTCTCAACGAGGGCGACTATGTGCACGACATCGTTGGTCCGCTGGGAACGCCGTCAAAGATTGAGAACTACGGCACAGTGCTCTGTGCTGGAGGTGGCATCGGCATTGCTGCCATTCTGCCCATTCTCACCGCGCTCAAGAAAGCCGGCAACCGCGTCATCTCCGTATTGGCTGGTCGCACGAAGGAACTCGTCATCATGGTGGACGACGTTGAGAAATACAGCGATGAGGTAATCATCATGACCGACGATGGCAGTTGGGGCCAGAAAGGCGTCGTCACCGTGGGTATGGAAGAGGTGATCAAGCGCGAGCATGTCGATAAGGTCTTGGCCATCGGACCTCCTATCATGATGAAGTTCTGCTCTTTATTGGCAAAGAAATACAATATACCTAACGACGTATCGCTCAATACGATTATGGTCGACGGTACGGGCATGTGCGGTGCCTGCCGTCTCACAATCGGAGGCAAGACGAAGTTCGTCTGCATCGATGGTCCCGAGTTTGACGGAAATCTTGTAGACTGGGACGAGATGTTCAAGCGCATGGGCACGTTCAAGCGTGCTGAGCACGATGAAATGGACCATTTTGAAGAGCATATCTCCAAGACAACGCCGAAGCCAACAGAACAGGCTGAGGCGCAGAACGCTCCTCAGAATGAAGGAGAATCGGACGATGCAGAATCGCTCACTGACCGCAACGCACCCTGGAGACAGGAACTCCGGTCCGCCATGAAGCCCAAGGAGCGCCGCCAGATTGAGCGCGTGGTGATGCCCGAGCTCGACCCTGTATATCGTGCCACTACACGTCTGGAAGAAGTCAACAAGGGACTCTCTCTCGAACAGGCCATGACCGAGGCCAAGCGTTGCCTCGACTGCGGCAAGCCTACCTGCGTGGAAGGCTGTCCGGTGAACATCAACATTCCGTCGTTCGTGAAGAATATCGAGCGCGGCAACATCCTCGGTGCCGCAGCTGTTTTGAAACAGACCTCTGCCCTACCCGCCATCTGCGGTAGAGTTTGTCCTCAGGAGAAGCAATGCGAAAGCAAGTGTATCCACCTGAAGATGGGCGAGAAGGCCGTGGCCATCGGTTATCTGGAGCGCTTCGCTGCCGACTACGAGCGTGAGAGCGGAAAAGCCCAGCTCCCAAAATGCGATCCCGGCAATGGCATCAAGGTGGGCGTCGTGGGTTCTGGTCCTTCCGGCCTGAGCTTCGCCGGCGACATGGTGAAGCGCGGTTTTGAGGTCTACGTCTTCGAAGCCCTTCACGAGCTCGGTGGCGTGCTGCGCTATGGTATTCCGGAATTCCGTCTGCCCAACCATATTGTAGATACCGAAATCGATAATCTGCGCAAGATGGGCGTTCACTTCCAGACCGACTGCATCATTGGCAAGACCATCTCCATCGAGGAACTGGAGGCACAGGGCTTCAAGGGTATCTTCGTTGGCTCGGGCGCTGGTCTGCCCAACTTCATGGGTATTCCTGGTGAGAATGCCATCAACATCATGTCGAGCAACGAATACCTCACTCGAATCAATCTGATGGATGCCGCCAATCCCGAGACCGACACACCCATCAACTTGGGAAAGAAGGTGCTGGTCGTAGGTGGTGGCAATACCGCCATGGACTCTTGCCGCACCGCCAAGCGTCTTGGAGCCGACGTGACACTGGTTTATCGCCGTTCTGAAGCCGAGATGCCTGCCCGTCTGGAAGAGGTGAAGCACGCCAAGGAAGAGGGAATCCGCTTCCTCACGCTGCACAATCCCAAAGAATATCTCACCGATGAGAATGGCGCCGTCAAGGCAGCCGTGCTCGACATCATGGAGCTCGGCGAGCCCGATGCATCAGGTCGTCGCCGCCCTGTAGCCACGGGCGAGACCGTCACCGTCGACTGCGACCAGGTGATCGTGGCTGTAGGCGTAAGTCCTAACCCGCTCGTTCCGAAATCTGTGGCTGGATTGGAACTCGGACGCAAGAACACCATTGTCGTCAACGACGACATGCAGTCGAGCCGTTCAGAAATCTTCGCCGGAGGTGACATCGTTCGTGGTGGAGCCACTGTCATTCTCGCCATGGGCGATGGTCGCAGAGCCGCAAAAGGCATGGCGGAGAAATTGATTCAGAAGTAAAATCTTCATCTGATAAGGAGTTAGGAGACTTGGCTGACTTATGTGTCGGCAAGCCTTCTAACTCTTTTTTATGTAGGCTACCTCTTTTATATACAGGCGACCGGACCGTTCAAAGTTGCAATCACAGATAGACACTATACCTTATTTATATGATATGCAAGAATCTTTAACCGTATACAGAGCAAGCGCAGGCAGTGGAAAGACTTTCCGACTGGCCGTGGAATACATTAAGATGCTCATTCAGAACCCGACGAACTTCCGCAATATCCTCGCTGTTACTTTCACCAACAAGGCTACCGAAGAAATGAAAATGCGAATCCTCGGAACACTGTATGGGCTGTCGCGCGGACTGGAATCTTCGAATGACTATCTCGAGGCCATCAGGAAAGACACAAAATTCGATGAAGAGACCATCAGGAACAATGCCGGTCTGGCACTGGTGATGATAGTGCACAGCTACCAGTACTTCCGTGTTGAGACCATCGATTCCTTCTTCCAGAGCGTCCTGCGCAACCTGGCTCGTGAGCTGGGACTCAATGCCAATCTACGTGTGGAGCTCAACGACAAACAAGTGGAAGAAGAATCCGTCGACCAGATGATTGAATCGCTCGAAGAGAGCGACCGGGTCTTAACGTGGATCATGGAGTTTATCAATCAGAATATGCAGGATGATAAATCGTGGAATGTCATCAGCGAGCTCAAAATCTTCGGTCGGAACATCTTCTTGGATGAGTTCAAGGACAACAAGAAAGCCATGGACCAGAGGTATGCTGAGAAAGACTTCTTCAAGAATATCTCTTCCAAGCTCTATGCCATCAAGAAGGACTCAGAAAACTTCTTCAATGACATCGCATCTTCCTTCCGCAAGATTGAGTCGAGATATTCGCTGACCGTGGACGACTACAAGTATACCAAGAGCGGCGCATGGACCTACTTCAAGAAGATTGAGGACGGAAAATACTCTGATGGTGAGTTGTTAGGCAAGCGATTCCTCGATGCCCTCGACAATCCCAACGCCTGGCTGTCGAAGAAGAACAGTCCGGCCGGTCAGGATCTCACCGACTTGGCCAAAAAATCAGAGCAAGACCGGGGACACTATGCCCTGCAATACTATTCCGCACTCTTCACCCTGCAGAATCTGTACAAGATCAGGCTGCTCCGCTATATCGACGAGAGCGTAGAACAGAAGAACAAGGAGCTGAACCGATTTCTGCTCTCCAACACGCAGACGCTGCTGGCTGGCATGATCAGTGATACGGACTCGCCCTTCATCTACGAGAAAATCGGAGCGCAGATCCATCATATCATGATCGACGAGTTTCAGGACACCAGCCGCACGCAATGGAAGAACTTCCTCGTGCTGCTCAAGGAGTGCATGTCGAAAGCCTCGGGAAAGGACAATGGCATAGCGGAGAACCTGATCGTGGGCGACGTCAAGCAGAGTATCTATCGGTGGAGAAACAGCGACTGGAGACTGCTCAACAACATCGACCGTACGTTCCAGCAGGGCGAAGTCCTGACACAGCCCATGGAAATCAATTATCGGTCTACAAGAAACGTGGTATACTTCAACAACGACTTCTTCATCTTTGCCAACCAAGCCGAAGCCCGGCTCTTGGAAAATGAGGTCTCGAAAATAGCCCATGCAGACAAAAGCCTCCTGGAACAGGCCAAAGAAATCGAGAGAGCCTACGCCGGATTGAAGCAGGAAGTACCCGACAGCAAGCCCGCCGAAGGCTACGTGGAGATAGAGCTCTTTCCCCAAAAGGCGAAGGACGACGGACCCAGCTATGACGAGAGGATATTGGCGAAGACGAAGGACATCATCGAAGACCTTGTCTACAACCAGCATGTGGCCCTGAAAGACATTGCCATCCTCTCACGGTCGAGGTCAGACATCACCCACATCGTCGACTACTTCATGGGCCTTCCCGACAACAAAATTAAGTTTGTCTCCGACGAAGCCTACCGCCTCAAGGCATCACCCGCGGTGAACATTATCATCACGGCGCTGAGAATCATTGCCGACCCGACGAATCTCTATTATACTGCCTTGGCCGCCCATCTCTATCAGGAGTATAAACTGGGCAATGAGAACAATCTCATCGAGATGGCCGCTCCCCAAAAGAAGCAGCCCAAGGACGACGATGAGAGCCAGGAGAAGGAGAATGTATACCTGCAGCACCTCGTCTCGTTCCTGCCCGACCACTTCTACGACCATATCAGCAGTACGGCCGCCCAGCCGCTCATCGATATGGTGGAAGAGATAAAGAGCAAATTCGGTCTCAACGACTGGGCCAATCAGTCGGCTTATCTCTGCTTCTTCAGCGACCAGCTCACAAGCTACCTGGAGAACAATCCGGGCAATGTGGCCGACTTCCTGAAGTTCTGGGACGAGACGCTGAACCAAAAAAGCATCACCGACTCTCAGAGCAACGGCATCCGACTGCTCACCATCCACCAGAGCAAGGGTCTTGAATTCAAATACGTCCTCATCCCCTATTGCGACTGGCCTCTGGAAAAGTACAACGACACCTTGTGGACGAATCCTAAAGAGAGTCCTTATAATGAGCTCATCCGCGTGCCGGTGGTGTTCCAGCAGAAGCTCGTCAACAGCATCTACGCCCGAGACTACGAGACCGAGCACCAACAAGTTATCGTGGACAACCTCAACCTGCTCTACGTGGCCTTCACCCGAGCCCGCAACGGACTTTATGTGATGGGCAAGCGTCGTCCTAAGGCCAAGAAAGGCGAGGCTCCGAAATGGAATGTCCGCTCCTACATTATCGAGGATTACCTCAATCAGAAGAATGTGAAGGAGTCCGACGACGGCTCGCTCTTCTACTCTACGGGATGCCAAGTGAGCAATCAGCCGAAGAGCACAGCGAAGAAGAAGGATGAATTGCCCAATATCTTCGAGATGGAGCCCGAGCCGCTGCCCGTGGAGATTAAGCCTGAGCATCATAAAGTGGTCTTCATCCAGAGCAATCAGAGCAAGCAATTCTTCGACAATGGCCAGGCTGAACCCGATGAGGACAACGACTACATCCGCCTGGGAGACATTCTCCACCAGCTGTTCTCTACGATCGTGACGGAGGATGACGTCGACGCTAAACTCGCCGAGTTCGAGTTCAACGGCTTGATTAACAACAAGTTTATCAATCGCGATCAGGTCGTAAGTCAGGTGAAGAAGGCCTTCCTCAACCCTCAGGTAAAGGAATGGTTCCGACCCGGACTGCGACTGATGAACGAATGCAACATTCTCTCCACCAATCCCAAAGATGGAACGTTAAAGACCGACCGCCCAGACCGTGTAATGATTGATGGCAATAATGCCGTCGTGGTGGATTTCAAATTCGGCAAAGTCGAGGCTGAACACGAAAGTCAGGTTCAGCGCTATATGTCTCTGCTCCAGCAGATGGGCTACAAAGAAGTGAAAGGCTACGTCTGGTATGTGTTTTTGGACTGCATCCTTGAGGTGCATTAATATTAATTTTTGAGAAGAAATGAAGACATTTTTAGAATACGTTGCAGAGGACATCAAGCAGAAATATGGCGAGAATATAGGACGCGTGGCCATAGTCTTCCCCAATAAGCGTGCACAAATATTTATCAATGCCGCACTGGCCAAAGACACCGACAAGCCCTTCTGGAGCCCGGCCTATACCACCATCAGCGAGTTCTTCCGCGAACAGTCCTCGCTGCAGGTGGCCGACAACATCAAGCTGGTTTGTGAGTTGTACCGGGTGTATATAGACCTCACGCAGTCGCAAGAGACCTTCGAGCATTTCTACGGCTGGGGACAGCTGCTCTTGGCCGACTTCGACGACATCGACAAGAACATGGCCGACGCCCGGATGGTCTTCTCCAATGTGGAAGGATTCCATGAATATGACGATCTCGACTACCTGAGCCCGGACCAGATGGAGCTCCTGAAGAAGTTCTTTGCCAATTTCTCTGAAGACCAGAACTCCGTCTTGAAGCGAAAGTTCCTCGACCTTTGGCAGAGGCTCTACGACATCTACACGAGATTCAACGAGCGCCTCGCCCAGCAGGGTCTTGCCTACGAGGGACAGCTCTTCCGCCAAGTGGCCAGCAAGGAGGACCTTAAGCTGAGATACGACACCTACATCTTCGTGGGATTCAACATGATGCAGAAGGCTGAGATCCGCGTGGCCAAGCTGCTCCAGGAGATGGGAAAGGCCAAATTCTATTGGGACTACGACCGATACTACACCAGCCGAAAGCGCTTCAACGGCGTGGAGATAGAGCACGAGGCGGGCCACTACGTCAACCAGCTGCGCCAGTTATTCCCCAACGAACTCGAAGACAGCAGAGACGAGATCTACGACAATCTCGGCAAGCTGACTGACATCAGCATCATGTCGGCACCCACCGAGGACATTCAGGCCCGCTATGTGGCGAAATGGCTTCGGGAGAACGACAGATGGAAAGACGGCATACGGACGGCCGTCGTGCTGGCTGACGAGAATCTGCTTCCCACCATCACGTATTGCGTCCCAGAAAACGTAGTGGCCAACATCACGATGGGCTTTCCGCTGGCTCTCTCGCCCCTCACCTCCATGATCATGCAGCTGATCTCGCTGCAGGTGGGCAAGAGATACCGCCATCCCTACAGCCGAAAAATATTCGTCGACAATATTCTGCATCTGCCTTATGCGCAGTTCTTCGACAGCACACTGCTCGACCAGCCGCAGAAGCCGGGCACTTCTTCCGACACCGATCCCTTGGAACTGGTCAATTTCCTCCTCGAGATAGTCAATCAGATTGGCGCCCATTGCCGCACGGAGGACAAGGCTGAGCCCCTCATCGTGCAAGACCAATTCTTCCGCGAGTGCCTTTTCCGAATCTATACCCAACTGAGCCGCCTGCGCGATCTCATCGAGGCCGGCGACCTGCCCGTCATCAGCGGCGAAGGTCTCCAGTCACTGCTGCGCCAGCTCATCAATGAGGATTCCGTGCCTTTCCATGGCGAGCCGGCCCAGGGCGTACAGCTGATGGGAGTTTTGGAGACCCGCAACCTCGATTTCAAGCACGTGCTCCTGCTCTCATGCAATGAAGGCAATCTCCCCAAGGGCATCAGCGACACCTCGTTTATCCCCTACTCCATACGCAAAGCGTTCTCACTCACCACGGTCGACAACAAGGTGAGCATCTATTCTTATTACTTCCACAGCCTGCTCCAGCGTGCCGAAGACGTGACCCTCGTCTACGACAATGCCACAACAGACGGAAAGACGGGCGAGATGAGCCGTTTCCTCCTCCAGATGCTCACGGAGAAAGGAGCGACCATCAAGAGATATGCCTTGCAGACTCCGCTGGAAATCATCAAGCAGCAGCCACCCGTAATCCGGAAGGAAGGTCTGGTGAAAGAAGCCCTCGACTCTATCGACAGTCTCACACCCACGGCGCTCAACAACTTCCTGCGGTGCCAGCTGCGCTTCTACTATCGCTACATTCTTCATATCAAGGAGCCGGTTAATCCGGAAGAGGAGACCATCGACAACGTTCAGTTCGGTCTGATCTTCCACAAGGCCGCCCAGCTCATCTATGACGATTTGTCAGCCAACGACCAGCACCTTGTCAGAAAAGAGGACATTGCCCGCCTGAAGAAGGACAATCTGAAGATGGAAGGCTTTCTCGACGAGGCTTTCAAGCTGGAATATTTCAAGGATACCAAACCGTCGTATAATGGCTTGCAGGTGATCAATCGCAAAGTGATTATGAGATTGCTCCAGAAGATGTTGGAGATAGACTCAGAGAATGCTCCGTTCACCATTCTCGGCACCGAAAAGAAGATCTCCTCAAGACTCACGACCTCCACTGGCAAGAAGGTGGGAATCTATGGCATCATCGACCGTCTGGACTGTGCTGCCGACAAGGCTTCGGGCACGCCCGTGATTCGGGTTATCGACTACAAGACCGGGCGGAAGAGTGACTCTACACTGAAGAGCATCGGTGAGATCTTTGAGCCCAAGAATATCGTCGGCAAGCATACAGACTACTATCTGCAGACGATTCTCTACGCAAAAATAGTCTGTAGCAATCAGAGTCTCAACCCTTCGGGCTTGCCGGTCAAGCCGATTCTTTTCTATGTGCAGAATGCAAAGGCGGGCGAGGGCAATCTGGGCCTGCTCATCAATAAGGTCCCTGTAGCCGTGGACAAGGATTTCGGTGATGAGTTCACCGATGGCATCCATAAAGTCATCAACGACATCTTTGATGAATCGCTGCCCTTCGCCCCTACAGCCATTACGACCCAATGCGATAAATGCCCATTCTACAACTACTGCTATTAGCCCATCGGCCAAAGCAACGAAAAAAGGCAGACCTCACATGAGATCTGCCTTTTCCATATTCATATTGTTCGAATCAAAAAATGATCAATCGTCATTAAGAGGAACGGCAAAGTAAGCCTTCTTGCCTGTAGGCCATACGCCCTGTATGTACAGGACAGGATCCTTACTGGTTGAAGCATTTTTTACCAATTTCTGCAACTCATCAATGGTCTTTACCGGTGTATCATTAATCTTCTGGATGATAAAACCACGAGCGACACCTGCACTCTGCAGCGCGCCCTTGTTCACCTTTATCACTTCAACACCATAGTTTATGTTAAGTTGTTTCTTCTGGCTATCAGTGATTTCACGGAAGTTACCACCGAGCACATCCAGATCAGCCGGCTTCACTATTTCTGTATTGCCCTGGGCATTTTTCAAAGTGACTGTCTTAGAACGCTTGTTCTTATTGTGCAGGTAGGTAATCGTCACCTTGTCGCCCGGGCGCTTGTTGGCAAGAATCTCTTCCATTTCAGCCATCTTTGTCACCTTGCGGCCATCCAGCGAGATGATGACATCGCCCTTTTCAAGTCCGGCCTCTGCACCAGCTCCATCGTCTTCAACTTTATAAACATAGACACCTTCGTTGGTTCCTAAGTCAACATCCTTTCCGTCGTCTTTTTGTCTATTGATGTAATCGATCACGTCACCACCTGTAATGTTGAGGACGGCCCGCTGCACACTGCCATATTTTTTCAAGTCTTCCACAACCTTTGTCATAATTGCAGTAGGGATGGCAAAGCCATAACCACTATACGAACCAGTCTGTGAATAGAGCATGGCATTAATTCCTACAAGCTCACCTTGTGCATTGACCAGGGCTCCGCCAGAGTTTCCTGGATTGATGGCAGCGTCAGTCTGAATAAAACTCTCGACGCCGTTGGCATAAAGCGAGCGGGCCTTAGCTGAAACGATTCCTGCCGTTACCGTCGAATTAAAGTTGAAAGGATTGCCCACGGCGATAACCCATTCACCGACTTTCAATTTCTCGCTGTCGCCAATTGGCAGTGTTGGCAGATTCTTGGCGTCCACCTTGATAAGCGCGAGGTCTGTGGTCTTATCTGTACCGACAATTTTGGCAGAGAATTCTCTATTGTCGTTCAAGGTAACGGTCAGTTCGTCGGCACCGTCGACAACGTGATTGTTCGTCACAATATATCCATCCGGGCTGATGATAACGCCCGATCCTGTGGCCTCACGCTTCGGCGTTTGGATTTTGCGCTCCTGGGTTCCACCATCTCCATAGGGATTTCCGAAGAAGTCGTTGAAGAAGTCGTCAAAAGGTGAAGACTGCACTTTCACCGTCTTGGTCTTGGAATTCTGCACATAACGAATATGTACAACTGCAGGGATAGCTTTCTCTGCGGCATAAGTCAAATCAACAGGCTGACCCGGCACAGCGTCAACGTTGTTTGTGGCCGCCATGCTCTCTGCGAAAGGTGCAGTCGAAAAAGCCAGTGTTAGTCCGAGTACACCGGCCATCAAGAAATTTGAATACATTTTCATACTATTCATATTTTTTCTGTGTTGTATATTCCATCTTTTGGGAAAAGAATCTCCCGTTTTTATTTTCGGCTGCAAATATAAGCGCAAAATTTGTAAATATGTCGCTTTGTCATGCATCTTTATTCCATTTTAACAGTTCAAGAAGACATATTAACCGAACTTTAACGAGATTGCTCGTATTTTTATCTTATTTAAAAATATCTGTCAGAATGCTTATAGACTGACATTTTTTCATCGTCATCCGTTCGTAGAAGGGGCGATAGGAGGGTCGTCATTCCTGACGACCAAGCCCGTACTCTGATTGCGAACCACAAGCAAATCATTCGTCGTCAGGAATGATGACGCTCCTAATACGCTCCTACCAACTCCAAAGCGAGATTGGACCTGATCAACCAGCCTCGAAGAGGCTGACTCTCGGTAACCCCAATCTAGCGACGTAAGGAGCGCAGACTGGGGATAGGGCCCCCACCCATCTCTGGACTCAGTGCCCCGAAGGCGGCACACCAGCGCGAAGCGCGCAAATCAACTAACCAACCTGATTCTACTCAAAAAGCTAAATCGTGTAGACCTCATGACTGTCTCCCGGCGACTGCACGACTGCTCATCCGCTCGACGTCATATCCGAACCGTACACCTATCTGCGCACTACGTGCTGGTGTACCTCTTCGAGGCACTGAGTCCAATCTAAGTAGCTGATACATCCCCCAGTCTACGCTCCTATCGTCGCTAGACTGGGGTTACCGAGAGTGTACCCCTTCGGGGCACTATTCCGCTTGCTTCTCCCCTCACGCTGTTGTAGGAGGGTCGTCATTCCTGACGACCAAAAAAGATGGGAACGCCGAATGGTAGGAGGGCCGTCATTCCTGACGACCAAGCCCGTACTCTAATTGCGATCCCAAGCAAACCCTTCGTCGATAGGAGGGTCGTCATTCCTGACGACCAAGGATTTAATTGTGATGAGCAAGCGGTCCTTCTTTCTTGGCCGTCAGGAATGACGGCCCTCCTACCATTTGCCCCCGCTTGCTTCTCCCCTCCCTCTGTAGGGAGGGGTGGGGGTGGGTCTTCCCCTTCCCCCCACTAACAGCCTTGGGACTTCAGCACTATCTGACGGCTGTATTCCGGGATAAGCTTGGAGAGACGGGACTTGGAGCCACGGGGCACGGTGATGCGCAACTGGTCATTGATGGTATAGACCATGTTGCCATCCTGTTCGAGAAGGTAGATATTGTACAGGGCATCTTTGGCTATCACCTGGGGACATGCGCCCAAATCCATAAGATTCAGCGACCAACAGTCCAAAAAGGCCGACTCGCCTATCTCCCGTAGATTCTTGCCGGACTTGAAAGTCATAAGATTCGAACAATTGGCAATGGCCGACTTGCCTATCGTCTCTACACTGTCGGGAAGCACCAGACTCACGAGCGTACGCCGATTGCAAAAGGCCATGCTGCGAATCTCAACGACGCCATTGGGTACGATATACTGCTTCAGGTCTGAGCACAAGCCATAGAACACGGCACCATCTTTGGAAAGGAAGGCATGGTGGCTGAACTTGAAATGAGAGGAATGGCACACCATTCTATTCAGATTGACTCCACAAAAGGGATGGGAGCCTACATCACAGAGCGACTTCCCTATGATGATCTGCTTTAATCCCAGGCAGTTGTAGAAGGCCTGGTCGCCAATCTCTTTGACCGAGTTAGGAATCAGAATCTCTTTTAGCCTGTTGCAAGATTCAAAGCTGTGCCGCCCGATACGCTCTACACCCTCGGGCAAATGAATCTCTCGAAGTCCTTTGCAGTTGTAAAAGACCAAATCACTAATTTCCTTGAGTGTAGAGGGGAGGTCGACATGAGCCAGATGAACGCAATAGCTGAAGGCGTTGGGCTCTATACGCTCAACGGTAGAGGGGACGGTGATCGTTTCAAGTTCGTTGGCGAAGGCGAAGGCTGAATCGCAAATACACGTCAATTCTTCCGGCAGCACCACCTTCTTCTCATGTCCCAGATATGCTATGAGGTAGCGGCCGTCGGCAGTCTGCAGTTGGTCGTCAACAACACGAAAAGCCTCGGAGATGCTGACGAGATGGTCTATGGGCGAGTCGGCAAAGGGATTGCCCGAGATATAACGCAGTTGGGATGGAAATATCAGCTGGTGGAGCTGATGACAGCCGGCAAAGGCTGCCGCGCCAAGAAAGTTGAGATGTGTAGGAAGAGAACAGCTTTGCAGATCGTCACAGTTGCTAAATGCAGAATTACACAGAGCAATAACACCATCAGGTATAGTCAGGAAGACCACGCCAGAATGCTCAAAAGCCGAGTTGCCAATGATTGTTAGGCTTTCGGGCATAGTTATGAAAACCAACGACTTACAATCCAAAAAGGCATCTTCGCAAATCACCTCTACGCCATCGGGGACGGCGTATTGATTGGCTTCTTTATTTTCAAAGGCCAGCAGCCGCTTTCCATCGCGACTGAAGCACCCGCCTTGTTTGTCTCTGATACATTCCTTAAGTTCACTTGGCGACACCTGCGCCATCTTCTTGAAGTAATCCGCCTTCTGGCGAGCATCAGAACAATAATCAGATACTATCTGCATAGCAAAACCTCACAATCTGTGTTAGTTGAACGTCTGATGAACTCCTTCCATTTTTTGTAGTCCTGAACAACCTGCATGAAGTTGAATTTGACTATCCTGTATTAGCAAAAGTACCGTTAAAATCGATGTTTTCAAAATAATAATGATTAAAAAACAAAATAAATAAGAACAAATTACAAAACTCTCATTTCTAAGCAGATAAGTGATTTGCTTTCTGTTTTTTTCGGTTGGGGACTTCTATCTGCGCACTACGTGCTGGTGTACCTCTTCGAGGCACTGAGTCCAGTTATAGTAGCAGCCCTAGTCCCCCCACTTGCTTCTCCCACTCCCTCTGTTGTAGGAGGGTCGTCATTCCTGACGACCAAGATTTCCGAACGAACCATTCACTAATAGTATATTCTCACTTTCTTTCCTGACGACCAATGATTTAATTGTGATGAGCAAGCGGTCCTTCTTTCTTGGCCGTCAGGAATGACGGCCCTCCTATTCGTCCCTCCTACGTGCATCAATTGAGATTTGCCCCCGCTTGCTTCTCCCCTCCCTCCGTAGGGAGGGGTTGGGGGTGGGTCTAGCTGAGGTGAGTCTAGGAGTCTTCTATCTCCTGAAACCTGCTTTATGCAGAAAACAATCGATTTCATCGTTAAAAAAGGGGAATACTTTCAATAAAATTATTATCTTTGCAAAAAAATATATACCAATGGGAATATTCGGATTATTCAACAAGAAGAAAAAAGAGACTCTTGATCAGGGTTTGGACAAGACTAAACAAAGCTTGTTTGGAAAGCTGGCACGAGCCGTTGCCGGTAAGAGCAAGGTCGACGACGACGTCTTAGACAACTTGGAGGAAGTACTCATCACGTCAGACGTTGGTGTGGACACGACGCTCAAGATCATTCACCGCATTGAAGACCGCGTGGCTAGAGACAAATACGTCTCCACCTCTGAGCTCAACAACATTCTTCGTGAAGAGATTGCGGCCCTGTTGACCGAAAACAACACACAGGACCTCGAAAACTGGAATCTTCCGCAAGACCACAAGCCCTACGTCATCCTGGTGGTGGGCGTGAACGGCGTGGGCAAGACCACGACCATCGGCAAGCTGGCCTGGCAGTTCAAGCAGGCCGGAAAGAAGGTGGTCCTTGGCGCTGCCGATACATTCCGTGCCGCTGCCATCGAGCAAATTCAGATCTGGGGCGACAGAGTCGGCGTGCCAGTAGTGAAACAGCAGATGGGTTCCGACCCCGCATCGGTGGCCTTCGACACGCTGCAGAGCGCTAAAGCCCAAGGTGCCGACGTGGTCCTCATCGATACGGCCGGACGCCTTCATAATAAGATAGGATTGATGAATGAGCTGAAGAAGGTGAAGGATGTCATGAAGAAAGTATTGCCTCAGGCTCCCGACGAGGTCTTGCTCGTTCTCGACGGCAGCACCGGACAGAACGCTTTTGAGCAGGCCAAGCAATTCTCATCCGTGACCAACATCACCTCTCTGGCCATCACGAAGCTCGACGGTACGGCCAAAGGCGGCGTTGTCATCGGTATCAGCGACCAGCTGAAAGTGCCCGTGAAATACATCGGATTGGGAGAGCAGATGGAAGACCTTCAGCTGTTCAACAGAAAGGAATTCGTCGACTCCCTGTTCAAATAATCTGATGCGAGGAGGCTGCCTGCTGTCCGCCATATCAAAGCTGAGACGCTTTTGCCGACAGAGTTATAGGGCATCACAGCCAACTCAAAACACTTAGATTTAGAAGGTTTTATAAAGAATGAAAAAGAACCAGATAGACTTCATCACCATGGGGTGCTCCAAGAATTTGGTCGACTCCGAACTTCTCATGCGGCAATTCGAAGCCAACGGATACCGTTGCGTCCACGATGCCAAGCACCCTGAAGGTGAGATTGCAGTCATCAATACCTGTGGTTTCATCGAAGACGCTAAAGAAGAGAGTATCAATACGATACTTGAATTTGCTAAAGCTAAGACTGAAGGCCGTCTCAATAAGCTCTATGTCATGGGATGCCTCTCGCAACGCTATGGCAAAGAACTCGAGAAGGAGATTCCTGAGGTGGACAAATTCTATGGCAAATTCAACTACAAGCAGCTCCTCGCCGACCTGGGCAAAGCCGAAGTAGCCGCATGCAACGGCAAGCGCCACCTCACCACACCCCACCATTATGCCTATCTGAAAATAGCAGAAGGATGCGACCGCCACTGCGCCTACTGCGCCATCCCATTAATCACTGGCCGTCATCATAGCCGCCCCAAGGAGGAAATCCTGCAGGAAGTGAGAGATCTCGTGAGCCAGGGCGTGAAGGAATTCCAGGTGATCGAGCAGGAACTGACCTATTACGGCGTGGACCTCGACGGAAAGCATCATATCGCTGACCTCATTGAGAGTATTGCCAACATCAAGGGCGTGGAATGGATCAGACTTCATTATGCCTATCCCAACCAGTTCCCGCTGGAACTTCTCGACGTGATGAACCGGCACGACAACATCTGCAAATACCTGGATATAGCCTTGCAGCATATCTCCGACCACATGTTGAAAGCCATGCTGCGCAACGTGACGCGCGAGGAGACCATCGCCCTGCTGAAAGAAATCAGAAGGCGCGTGCCGGGTATCGCCGTCCGGACTACGTTGATGGTGGGATTTCCCGGTGAAACGGAGGAAGACTTCAACGAGCTGGTAGACTTCGTGAAGGAAGCCCGATTTGAGCGCATGGGAGCTTTCGCCTACTCTGAGGAAGAAGGCACCTACAGCCAGCTGCACTATAAGGACGACGTGCCCCCAGAGACCAAGCAGCTCAGGCTGGACAAGCTAATGAGGGTGCAGCAGCGCATCAGTGAGGAGCTGGAGGCTGAAAAGGTGGGAAAGGTGATGAAGACCATCATCGACCGCAAAGAAGGCGACTATTACGTGGGCAGGACAGAGTTCTGTTCACCCGAGGTAGACCCCGAAGTGCTCATTCCCGCCGAGAAGAGAAGGCTGCGCGTGGGATGCTTCTACAACGTAAAAATCACAGGAAGTGAAGAATTTGACCTCTATGGAGAAGTGGTCGATAAATAAGCTTAGGTTCAGATACGCACATAGACGATGAACAACAAAGAACTAATCAATGCACTGGCAGAAGAATCCGGCTACACAAAAGAAGATTCACAGCGCCTGGTGAAAAGCCTGATAGACGCCATGTCGGAGGACTTCGAGAAAGGTGAGGCCGTAACGATTTCCGGTTTTGGAACCTTTGAAGTGAAGAAAAGAATGGAACGCGTATTGGTCAATCCCACAACAGGAAAGAAGATGCTCGTTCCACCAAAACTTATACTTGGATTCAAGCCCTCAAACTCTATAAAAGAACAACTGAAGAAAAAATAACACGACATGAGCAATATATCCTCTTTGGCACATCAATTGGCAGAAAAACATCTCCTCGAGGAGAAGGCGGCAGAAAGTTTCATCAAGACTTTCTTCAATGTCGTCCTGGAAGGGATCAATAAAGATAAGACTGTCAAGGTGAGAGGACTTGGCACTTTCAAAGTGACCTCTGTGGCACCGCGTGAGAGCGTTGACGTAGGCACTGGCCGACGCATCACTATCGAGGGACGCGACAAGATAACGTTCACCCCGGATAATGCTATGCGGGATTTCGTCAACCGTCCGTTTGCCCAATTCGAGACGGTGACTGTGGGCGACGATGTTGATTTTGCTTCTATCGATTCCAAATTCGCGACCGATAGCACTGCTGCAGTGAAGGAGCTTCTCGGCTCCGAAGCAGTCTCAGATAACGACCGTCCTGCCGATTCTGCCCCTGCAGAAATGGCTCAGGATGCAGTAAGCGCCAAGCAGGCACAGCCTGTCAGACTGGAAGCTGCAGAGCCAGCCGCATCCACTGCAAGCAATGATTCCGAGCCATATGGTACGGAGTCTGCGGAAGAAGCCCAAGAGAAAGCCAATAATCCCGAAGTGCTGCAACTCTCTGATGACGAGCTGGAAGAGCTCAACGAGGACAGAAGTCCCGTAGAGCGGACTGAGTCTTCATCGTCTGAGGCAGAGTCTTCACCGTCTGAAACTTCTGAGGCTGAGGAAGAGCCCTCCGAAGTGGCCACAGCCAGTGGAGAGGAAGAAGGCACAGTCGTTGATGACAAACCGGAAGACACGGTGGAGAATGCGGACAAATCTGATGTAACATCCAATAACCTAACAACAATGGACAATATTACACCACCCACCGAAAATCAATCTGAGCCAATGACTCCTATTCAGAAGCAATGGCAGAAAATCTTAGAAAACCAAATGAATAAACAACTTGAACTAGAACTTGAAAAAAGCAACAAGAAGGTGAAGACGCTGACCATCATGGTAACGGTCATCTCCGTCTTGTTTGTCGTCTCAGCCGTCTCCTGTTTCTTCCTGTGGAAAGGCGATGAAATCTTTAAAACGAAGGTCTTGGCCGATGAAACCCTCACGGTTTCGCCTGGTGTATCCAAGGCCGCGACAAAGGCCCATCCGGCTACAAAAACCAGCACGACTGCGGGATTGAAGGCAAATAAAGCCAACGCCAAGAACGTCAAGCCACAGCCAGCCGCCACAACCCCAGCCCCCGCAACTGCCAAAGCTGCCCCTGCCGACAATCAGGAGACAGCATTCACGGATTATGTGGACAACGTTCGCATTCGCACCGGCGCCTATCGAATCGTAGGTATCCAGAATACCGTCACCGTGAAGAGCGGACAGACGCTGTCAAGCCTTAGCAAGAGATACCTGGGACCCGGCATGGAATGCTATCTTGAGGCTGTCAATGGCGGTCGCAAGGAATTCAAGGAAGGTGAGAAAATCCGTATCCCCGAAATAAAACTGAAAAGAAGAAGCAAATAATTTTTGCAGGTTGGTCAATTAGCATTATCTTTGCAAAGATTAATGCGACCCTGAATGGTTAGAACACAACAATAAACTATTAAACAATGTTATCTTTTATATTGAGCCTCGTGGCTCTGATAGTGGGATACCTGATCTACGGACGCTTTGTTGAGCGAATCTTCGGACCAGATGAGAATCGGCCTACTCCGGCAGTGAGCATGGCCGACGGAGTAGATTACATCGTGATGCCTTCCTGGAAAGTCTTCATGATTCAATTTCTCAACATTGCCGGCACAGGACCTATCTTCGGCGCAATCATGGGTGCATGGTATGGACCATCGGCCTACCTGTGGATTGTCTTCGGCTGCATCTTTGCCGGTGCTGTCCACGATTTCTTCTGTGGCATGTTGAGCATACGTCACAAAGGAGCCAACCTTCCCGAGCTCGTCGGTATCTACTTGGGCAATGGCGCCAAAAAGGTAATGATGGTGTTCTCCGTGATCCTGCTCTTGATGGTGGGCGTCGTGTTTGTCTATAGCCCGGCACTTATTCTTAAGGATTATTGGGGAACGGCTCTGATTTGGGTCATCATCATCTTCATCTATTATATCCTGGCCACCCTGCTCCCCATCGACAAGATTATCGGCCGCTTCTACCCTATCTTTGCCTTTGCCCTGCTGTTTATGGCTTTGGCATTGATGGTGATGCTCTTCGTGAAGATGCCGGCCATTCCCGAGATCTGGAGCAATCTTGAAGCGTCCAATCTCAATCAGCCTGCCAGCCTGCTTGGCGCTGATTCTTATATTGCCAAGAACCCGCTGTTCCCCTGCCTGTTCCTTACCATTGCCTGTGGTGCAATATCAGGATTCCACGGAACACAAAGCCCACTGATGGCACGCTGCATCTCCAATGAGAAGATGGGCCGTCCGGTATTCTACGGTTCCATGATCACAGAGGGTGTCGTTGCCCTGATTTGGGCCACCGTTTCCAGCTATTTCTTCTACTATGGCGGATGGCGCGAGGTCGTTGATGCCCAAACCGTCAATGCATTCCTCAGTCAGGCCAGTAGCGGCGACGGAAAGACGCTCGTCCAGTATTTCACTGCGCCGAATGTGGTTGAGAACGTCTGCACCGGATGGCTCGGACTCTTTGGCGGTATCCTCTCTGTCTTCGGTGTTGTTGCCGCTCCTATCACCAGTGGCGATACGGCATTCCGCTCTGCACGACTGATCATCGCCGATACGCTGCATCTGGAACAGAAATCCATCTCAAAGCGCTTGGTCATCGCTCTCCCACTCTTCTTAGTGGCTCTGGGTCTGCTGGTCTGGCAGATGGAAGACAAAGACGGATTCAACAAGCTGTGGCAGTGGTTCGGCTGGAGCAATCAGACGCTGGCCGTGTTCACCCTGTGGACAGAAACCGTCTATCTGGTGCGTCATAAGAAGAATTTCTGGATTACGCTCATACCTGCTTTGTTCATGACTGCGGTATGCTCCACCTTCCTCTTCATCAGTCCTATGGCTGCCGGACTTGACCACACAATCAGCTACATCAGCGGTGGCATCGTCTTGATCATCGCTATCGTCTGGTTTAGCAGATGGTACAGAAAGTATACACAATCAAATCGTTAATTGAATATGAAAAAACTGATTTTATCCTTAGCTGCCGTGCTCATATCCTTGACGGCAAGCGCGCAATTCAGTGAGGGCAAAGGCTACTTAGGCGCCTCTCTCACCGGGTTCGATACAAACTGGAACAGCAAGCACGGCTTCAATATCGGTGCCGAGGCCAAGGCTGGCTTCTTCTTCACCGACGACTGGATGCTGCTCGCTCAGGCAGGATTCCAGCACAACGGCAAGGAAGACAAGCCCGACAATATCCAAGCCGGTCTGGGCATCCGCTACTACATCGAGCAGAACGGTCTGTTCCTGGGCTTCAACTGCAAGTATATCCACGACGACCACAGCTATAACGACGTGATGCCTGGCGTTGAAATCGGGTATGCGTTCTTCATCAACCGCTCGGTGACGATTGAGCCCGCAGTTTATTATAACCATAGTTTCAACGACAACGACTATTCTACGGTCGGTCTGAAGCTGGGACTTGGCATTTATCTGTTTGACGACTAACAGGTGATTACCCAACCATATCCATCTGCACTGCTTGAAAAAGCAGTCACTGAATTCAGCAGGTTGCCTGGAGTAGGAAGAAAGACGGCTTTAAGGCTGATGCTTCACCTGCTCCGGCAACCTGTTGAAGACGTCGACGCAATGACCAACGCCCTGCACGACCTGCGGCATCACGTCAGATATTGCAAAGTCTGCCACAACATCAGCGACGAAGAGATCTGCCCCATCTGCTCCGACAAGAGCCGCGACACATCTACGGTCTGCGTGGTGGAGAATGTACAGGACGTGATGGCTATTGAGAACACGATGCAGTTTCATGGACTTTATCATGTCCTGGGCGGCGTGATCTCCCCCATGGACGGCATCGGGCCCAACGATATCGAGATTGACTCGCTGGTTGAGCGGGTGAAGAACGGTGGTATCAAGGAGATTATATTGGCTCTGAGCTCTACCATGGAGGGCGATACGACAAACTTCTATATCTCCCGCAAGCTGGCCCCTTACTCGGTGAAACTCTCTCAGATAGCCCGTGGCATCAGCGTTGGCGATGAATTGCAATATACAGACGAAGTGACCCTCGGAAGGTCAATCGTCAATAGGATTCCCTTCAGCAAATGATTATCAGATGAACCGACTACAACATCGATTAGCTATCCACTTCTGGCTTTGGCTGGCATTGACGCTCGTCGTCATTGTCTTGTTTGAGACAGAGCTTCTCCCCTCAGGCTATCTGGCTTACGATAAGAGCATGGAATTCGTTCTGGCCTTCACCATGGAACTGATCACCATCGCAGCCATACCCTTCGTATTGTGGATGTTCCGCTGGAAGCGTGTGTCAGAGAAGTTGAAGAAGGGAGGCGAGCTATCCCTCTACAAATTGGGACTCATCAGGGAATACCTGCTCATCATCCCCATGTTTGTCAATGCTTTGCTTTACTATGCCTTTATGAACGTGGCTTTCGGATATATGGGCATAATAATATTTCTGAGTTTGTTTTTCATCTATCCTTCCCAAGCCCGTTGGCAGCAGGAAATGAATGAACACCAAAAAGACAATACTGCATCTTGAAACTTTCCGTCGTCATCGTCAGCTATAATGTACGCTTCTATCTGGAGCAGTGCATCGCATCCATACACCGCGCCGCCCGAGGAATTGACACCGAGATTTGGGTGGTCGACAATCATTCACAGGATGATTCGGTAGCCCTTATCCGTCAAAGTTTTCCAGACGTCCATGTCATTGCCAAATCCCAAAACCTTGGCTTTGCACGTGCCAATAATATAGCCATCCGCAAGGCCACTGGACAGTACGTTCTGCTGCTCAATCCCGATACAATCGTAGCCGAGAACACGCTTCGGGAGGTGGTTACCTTCATGGATCAGCATCCCGAAGCAGGAGGATGCGGAGTGAGGATGATGCACAATGACGGTAGCGACGCCCTGGAGTCACGACGAGGTCTCCCTGGACCGATGACGGCCTTCTATAAAATGACAGGACTCTGCGCACGGTTCCCCAATCATCCCAAACTCGGACATTATTATATGAGCGGCATGCCTTGGGACGTACCGGGCAAGATAGAAGTTATCAGCGGTGCATTCTGTATGCTGCGCCATACGGCATTAGACAAGGTGGGACTGCTCGACGAGGACTTCTTCATGTACGGAGAGGACATCGACCTGAGTTATCGCATTCTGAAAGGCGGGTTCGAGAACTGGTATGTTCCGGCCCGAATTCTGCATTATAAGGGAGAGAGCACCCAGAAATCATCTTTCCGCTATGTGCATGTCTTCTATGAGGCCATGCTCATATTCTTCAGGAAGCACTACAGCGGATTGTCAGTGCTCATCAGCATTCCCATCAAATTGGCCATTCTGGGCAAAGCGTTCATGGCTCTCTCCTCTATGATGATAAGGAGAGCTAAGCGTAGTCTTGGTTTCTTCGACCGTCCGCCAAAGCCTCTGTCATTTCTCTTCATCGGAGCCGAGAGCTGCCAACCTGAGTTCAAGAGAATAGCACGTGAGAATGGACTTGAAGCGAGTTTTGTTGTGGAAACAGAGCAGAGTCTGCCGGAAGGTCATCTCTCACCCAACATCAAGGTTGCCTCAAAATGCTGTGTGGTCTACGACACCGACTCCTTCAGCTATACTGCCATCTTCAATATTTTCGGGAAACATCCCCAGGCGGGTGTCGAGATGGGAACGTATTCCAAACAAACTGCAACAATCATCACTATGGGAGGAATTTATCAATGATTAACCTACAATTGCCTCAGATAAAGCTCCGTCCCATCGAACCGGAGGATTTGGACTATCTCTATAAGATAGAAAATGATAAACGGCTTTGGGATGTAGGCGAGACCAATATGCCCTATTCACGATATGCCCTTCATGAATATGTGGCCAGCTGCCCTACCGACATCTATACCGACAAGCAACTGCGCCTGATGATCATTTCCCCTGAAGGCGAAACTGTCGGCATCATAGACTTGATGAATTTCAATCCAAGGCACCAGCGCGCGGAGATTGGAATCGTAGTCGATAAGCTTCACCGCAGATGCGGATATGCACAAGCCGCAATCGAAGAAATGAAGAACTATTCAAAGGAAGTCATCCATCTTCATCAGTTGTATGCCATTGTCAGTAAGGATAATGTTTATTCGATAGAACTGTTCCAACAGTCTGGTTTTAAAGCGACTGCAACCTTAAGAGATTGGCTATTCAATGGGTCCGACTTTCATGATGCCATACTATTTCAATATTTTTTTTAAAAAAGACGTGATATTTTTTGGAGGAATGAGAAATTAGTATTACCTTTGCACTCGCAAAAAAGAAATAAACACTTTGGTGCGTTAGTTCAGTTGGTTAGAATGCCTGCCTGTCACGCAGGAGGTCACGAGTCCGAGTCTCGTACGCACCGCTTTCTTTTTGCACATTTGGTGCGTTAGTTCAGTTGGTTAGAATGCCTGCCTGTCACGCAGGAGGTCACGAGTCCGAGTCTCGTACGCACCGCAAAGCCTTCCAATTTCGATTGGAAGGTTTTTGTTTCTAGTGCTCTCCCCTATTCAAAACTTAACCTTTCCTCAGAATTTCCCCGTTCAATATAGGCTGCGCCAACTGAGATGGAATTTAGGCTTGTTCATCAACTTGCCAGATAGCTGTCGGTCGGCGAGAGAAGATATTACCACTTGCTATTATGCTTCTCTTTGACAACCCATCCTATTGCACCAAACAATACGAGCAGAAAGGCCAGAATCAATAGAAAGGTGTAATGGGTCAAACTGAATACATAACTCACAACAAATAACGCCACACCGGCATAAAGCCAGGGCAATCCCATGAAACGAAGTATCTTTTCTTTCATATTTTGCGGTATTTTCGGCAAAAGTAATAAGATAATTTGGATAATTCAAAAAAAAGAAGTACTTTTGCACCGCATTTTGAGAAAGCAGTAGCTGGAACAGATGCAAAAACAATTCATTTAATATTTTACACATTTCAAAACAGTATGAATCAATACGAAACCGTTTTCATTTTGACTCCCGTTTTGTCTGATGAACAGATGAAGGAAACGGTCGCTAAATTCAAGAAGCTGCTCACCGACAACGGTGCAGAGATTCTGAACGAGGAGACCTGGGGACTGAAGAAACTGGCTTACGCTATTCAGAAGAAGTCTACAGGTTTCTACTGCCTGTTGGAGTTCAAGGGTGAGCCCACAATCGTTAAGACTCTCGAGACCGGCTTCCGCCGTGATGAGAAAGTAATTCGCTATCAGACCGTTCGTCTGGATAAGTATGCTATCCAGTACGCTGAGAAGCGTCGTAACAAATTCGCTAAGAAAGAACAGGAGGCTTAATTATGGCAGAGCAGCAAAAATCAGAAATCCGTTATTTGACCGCTCCTTCTATCGATACAAAGAAGAAGAAGTATTGCCGTTTCAAGAAGAGCGGTATTAAGTATATCGATTATAAGGATCCTGAGTTCTTGAAGAAGTTCCTTAATGAGCAGGGAAAGATCCTTCCTCGCCGTATCACCGGTACTTCGCTGAAGTATCAGCGCCGCGTGGCACAGGCTGTAAAGCGTGCACGCCAGATTGCACTGCTTCCTTACGTAACCGACTTGATGAAGTAAAAAAGGAGGAAACAGAATGGAAATTATACTGAAAGAAGATATTATCGGACTTGGCTACAAGAACGATATCGTGAATGTAAAGAAGGGTTACGGCCGTAACTACCTGATTCCTCAGGGAAAGGCTGTCATCGCTTCAGAGAGCGCTAAGAAGGTGCTCGCAGAGAACTTGAAGCAGCAGGCTCACAAGCTCGCAGCCATCAAGGCTGAGGCTGAGAAGCGTGCAGAGGCTCTCAAGGACGTTGCTTTGGTTATCCCCGCAAAGGTTTCTGCAACAGGCGTAACCTACGGTTCTGTGAATGCAGCCCGTGTTGCTGAGGAACTCGCTAAGTTGGGCATTGAGGTTGACCGCAAGATCATCACTATGCACGACATCAAGAAGGTGGGTGACTTCGAGGCTACCGTACACTTCCACAAGGAGGTTGAGGTGAAGGTTCCTGTTAAGGTCGTTGCCGAAGAGGAGCAGAAAGTTGCCGAGGCTCCCGCTGAGGAAGAAGCTCCTAAGGCTGAGGCTCCCGCTGAAGAGGCACCTAAGGCCGAGGCTCCCGCTGAGGAAGAAGCACCCGCAGCTGAGTAAATTGCAATCAGACTCTAAAAAATATGAAATCCCAAACGTTATGGTGACGTTTGGGATTTTTTTTGTAACTTTGCATCAACAGTAATCAACATATATAATTTGTTTAATATGAAAGCATTCGTATTCCCCGGACAGGGGTCGCAGTTTGTAGGGATGGGTAAGGATCTCTACGATACCAACTCAACAGCAAAGCAACTCTTTGACAAGGCCAATGAGATTCTTGGTTTCAATATCACTGACATTATGTTTGCCGGAACTGACGACGAACTGAAGCAGACCAAGGTTACTCAGCCCGCAGTATTCCTCCACAGTGTGATTTCTGCTCTGTGCAAGGGAGGCGAAGAGAGCCCGGCAATGGTGGCTGGTCACTCTTTAGGCGAATTCTCTGCTCTTGTATATGCCGGTGCGCTCTCGTTCGAGGATGGACTTAAACTCGTTGCTGCACGTGCCAATGCCATGCAGAAAGCTTGCGAGGCCAATCCCGGAACAATGGCTGCTATCATCGCTCTGCCCGACGAGAAGGTAGAAGAGATTTGCGCAGAAGTAAGCAAGAATGGCAAAGTGGTTGTTCCTGCCAACTACAACTGCCCCGGTCAGCTCGTTATCTCGGGCGATCGTGAAGCCATCAACGAAGCCTGCGAGAAGCTGAAGGCAGCCGGTGCTAAACGCGCTCTGCCGCTGAAGGTGGGTGGTGCTTTCCATTCTCCCCTGATGCAGCCCGCAAAAGAGGAACTGCAGGAAGCCATTGAGGCAACCAGCTTCAATGCACCTAAATGCCCTGTTTATCAGAATGTAGATGCTAAGCCTCATACTGATCCTGCCGAAATCAAGGCTAATCTCATTGCTCAGCTTACAAGTTCTGTTCGCTGGACGGCCAGTGTGAAGAACATGATTGCCGACGGAGCTACAGACTTCACTGAGTGTGGTCCCGGCAAGGCTCTTCAGGGAATGATTGCACGTATTGACAAAACCGTCAGCGCTCACGGTTTAGAATAAAAGATTTCTAGTCCCGAAAAGGACGTTTATCGACTCTCCTCCACAAGCGGGGAGAGTCTTTTCTTTTGAAAAATGAAGAAGATAATCATCTATCAAGTACTGCCCCGATTGTTTGGCAATCAGCATCAGGATAGAATCGAGAATGGTACGATAGTAGAGAATGGCGTCGGAAAATTCTCTTCTTTCAGTCTTGAGACGCTTCACCGCATTCATAGCCTTGGCGCAACGCACGTTTGGTATACGGGCATCATCCGCCATGCTTCAGCCACGGATTATTCTGCAATAGGCATTCCTACCCAACACCCGGAAATTGTCAAGGGAAAAGCCGGTTCCCCCTACGCCATAACCGATTATTACGACGTAGATCCCGATCTGGCCGATGACCCAAAAATGCGAATGGAAGAGTGGGAGCAATTGATTTTGCGCACTCATCAGACAGGAATGAACGTCATCATGGATTTTGTTCCCAACCATGTAGCTCGTGAGTACCATTCGATCAAACGTCCGTCAGGCACAGCTGATTTAGGACAGAACGACAACAAGGATTTACATTTTTCTCCCTCCAACAATTTCTATTACTGTCCAGGAGAGCATCTCGACCTCTCTGCAGTATTGTCAGACGAGGAACGGGCCAAGAGTACCTATGACGAGTATCCTGCCAAATGCACCGGCAACGACCGTTTCGACTCTCACCCGCAGAGAAACGACTGGTATGAGACTGTAAAACTCAACTACGGCATCAACTATACCGATTTCGGAGGCCGCAGTTACCATTTCGACCCAGTGCCCGACACATGGATCAAGATGACGGATATTCTACTCTTTTGGGCAAGCAAGGGAATCGACGGATTCCGGTGCGACATGGCGGAAATGGTACCAGCCGCATTCTGGTCCTACGCTACGACCATCTTGAAGAATAGATTCCCCCAAATTATCCTCATAGGAGAGGTATACGATCCTGGGCAATATCGCAGTTATATAAAAAGCGGCTTCGACTATCTCTACGATAAGGTGGGGATGTACGACTGCATTCGTGACATCATCTGCCAGCGCCGGCCGGCCAGCAGCATCACCTATCAATGGCAGGGCACGGACGATATTAAGGACCACATGCTCTACTTCTTGGAGAACCACGACGAGCAACGCATCGCCAGCGACTTCTTCTGTGGAGATGGACGAAAGGCTATCCCTGGAATAATTGTCTCGGCTTTCCTACGTAATAATCCGTTTATGCTCTATTCTGGTCAGGAAGTCGGAGAGCGGGGAATGGACAAGGAAGGATTCTCAGGTCGTGACGGCCGCACAACCATATTCGACTATTGGAGTGTGGACAGTGTCAATGCTGCCTACTTCAACCGGCAACAAATGACGGCAGAAGAGAAGCAACTGATGCACGACTACCAGATGATCCTTCATATTGCCAATCAGGAAAAGGCCATCTACGACGGTGAATTCTTTGATCTGATGTATGTAAACCCGCAGAGTGAGTTTTTCAATCCGCGCAATGAATTCGCATTTTTGCGTAAGAAAGACGAGGATTTGATATTGGTCGTTGTCAACTTCAGTGGAACCGCAGTATCCTCCAAAGTGCTGATACCCAAACATGCATTCACGACCCTGCAACTTCCTGAGAAAGAAGAGGTGGAAGGTGAAGATCTGATGACGATGACCCGTCAAAAATATCAGCTCACCTACGACAGCTACGTTCAGGTAGAACTGGAGCCTTACAGCGGCTGTGCGATTCGCTTCAACATGCAGTTGGAACAGAATGAACCAGAATTGAATATTCACAACAAGGAAGAGTTCCCGCCAGCTCATACGGCAGAGCATCTGCTCAATCAGCTGATGATGCGTCTCTACCATTGCGAACGCAGCCGGAATGCACACATAGAGCGCAAGAAGAGCAAGATTTCCTATATTCTCGACCACAAGCCTACCCATCAGGAGGAGAAGATGATTGAGGATAAGATGAATGAGCTTATCAACGCCGACCTGCCTGTCACGTATGAATATGTTACGCGCGACAACCTTCCTGCCGATGTCAAGCTTGACAGGTTGCCTTCGAATGCCAGCGAAACCATCAGACTCGTCCGCATAGGCGACTTCGACGTCTGTCCGTGTATCGGCAAGCACGTACGCTCGACAAGCCAGATAGGCAGTTTTCAACTCTTGGGCACAAACTGGGACGAAGAGAAACATTCATTCAGAATCCGATTCCGTGTACATCCATAAAGAATAGAAGATGAAACTAAAAATTCCCCCTTCAAGGTATCTGCCTTGGAGGGGGAATTTTGTTTGGTTAACTTCAAATCCTCAAATGGAAGATTTGGTTTCAATTTCTTCCTTCATGTCGATAAATTCATGCTTGCTGTCGTAGAACTCATACTGCAGAAAAGCAAGCTTCTGCGAGGGAATCACTTTCACTCCCATTCCATATTTGAACTGCCACTTGCGCTTCAGGCTTACAACTCCCTGGTTGATGTAGGCAGCCACGTATGGATGTACATAAAGTGTGAAATGCTTGATTCCAATTTTGTTGACCAAGTAATCGATCTTTCTCTCCAGCTGATCAGTGAACAGAATGCTTGACTTGATCTTTCCCGTTCCGTTACAGGTGGGGCAAGTCTCCTCAACATTCACGTCCATTGCAGGTCTCACTCTTTGACGCGTGATTTGCATCAATCCAAATTTGCTGAGCGGCAAGATGTTGTGACGGGCCCTGTCTTTCTGCATGTTCTTGCACATCCGCTCATAGAGCATCTGTCTATCTTCCGCAAGATTCATGTCGATAAAGTCAACCACGATGATTCCTCCCATATCCCGCAGTCGCAATTGACGGGCCAGCTCATCTGCTGCTCCTAAATTTGTCTCAAGCGCATTTTGCTCCTGACCGTTGCCCGAGCGTGAACGGTTACCGCTGTTCACGTCAACAACATGCATGGCCTCAGTGTGTTCTATAATAAGGTAGGCACCATGCTTATAATTAACGGTCTTGCCAAAACTCGACTTGATTTGTTTTGTAACTCCAAAGTTGTCAAAGATAGGAAGCTTACCAGTGTAGAACTTCACTATATTTGCCTTGTCGGGAGCGATGAGAGAGACATAATTGCGCACTTGCTTACAGATCTCCTCATCGTTGACATAAATGTTTTGATAACTTGGATTGAACAAATCTCTCAAAAGGGCTACGGCGCGTCCAGTCTCCTCAAAGACCAGTTGAGGGCGTTTCTGAGTCTTCTGAACTTTCAGAATAGCATCCTCCCAGCGTTTCATCAGTATTTTCAACTCTCCATCAAGCTCAGCCACACGTTTGCCTTCAGCAACCGTACGCACGATAACACCGCAATTTCTGGGCTTGATACTTTGAATGAGTTGTTTCAGACGAGCACGCTCTTCGCTGCTCTTAATTTTAGACGAAACAGAAACCTTGTCGCCAAAAGGCATCAACACAAGGTAACGGCCTGCAAAAGAGAGTTCTCCGGTGAGTCGCGGTCCTTTTGTAGAGATAGGCTCTTTTACAATCTGCACCAACACTTCCTGCCCTACCGAGAGAACCTGTTGAATGGTTCCGTCTTTTTTCAGATCGGGAAGTCTTGATGCTTTTGCAAAAGGAAAGAGTTTCTTCCTGTCGCTTTGTACCTGTTTGAGGTATTTAGCGTAGGAGTTGAATTGAGTTCCAAGATCCAAATAATGAAGGAAGGCGTCGCGCTCATAACCCACATCAACAAAACAAGCGTTAAGCCCAGGCATGAGCTTTTTCACTTTTGCGATGTAGATATTGCCAACAGAAAATGAAGCTTCGCGAGGCTCGTTCTGATATTCAACGAGCAACTTGTCTTCAAGCAGAGCAATGGAGATGCTTTTCTGCTGGACATCAATGATAACTTCGCTTGTCATTATCTGATTTTTATTGTGTTAATAAGCAGCTTTCGCTGCGTTTACCATAAAAAGGGGTATGCTTTGAGCACACCCCCTTCTCGAATAGGCTTTGAGTTTACTTGCTCTTATGTCTATTCTTACGTAATCTCTTTTTACGCTTATGCGTAGCCATCTTGTGGCCTTTTTTCTTCTTACCGTTTGGCATAATTTGTTTGAATTAAAAAGTTTATTGTAATCTCCTAGATAGTTGTCACTTACTCTTTTGAACCCTCAGCGTCATCACCATCCTTCATGCCTTCGATGAAGCTCTTGGCGGGTTTGAATGAAGGCAGATCGTGTGCCTCAATGGTAATGGTTGTGTTTTGGGCTATGTTTCGGGCAGTCTTGGCTGCACGATGCTTGATGCCGAATGTACCAAATCCACGCAGGTATACTGGCTCATTGCGCTCCAGCAGACTCGTCTTGATCGTACTCATAAAACATTCAACCACGGCTGCCACTTCTTTTTTCTGTAGTCCCGTCGCCTCGGATATTTCCTTGATGATATCAGCTTTCGTCATATTGGCTTGCTATTGATATAATTGTTGTATATTTCTCTATTTTCTTTTTGGTGTGCAAATATACTGCTTTTTTAGCTGATATGAAAATCTTTGGCCACTTTTTTGCTTCTATACCCTTAAATAACCGACTCACTTTATTGGTTATTAACCAACTAAGATGCCCATACCTTTATTTATATAAAAAACATGAAGAAAAGGTTACAACAAAAAATTGCGCGAACTATAGTCCATAGCTCGCAACTTTTTGTTAACTTTGCACAAACTAATATCGAAAAAGTATGAAACAAACAAAAATAGTATGCTCCATCAGCGACCGTCGCTGCAGCACAGAGTTCCTGCGTAAGTTGTTTTTTGCGGGTATGAATGTGGTCAGAATGAATACAGCACACGCCACTCAGGAGGGCATGATGCAAATCATTGATAATGTTCGTGCAGTATCGCCCCACATCGGTATTCTCATCGACACAAAGGGACCGGAAGTGAGAACTACAGGAGTCGCCGAAGAAATCAATTATAAGACGGGTGATGTGGTCAAGATATTTGGACGACCGAACATGGACACCAGCCACGACATCATCAATGTTTCTTATCCCGACATCACCAAAGACGTCCACGAAGGCGACGACGTGCTCTTCGACGATGGTGCTCTTGACATGAAGGTTATATCCAACGAGGGCCCGATGCTCATCGCACGTGTGATGAACGACGGTAAATTGGGATCCCACAAGAGTGTGAACGTCCCCGGCGAGCATATTGACTTGCCGGCTCTCACTGAGAAAGACCGCCGCAATATTCTTTTCGCCATCGACCAAAACATCGATTTCATCGCACATAGCTTCGTGCGCAATGCCAACGATGTCAAAGCCGTTCAGGACATTCTCGATGAGCATCATAGCGACATCAAGATTATCTCAAAGATAGAGAATCAGGAGGGCGTTGACAACATCGACGAGATAATCGACGCCTCTTATGGCATCATGGTGGCCCGTGGCGACTTGGGCATCGAAGTTCCGGTGGAGAAGATTCCCGGCATTCAGAGCATGATCATCCGCAAGTGCATCGAAAAGAAGAAGCCCGTCATCGTGGCAACACAGATGCTTCACACCATGATTGAGAATCCGCGCCCCACCCGTGCGGAGGTGACCGACATCGCAACAGCCATTTTCTCCGGTACGGATGCCATCATGCTCAGCGGAGAGACGGCTTCGGGCAAGTATCCCCTCGAAGCAGTACAGACCATGTCGAAGATTGCCGAACAGGCAGAGACCGACCGCCGAAAGGTGCATGACCTTGATTTCCCATTGGCAAAGGATTGCACGCTAAGAGAATTCCTGGCCCATGCCGCTATCGAATCCACACGACGTTTGGGTGTTGCCGGCATCATTACAGATTCTGAGACCGGACAAACAGCCCGTGACATAGCAGCCTTCCGCGGCCCTACCCCGGTGCTTGCTATCTGCTACAAAGAGAAGACACAGCGCTGGCTCAACCTATCTTATGGAGTAATTCCCATCTATCAGAAAGAGCATGTTGAGCAGCAATTCCTTTTCACGGCAGCCTTACGTATGCTTCGCCAGAAAGGTTACATCAACGCCGACGACAACATTGCCTATCTGAGCGGAAGTTTCGGTGAAGGCGGAGGAACCAATTTCTTGGAAATCAACCGTGTCAGAGACATCTTCGACAACAGTTCTTCCTTCAAATTGCCAAGACACGACCGGCCATAACAGCAGCAAAGAATTCTTTTGCGGTCAGCCACGCAAGTAGTAGCTTTGTTTCTAGAGACTGAACACAGATAGAAAATCCGGCTATGCAACAATAAAATTTTACTTTAACAAAATATCCAAAAGGGCAAAGAACGTATCTTTGCCCTTTTGTTTTTTCTAGACGATTATTGACAAAGGTATCCTAAAACCGAATACTTGGAACCGGAACTTGGGAAAATCGGAGCAGAAGAATGGGCAACTCGCAACCAAAAGAAGGGCAATTCTGAACCGAAATACCTTAAACTTGGAACTAAATAACTGGCAACTTTCAGTCGAGACAAACTCCTTGTTTTCTAACATGATAATCCACAAGCCCACCGATCGGCTTAGCCAAGACTTTCTCCAAGCTCAGTCCATGACGCGAGAAAGCCTGATGCAGTTCTTCGCTGAACTCATGCCCTACTCCACCTACAATCCCGACAGGCAACTGATTTCGCCCATAAGGAAGAATATTTCTTTCTATGAAAGTATCAAACTCTTCTTCCAGTACAGCACGGCATTGCTTTCTATGCTTCGAGACGAAGCCTACAAGAGATGCCAAGAACTTGTTGGCCATCGGCTGCCTATAGACGCGATCGATTACCTCATCATAACTAAGTCCAGTCTCCGACTCAAATTCCAATCTAAGAGATTCTGGCAACCTTCCTTTATAGAGCGCATTCAGGAAATGTTTGCCTATCGAAGCACCGCTTCCTTCATCGCCAAGGATGAATCCTAAAGGATGAATATTCTTTGTTATCCTCGCTCCATCATATAGTCCGGAGTTGGAGCCTGTACCAAGGATACAAGCTATTCCTTCTTCATTTCCGAACACTGCACGTGCTGCCCCAAGAAGGTCGCTCTCTACATCAACGCGCACGTCATGGCCAACAACGTTGAGTAGAGCTACACGCATCTTCTCCGCCGCTTCGCCCAGGCAACCTGCGCCGTAGAAATAAACGCAATCCACCTCGCTGATAATCTCGCGAGGCAGGCCACTGCGTAACATTTCCTCAATCTTGTCCTTGTCCCACAAGACCGGATTAATACCAGGTGAGTGAAAAGTGTCCTGCGAGGTACCCGCAACAACAGTCCAATCGATTTTAGTACTGCCGCCGTCTGCAATCAATATGGTCATAATAGTTTGAAAAAAACAACTGTTTCATTTAAATATGCCTTGCAAAGATAGCAATTTATCAAGAAAAAAAACTAATTTTGCAATCAAAATATCGAAACATGAAAAAAAGACTATTCATAATCCTCGCATTGGTGGTCTTGTCAGTACTTCCCTCTGGCGCCGTACTGAAAGAGGCCAACATCGACAGTACGCTGAGCGTTCTCCGTTTGGAATTGACCAACTATAGGGAACAGCTCAACCGGGAGAGCGGTGACTTGCAGCAGCAACAGCAGGCTATTGGCTACACCATCATGAACGTGATGAATAAGAGTAACCAGAATTCGCTCATGCTGTATTCGCAAAAGTCTCAATACGTCTTTGACCTCACTTACGCCTGCCACGCGGCTACAGAACAGTATCATGAGTTCAAGAAGAACTCTCTTCCCTTCCGCAATCTCTACATCAACAACCAGCAAGAGATTGCGCGCTACGACTCGCTCATCACCAACCTTAAGCAGATGTATACCGGCTCGCTCTCTGAACGTGGAAGCATCGACCGCAACGTTTGCCTCACCCTGGCTATCAATATTCGCAGAACGCTGAAGAGCAACAGTGAGCAGCTGCAGAGCTATATCAATTATTACAACATGACCGAGCGGCAGTTGAAAAACCTCAACGACTACGCCAACAAGCGCTACAACGACATCCAAGAGAGTATATTCAGCAACTCGGGAAGCAATTATTTTGAGATTCTAACCCAGCTTGGCCATCTCCTGCACGAAACCCGAAGCGTAATTATCGAGAAATACTTCACCAACGCCAAGGCTAAGTCGCAGTGGAGTTTTATCTATATTTTCTGGCTGTTCGCGGCTCTGCTGCTTTATGCTACACTTGCAGGACTTCTGAACTATGCAGCTCTCCATTGGCTCATTCCCAAACGGCTGCGTTCAGAACGATTCATGGGCAAGCGAACGTGCATCACTATGGCCACGTCAACGGTCACCTTGGCCATCATTCTCGGACTGCTGAAGTTTCTGTCCCATCAGAACTTCATCATCATGGCAAGTGGAATCCTCGTGGAGTTCACGTGGTTGCTAAGTGTTATCCTCATCTCGCTATTGCTGCGTCTTGACAGCGAACAGATCAAATCGGCATTCCGCATCTATACCCCGCTGATTGTCATGGGCTTCATCATCATCTCCTTCCGAGTGGTACTCATTCCCGACGAGCTGGTCAATCTGCTTTTGCCTCCTTTGATGCTTATTGCCAGTCTGTGGCAATGGAACGCCATCACTCGTCTGCAACGCAATCTGCCAAAGAGCGACAAGCTCTATACCTATATTACATTGGGCGTCTTCACGGGATCCGTATTCTGCTCTTGGGCCGGATACACATTGTTGGCCGTGCAGTTCTTGATTTGGTGGGTGATGCAGCTCACGTGTACGCTGACCATCACTTGCGCCAGTGGTTGGCTACTCTCTTATGCACGCCACAACGACTTGGCCTCTAAGCCCATCACGAAGACATGGTTCTTCAATTTGATACTGAAGGCTGTCATTCCAATCCTTGGAGTCTACTCTTTCATACTCTCCATCTATTGGGCAACAGATATCTTCAACTTGAGCGATACTGCCTGGCGCGTGTTCAATGTCAATTTCATAGATTCGGCCAATCTCAAGATATCTCTATTCAGTCTTGCTGTCGTGCTGACGCTATACTTCATTTTCAAGTATATCAACAACACAACATTGGCTCTGCTGCAATACCACTTCTCCACGAGCGACCGCACCGGAGCCGCCTCGAAGAACATCATGGCTAAGAATGTTATCCAAGTGTTCATCTGGGGCATATGGTTTATCACGGTGCTCAATATCTTCCACGTGAGCAACACCTGGATCGTAGTTGTTTCCGGTGGTTTGTCCACTGGTATCGGTTTCGCTATGAAGGATATTCTGGAGAACATCTATTATGGTATTTCCCTCATGGCCGGCCGTGTAAAGATTGGCGACTATATCGTCGTCGACAACATCCGTGGTCGCGTGGCCAGTATCTCCTACACGTCGACGCTCGTCGAAGCAATCGACGGATCGGTGATAGCTTTCCAGAACTCTCAGCTGTTCACCAAGAACTACAAGAACATGACGAAGAACCACGGCTATGAGCTGGACATTCTCGAAGTTGGCGTAGCTTATGGTACGAATATAAAGCAGGTGCAGAAGCTTCTTGAGACAGCCATTGCCAAACTGGATTGTATCAACAAGAAACGTCCGCCCCACGTGGTACTGAAGAGCTTCGACGACAGTGCCATCAACCTTAAGATCCTCGTCTGGGTACCGGTTCTCACACAGTACTACGATGATGGTAAGATTCTGGAATGCGTTTACGACACGCTCAATGCCAACAACATTGTGATTCCATTCCCGCAGCGCGAAGTACGCATTCTGCGTGGCACGGAAGTAGAAGAAGAACAATCAGAGCAATTGGATAAAGTTAATTCAGCGCCGATTCAGTAAGATCAAACGTGTAGCTATTGCAAACGACTCTTGCATTAGTAAAAAATAATTTTGGGGAGTAAAAAGACGACTTATCCGAACAATCGTTTTTTACTCCCCCAAAATTTTGTTCAGCCTTTAAAACCTTTTGATTTTAAACATTCCCAGCCGGTGGGTCTTGCCTTTACGGTTAACCGAACGGAGAATATACATTCCATTATCCAAACCTCTCACAGAGACTTTCGTCCCATCGTGTCTGAGCGTTCTGACAACTCGTCCTTGCATTGTCGTTGCAAGAAGTGCATCACGCTGCGATATCAGGTCAAGCAACGGAGATGAGACATAATTGTTATCACAAGGAAGCAAGTCCACCGTCTGTATCAACTCTGGGGAACCTTCATTTGGATAGCAAACGCCATCACTCTCATTACCATAGCGGTCGACCGCCTTGATGATGTATCTATGTCCGGCAACATAGGGAATTTTTTCCAAAGGCCGGCGGGCAACTGTGAGCAAACTGTCAATATAAACATTCACATAATCGCCCTTCGCCACACTCAATCTCAGATACGGCTCACCATTCTGCTGCCAAACCGACGGTTTGTTGGGTTTCGAGGTGCTTATCCAGTTCATGGCAGGAGGCAAAGCCGGCATTGCATTGAACGACTTTGTGAAATCCATGATTCCTTTTGTGTTGTCGGTAAGGAACTTTCCCCGGAAAAAACAATGGCCTAACCCCATGCTCCTGATGACCTCCATCTCTCGCGTGACATCTTGCAAGGGCCAGTTTGCCTCTGCAGGATGGAGAAAGTAGATGCCTAGTCCCGGAACAACAATCTTACCGTAACTATTCTCTTTCCAGTCGATGGCAAAGGGATAGAAGTTGTTGCCACGGAAATACATCATCGGGAAAAGCTCATCCATCAAGCCATCGCGAAGCCACCCCTCAGCATCTTGGCACACCGTCTCATAGGCATTCCAACCGTGACTCCATTGCAAGGTCAAGTCAGAGTACTTGCCTATGGGTGAACAGCTCATCTTCACCCAAGGCTTCAGGGCTTTCACACGGTCGTGGATTTTCCTGACGATAGCCGTGATGTTGGCACGGCCTCTTTCTTTATTCACTTTTTGCGGCCATGTTTCTGGATAACGTATATAATCAAGATGAATTCCGTCGACATCGTAATTTCTAACGATTTCATCGCAGATATCTGCAAGATAGTCGCCTGTACGAGGATTCTCAGGATTGAGGTAGCCGTCTGCTCCAATCTTCTTCAACATGTCGCCATGTTCCTTCCTCAGTTGACTACATCCGTAGCCATTCCACTTCCCAACAGGCATCGTCACCACCCAGGCATGCAATTCCATGCCCCGTTTGTGACATTCGTCGATAACAAACTTCAAGGCATCGTAACCGGGAGAAGTTCCGGGGAATCCACTCAAACATCCATCCCAAGGCTCATAAGCTGAAGGATAGATGGTTGTGGCACGAATGCGGGTCTGAATCAGCACGGTATTAATTCCCGCCTGTTCATATTGGTCGAGCAAATCAGTCAGTTCCTTTTGTTGTTTCTCAGCCGAACGTGCAGATTGAGAATAAGAATGAGGCCAATCCAGTCCACCAATGGTAGTCAGCCAAACAGCTCTGACTTCTCTTGCCGGCTGGTTGATAAACGGGAAGGTTGCCACCTGAGCTTTGGCCGACAAAAGGCAAAGGAGGAATCCGAGAAAACATCCAATATGCTTCATACCTTTCATCCCAAATCTACTACTGTTATTCCAGCACCGCCAAATTGTACGTGCTCATCGGCAAAATGAGTCACGCTGGGCTCTGTCGCAAGATATTGGCGGATAAGTTCGCGCAATATGCCATTGCCTTTGCCATGTAGGATTCTCACGCGGGGCATACCCACAAGGATGGCATCATCGATGAAGTCTCTCACCACTCGCAGAGCCTCGTCGCCACGCATACCGCGGACGTCAATGTCCTGATGGAAGTTTGTCCGGCGGTCGTCCATCGTCTCGCGCGTAACGTGGGAGACGTTGTAAGCGCCCAAGCCTTCCATCATAGCTTCGCTCTTGGTTTTGTTCTCCTTCTCTTGCGGCTGATCTTCTGCAGGATTGCTCACATATTCAAGTCTGTTCAGTCGCAACGTAGTCTTCATTCCGCCAAAAACGGCCGTGCATTGATCTCCCTTTATACTTTCGATACGGCCAATGCTATGCAGCCCTTTAATTCTCACGGCATCTCCAACAGCCAGTACATGAGCCTTCTCAGCTTCCGACGGGCGCAGCGCAGCCTGTCGCAAAGCCTCGGCCGCCTTTTGCTGCTGGTTGGTTCTGTTGGCTTTTCGCTGAGCGCGACGTTCCTTCCGCTGCTGTATCTGTTGGATTTTCTTGTTGATGGCGTCGTCGCTGGCTTTTGAATCAATCTCTTCAACGCCAGCCTTGAACTCTTCCAAATCCTTGCGTATTCGCTTCGTCTCCTCCTTTTCGGCCTGCGACTCGCGAATTTCGCGGATGGCATTCTCTATTCGCTTGTTGCTCTCGTCGAGAAGTTCTTTGGCCTGAGCCTTAGCATTGGCAAGAATCTGCTTGCGCTGCTGGTCGATCGAACTGAGATCAGTCTCATAGCGTTGCAGAGCCTTTTCAATATCCTTCTCGCGCTGGTGAATATTCTGGCGTTTGTTTTCCCAGTAACGCTTGTCGCGGACAATATCCTGCAAGTATTTGTCGCTCTGAATATAATCCTGTCCTACTATGTCCGACGCCCTCTGAATCACCTCTTCGGGCAATCCGATCTTTCTAGCAATCTCAATGGCAAAAGAACTTCCCGGCCTGCCTATCGACAATTGAAAGAGGGGACGCATCTCTTTGCGGTCGTAAAGCATGGCTCCGTTGGCCACGCCCTCGTGGCTGTCGGCAAAATGCTTGAGGTTCTGATAGTGGGTGGTAATCACAGCCCAAGCGCCCTTGCTGAGCAACTGTTCAAGGACAGCCTCAGCCAGCGCACCGCCAATGCCCGGCTCCGTGCCCGTACCAAACTCGTCTATCAAGATGAGCGTCTTGCCGTTGGCCTGCTTCATCATGTTCTTCATATTCAGCAGATGGGAAGAGTAGGTGGAAAGATCATTCTCTATGCTCTGCTCATCACCAATATCAATCATCACGTCGTTGAAGATACCACACTTCGAGCGCTCTCCCACGGGAATAGGCAGACCGCATTGGAGCATATACTGCAAGAGACCCACAGTCTTCAGACACACAGACTTGCCACCGGCATTAGGTCCTGAGATAATTAGAATATGTTTGTCTGAAGAAAGGGTAATATCCAGCGGCACCATCTGCTTTCCTTGTTTAGTGAGCGATTCCGACAACAAGGGATGAAAAGCGCGAATCAAATCAATATACGGCTCAGGCTGAACTTCCGGCACGATAGCCTTCATCTTCTCGGCAAGCCGGTTCTTGGCTTGAATGAAATCTACATCGGCTAATATATGATAGGAGAAAAGTATCTCCATAGCATGTGGGCGCACCTGTTTGGTGAACTCTGTAAGAATACGTATGATCTCATGGCGTTCGTCGCTCTCCAGTTCTCGTATACGGTTGTTGGCTTCCACAACCACCGCCGGCTCGATGAACACAGTTCGACCCGAAGCACTCTCGTCGTGAATGATTCCAGGGATTTTTCTTTTCAAGCCAGGAGCCACGGGGATAACAAGACGCCCATCACGCAAGGTCGGCGAGACATCTTTCTCCACGAGGCCTTCGCTCTGCGCATTGCGAAGGATGCCATAAAGCGTTTTGGAGATAGTGCCTTCGGTGCGGGCCAGTTCACGGCGGATTTCATTAAGTTCCGGTGAAGCCGTGTCGCGAATCTTTCCATGCTGGTCGAGAATCTGGTCTATGCGCTGAATGAGTGCAGGGAAAGTAATGATGCCTTCTGTCAGCCGGTGCAGTTCGGGATATGTATATTTGGGCTCTTTTTTCCACCCATCCTCTTCCACTATCGGCTCGTCGGCATCTTCCTGATCATTTTTGTTGAGTACTTCAACAAGCGAGATAATTGTATCAAGCGAACGGCGCAGGTCGAAGAGTTCATCTTCCTCCAAGTGTGTGCCCTGCAGACGAATACGCTGCAAGGCCATACGGCAGTCAAAGAAGGAACCCAAGGCAAAATCCTGTTGCTCTGAGAGCAGGCGTGCATATTCGCTTACTTGCTCCAAAAGCATTTTCACCTCCTTTACATCCACAGAAAATGCCATGGCGTCCACCCTCTCTTTTCCCATTGGCGAGAGGCAACGCTCACGCAGCATCGTCCTTATTTCATCGAAGCCTATTTTATTCTCAAAGTTTTTTGGGTATATCATCGTTCTTTAATTATTATGCAAAGATACTACCTATTTCGGAAACCACCAAATTCCATATCGGTTTCTTATTGACAATAGATTCCAATTGCTTGGACCGAGCAAAACCAGTGCCTCGAATGTTTCCTGCAGCTTGCAATGAGCGGGCGACATCATCTAAAGCAGCATACGGTGAGTTTCCGCCACTAAAAGAACATAATGATACAACGAATAGAGCGTTTCCATGCCTGCTGACAGCTGAGAGCAGAACTGCTGACAGCTGAGAGCAGAACTGCTGACAGCTGAGAGCAATCATTAACCTGCGTCGGACGACTATTCTAAAGTTCATATTCGCTAGGCCGTTTCTGTTATTCTACTAACTCTCAAACAGAACCTCAAAACGAGCCATCCGAATAAAATTAAGCCTTTGAAATAAAAAAGAAAGATAAAAATTTCTTTTATTGAAGTTTTTTATATACCTTTGCAACCGCTTTCGCAAGAGAGTCCATTATACATGGGCAAGTCTCCTACGGCCAGCTCCCTCGGAATCCCCCCAGGACGGGAACGTAGCAAGGGTACTTGGTTGTAGCGGCGCGATAGGAATCGCTTGCCCACCCGCCTCTTTAGCTCAGTTGGCCAGAGCACGTGATTTGTAATCTCGGGGTCGTTGGTTCGAATCCGACAAGAGGCTCTTCAAAAGCAGGTATCCATAAGATACTTGCTTTTATTTTGACTACAAAACAGCATCATTCAACAAACAACAACAGAAAAAGTTGAAAAAAGTCTACCGTTTATCCTTATAAATAAAAAAAATCTGTAATTTTGCATGTGATTATGATGAATATAACTGCACTCATCCAAGTGAAGGCCTTCGCAAGGCAAGATGGCGCTTTGCTCACATTGCTTTGGACGGTAAGTTTTCTCTCGTTCATGTATGCGCCCAACAGCGGCATCGGAAATCTGATGGCGCTCCTTACTCCCGTGGCCATAATCTGGCGAATGGTGAGTTTTCGCAACTACGCGCTCGATGGCGTGATGTCATACAAAAGGGCATTGGCCTACACAATGTATGTGTTTTTCTATGCCAGCATCGCCTTCGCCTTGGTGCAATTCCTTTACCTGAAGTTCATCGACCAAGGACAGATGAACTTCTTCCTCTCGCAGAGTTTCAACGCCGTCACCCCCATTTGGGAGCAGCAGGGGTTAAGCGAGGAGGAAATCAATGAATACTGCAGCCTGATCTTAGGCTTTACGCCTCTCAACAAGACCTTCATCTTCATGATGGAGAATATGTTCACGGGGTTGATTTGCTCGTTCATCATCGCGGCGTTCGGAGTTAGAAGAGTTCCGCGAAAGAGCATGAGAAAAGAATAAAATAAATTAAATAGCGGCGCTTTGTTTCAACTTGGTGCCTCACTACATAAAGTAAAAACAAAAAAATGGATATATCTGTAGTCGTACCTCTGTATAACGAGGAAGAATCTTTGCCCGAACTCCATGCATGGGTGGAGCGCGTGATGAAAGCCAACAACTTCTCTTACGAGATGATTTTCGTCAACGATGGCTCAACCGACAATTCATGGAATGTGATTGAACAATTGTCCAAAGAGGATCCATCTGTCAAGGGCATTAAATTCAGACGTAATTACGGCAAGAGTCCAGCCCTTTACTGCGGATTCAAGGCTGCACAAGGCGATGTTGTTATCACGATGGACGCCGATCTTCAGGACTCCCCCGACGAGATTCCGGGCTTATACAAGATGATCACGGTAGACGGTTACGACCTCGTCAGCGGCTACAAGCAGAAACGCTACGACCCACTCTCCAAGACTATTCCTACGAAGCTCTTCAATGCCACAGCGCGACTTGTGAGCGGCATTCATAATCTTCACGATTTCAACTGCGGCCTGAAAGCCTACAAGCGCGACGTTGTGAAGAACATTGAAGTCTACGGCGAAATGCACCGCTATATCCCCTACCTAGCCAAGAATGCAGGCTTTGAGAAAATTGGAGAAAAAGTAGTGCATCATCAGGCCCGCAAATACGGTAAGTCGAAGTTTGGTCTCAACCGCTTCTTCAATGGCTATCTTGACCTGCTCAGTCTTTGGTTCTTGAGCAATTTCGGCAAGAAGCCCATGCATGTATTCGGCTTTATCGGCTCGTTGGTGTTCTTTGTGGGCATCATAGCAGCCATCATCATAGGCGTCAAGAAGCTCTACTACCTCAGTCAAGGCATCCCTGCTCCACTGGTGACCTCTTCCCCTTACTTCTACATCGCCCTGACAACGATGCTCATCGGCACACAGCTCTTCTTGGCCGGTTTCCTTGGCGATCTCGTCAGCCGCTCCAACCCCAACCGAAATGACTATCAAATAGAGAAAACGCTTAGATGCGAAGAATAACTCCAATACTGTCGATCTTGGCAGGAGTTTTCATCCTCATAAACTGTTTTATGGGATGCTCCTCAATAGACTGTCCGCTCAACAGCCGCATGCTCTGCGTCTATTCGTTGGCCGGCGACACGCTGACCGACACTTTGACGGTTTCAACAACCAGAAGAGATGGTAGCGACACGGTACTCATCAACAGGCAGACTGGTATAGCCCAGTTTTCATTGCCCATGAGTTATGACGGCACGACCGACGAGTTGCTTTTCGATCTCCACTATACCGATGCTACATCTTCTCTTGACACGGTGGCCATAGAAAAGGATAATTCACCCCACTTTGAGGCCGTCGACTGCAACCCCACGTTCTTCCATACGCTTAAGAGCGTGACGACGACCCATCATGGTATTGACAGTATAAGTATATTGAATCCCAATGTAACGTTCGACAATTCTCATGCGCATATCCAAGTGTATTTCAAGAAGCGTTAGCCTGGCTCTGTTGATGTTGATGTCGACACTGAGCTTAAGCGCGCAGCAACGCAAGCAAGTTGTCGTCCAGGATTCCGACAGCATCGTCTTTTTCCGCGGAGTTGCTGTTTCGGTGGATCTTGTCGGGCCAGTACAACTGCTTGTCAGCGACTACGGCCAGATCGAAGGAGCTGTCAGGCTAAACTTTAAAGACCGCTACTACCCAATCATCGAATTGGGATATGGCAAGGCCGACGCTACTGACGACGTTACCCGCCTGAACTATAAGACGAATGCTCCCTACTGCAAAGTCGGTTTGGATTTCAATCTGTTGAAGAATAAGCACGACATCTATCGTCTTCTGGCCGGTTTCCGCTACGCATACACTTCCTACAAGTTTGACATCAACAGTGAGGTTCCCATCAATGATCCTGTTTGGGGAGATGGAGCTACCTATTCAGCCCATGACGTTAAAGCGAATTGCGGTTGGGCCGAAGCAGTGCTCACTGTCGACGCCAAAATCTTCGGCCCCGTAAGAATGGGATGGAGCGTGAGATACAAGCACCGATTGAACCACGACGACGGCAACGTAGGCAACACATGGTATGTTCCCGGCTATGGCAAGCAAGGAAATACGCGCTTGGGAGGCACTTTCAATGTCACGATCGAGATTTAAGTAAAACTTAAAGGTATATACAGAAAACTACAGATATCCAAACTCGTAATTTTCAAAACAAGAATACTCTAGAAATATTATGGCAACATCCGACAATACCATACAAGATTCTCAGCAGAACGGCAAAGAGAAAAAGAAATTTGGACGAAAGACAACGCTTCAGTTGTTGTTTCTGGCTTTTCTCGTGATTGGTACCGTATGGATCATCCGGACTCAGAACGACACCCCGTACCAAAAAGATTCTGGTGAGATTTTCGGAACTTACTACCACATCACTTATCAGTCTAGCAAGGATTTGAGACCGGAAATCGAAGCTGAACTTAATAAAGTTGACGCTTCACTTTCTCCCTTTAATCCCAACAGCATTATATCAGCCGTCAACAGAAACGAAAACGTAAAGGTGAACGAGATGTTCACTCAGGTTTTCATGCTCGCAGAAAGAGTCTCGAAAGAGACCCAAGGAGCTTTCGACATCACCGTAGCCCCGCTGGTCAATGCATGGGGATTCGGAACAGAAGGAAGAAAGACTCCTTCAAAGTCGACTGTCGACAGCCTGAGACAGCTCATTGGCTATCAGAAAGTTTCCTTGGTCAATGGTTTTGTAAAAAAGTCCAATCCGAAGATGCGCCTCGACTGCAGTGCGATTGCAAAAGGATACGGAGCCGATGTAGTGGCCAATTTCTTCAAACGTAGAGGCATAGAAAACTATCTCATAGAGATTGGTGGAGAAGTCGTCACCAGTGGCAACAGCGAAAAGAGATTGCCTTGGCGCATCGGAGTAATCAAGCCTTCAGACGACACACTAAACGTTACTGAGGAGACTCAGACCATCATCAATGTTACTGACAAGGCGATGGCAACGAGCGGTAACTATCGCAATTTCCGCTATGTTGCAGGGAAGAAATATGCCCATACCATCGATCCCGCCACAGGATATCCTGTGCAGCACAGTCTGCTCTCTGCTACGGTATTGGCTAACGACTGCGCCACTGCCGATGCCTATGCTACTGCTTTCATGGTGATGGGCGTTGAAAAAGCGAAGAAGGTGCTCGAGCGTCACTCCGAACTCATGGCCTACTTTATCTATGCCGGAACAAAAGGCGAATTGGAAGTCTGGTTCTCGCCTGCCTTGGAAAGCAAAATACAACAGTAACACTCAGACACCTAACATTATGGATGGGTCGCTTCATCTATATGAGAATCTCATGCGGCTGCCTCTCTTCTCCGGGTTGGGAAGTGAGGAGATGAGCCAGATCATAGCACAAACCAAGTTTCAGTTTCGCAGACTTGAAACGGGAGAATACTTCTGCCGACAAGATGAGAAGACAGAGAATCTCGTGATCCTGAACAATGGCAAGATGAAAGTGACTACTCACAGCGATGATTACGGATGCATGGTAGAAGAGAGTATAGTTGCCCCCTATGTGCTGTCGCCTACAACTTTGTTTGGCCTTCATCAGCGCTACCTCCACTCTTATCAATGCGAAACAGCATGCACCTTTGTAGTGTTAAGCAAGAATGAAGTATTCAACCTCTTCGATAATTATTTTATTTTCCGCATCAACTGGCTTAATATCATTGCTACCCAAGCTCAAAAAAGAAGCCTGCAAATTTGGCACACTCCGCCCGTAGACCTACGCCAAAGAATTATCAGATTCTTCGTGCTGCATTCTGAAAAACCAGCTGGCACGAAAGTATTTCACATCAAAATGGAGCGTTTAGCAAGAGAAGTGAGCGACAGCCGGCTGAAAGTTTCACAACAGTTACATGCCCTCCAAAAAGATGGACTCATAATCATCCAAAGAGGGATCATCACTATCGATGCTCTGGAGAAACTCATCCAGAAATAATACGACTAAACGACCAGTTGGAATTATCAATTTTGCCTATTAGAATAGCCGAAGTAAACTGCTTCTGCTGTACTTTTTTCTCTTTCCTATTCATTTGTGTTAAATATGCTTTTAAAATAGCGGGCTTCAAGATTATTTTTATTATATTTGCATGATAAAATAGGACTATTTTAGTATGAATGAAAATAAGATAGAGAGACAACAGCATCAGAATCCTTTTTTTGCACCTTACGACACTCCTCATAATACTGTTCCATTCGACAAAATCACTACAGCTGATTATGAGGAAGCCTTCATGGAGGGTATCAAAAGAGAGGATGAGGAAATTGACGCCATCATCAACAACCCGGAAGAGCCTACTTTCGACAACACGCTTATACACATCGATGAAAGCAAGGGCGAACATTACTACGATTTGCTCGGCAGAGTGTCGGAGACATTCTCTTGCATGCTAAGTGCTGAGACCAACGACGAGCTTGATGCGCTTGCACAAAAGATGAGCCCTATCCTCACCAAGCATGCCAACGATATCAGCCTAAACGAGAAACTTTTCGAGCGGACAAAATACGTCTATGAGCATCATCGCAAGCTCACACCTGAGGAGCAGATGCTGCTGACAACGAGTTACGACGGATTTGTCCGTAGCGGTGCCTTACTGGATAAGGAGGGCAAAGACAAACTCCGGAAGATAACTGAGGAGGCAAGTATGCTGTCGCTACAGTTCTCGCAAAATCTGTTGAAGGAAAATAAAGCATTTGAACTTCTCATTACCGACAAGTCACAACTCGACGGCCTGCCTGCCAGTGCTATTGAAGCTGCACGCCAGAGCGCCAAGGAGAAAGGCAAAGAAGGATGGCTGTTCAATCTTGACTACCCTTCTTACTCTCCCTTTATGACCCATTCCACACAACGTGAGCTGAGAAAGAAGATGTTCATGGCCCGGGGAACAGAAGGTACGCACAACAATGAGAACAACAACCTTGACATCTGCAAGCGTCTGATTAACCTTCGGCGAGAGTTGGCACAGCTCTTGGGCTACGACACTTATGCAGACTACGTGCTCAAGTATCGTATGGCTTCAAATGTCAACAACGTCTATAAACTTCTTAATGACCTCATTGACGCCTACAAGCCAGCAGCTGAGCAAGATGTGAAAGACATTGAGCAGATGGCCAAAAAGCTCGAGGGGGAAAACTTTGAACTGGAACCTTGGGACTTTAGCTTTTACAGCCATAAGCTCCAAATGGAACGCTACAATCTCGACGCAGAGATGCTCCGCCCCTATCTAGAGATCAGCAACGTTATCAAAGGAGTATTTGGCCTGGCTACTAAGCTGTACGGAATTACATTCAAGGAAAACAAAGACATCCCCGTATATCACCCAGATGTAAAGGCTTACGAAGTCTTTGACAAAGACGGCAGCTACCTCGCTGTTCTCTACGCTGACTTCTATCCCCGCAAAGGTAAACAGGGTGGTGCATGGATGACAGAATTTCAGGGACAGTGGATCGACCATAAAGGCAACAACATTCGTCCACACGTGTCATTGGTGATGAATCTGACAAAACCGACCGAAGACAAACCGGCTCTGCTGACATTGAGCGAGGTAGAAACATTTCTCCACGAATTCGGTCATGCACTGCATGGAATGTTCGCCAACACTCGTTTCGCAAGTCTGTCGGGCACCAACGTCTGGTGGGATTTCGTAGAGCTTCCCTCACAGTTTATGGAAAACTACGCTGTAGAGAAGGATTTCCTGCGCACGTTTGCTTTCCATTACAAGATAGGAGAGCCTATTCCTGATGAGTTGATCGATCGCATTGTTAAGTGCCGCAACTATCTTGTTGGCTACAGCTGCATGCGACAAGTGAGCTTCGGACTTCTCGATATGGCCTACTATACGATGAAAGAGCCGTTCACTGCAGATATCATACCGTTTGAGAAACAAGCCTGGAAGAAAGCTATCGTCACCAAGCAACTCCCCAACACTTGTATGACCACGCAATTCTCCCACATCATGGCAGGAGGATACGCTGCAGGATATTACAGCTACAAATGGGCTGAAGTGTTGGAAGCTGACGCATTCAGCGTCTTTAAAAAGAACGGAATCTTCGACCGCAAGACTGCTCAGAGTTTCAGAGACAACATTCTCTCAAAAGGCGGAACAGAGCATCCCGCTGTACTCTATCGGCGCTTCCGCGGACAAGATCCAACTATCGATGCATTGCTGGAACGCAACGGCATAAAAAGACAAAAGAAAGATGACAAGCAATAATGACAACAAGGAAGAGCTCCACGAGGAAAAAGCACGACAGCTCGACTACCGATATTTGAGAATGGCTCAGATATGGGCAGAGAACTCTTATTGCAAACGGCGCAAGGTAGGAGCCTTGGTCGTGAAAGACAAAATGATTATCAGCGACGGCTACAATGGCACCCCTAGCGGATTTGAGAATGTCTGCGAGGACGACAACAACATCACAAAGCCTTATGTCCTGCACGCCGAGGCTAATGCCATCACAAAACTCGCCCGCTCGAATAACAATTCTGATGGTGCCACGCTCTACGTCACGGCATCGCCATGTATAGAATGCGCTAAACTCATCATTCAGGCAGGAATAAAACGAGTTGTCTACGGCGAGCAATACCGCCTTACCGACGGAATTGACCTCTTGAAAAGAGCAGGGGTCGCCGTTGAATACCTCAACGCAGACAAACAAGACATTAAAGAATAAAAGATTTGTATCAAGCAAGATGAACCAAAACAAATCCAATAGATTCATGCCTCTGTTGATGGCGCTCTGCGTCATCATCGGCATATTGTTGGGATCCTTTCTCTCCAACCATTTTTCGGGCAACAGACTCAACATTATAGGTTCGGGAAGCAACAGACTCAACAACCTTTTGCATATCATCGACGACCAGTACGTTGATGAGGTGAATATTGATTCCCTCGTCGATAAAGCTATACCTCAGATCTTGAACGATCTCGATCCCCATTCGGTCTACATCAGCGCAAAAGACATGCAGACCGCCGCAGACGATCTTAAAGGATCATTCTCGGGTGTGGGCATAGAATTCACCATCCGCCAGGATACCATTCATGTTCAGAACGTTATCAAGAACGGCCCTGCAGAACGTGCCGGAATCATCGCTGGCGACAAGATCGTGAATGTGGATGGTAAGCCCTTCGTAGGAAAGAGTGTGACCAACGAGGAAGCCATGCACAAGCTTAAGGGGCCGAAGGATACAAAGGTAAAAATCGGCGTGGTGCGCTATGGACAGAAAGGTATAAAGTACTACACTGTCACCCGTGGTGATATTCCTCAAAAGAGCATCTCCGCAGCCTATATGCTCGACGACAATACGGGCTACATCCGCATTAAGAACTTTGGCGAGAATACTTATCCGGAACTGATTGTTGCCTTGGCCAATCTTTCCAAACAAGGATTCAGCAATCTGGTCATCGATCTTCGTGACAACACCGGCGGTTACTTGAAGAGTGCCGTACAGATGGCCAATGAATTCTTGCCCAAGAACAAGCTTATCGTTTACACCCAGGGACGCAAGTCGCCCCGTCAGGAATATCGCACTGACGGCCGGGGAGCTTATCAGCAGATTCCTCTCGTAGTACTCATCAACGAGAGTTCTGCGTCGGCATCCGAGATTTTCGCCGGTGCCATGCAGGATAACGACCGAGCCACCATCATCGGACGCAGGTCGTTCGGTAAGGGACTCGTGCAACAGCAGATCGAGTTTCCCGACGGCAGTATGATTCGCCTCACCATCGCCCGCTACTATACGCCTTCCGGACGTTGCATTCAGAAGCCATACGTTCCCGGCGACGAGGCTGATTATGAACTGGATATCATGCAACGCTACAATCATGGCGAGTTCTTCTCACAGGATAGCATCAAGCATACAGGCCCAGCCTACCACACAGGTATAGGCAGAGTGGTCTACGGCGGAGGTGGTATCACTCCTGATATCTTTGTTCCAGAAGATACAACCGATGTCACATCCTACTATAAGCTGGCTGCAACGAGTGGTCTGATGCTCCAGTACGCTTACGAGTACACTGACAACAATCGCCAGAAGCTGAAGACTTACGACACAATGGAGGACCTGGCTGCATATCTGAACAAGCAAGGCATTGTGGAGAAGTTCGCTTCCTACGCAGAGACAAAAGGCCTGAAGCGCCGCAACCTGCTCATTAAGAAGAGCCACAAGCTGCTCGAACGGTTCCTCGTCAGCCGAATCATCTACAACATGCTCGATGAAGAAGCCTGGACTCAGTATATCAACATCGACGACCCTGTGATAGAGAAGACGCTCCAGGTGTTCAAAGAGAATGCAGCCTTCCCGAAATTGCCTGCAACCAAGAAGGCCAACGGACGTACGGCGCTCTCTTTAATTCCTTCTTTGCCCAGGGCACAAATGAACTGTATGGCGTGGATGCCTCAGAATATCTATAAGGATATCGTAGATCCCAACTTGTTTATACCCGACCTCAGGCCAAAAGAGAAAACTTACATAGCATAGATATGTTGAAATCTGAACTCAGAAAAGAGATACGCAAGCGCAAGCGACTGTTTACGGAGCAACAACTCCGTGAGCAGTCGCTCGCTATTATAGGCCAACTGCTCCAGCATCCCAGAGTGGCGGCTGCAAAGACTGTATTGTTCTATTATTCCCTCCCCGACGAAGTCTATACACATGATGCCATAGACCGTCTTGTAGCTATGGGTAAGAAGGTTCTTTTGCCGGTAGTACTCCCTGAAAATGAGATGGAACTCCGCATTTATACAGGCCCTCACGACATGCGGGAAGACGAATACCATATACTAGAACCGTGCGGAGAGACTTTCACCCAGCTCGACACCATCGACATAGCGCTGGTTCCTGGTATGAGTTTCGACGAAAAGGGACACAGGCTTGGACGTGGAAAAGGCTACTACGACCGTTTCCTCGTGAAGATACCCCATGTCTATAAGATTGGTGTGTGTTTCCCTTTTCAAAAATTCCCTGACATCCCAAGCGATGAACACGATGTCATGATGGACGAAGTAATATGATTGTGGCTGGGCTGATGATAATTGGGTGAGGACGCATCCCTCTTTGAACGATTAATTGATAACAACATCTACAATTACAGCCCGTCCCACAGCCTCATTCAATCGCTTCAAAAGTTGCTGACGCATCATACTTAAATCCTGTCGCAAGGCAGGATTTTGTATTTTCACATGCAGCACTTGATTACTGATATATTTCGTTACCGTATATCTCGCCACTGTGGGCCCCACAACAGTGTCCCACGAATCAATCACGCGCTTCTGCATCAAGGGAGTCTCAAGCCCCTCATCACGCAGAAACTGCGGCAGCAATTCTGCCAGACTCTTCACATCACGCCTTTGCATAATCGTTTTTCTATCAATTGTCTATCCGCTCTTCTATATTTCCATCCAATACATCAAATAATTTGTAGTCAAAATTCGAATTACTTAAGATGTGGTCAAGATGGTCTCTATTTGTATCGGTGATAAAGATTTGTCCAAAATTATCGCCGGCAACAAGCTTGATGATTTGTTCCACTCGCTTTGCATCAAGCTTATCAAATATATCGTCGAGAAGAAGCAGGGGAGTAGTATTTGATACCGTACGCCGAAGCATATCAAACTGAGCGAGTTTGAGCGCTAAAGCATAAGTTTTGCATTGTCCCTGACTGCCTTCTTTCTTCATCGGAAAGCCATTGAGTTGCATTTCTAAGTCATCCCGGTGGACGCCATGCAGTGAGTATCCCACAATGCGGTCCTTGGCCCTGTCGCGCCGAATGACGTCGAGCAGAGGACCACGCTGACCATGGGAGACATAGCATAAGGAGACCTGTTCGCTATCACTGGAGATGGAGCTATAAATACTCTGGAAGACGGGCACAAGCTCCTTCACAAACGCATCCCGCTTGTGATAGATCACTTCTCCGTTCTTTGCCATTTCCTCTTCCCAAATATCAAGCAGTTCAAGATCGGGCTCTTCCTCCATTTTCAGCAGGCTATTGCGTTGCTGCAGGGCCTTATTGTAATTGATCAAAGCCTCCATATAAGAGTGGTCGCACTGCGAGACTACGACATCCATCAGTCGGCGCCGCTCCTCACTACCGCCGGTGATGAGGCTATTGTCGGATGGAGATGCCATGATTAATGGTATCAGGCCGATATGATCAGCAAGCCTACGATATTCTTTCTTGTTAAGTTTGAAATGCTTTTTCGTACCGCGCTTCATGCCGACATACACGTCAATCTCATCTCCCTGCTCATTTTCGTAGTTTCCTTCTATGACAAAAAATGGCTGTCCATGACTTACCACTTGCGAATCAATGGGATTGGAGCAACTGTGACAGAACGACATATAATAAATAGCGTCCAAAAAATTAGTCTTCCCCACTCCATTCGGACCTATAAGACAATTCATCTTGGACGACAAGCCAAGATTTACTTGCTGTAAGTTCTTATAGTTAATTATGCTAATCTTTTTTAGTATCATAATAAAAATCGTGATGCAAAGTTACAGGATTTAGAATGGAAAAACAAAAAAGTAGCAAATAAATTTCACTATCTGCAAGAAATTCAGTAATTTTGCCACGCTGAATCCTGAAGGGTTCATGGTGTCTTTTGCGAAAGCAGATTTGACAGAATCGAAAATAACAAAAACAACAAAAATAAATGGCTAAGAAGACTAATCTGGAGAAAGACCAGAATGAACAATTTTCCGCAGCAGAAACATTTGTAAATAAAAACAGAAAGTACCTTATCGGTGCCATCGTAGCAGTGGTGGTTTTAGGACTTGGCTGGTATCTTTATTATCAGTATGTCTCCATCCCTCGTGAGAATAAGGCAAGCACTGAGTTGGCAAAAGGCCAAGAGTATTTTATGGCCGAGCAGTTCGACAAGGCTCTCAACGGAGACGGAGCTACCTATGCAGGCTTTAAGCGTATCGCCGACGACTACAGCAGTACAGACGCCGGCAATCTGGCAAATCTCTATGCAGGACTCTGCGAGGCCAACCTCGGCAAATGGCAGGAGGCTGCCAACTACTTGGAAAGCTTTGACACTTCAAGCGACGCTATCATTAGCCCCAACGCTGTAGACGCTCTTGGTAATGCCTATGCACATCTCAACCAACTCGATAAAGCTGTTGATTGCTTCAAGAAGGCTGCCAGCATGGCTGACAAGGCCTCCAAAGATGGGGTGAACAACACCCTGTCGCCCCACTTCCTGCTTCAGGCTGGTGAGATTCTGGAGAGCCAGGGAAAGAAGGCTGATGCCTTGGAAATCTATCAGAAAATTAAGAAGGACTACCTGAACTCTTACACAGTCCAGACCAAGCGGATCGACGCTTACATAGAGCGCGCCTCCAGATAATAAGAAAGGGCTTAATATTATGGCGACGGCTTTACATCATCTTTCAGACTACGATGAATCATCTGTACCTGATGCCAGCAATATGTGCTTTGGCATTGTCGTAGCTGAATGGAACAAGGAAATAACTGGTGCTCTTCTCGATGGTGCTGTACAGACTCTTGAGAAGCATGGCGCCCTCCCAGAGAACATACACGTTAAAACAGTTCCGGGCAGTTTTGAGCTAATCTATGGTGCTCAGCAGTTGTGCAAGAACGACGGATTTGACGCTATTATCATTCTGGGTTGTGTCATCAGAGGCGAGACACCGCATTTCGATTACATCTGTCAGGGAGTGACCTACGGCATCGCCCGTCTCAATGCAAGTCAGAATATCCCTGTAATCTACGGACTGCTTACAGTCAACGATCTGCAGCAAGCAAAAGACCGCAGCGGAGGAAAACTTGGAAACAAGGGTGATGAATGTGCAGTAGATGCTATAAAGATGGCTAAATTCTAATAATAAATAATCAAACAAAGGGCTTAACTCATCAAGAGTTAAGCCCTTTATTTTTTAGCTAACTAACAGAGTAAACACTGATTATGACGATCGTCTAAATTTGAATCCCCCTGTTTACAAACAACAGTCAGCTTTTCAACGTTCAATTAACGGAGAATCAGCTCTCATTTATCGGCTATTTACCAACCATTTATCGGCAAATCAGCTCTCATTTATCGGCATTTCTGCTGTCAATTTTAAGCTATTAGGTTCTCAACTTTCAGCCCTTCAGGTCACAATTGTTTTCCGCAGTGGACACTTACTTCTAGAACTATCCATCACGTATTCTGAAACCTCTGATAAAATAGCTAGGGTGTCCAGTTCTATGTTCCTAAAAACATGACTGGAATCATCCGATTAATTATATATTTAACGTTCTGATATTTAACATTTTAAGTAATAAAATAGATCCTTAAATATTTGCATAACCCATTGATTTTTAGTAACTTTACAATAAAATAAAGCATACTATAATCAATGAAAAATAATGATTCAATATCCAACGAGAGAGATCTGAAAGCTGAGGTAAAACGTCTTCAAAAGCAAGTTGCCCAACTTGAGTCCCAAAACAAGAAGTTTGAGGACAAGATAGCCAAACAGAAGTCCAAACTATCGAAGAAGGACCAACTGCTTAAAAAGAAGGATCGGCAGCTTAAAAAAAAAGACGCGCCGAGAACAACGCTGACAAAAGAGCAACAAGATTTGATTTCGAAGCTATTCCAAGACATCGATTCTCTGTTCTGATTGTTCAGCTCAGTATTCTCATCTACACTCAGACCAACTGTGGGTTGCGCACTGTTGTCACTATCCTCGGAATCATCTCCAAGTGCTTTGGGGACAAACTTGGAAAAGTGCCATGCTACAACACTGTTGAGAATTGGCTGAAGAAACTCGGACTGTCAGTTTACGAGGAGGACAGAAAGGCTAAACCAGGCCAGAAATATACCATGGTTCTAGACGAAAGCATAATGGCCAACAAAGAAAAACTGCTCCTTATACTTGGTATCCCTGCCGAACATCAAGGGCGCCCGGTCAATCATGAGGATGTGACAATACTTCACATGGAAGCTGGTGGGCAATTTACTGGCGATGACGTCTGCAAGAACATACAGAAGGTCTCGGCCAATGTCGGCAATAAGCCGGAATACGTTATCAGCGACCAAGGACATAATCTTGTTAACGGCATTGGCAAATCTGGAATTTCTGCAGTCTCGGACATCAGCCATGTAATGGGTAATATTGTAAAGCATCGATACGGCAAGTCTGATGATTTCAAGGGACTTACGACACTGTTGAGGAATATCCGACTAAAGTATCATCTGACAGATTAAGCTTTCTTGCTTCCACCGAATATGAGATCCATTTGCAGGTTCATGAACTTGGCTTCCTGGGTCGATTGGGCACAGAGGATGATCTCCGTCTATGACACGCTTGCTCAGGAGCTAAAAGATGCTTACGCATGCCATCTGGACTATAAAGAACTTGTTGCTGAGTTGGCTATAGCCATGGATGCTGTAAAGCATGTTGAAGAGAAGTGTAAAAATGAGGGGTTCAACCTGAAAACCTATGGTGAATGTAGAAGGTACATCATCAAACATGTCCTCGGCAATGCAAGCAGTCGCAGAGCAATGCTTGGTATCGACATGTTGGGCTATTTTGACCAGCACAAGGCGCTGCTGACTGATGACTCCAAGAATCTCAACATCTCATCTGATATCATTGAATCGACTTTTGGAATATTCAAGATGAAGATGTCACCGAACAAGCTGTACGGCATAACCCCCTTCGTTTTGTTTCTTCCGTTATACTCAAAATTCAAGAACGAGAATGCCGCTAAAACATTTAATTTCAAAGAGCGCTTAGTTAATGTTAAACTTAAGGACATTGATGACTACGCTAGTGAGCACATGTCCACAAATTGGGTTACAGAGAGAACCAAGATCTTACGCGGGACCGCTTAAAACTTGGTACATCAAACTGGGCACCCTATAAAATAGCTGACAGCTATCGGTCCTGCATCAATTTACGATGGGCCTCTTCGAACTCCTTTGGATAGCGGCCTTGCAGACACATATTGACAAAGCAGTTGCTGATAATCTCTGCATCGTCAAGCGTAACACCTTTACCTCGGCTCACTTCCTTGCCCAGACAAACTTCCCATGTCGTCGTGAAACAACTGTCGGGAGCTCCAATATAGGACATATCACTGCCCGGTACCGGCATCACCTCATAGCGGATAGACTTTTTAGAAGGTACAGGCTTCATGCCCATCATCAAGTCATATCCCAGCCGCAATTGTTCCTTATACTTTTTTGTTCCTGGAAACATCTCATTAATCACAGGCATAAGCTCATCAAAGGGGTATGCCTGAAGCATGGTCATCAGTTTCATGATTAATATTTATTTTTGCGAATTAGTCACCCATATCACCTTCCGAACCATCGTTGGCTGTATCCAACTGCTGATCCTTCGACACACTCAGTGCTCCCAGTCTCGACACCTTAACCGTGAAAGTCACATAATCATCGCTACTCATCTGATTGGGAGAACCAACACTTGCCTTCAATTCTACATTATCGCCTTCGGCTTTCACGTATATCACGCTGTAGAGCACCCCGTTGTCCTTTGTGCGCTCGTCCAGATCAGCTTGGAAGTCACTCTTTGTGAAGGTATGGTTAAAGAACTCACTGCCGTCGGCACGTAAGATTTTCACCTCTATACGATTGTCATAATACTTTGTGCCTTCGTCGTCTGTAGCAACAGGCAACGAAGTGTCTGCCTTGCGAACTACAACAGCCTTGTAATTGGAGCCTAACCATTGGAAATCATAACTTCGGGTCTGATCGCCCACTTTCTCTGTGCCATGAGACTTCTTTACTTCGGTCTTATGGATAATAATTGTCGTATCATCCTGCTTCTTCTTGCAAGAAACGAGCAGCCCCGCACAAAGAATCAAAAAGAATATTGTTTTGTTGGTTCTCATCAATCTATTGTATTTGGCACAAAGGTACTAAAAATTTTCTATACCCAAGCAGGATGCAAAGAGAGAATTTTCACTTTGTGTAAGCTGTAAGGGAACCATAGTGATGCGCGAAGAATAATTCAATAAAAAGAAGACGAAGACAAGATTTCGCCTAAAACAAAAGGACTTTGGCATATTTTTATTAATTTTGCCCTGCAATATAAACAATTGTAGCCTGATGAAGAAATTCATTCCTATCATATTAGCATTCATCACCGTACTTCTTTCTTGCTCGAAAAGCAATAAGCAAGCGGAGAAGCAACCCGAAATCGACACAATTCCTATGCTGGTAAGCCAGATTCAGAAAGACTCACGGCTCTACACGGCGGAATGCCACATGCATAAGATTATTACACAAAACGATGTGAAGCAGCTGAATGGCAGTATCCTCAACAACAAATTCTCTGTCAACCTGCCCTTCAGTTCCCGCCAAATCGCCATACCTATGGATGCAACAGTAAAAGCATATGTCGACATGAGCAAGGTGACAGAGGAGAACATCCATCGCAACGGAAAGAAAATAGAGATCATCCTGCCCGATCCGCAACTTGTGATGACGAGTACAAAAATTGAGCATAAGGAAGTTTCGTCTCACGTCGCTCTGTTGCGCAAGAAATATACAGACAAGGAACTTACGACCATTGAACAGCAAGGCCGCGAAGCTATGATTGCAGACATTCCTCAGTTGCGCATCATTGAACAGGCAAGAGCCAGTGCAGCCAGAATCATTATTCCAATGTGTACGGCTTTGGGTTACGATGAGAAAGACGTCACTGTCACTTTCCGGAAACAAGAGTACTCGCTTGATGAAATCAAACAACTGATGCAGAATGAAAACAGATAAATTCAATCAAGGCAATCATCTGAGCAACATACCTCAGCAGAAGCCCAAACGCCCTTCTATCATCGGACAGATGTTCAAATTCGGACTCAAATTGGCAACAGGAAGCCTGCAAACCACAGTAACTGTAGTGTTAACGGTTCTTGTCTTGATCGTCGTTTCGTTCCTCATTGTTCGTTTTTCGGGCAAAGAAAATCATGTTGGAGTCACTGAGGAAAAGAAATTTACACTCTCGCCCACCCAAATCAAATCGCTTGAGGACATCGGCGAATGGGAGTTCCTATCCATTGCCGACGAGGAGTTGGTCGACACCGTCAGCCATGGATTCTTCGGCGACGACAGACTAGTGCGCATCTATTTTGGCACACTTCGCCTGGGCGTCAACATGCATGAAGTTCATAATGGATGGATAAGAATGGATAAAGACACCGTGGTGGCTACCCTGCCGCCAATCAAGCTTCTCGATACGGACTTCATTGATGAAGCCCGAACCAAATCGTTCTATGAGGACGGAGATTGGACGCAAGCCGACCGGGAAGCCTTATATAAGAAGGCTTACGATGCCATGTATAGCCGTTGCTATACATCAGCCAACATAAAAACAGCAAGCGAGAACGCCAGAATCCAACTCACAAATATTCTGAGAAGCATGGGATATGACTATGTGAAGATCGCTGTCAGCGAGTCGCCGGGCAAATAGCCTGAACAAGAGAGTGCTAGTCTGATGTGGGCAACTTCGTAATCGCCGCTTTCAGATGTAATATTCTGCTGCATCCACCAGTCCGGCTTTAAACGCATACTTCGTAGCTTCGTGCACATTGTTAACGCCAAGCTTGCGAAAGATGTTCTTTCGGTGTGTGTTCACCGTGTGGAAGCTGGAAAAACGCCTCTCCGCAATTTCCTTCGTGGTCATACCTAAAGCTATATCGCGAAGAATCTCTTTCTCCGTCTTGGTCAGCTTCACCGGTTCCGCAGTTTCAGGAACAGATGAAATCAAAAGTTCCGTCCTGTTTTCGTCATTGGGACACCCAAATTTCAAGACCGAGTGCTCATATCGACCAAATCATATAGTTTACGTTGTTCCTCATCCATTCCAAGTATCCTCTCCACTGCCTGCTTGGAGCGAGCATG
>Ga0256406_1000512_pt1 | contig 70204 bp, 47 predicted proteins | sample RumenRJG_03DNA_FD_185986 | JGI IMG/M metagenome (GOLD analysis project Ga0256406, IMG submission 185986) | Bovine rumen microbial communities from Lethbridge, Alberta, Canada - RJG_03 | ecosystem: Host-associated > Mammals > Digestive system > Stomach > Rumen | place: Canada: Alberta | collected... | reverse complement strand
TGCCAGTCGATGATCACGTACATTCCAAGATCCGTCGCTGCCTTCACGCCTGTATCAATCGTCTGCTCCAGCTTCGTCCTGTCACCGTCGGTGCAGTAGCCACCGCTCTCCGCCGTGTACATGGCCAAACGGACGAGGTTGGCACCCCAGTCGTCGCGCAGCGTCCGGAAAGCATCCTCATTGACAAACTGCGGAAACCAGGCGATACCGTGTGTGCTGACGCCCTTCAGCTGATACGCTTTTCCATGGGCATCGACGAGGTCGGTACCGTCCACCGCGAGTTTTCCATGATTGGCAAACGGCGTACCCGATTTGTCAGCCGCTGCAACTTCCTTCTTTACTCCGCTGCCCGCTGCCGCTGTGTTTCCCGCGTCTGCAGCTGCGATCTGCGCGTTCCGATACGATTTTTCTTCCTCCGAAGTCATCTTTACAGCCTCCTTCGTCGACGCATCGACTCTGTACGTGCCCTCGATATTCACATCCTGCACAGTGGAAAAAATAATGCCGATATCATTCACGGTTCCGCCGGCATCCACATGCTTATTGTAATCCGCCGGCGTCACATCGAACACGCTGCCGCTGGTCTTCAGACTGCAGTTCCAGGAATCACTGACCTTCGGCTCGGCTCCGATATCCAGCCGGAACTCCCAGGAATCCTGCGCGGAACCCGTGCGGTTTTCCAGAGAAGCGCCCATCTGCACGGCCTTCCTGTCGCCGTCCGGCCAGCTGTTCACCTTACTCACCTTCAGAATCCAGCCGGAAAAATCTCCCGTTCCCATATCAGAGGTGATACCCTTACCGCTGAAAACAGCGGAAGATTTTTTATCAGCGCTGTTCTTCTGCCCTGTGCCCGATGAAGACTCTGAAGAACCCGTTTTGCCCGATAAAAGCTTTCCGCTGCCTGCAGGCGTCTCCACGGAGCTGGCGGTTTCCACAGAACTGACGGACAATGTCTCCGATGACGTCTGCTCCAGCGACGCCTGCTCCGATACCGAAGCCCCCGTGCTCTGTCCGCTGCTCCCGCATCCCGCGGCACCCAACAGTACCATGACAGCCGCCATGAGCAGCGCCGTCATTTTTCTTCCTGACATGTTCCCCTCCTCATCTGCCGCAGTGTGACAGTTGCCATGAACCTTGCAGCTGTCTGCGGCATCAGTCATATGCCTGTCTTCCTGCGCATCCGCCGCGGTAACCAGCCGCGGCCTGTTACGTACATTCATGCCCTGTGTGACGTCACAGCACCTGATATAGCTACGCTGATGTTTTGTTTTCTCCAGGTCTCAGACAGAAAGTCTGTCATACCGGCTGAAAAATGGCTCCAGTCTCTTCCGGATGATATCCGTTCCACCGGCCTTCTCAGCCTCGATATTCATCGGCAGCACCGGATCATGCAGGGATTTCCGCAGAAGCATCCAGCCCTTCACTTCCTCATCATCAAAGGAAACACGGATACCCTCGTAGTTCGGCTCCACGATATGGAACCTCGGATCCTGTTCCGCAAATACCCGGAAGTCCTCCAGCACCTTTGTCCCGTAATCGGCAAAATCCTCACCGGCGATCGTATAGCGCACCTCAACAGATTCCGCCGGCTGCTTCAGATCCCGGATCAGCGATTCGATGGTTTTTCCTTCCTTCTGCAGACGCGCCATCGTGCAGATAATCTTCACGGCGATGTAGGCGCCGTCATCTGAGAAGTAATTCTCCTTAAACGCACCGTGACCGCTGGTCTCGATCGCGAGCTCACAGTCCTCGCCGGCTTTATTGAGCTCAATCCCCTTGTCGATTACATTTTTATAACCGCGGCGATAGCGGAAATGCTTCAGGCCGAGGTCTTTTTCCAGAAAATCATGAAGCTCGTCCGACGTCACTGAATCCGTTACGATCACAGAACCCGGATGCTTCGGCGCCAGAATCGCCGCCAGCAGAGCGATCAGCACATTTCTGTTCACCTCTGTCCCGTCTGCAAAAACAACGGCCCCGCGGTCTCCGTCGCAGTCGAAGATCACGCCGAGATCCGCCCGGCTGACCGTCACCGCCTTCCGCGCCGCATTCATGGCGTCATGATTCTCCGGATTCGGAATGTGGTTCGGGAACGTCCCGTCGGGATCCAGATAGACAGAGCCGCTGATGTCAGCGCCGAGCGGTTGCAGAATATCCGTGGCAAAAAATCCTGCGGCGCCGTTGCCGGCATCCTCAACGATGTGAAGTCCGGCAAGCGGATGCTCTCTGTCCTCTGCCTGTACTTCATCGATGATGATCTGCTTCATATGATCACAGTAGAGGCCCACCATGTCAAAATCAACGCTGCTGCCCTCGCCCTCCGGCAGTCCGGCCGCTGAAACCTCCTTCACTTCTGCCGCCGGCGTCCCGCCTTCGGTATTACCCGGTGCTTCTGCTGCACCACCGGCGGTATTCTCTGCTGCTTCTGCTGCACCACCGGCGGTGTTATCTGCTGCTTCTGCTGCACCGCCGCCGGCATATTTTTCTGCCAGTGCCGTAGCGAGATCAAGCACCTCTGTCAGTTCGCTGTGTTCCAGTCCGCCGTCCTTCGTGAAGAACTTCAGGCCGTTGCGGTTAAACGGCAGATGGCTCGCCGTGATCATCACCGCACCGTCGAAATCACTGCCCGGCAGAACCGTCGACTGGAACATCGCCGGTGTCGAGATGAGGTGGCAGTTGTAACTCTCCGCCACAGAGAGCCCCTTCAGAACTGCTTCCGAAAGCGGCTCCGCCGTCACACGACTGTCATGTCCGACGCCGATGCGGAGATCTCCCACTGCTTTTCCCGTCCGCTCTGCCAGCCACGCAGCATAGGCGCGCGCGATATAGGCGGCGATGTCCGGCGTCAGCGTCTGCTGCTCCTTATCCGTCGCGATCGCCGCGCCGCGCACATCATTTCCATTCTGCAGCCTGTGAAAAACCTTAAAATAATCCATCGTCTGTCCTCCGTTATTATTCTGCTGTTACAGCTTTCCGGTATTTCTCTTATTGCTGAGGTTTCCTTATATTTCCAACCCCTGCCATTTCGATTCACAGAATTCATCTTCCTGCTGTCACTTAAAAAATATTGTCATCTGGCGGGTCGCTGATCATCCTCGGCTTCTTTCCTGCATCTGCCTCAGCTCCACGCCGACAGTCAGCAGCATCGTGATGAAGCACGCCAGTCCGCCGATGACATTGGACACCGGTTCCGCCAGGAACACGCCATCCGTTCCCATGCCAAACACCAGTGGAAAAATATATGTCAGCGGTGCCACGATCATGGCCTTGCGGAAAAGCGAGAAGAAGATCGCCTGCTTTTTCTTTCCCAGCGATTTAAATACGGTCTGCCCCGTGTACTGGAACACCATGAAGAAGAATGTCGAGAAGTAGATCCGTATCGCCGGCATGGCGTCTTCCAGTATCGTCTCATCCGAGCTGAAGATCCGGACGATCAGCTGTGGCGCCGCCATCATGACAGCCCACACCAGAAGTGCATACACGATACACATGACTAACATATACCGGATGCCTTTTCTCACCTTCTGCGGCCGCTCCGCGCCATAGTTGTAGCTCAGGATCGGACTGGTGCCCTCCACGATTGCAAGCAGTGGCGTCTCAAATACCTGCCGCGCCGAGTTGACGATCGTCATGATCGACACGTAGAGATCACCGCCAAGCTGCGACAGCATGCCGTTCGCACAGATCAGGACCAGGCTGTTCGTGAGCTGCATCACAAGCGCCGCCGTGCCGAGACCGGAAATATTCCGCGCCTCCCGGCCGCACGCGCGCAGCTCACGGAGCGGCATCAGCCGGAGCCTGAATTCCGGTGTCTTTCCCGTCAGGAAACGGATCACATAAACCGCTGACAGAAACTGCGAGATCACCGTCGCAATGGCGGCACCTTCCACGCCCATCCCGAAGACAAAAATAAACAGCGGGTCCAGCAGAAGATTGGCCATGGCTCCCAGAATGACAGTCGTCATGCCCGTTGTTGTAAAACCCTGCGCATTGATGAAGGGGTTCATGCCGGTACCGACCATGGAAAAGACCGTTCCCAGCAGATAGATCCGGAGATACGGCATCGCATAGGTCAGCGCATTGTCAGAGGCGCCGAACACGCGGAGCACCGGGCGCGCAAATATTTCCCCGAGCACGATGATCGCACAGGCTGTCAGAAGAATCAGCCAGAGTGCTGTGTTCTGCAGCTTCTCCGCTTCCTTCCTGTCCTTTCTTCCGATCGCCATGGAAAAAAGCGGCTGTCCGCCACTGCCGAACATGTTGGTGAAACCCGTAATAATGATGATGATCGGAAAACAGAGGCCAACGGCTCCGAGTGCCGCCGTTCCGATCACCGGGATCCGGGCTATGTAGATCCGGTCCACAATACTGTAAAGGAGGTTCAGAACCTGTGCGACAAGCATCGGAAGCGTCGTCGCCGCGATATTCTGAAGCATCCTGCCATTTTCAAAATCAACTCTGCGCATTTTTCTGTCTGAAGTTCCGTCTGCCTTTCTTCATGCCCTGTATTCTACTTATTCTGTCGTCGTACTGTATCTGCTCCTGCTGCCCCCAGTTTCTTCAGCCGCCGAGCAATCCCTGCACAAAGATCTCGACGCCTATGGCAATCAGAATAACACCGCCGACAATGTTAGCCCGGCCCTCAAGCTTCGTTCCGAAGGTTCGCCCGATAATCAGTCCCGCGTATGAAAGGATAAACGTCACCAGATTGATCAGAATACACGCAGCAATTGCCGCCGACGTTTCATAGCCTGCGATGGTAAATCCGACGGACAGCGCGTCAATCGAGGTGGCGATGCCCTGCACCATCAGCTCGGACGTTCTCAGCACATGCGCCTTCTTCTCCTCGGATTTCCTGTTGCGGATGCCCTCGAGCAGCATTTTTCCGCCGATATATAAAAGCAGAAAAAGGGCGATCCAGGGGATAAACTTCTGGAACGCCTGAAAATACGTAAGAATCGTATGGACGCAGAGCCAGCCGATCATCGGCATGAGGAACTGAAACGCACCATATGTTCCCGCAATGGCACATCGTTTCCTGCCCGACATGTCCGGCTCATTCAGCCCGTTTGCCATCGATACGCAGAACGCATCCATAGCCAGCCCGACACCCAGACCCAGGCTGTTCAGGATAAATCTCAGATTCATCTTCTATGCTTTCCTCCTGAGTGATCTGCCTTACGCTCGGGATAACCGAAATCCTCTTCCAGATTCTCTTTCCACTCTTTCTTCACACGATCCGCATCGTCGGCCAGATTTTTCTGCCGCCGCTCGATCTCAGCCCGCACAGCGGCCTCGCGCCGGGCGGCATCATTGATCTGATCCAGCTTATGCTGCTCGATCTGCTTCTCCTGTTCAGCCAGTTCCTCATCCGTGAGCGTCGTCAGGATAAGACTCTTCGCTATGGACTTGTTGTCCCGTTTCTTCACATACAGATATCCGATGACAGAGAACACGATCGCACCGATAAAATTGACGAAGAGATCCTTCATCGTATCGATAATACCGATATCGAGGTATCCACCGTTGATCGTAGTCGTCGTGCCATCTGCTGCGTAGATCACAGTCTTCGTGATGTTCGACACCTTCACGGGGATCTGCTGATTCGTAGGATCCAGCGTAACCGACCCGAATGCCTTCACGATAAAATCCTTCTGCATATCCAGGAACATCGTCTGATCGCAGAAAAATTCAAAGAACTCCCACAGTACACCGACCGTCATGGAAAAACAGAACGCCACCAGTGCCAGATAGAGCGGTGAGAGGTTCAGGTTTTTGCTTTTCCTGTTCAGAATATCGACCAGTGAAAAACCGATGGCCGCACACAGAAAACCGTTAATCGTATGGAGCATCGTATCCCAGCCGGGAATCGCCGTATAGTAGTGATTCACCTCGCCCAGAATCTCTGCTGCAAAAATAAACAGATAAATAAGGCTCTCAAACAGCGTCGGTATTTCGACTTTCAGCTTCTCTGAAAAAAAAGACGGAAGCAGAAACAGGAAGAGGGAAAGGATGCACAGTGCCACATCCTCATACCGTCCCTGGAAAAAGCAGCGGATACCGGTCAGAATAACGAGTATCCGCAGAACAGAATAGGTAAAAAAGCTTTTCTTATCCAGACGGATGCGGTCCTTCTGATGCTGTATCCACCGGGCAGGTTTCCAGGACATGGTTATTCCCTCTTTCTCTTATACCACACGTATCAGCAGAGTCTCGAAATAAGGCTGTACCATACAATACACATCAACCGGGGATTCTCACTCAGGCTGTGCCATGCGCATTAACCGGGATTCTGAATCTGGCTGTGCTATGCGCATTAAACGGGGTTCTGAATCTGGCTGTGCTATGCGTATTATTGAATAGAATCAAGTGTAATCGTAAATACAGCGTCTTTACCTGCCAGATCCGTTGCACCGTAATCATCCGGGAACGTCACATTGATATCGAATGTCTCTCCCGGATGATGACCGACAATCTGATCCTCAAAACCGTCGATATAAGCGCCCGAGCCGAGCGTCAGGGTCTGATTCTCCGCCGTTCCGCCGTCAAAAGCCACGCCGTCAATTTTTCCCACATAGTCAATGACAACCGTATCGCCCAGCTTTGCGGTCTGTGTGCTGTCAGCGACTACACTCTCCGTGGAAACCGAGGCCGTAGAAACCGCAGATGTATTCGCTCCCGCCTCTGACGCCGCCGTCACAGATCCCGTGGAATCATAGGCCGAATCCGATGTTTTTACATTATCATCCTCTGAATGAGAAGCCGTTACAACAATGCCGATCACAAGAACCGCCAGAGCAGCGATCACAATGACGGGCACAAGGATACGGGTTAATTTTTTCTTCCGTTCCTCGGCCTCTCTCTCCTTAGCCCGGCGTTCCTGTGCAGCTTTGCGATTTTCCTTTTTCATGATGTCTGATCCTTTCCAGTCTTATTTTATAAGCTGATTTTATCATATTCGCACCTGTTTTTCAGCCCGAATGTGGCTCTCCGTTCACGCGAAAGTTACAATTTAACCACTGCCAGAGCCACGGAACACATGGAGACTCCCAAGCCGGGGACAAGCGAGAGCCCGTCGAGGCTGGAAGTCTCCATGTGTGACAGTGGCTGGCAATAAATGAACTGTAACACGCAAAACTGCCTGCGCAGACAGAGACGTTCGCCGCTTCTTATCTGCACAGGCAGTTACTAAAAAAATAATTGGCATTTTCTGAGCCAGGTTATGTCATTACGCCAACAGCCCGGCTGCTTCCTTATTCCTTCACAGCTGCATGCGCCATCTCAGCAGAAAGCGGAGATCTGCGCAGTGCGCGGCGGAGAAACGGTGCAAGCGCAAGCACGACGATTGAAGCCACGCCGACCTGCACCACATTGCCGGGGATCGATCCGACCGGCGCCAGCCAGTTGCCGGTGATGATGCCCTCTGCCACGTAATAACCGCCGACCTTGATGCCAAGCGCAATGATCAGCGATACAAGATCGTTCAGGAACTGATTACGAATCGGTTTCTTCTCCGCGAACAGGCCGACTTCAAACCCCATCAGGCCTACAATCACAAAAGTAAACGGCGACCAGAGCGCCCAGCCGCTCGTCAGGTCAAACAGTCCCATGCCGAAGGCGCCGGATACAGCGCCGGTCTTCTTACCGAAGAGCATCGCCGCAATAAACAGCGGTACATTGCCCAGGTGGATCAGTCCGCCGGTTCCCGGAAGCGGAAGCCGGATGTTGATCAGCCATGTAAAAACGTAAGTGAGCGCCGTAAACATGGCCATGATGACAATTTCTCTCGTTGTCTCCGCGCTGGTACGTCTCTCAGTGTGCTGCTTTTCTCCCGTGTGTCTTACATTTTCTGTGTTCTGCATGATGTCTTTCCACCCTTCATCGTATTTTCCGGATGCTCTTCACATGGCTTTTCATTCCGGAATATGTCCCTTATCTTAAAACGAACTGAACATATTACAATTACCAGTTTTGCATTTGTTTATATAACCAAAATAGAGGAGCGGCTGCAGCACTGAGGCCGCAGCCGCTCCGGGGACCTGATAAGAGCATAGCTCTTACGAGGATGAGGGGGGGGCAAATTTATGAATCAGTTATCGCTGTCATCGCTTTTGATCTCATCCGTCGCAATGATGAATTTGACGGATCCGGTCTTTCCGGAAGCGATGCCGCTGTAGTTTGTATAGCTTGTATCCTCAGAATTCAGCGCCGTCAGACGATCCTGAAGATCAGATACATCATCGATGAGATCCTTTGAGGAATCGTAGATATCAGACATATCGCCGCTGTTCAGCTTTGCGGTGCTGTCGGCAAGCTCCTGCGTGCCGTCATGCAGCTGACTGATACCATCCTTCACCTGTGTAGAACCATCCTTCAGGGTTCCGGCACCATCCAGCAGCCGTTTCAGACCGTCTACAAGATCTGAAGACTTGCTGTTCAGCGTCTGAAGGCCTGTGTTCAGCTTTGTTGCACCTGCAGACAGGCTGGCCGCACCGCTGACGAGCTGTCCTGTGCTTCCGGAAAGAAGTGAAGCACCGCTGGATACCTGTGATGCACCGGATGCGACAGAAGCCGCTCCGTTTTTCAGCGTACTCAGATTCTGCTTGCTTCCATTGATCTGGCTGATGGCAGAGCCAAGGCCTGCACTTACCTGACTGATGGAATTTCTCGCCGTCTGAATCTGTGTAGCATATCCTGCCGATACGTTCAGTTCCTGCTGCAGCGTCTGTGTCTGGCCGGATACAGACTGCAGGATCTGCTGAAGCTCTTCTGCATTGCCCTGCGCCGCTGTGATGGCCTGAATCGTGCTGTCAACCTGCGTTTTCTGCGCTGAAAGGGTATTGATCGAATTCTGCAGCTGTGCCACTGCCTGCTGTTCCTGCGCTACCACTGCCGCCGAATTCGGATCGCTCTGATCCGCTGCCGCAATGGCCGCATTCAGGGCACCCTGTGTTGTCTGCAGGTTGGCAATCTGCGATGACAGGCTCGCTGAAGTCTCATTCAGCGATGTCAGCGTGCTCGTCAGTGAACCCGCGGGATCCGTGGAAGCCAGCTGCTGTGCAGAGGCTGCTGCCTGGGATGCCTTCTGCAGCGCCTGCAGCGTCGAGCTCTGATCCGTAAGGACGGAGGTGTTGATCGAATCCAGTGCATTTTTTGCCGTGGACAGTCCGCTCTCCAGAGAGCTGATGGAATCTACGGTCGCATTGACGCCGTTGCTCACGGCAGCTGCGCCATTGGACACGCTTGCGGCTCCGTTGGCAAGGGCTGTCACATTGTCTGTCAGCTGATCCGAACTGCCGCTCAGTGCACTGTTCAGCTTATTTGCGCCCGCGCTCAGCTGGCTCGCACCCTCTGCTGCCGATGCAACGCCCTGCGTATACTGCTGCGCACCGGAAACTGCCTGATCCAGGCCGTCCTTCAGCGTGGAAATGCCATCATCCAGCTCGCCATAGCTGTCATCCAGCTTTGCCGCGCCGTCGTTCAGCTCCGAGCATCCGTCTGCCAGCTGCGTCATGGAATCCTCGAGCTTGTCGATCATGTCCTTCACATCGGAGAGATCCTCGAAATTATCCGTATCGATGTCGTCAAAAATATCCGACGAAGCGAAGGTATAGGTGGATCCGAGAGAGAAATTCGTCACATCAGCTGTGATCTCCACGGATTCCGGAATGCTGAAATCGTCAATATCCTCTTTCGCATCCGATGCCTTCTCATCGTCTGTTTCGGTATCGTCAGAATCCTTTGTATCTGCGGAATCCGATGAACTGCTCTTCACGTCCTCATCGGACTCGAGGTCATTCGCTGTATTTTTTGCCTTTTTCATAGAATCGATGGCATCCTTGGAATTCTGTTTGAGAGAATCCAGATCAAGGCTGTCTGCAAGTCCCGGCATACCATAGGCCAGTACGATATTTCTCGATCCATCATTGACGATTTTTCCGTTGTCGACCGTGACATTGGAGAAGGTATCATCCGGAAGGATGAGTCCCGTCATCATGACAAAAGGTGTGGAAAGGCTGACATCCTTGCCTCCGGCCTTCGCCGTCGAGGATGTATTATTGGTGTAGTCGATCCTGATCGTCAGCTTGCCGCTCTTTCCGGCGAGATCCTTTGCAGAGATCTCCTTGCCATCCAGCAGGTAAGTGAACTTTACGCCGACCGGCAGTTTTTCTGTGGATGTGCCCTGGTAATAAATGTCGCTGCCGTTGGCATCCCATGTCATGTTGCTGCCGCTTCCGGTATAGGTTTCATCGCCCTTGACATTTTCAATATCGGAGAGCGTGGAGGAATCCTCCAGGGTAGAGGCTCCGTCCGGATTACGCAGATGATCTGATACCGTGATCTTGGATGTCTTTCCGCTGGCATCTGCATTGACATATACCGACTCTTCCTTATCCACCTGCTCGTCACTGCTGTCTGCATACGCAGGGACAGCAGAAATCACAGGGGTAATTCCCATCAGGACGGCCATACCGACAGCCGCGGATGTATTTGCCATTTTTCTGGTTCTGTTTTTTATTCTGATCCTGCTGTTTCTGTTCATAAGTCCCTCAACCTCGATTCTTTCCCCAGGTCTGTATTCCCCGGTTTGAATATTCACAGCCTCTCAATTGTTATCTGTTATCTCTGAGTGCCCGGATCTTCCCTGCGGTTACTGTCCGGATCCGCCGGCATCTTCCGTACTGTTATTGCCCAGATCTGACGAATCTCCCCTGTTGTCATCATCTGCGGGAGCAGATTCGGTGTTTGCCGCACCTGCAACTGTCGCCGTGGCAACGGCAGGTTCGCCGCCGGCATTCTGTCTCTTCGCTTTAAACTTTTCGATGCGGGCCGCCCGTTTTTTGCCCAGGAAATCATAGGAGGTATGCTCAATGATTCCTCCGAACAGGCGGAGCATACCCGGCAGTACGAAGAGAACGGTCACCGTACTGATCAGTGCACCGCGGGCAAGCATCAGGCAGATCGAATGAATAATATCGATATCCGAATAAGCTGCCACGCCTGCTGTCGCCGCAAAGAAGGAAATACCGGAGGTGATGATCGAACCCATACATGCCTCATGGGCGATCTTCACGGCTTCCTTCCTGTCGCGCCCACGCTGCCGCTCCTTCTGATAACGGCTCGTCATCAGGATTGCATAATCGACGGTTGAACCCATCTGTACGGTTCCGAGGATAATGCTGGTAATGAACGAAACCTTTGTTCCGGTGTAGAACTCAATGGCCATGTTGACCAGAATGGCGAACTCGATCACAAGCTCGAGGATTGCCGGCAGTGTCCACGATTTATAAACAAAGGCAATAATGATGAAAATAATGATCAGCGATGCCGATGTAACATTGCGGAAATCGACGTTGGTGACATCAACCAGGTCATGCGTCAGCGGCGCTTCGCCGATCAGCATACCGCCCTTGTCATATTTATGAAGAATCTCATTGATCTTATCGATCTGTGCATTGACCTCATCCGACCCTGCATAGTATTTGCTGCTGACAAAAGCAAGCGTGTATTTTCCGCTCTCCAGCATATCCTTCACATCGGACGGTATCATGGATTCCGGAACGTCGGAGCCTACGATCGACTGCATGCCGAGGCAGTAGTTGACGCCGTCGACATCATCGATCTCATTCAGCAGTTCCTTCTGATCCTTGGCCGGTGTATTTTTATCAATCAGGAGCATATGAAGGGTGCTGCTTCCGAAATCATCTTCCACCTTCTGCGCTGCCTGTTTGGAAGGAAGCGTTCCCGGAAGAGAGCCGGACATATCATAGTAAACGCCGACATTGTTATTGCCGTAGATCGCCGGAATAAACATCACGGCAAAAATAACCAGCCAGATCGGAAAATGCTTTGTGATGAAATCCGAAGGCTTTTTCAGGTTGTTCAGCAGTGCTCTGTGCGTGGTCTTTGTGATCAGCTTGTCGCAGCAGAGAACCAGTGACGGAAGTACTGTCACACAGGTCAGAACGCCGAACACAACGCCCTTCGCCATGACAAGGCCCATATCAAGGCCCAGTGTAAAGGTCATGAAGCAGAGAGCGATAAAACCTGCGATCGTCGTCACCGATGAACCGATGATCGATTTGAAGGTATTGGAGATCGCATGACCCATGGCGCGTTCATTTTCGCCCGGGAATCTCTGCTTGTTCTCCTTGTAGCTGCCGACGAGGAAGATGGAATAATCCATCGTAACGGCCAGCTGCAGGACAGCCGCGATTGCTTTTGTAATGTAGGAGATCTGACCGAATATCATGTTCGTGCCCATGTTGTACACGACGGCGAAGGCGATATCAATCAGAAAAAGGAACGGAACCGCGAAGGAGTCGGTCAGCAGAAGCATCGCGATCAGTGAGAGAATAACGGCAATGCTTACATAGATCGGAAGCTCCTGATCGACCAGATCACTGAGGTCGTTCAGAATGGCCGTCATACCGCTGACGCTGCAGTCCTTGTCAAGTGTCTCCCGGATCTGACGCACGGCATCCATCGTCGTGTCCGCTGATGTAGAGTCATCCAGCAATGCAAGCATCATCGTCGCATCACCGTTGATGAACTTCTCACGCAGATCCTGCGGCACCATGTCGAGCGGAAGTGTGATATCCGCCACATCATCATACCAGAGAACGGATTTGACATGCGGAATGGCCTCAACGTCCTTCTCGATCTGCTGTACCTGCTTCAGGCTCTTATTCTCGACGACGATCTGTGCGTACGCACCCATGCCGAATTCGTCGACCAGGATATCCTGTCCCTTGACTGTCTCAAGGCTTTCAGGAAGATAAGTGAGCAGGTCGTAATTCGTTTTCGTATGTTCGTATCCCCAAACAGAGGGAATCAGAGCGATCACGGCAAGGATTAAAATCAGAATCCTGTGCTTCGCGATCCACTTGCCTACTTTAACCAATTGTTTTCATCCCCTATCCCCGAACCGCAGTCCCGCGGTCTTCTGTTATTTGCCTGCCATTGTCTGCGGCAGTCATTGACGTGTTCCGGATTAGCAGTCCGACAGTGAGACTGCTGATTTCCTCGCTACGCTAAGAATAATAAGCCCTAAATGACCGGCGGTCAATTAGTAAATCTCAACCAAAATGACTGACGGTCAGTCATTTGATATGTGCACAATGCATATTGACCGGCGTTCATTTTTACATTAACGTAGTGTATAAGCCCTTCGAAACGCAGACAGGATCGTCACACGCAGAGCGTGTGTAAGAGACTGTATGCGATTTCGAAGGCAGCAAGTATGAGCACGAAGTGACGCGTAAGCGGAACGAAAGTGCGAATACTTGCAGGATTGCGGGAGTGCCAAGCACGGAGCAATCCGTGGCTTATACACTGTGTATAAGCCCTTCGAAACGCAGACAGGATCGTCACACGCAGAGCGTGTGTAAGAGACTGTATGCGATTTCGAAGGCAGCAAGTATGAGCACGAAGTGACGCGTAAGCGGAACGAAAGTGCGAATACTTGCAGGATTGCGGGAGTGCCAAGCACGGAGCAATCCGTGGCTTATACACTTCGCTGCGAATCAAGAAGTGTCCGCGCAAGCGGAACAGAAGGAAGATGTTCTGTATGGGGAAAGTCGAGTTAAATAAGGAAAATAAAAGATCGTCGCTGCTGTCTCACGCCTATGAGCTGTTTCTCAACAAAGGCTTCAACGATACGACGATCTCTGATATAGCTAAAAAATCCAATGTGGCAAAAGGGACCTTTTATCTGTATTTCAAGGACAAGTATGACCTCCGTGACCAGCTCGTGGCACGGCAGTCTGCGCAGATCTTTCTCGATGCGGCCAAATCGATCGAGATGATGCCGACGGAAAAGCAGCCGAAAAACGTCAGCGAGTACGTCGATGCTCTGATCAACTACATTCTTGATTTCTTCCAGAATAACAAGATGCTGCTGCGCTTCATCTCCAAAAATCTGTCTTGGGGCATCTTCCGGCATCTGGTGGAGGATCCTTCTTTCGGCCATACAGACGGTCCGGATCTGCACGTCTTCTACAATCACTATCTCGAGGCACTGAAGGAAGACCATTTTGACTGCGACCGTCCGGAATTTCTGCTTTTTGCCATCGTTGAATTCGTCGGATCAACCGCCTATTCTGCGATCATCAACGAAGAGCCGTGTCCGATGGAAGAATACAAGCCCTATCTCTTCCGCACCGTCCACAGCATTATCGCCGGCTACCGGAATACCGGCCACGCCATGGCTTAATACCCCATCAGATTATCATAGGAATACTGCGTTCCTTCTGCCGTCGGCGCAAGGCATGTGAGCGGATCCCCGGTGGACGCGTCGGAGCCGTCATCCCTGATGTGGAAGGATTCGCCGAGGAACGTCGCATAGCTCCCGTCCGGCTCATAATAGGTATATCTGTCATCCGGCTGAAAATCCGAGATCGTCTGCGTCGTCACGTTGAACAGGTAGTGGCGGATTCTGCCCCAGTACACCGTATCATTCATCGCGTCATGATAGATCTGCGCCGCCGGATCATTCTCATCAAACACCGGTTCCCGGTCATCCCAGGTCGCATCCACCTCGTACCACTGTCCGTCATCATACTGGACCAGGTTCCAGGAGTGACCGCCCATCTGATCAGGCGATGAACCCGCCTGTCCCGTGATTCTCATAGCGGTAATCCCCGCCTGCTGGCACAGATATTCAAAAGCAAAGGAATACCCGTCACATACAGCCGTGTTGGCCTCACCGCGGCTGTTTGCCACCAGCGCTCCGTAAGCCGTATATCCGTAATCTGTCACATCACCCGCCGCCGTTGTCGCATCAGCCAGTGCATCGTCATAGGTAACCATATCGATCAGCCGGTCATGGATCTGCATCGCGATCATCGGCTGTGACTGGCTGAGATCGATCTGCGACATAAAGCTGTCAACCGACTGATTGAAGGTCGTCATCTCCGTCTGATAATTGTCATAGGTCTCCGCCAGCTGAACCATGACGGCATAGGTGCCATCCGACTGCTGCTGTCCCGAATAATAATAGCTGAACACGCCGCCGTTCTGACTGAACCAGAAGAGCTCCGGATGATCAAAGATCAGCGCCTTGTATGCATAATCGATATTGGTCCTGAAGGCATCGGAATCCGGACTCTCCGCCACATTCACCCGTTTTCTGTACTCTTTGCTGTCAGGCTGCTGCAACACGGCAAAAAACGCATCATACAGCTGCTGCTGTTCCGATGTGAGAACAGAATAATAGTAGTAAAAGGATGCTTTGTTGACAAAGAGCGAGGGTCCTTCCGGCAGTTTGTCCTGATATCTCTCATCCATTTCCTCCGGCAGGAGAGAAAAATAAATGCTCTGCGAAGGCCCGGTGTCTGAACTGCTCTCTGTGACAGAAGATGATGCGGTGATGTCTGACGTTCCGGACGTTTCTTCCGCAGAACGGTTCAGCCCGAAGGTCTCGGCAATCCAGTGGATCAGCTGCTGCGCGCCATCCTGTGCCTTCTGCGCGGTCTCAGCCGCCTGCGCAGCGGGATCCGAGCCGCTGCCTGTCGTCTGCCCGCAGCCAGCAAGCAGCGAAGCTGACAGCATCAGAGATACTGCCGCTATAAAAATTCTGTGTGCTTTTTCCCGCGCATTCTTCTTCAACAAAACCTCCCGCCTCGACAACTTCTCATGTCCGGCATATAATAAAGGCGTTTCGTTACTGCTTACACTTCCAGAATACAGATGCCTCCACCCGCAACAGAGCGTATTATACATCATTGGACAGAAAAACCATGAGCAACAATATCCAGTTAACAGAACAGCAAAACATCCCGAAGGGATGCATCGGCGTTTTTGACTCAGGCCTTGGCGGCATTTCCGTGCTCAGGGAGCTGACAAAGGAACTTCCCGCAGAGAACTATCTCTATTATGGCGATTCCGCCCATGCTCCCTACGGTGAAAAATCTATCGACGAGATCCGCTCTCTTACGATGCAGTCCGTCGATTTTCTTGTCAGCCGTGGCATCAAGGCTCTTGTCATCGCCTGTAATACAGCTACCAGTGCAGCCGTGAGTCTGGTGCGCAGCCGTTATGACAGCCTGTTACCCGTCATCGGCGTGGAACCGGCGATCCGTCCCGCCGCCGAAGCCTTTCCTCATGGAAAAATTCTCGTGATGGCGACGCCCGCCACACTTAAACTTGAAAAATATGCCCGCCTTTCCAGCGAACTTGCCGGAGAAGCGGAATTTATTCCCGTCATGTGTCCCGGCCTTGCCGCCAGGATCGAGAGGGGACACCTGCAGGACCCTGACCTGACAGCCCTGCTCTCCGAACTGCTCAGTCCCTATATCGGCAAGGCAGATGCCATTGTTCTCGGCTGTACGCACTACCCTTTTGTCCGGGAGCAGATCCGCCAGGTCATGGGAAATATCCCTCTCTTCGACGGCGGTGCCGGCACAGCCCGACAGCTTCACCGGCGTCTGCGGCAGCGCAGACTTCTGGCGGAAGAAGAACCGGTTGAAACAGGACAGCCGACAGATCAACAGACTTCTGGGGCTCAGAGTATCGGAAACGGACGGATTATTTTTCTGTCGAGCCGGAATACCCCGGAGGAGCTTCGTCTCTACCGCAGCATGTATGATGCGCTTATCTGATGATTCATATGCACTGCGAAACATACGAGCCAGCTGACAGGCCGAAACAGCCTGTACAACTGGCTCTGTTTTTTCGTGAATAAAAAATCTGTTACAGCTTCTTCGTGATCTCCGCTGCCGTCTTGAGCGCGATCACCATCATATCATTGAACGATGTGCGGATCTCTTCCGGTGTCAGATGCTCCGGCTTGAAGAGGTGATCAGAAACCGTAAACAGGCCCAGTGCCTTCTTATGGCAGTACATCGCCTCTGTATAGAGACCGGCGGTCTCCATCTCAACAGCCAGAAGACCTGCCTCACGCTCCTTCTTCGCAACCTCAGGATCCGGATAGTAGAAGAAATCAGAAGAATACACGGAGCCGACAGAAGTGCGGAGTTTCATATCATCTGCAATCTTCACAGCCGTGCGAAGCATGTCCCAGTCAGCCGTAGGAGCAATATGTCCCGGCAGGCCGTATCTCTCCGGCGCTGCAGAGTTCGTCGACGCACTCATGGCAACCACGATATCGCGCACATTAACAGTATCGCCTACACCGCCCGCAGAACCGATGCGGATGATTCCCTCCACGCCGAACTGCGTGAAGAGCTCATGCGCGTACAGGCTCATCGACGGAATTCCCATGCCGCTGCCCATGACGGAAACTTCCACCCCGTCATACATACCGGTATATCCGTACATCGCACGTACATCATTGAATAAAACCGGATTCTCCAGATAGGTATCCGCTACATATTTGGCGCGAAGCGGATCGCCGGGCATCAGAACGATTTTTGCGGGATGCGTACCGTCCTTAATCTCCATGCACGCAGAAATTGATGGTGTTCCCATGATTGTATGTCCTCCTGTGTTCTGCCATGTCGTCAGACAGGTACAGCAGCTTTCGCATTCCTGTCTTTCGTACGGCAGCAATAATCGTATAAGCCGCCGTCCGGGCTGCTGTTTATACTGACGGCAGTCTTTCTAAGAATTGTTGTTTGTACTGCCGGCGGCCTCTGTGAACCGCCGGCAGTTTAAATATTGCGTTGGTAAGGTACTTACCGGTTCTGTAGGATGTATACAGGATTTTCATCTTGCAGGTATCAGGTTACTGGTCTCAGGATTTCAGGACAGAATCGGTTTCACGGCCTCCGTGAGCTTGTCCTTCTCTGCCTGCGCCTCCGCCAGATCCTTACCCTTTGTCGTGAAGTAAGTCTTGATCTTCGGCTCGGTGCCGGAAGGACGGACAACGACAGAAGCGCCGTCTGCCAGCTTGTAGATCAGAACATTGGCCTTCGGCAGTCCTGTTTCCTCCGGCTTCTCGTAATCAACAACCTGCACAACCTTATCGCCGCTGAAATCAGCCGGCGGATTCTTTCTCAGGCTCTCCATGATACCGGCCATCTTGTCCATACCGGAAAGTCCCGGGAACTCATAGCTGTCAACCTTGTTCAGGTAGCGGCCGTACTGCGCATAGATCTCTTCCAGACGCTGCTTGATGGAGCTTCCGATGCTGCGGTAGTAAGCTGCCATCTCGCAGATCAGCATCGAACCGATCACGGCATCCTTATCACGTACATACGGTCCGGCGAGGTAGCCGTAGCTCTCCTCAAATCCAAAAATAAACCGGTCCACTTCACCCGCTGCCTCGAGCTGTGCAATCTGATCACCGATCCACTTGAATCCGGTCAGCGTCTCGCGCATCTCAACGCCATAGTGCTCAGCGACAAGGTTTGCCAGCGGCGTTGACACGATGGATTTCACCGCCACAGGTCTGTCAGGCATCGTTCCTTTTTCGATCCTGCCTGCGCAGATATAGTCAAGAAGCAGTACGCCCATCTCATTGCCGGATACCAGCTCATAGGAGCCGTCCGGGCACTTCATGGCGATGCCGACACGGTCCGCATCAGGATCGGTCGCGAGCATCAGGTCCGCGCCCGTCTTCTTGGCGAGCTCCAGTCCTTTTTCGAGTGCCTCATAGATTTCAGGGTTCGGATATGAGCAGGTGGTAAAATAACCGTTCGGATATTCCTGTTCCGGAACGATGGTGATATCCGTAATGCCGATGTCCTGAAGGACACGGGTAACCGGAACGAGGCCGGTACCGTTCAGCGGAGAATAAACCAGCTTCAGGCCGGCCGTTTTGCACAGACCCGGACGAACCTGACGGGACTCAATGGCCTGATAAAGGGCTTCCTTGCAGTCGTTGCCGACAAACCGGATCAGTCCCTTCTCCACGCCCTCTGCAAAGCTCATGTATTTGGCACCTGTCAGCACATCCGTCTTCTGGATCTGTGCGTATACGACAGCCGCCGCCTCATCGGTCATCTGACATCCGTCAGGGCCATATGCTTTGTATCCGTTGTACTTGGAAGGATTATGGGATGCCGTCACCATGATGCCGGCATTGCATTTATAATATCTCGTAGCAAAGGAAAGTGCGGGAACCGGCATCAGCTCATCATAAATCCTGACATGGATTCCGTTCGCCGCGAGAACGCCTGCTGCGTCCCTGGCAAAATTCCAGCCCTTCAGACGGGAATCGTAGCTGATTGCCACGGTCTGTGTACCGCCCTGTGTCTTTACCCAGTCGGCAACCCCCTGCGTCGCCTGGCGTACAACCCAGATATTCATGCGGTTTGTTCCTGCGCCAAGAACTCCGCGGAGTCCTGCCGTACCGAACTGCAGTGCCACAGCGAAACGATCCTTGATCGCATCGTCGTCACCTTCAATATCACGCAGTTCCTTTTTCAGATCGAAATCGATCAGATCCGCATTCAGCCAGCGTTTGTAATCATCCTGATACATTTGCCACACCCTTCCTTTCTTACATGGGTCAACTGTACAAGTTTCGATGCTGCTATGCCTGCCTATACGGCACGCTTCTCCTATTGCATCCCCTGCTGTTTTTCGTAAGCAGGCAGTTGCTTTTTCAATTCAATCCTGTTTCATCATACGATGTAGGTGTCATAAGTATGATAACCGGATCGCTACGCGCTACGCGCTTTCGCGATCCTCCCTCAGCTCGGGCTCTCGTGTGGCTTCGCCCCACTACGCCCTCGCTGAGGGGGCGTGTCAATAAGTCATTCACCCACTTTTGCACAAGTGCAACGTGGGTGATGACTTTTGACACTGTTATCATCATACTATAATTACAGAAAATTGAAAAGTTCGGCAGGCCATCGACAGCTGTTCGGCGTTCCCGTTCAGACACTGCCAGAGTCAGGGAACACATGGAGACCCCAGGCCGGAACCCCCGCTCTCAGGACAGATCAAACCACGCGACGATCTCATACTCCTCCGGCTTTTTCGTATCACCGATCGTTGTTGGCACACCCAGATGCCACGTGCCGTCCGAGCCGTTTTCGTCCCTGATCACTGCGGCAAAATTCAGCATCGCAGCGCCGATATCCAGCAGCGTATCATTCTCATTCACCATTTCCTCCTTCTTGGCAAGGAGTACAAGGATCTTATTGCTGAAAATAAAGCGGTACGGCTGACGGTTCAGAAAGCTCGGTGCCAGCGAAGCCGCATAAATCGCATGGTCAACCTGCGGTGCTATCCTCGTATCACTCCAGTCCACCGGATTGCCCCAAACGCCATAATAGGCGATGTCATCCTGTGCGATCTTCGGAGCCACATGGCCCTCGCGCTCCTTATATTTCACATTGGAAGGGTTGAAGATGTCCAGTCTCTTCATGAGGCGTTCCTTTTTGCCCTCTCCGACCGCGACCAGCGCCGTGATCTCCTTCATGGAATCGATCCGAAGCGCAGTCTTCACATAGTCGCTGTCGTTGACCGTGATCCAGCAGCAGTCAATGCCCATCTCCGTCAGTGACAGAATAAGATCCTCTGTCAGATAACCGGTATTCTCCATGTAGCCGGGCTTCTGATCTGAAAGGATCACCAGATAGTTCGGTGCCATAAAAGCATTGCCGCCATAGCCCGCCAGTCCTTCCAGACGAACGCCTGCATCGCCGCCGACAATTTCCAGGCTGACATCAATATCCCGATCCAGCCGCATCGTATCCAGAAACGCTTTTTTGATACTGTCGATCTGCTTCTCGGAAAGTTCCTTCTTCTTAAACTCACGGGTTGACATTCTTGCCTCAATTTTTTCCATGTAATTCATAGTCAAACCTCCTTCTCCCATGGACGATGTGTTTGAACAGCTGTACTTTCTGCAACTCTTTCCCTGCCTGAAAATCCGCCTGAGAAAAATAAACCGCTGACCGCAGAATCCGCTTACATACCCTGAAAATCGGCCTCTGACCGCGAAATCCACTTACATACCCTGAAAACCGGCCTCTCCCCGACAGGAAGTATATGTATGCGCTCTTCAGGCTGAGCTGAAGCGAAAGCCCTGCGGATTACTCACATTTTACTACAACTGAACGCCGGAGGGAGAAGCAGTTTTCATTTGAAGCGCATTTTCGTCACATTTCAGAGGCTGTCAGAGCCGCGGACCGCAATGAGCCTCCGGACAGAAATAAAAACTCCCCGAAGTCCCTGTAAATGCATGAATATTGCATGGAACTTTTTCAAGGCATCAAAAAAGCCCGGAAAACCTCGATTTAAAGGATTTCCGGGCAAAAAGTATCATGCCGCTGGTCGGGATCGAACCGACACGGTGTGTAAGCACCGAGGGATTTTAAGTCCCTTGCGTCTACCAGTTCCGCCACAGCGGCATCGCCTGTAATTATAAGATATACCGATTCAAAGTGCAAGCACCACCGCGCTCTCCGGCTCCAGATCCGTCCGGAGATTGCCGCAGTTCACGATGGCATCCTCTCCGCCGGTAAAAAATCCGTCCTTCGTCGTCGTGAAAACCCGCGCCATCCGGATCTCCTTCTCCAGCCGGTCAATTCCCGCCTGCCATACCACCGCCTCCAGATGATATTTCTCCGTGCGGTTGTTCACGAGGATGAGGATCGTCTCATCCCTGTTGAATCGTGCATACACAAGCACCCCGTAATCCCTGAACAGTATCTTGACGGAACCGTTCTGCAGCGCGGAATACCTGCGGTGAACGCGGATGATCGTCCTGTAGAAGGCCAGCAGATTTTTATCCTCCAGTCCCCACGGATAGGTTCGCCGGCTGTCCGGATCCGTAAAACCGCAGACGCCCGCCTCATCGCCGTAATACACGGTAGGCGCCCCGGGCCAGGTCATCTGGATCACAACCGCCTCACGCAGCGCCGCCTGATCCGCGTTTCTGGATGCCGCTTCACTGCCCTGGTTCTGCACACGTCCCACGATATGGTTCGTGCGCGTCAGGAACCGCGAATGATCATGATTATCCAGCTCATTCATGCTGGTATAGAGAGAGGGGCCTGTGAACGAAGCCATATGATAACGCATGGCATCAGCAAAACTGTCGGCATTGCCCAGCAGTCCCTGCTGGAATTCATCACTGTGTTTTTCCATGCCGGTGATAAACCAGGATACCGGTTCCATGAACGCATCATAGTTCATCACCGTGTCCCACTCGTCACCGCCCAGCCAGTCATAGGCGTCACCGTAATGCTCCGCCAGAATAATGGCATCCGGATTGGCCGACTTCACGGCCTTTCTGAATTTTTTCCAGAAGCTGTGGTTAAATGCCGGTGAGTGTCCCAGATCCGCCGCCACGTCCAGTCGCCATCCGTCACAGTTGTACGGCGCTGATACCCATTTGGCCGCGATCCGCAGGATATCCTGCTGCAGGATCTCACTATCCTCGTAATTCAGCTTGGGGAGCGTTTCGTTGCCCCACCACTGCTCATACTGTCCGTTATCGGGCCATGAGCTCCCGTCCGCAAAGCGGAAGTAGCTGCGGTACGGACTGTCCGCCGTCACATAGGCGCCGGGTTCAAAGCCCTCGTGGCCTTCATATATTTTTTCACGGTCCATCCAGCGGTTGAAAGAGCCGCAGTGATTGAACACGCCGTCCAGGATCACACGGATGCCCCGGCGATGCGCCTCTTCGACCAGCTCAGCCAGCAGCTTGTTGCTGGCTTCCAGATTGGCCTGGCTGGTCACCCGGCGGATATAGCGCTCCGCGTGCGTGTTGTTCTCGTCATAGGGCTCCAGCAGGCGGCCGTAATCGTCCACCAGGCGGCCGAAATGCGGATCGACGTGATCGTAATCCTGACAGTCATACTTGTGGTTTGACGCGGACACGAAGATCGGGTTCAGGTAGAGCACCTGCACGCCGAGATCCTGCAGATAGTCCAGCTTGTGTATCACGCCTTCCAGATCTCCGCCGTAAAAATTACGCACATCCATGGGTGCCGGCGGCTGATACCAGTCATGAACTTTTTTTACATGCTGGCCCAGGTAACTGTACTCATCTGTCTTCACATCGTTGGAGGTGTCGCCGTTATTGAAGCGGTCAACGAAAATCTGATACATGACCGCACCCTTGGCCCAGTCCGGTGTATGGAAGCCGGGGAGAACCCTGAAGCGGTAACGCGGCTTCGGGTCTCTCGTCACGCCCAGCTTGTCATAGTAGCAGACCGTCCTTCCGAGTCTGATCTCGAAAAAATAATCGAACGGCCGGTCATGCACGACAACGTCAATGCTGTAATAATCAAAGCCATGCCGGCTGTACTCCCACGCAAGCGGAAGCCTGTCCTTCTCATGGCAGAGGAAAACCTCATCTGCGTTGTTCTTTGCCGTGCGGAAGCGGATCGTAACGACGTCGCCGGGATCGGATTCCATCGGCTGCCGGTACATCTCCGTCTCATCACTGAATAAAGCATCTTTTTTCAGCAGTGTCCGCATATTCAATGTGTAATTCAGTTCTCTGTCCTGATACATGCTGTCCCCCTCATGCGTCCTGCGTTTTCGACTGATTGAAACAGTGCCACAATACACAATACTGTATGACCCCGTACTCCGCTGTGCTGCATTCGGCGATGCCTGCACACCGCTCCTGCGCTTTACAGGCAGGATCTGTCACAGTTGTCTTATAGATAGCAAAAACCAGCCTTTATTCAAGGCTGGTTTTTGTGGAGAAGGTATTTCTCTTATGGGGTGTAGCAAAAACTATAATGTATTGGGGGGTTTTTACGGTTATTATAGTAACATAAGGTTATCCGAAAGTCTGCACAAACTTCACAATTTCATCATGTCGTTTTTGTGCAACATTTACGTATCTGCTGAAAAAAATCAGTTACGCATCTTTCAATCAGAAACCTGACCCTCCGCTGACGCCGCTTTTGCTTTTTCTTCCTCATCGAAAATGGCCTCAAATTCGGTTCGATTCAGTTTTTCCTTTATGAGCAGCTGGTGCGCGCATTCATCCAGTACAAACCTGTGCTCGGAGATCAGTTTCTTTGCCTGCGCATGACAGTCCTCAATGATCTCCTTCACTTCCTCATCGATGGCCGCGGCAATATTTTCGCTGTAGCTCTTGGTCTTGCCCCAGTCACGGCCGATGAAGACCTCGTCCTCATCTCCCTCGTCGTAATTCACGAGGCCGAGCTTGCTCGACATGCCGTACTTGGTGATCATGGCTCTCGCGGTCTGCGTCGCCTGCTTGATATCCTGCGACGCGCCTGTTGTGATGTCGTCGAAGATCATCTCTTCCGCCGTGCGTCCGCCCAGATCCGCTACGATCTGCTGCATCATGCGTTTCCGCGTCATGAACATGTCATCGTTTTCCGGCTGCGGCATCGTATAGCCGGCAGCGCCGGGACCCGTGGGAATGATGGAGATCGTATAGACAGGATCGAGCTCGTCAAGCACGTGGAACAGGATCGCGTGTCCGGTCTCATGATAAGCGGTGATCCGCCGCTCCTTTTCGGAAATGACACGGCTCTTCTTCTCGGTGCCGATGCCCACCTTGATGAACGAATCCCGGATATCCTTCTGTGTGATGAACAGCCGGTTCTCATGTGCGGCAAGCAGTGCCGACTCGTTCAGCAGATTTTCAAGGTCAGCGCCGGTGAATCCGGCTGTTGTCTGGGCGATCTGTTTCAGGTTCACATCGTCGCCGAGCGGTTTGTTCCTCGCGTGAACGCGGAGAATTGCCTCCCGTCCCTTCACATCCGGCAGGCCGACGACAATCTTCCTGTCAAACCGTCCGGGACGAAGGATCGCGGGATCGAGGATATCAATACGGTTCGTCGCCGCCATGACGATGATGCCCTCATTGACGCCAAAGCCGTCCATCTCTACCAGGAGCTGATTCAGCGTCTGCTCGCGCTCATCATGTCCGCCGCCCATGCCGGTGCCTCTGCGCCGTCCGACAGCATCGATCTCATCGATAAAAACAATGCAGGGCGAATTTTTCTTCGCCTCCGCGAAAAGGTCTCTCACGCGGGATGCGCCGACACCGACAAACATCTCCACGAAATCCGAGCCGGAAATCGAGAAGAAAGGCACATTGGCCTCGCCGGCGACAGCCTTGGCCAGAAGCGTCTTGCCGGTACCGGGTCTGCCGGTAAGGATGACGCCCTTCGGGATTCTCGCGCCGACCCTCGTATACTTCTGCGGATCCCTCAGGAAATCAACGATCTCCTGCAGGTCCTCTTTCTCCTCATCGAGTCCGGCGACATCCGAGAAACGAACGGTGCTCTCCTTCGGCCCGACCATGGTTGCTCTGCTCTTTCCGAAGTCCATCATCCGGGCGTTCGAGCTGTTCGCCCCAGCCGCCGTGCGGCTCACCAGCATCATCACGATGAAGAGGACGATAACGCCGATAAGAATCGGCAGGATAACGGTTTCAAAAATACCCGAATCCGGTACATCGTCGACCGTGTAGGACACATTATTTTTTTCCAGCTCGCTGATGGCGGCATTGACATCCGTCACGTGGACCTCGCAGCTTCTGCCTCCGTACGTGAACTGGACACTGCCCGTCGGTACCTCTGTGTTCTGAATAACTACCGCATTGGTGATGCTGCCGTCACTCAGATAGCTGCGATACGTGTCTGCGCTTACCGTCTCCGTTCTGTTTACGGTCATCGGCAGCACAGCCAGAAAAACAATGAGGACAGCCATGACGATCAGATAGACGATCATGGGCCTCCTGCTGTTATTGTTCAATTCGGGTCTGCTCCTTTACTGTAGTCAGTCATCGAAATGGATCACACCGATATACGGCAGATTGCGATACCGCTGATCATAATCGAGACCATAACCGACAACAAACTCATCCTCCACCTGGAAGCCCGTATAATTCACATGTACATCATCCACAACACGCCGCTCCGGCTTGTCCAGGAGCGTACACAGGCGTACACTGGCAGGCTTTCTTTCATTGAGGATCTTGAAAAGGTGGCTCAGGGTGCGTCCGGTATCTACGATATCCTCTACCACGAGTACATCCCGTCCCTCGATCGGCTCATCCAGATCCTTGACGATCTTCACGATACCCTTGGACACCGTTCCGCCGCCGTAACTGGAGCAGCACATGAAGTCCATCGTCATCGGTATCGTCACATGCTTGGCCAGCTCACACATAAACATGACGCCGCCCTTCAGGATGCAGATCATGTGAAGCGATTTGCCCGCATAATCCCTGCTGATCTGGCGTCCCAGTTCTGCAATTCTCTCTTCGAGTTTGTCCTGATCAATCAGAACAGATACTGATTCTCCCATATTTTCTCCTTCTGACGCTGCCGTCTTCTCTCTGTATTGTTGTGTATACTGTACCGGTCTGTCATCCTCCGGCACGATTCTTCCTCCTGCATGTGCTGTTCCGGCTTCTGGAGATGAATACTCAGCTGTGATTCTGAGAACCTGCGACGTTTCCTCTGTCACCCTGCTCTCGGTGCTGATTCTGTATCCCACGGCCCAGTAAATATGATGGTCCGCAGCCAGCAGGGGAACATCATCCCGTTCCCGCGCCGGGATTTTTTCATTAATCATGTAATCCGAAAGCTTCTTCCCGGGGCCCTCCGTTCCACTCGTCCCCGTGTGGATCCGGTCACCGTTTAAACGTTTTCGGATGCACAGATTCTGTTTTATTTTATCATAATTCAAAAACTTCGTATACCTGAATTGACCGATTTGAGACCGCACGGTCTCCGCCGGGAGGATGTCACAGCGAAACCGCCAGCCATGCCAGGTATACGTGCCGCTTCCGTTGATGAACACTGCATCATCTGCGCTGGGATCTGTCCATCCGGCAGGCATCAGTGTCACACCAGTGTAATCCCTCACCGCCGTCAGGCCATACGGAAGGGAGATGCGGCTCCCGGAGCGCATGGAAAAAAGCTGCCTGACCTGATCCACATGCATGCGGCCGATATCCTTTGCCCGTCCGGCAGCCTGCGTCAGGGCATCCATGAGGATATATCCCTGCAGTATCTCCGGTTCCTCCGTCAGCTGCTCCGCCACAGAAAAAGCATTGTCGCCGCATGGCCGGACGAGTCCTTCCGCGCGTCTCGCAGCCTCCTGCCGCAGGAAATCATCCGCCGCTGCGATGTCGCCGGCTGCTTCCGAGATATGGCGTACCGTCTCCGCATTGATCTCACATTCAAAACAGGGAAGGATTTCGCATCGGATCCTGTTGCGTGCGCCGTCCGGGATGAAGTTGGTGCTGTCTGTCCGGTAGGACTGCCCGCGTTCCGAGAGAAAGGCTTCAATTTCCTTCCGGGAAACACAGAGCAGCGGGCGGATCTCCCGAAAGCTGCCGGAAAGAGAGAACAGGTCATCTTCGCCTGCGATATCTCTGTCGAACGGCCGGATCATAATCTCCTGTTCAGGCCGGATGCCTGCGAGCCCTTTCAGTGAACTTCCCCGGGCCGCATGAAAAAGAAATGTCTCCGCAAGATCATTGGCGTGATGTGCGACAGCGATCGCGGAAGCGCCGTGCCGCTGAACGCAGTCCAGGAAGGCCCTGTGTCTGGCCATCCTTCCCGCTTCCTCTGTGCCGGTCTTTGTCTCCTGAGACAGTTTCTTCACATCGAAGGCATAGACATACAGCGGCACCCGGTACTTCTCACAGAGCTGACGTACAAAAGCCTCATCGCCGGCACTCTCCGCGCCCCGCAGCTGATGATTCACATGAACGGCAGAAACACGGCAGCCGAGTTCCCGGAGAACCAGCAGCAGTGTGACGGAGTCCGCCCCGCCGCTCAGCGCAACGCAAACCTCTTCCTTCCCGCGGATCAGGTGATTTTTCCGGATATACACCTCTACTCTGCCTGACAGATCCACTGTTTTTCATCTCCCGCCATCGCCTTATGTCCCATTCGCCATATATCAGCCATGCCTGTCCCGGCCATGCCTGTCCCGGTGTCCGGACACAGTTTCTCATCACTGGGTTTTCTTTTCTGCAACAGTAAAAGCCATACCCGGTCTTGCCGGATATGGCTCTCGATTACTGGTCATCACTGCTGCTCTGAGACTCCTTGAAGATAATCTCATTATCCCTGATAAGTCCCAGTTTTTCTTTCGCTACCTGCTCTTTATAATCATCACTCTGCATTTCGTCCCGCAGAGCGTTGATATCATCCGTACGCTGCTCCTCCGCTTCCTGCTGTGCCTGCAGATCCGAGATCTGTTCGCTGCCCTGCACGAGCTTTGTATTCAGTTTGACACTCATGATCATCATCGCGATCATCAGTGCTGCCACCGCGATCAGGATGCCGATCATCGTCTTCTTATTCTGACGCATCATTCTCACCTGTCACAGGAACCGGTAAAGCTGTTCCGTATCTTCTTTTCTGACGGTCTCGCGCACATCGAGCACCTCTACACTGACGGTCTTTGTTCCGAACTGGATATCGATCCTGTCCCCCGCCTTCACTGCTGCCGAGGCTCTGGCCGCCTTGCCGTTTAAAAGAACACGTCCCGCATCACAGGCTTCGTTGGCAGTCGTACGTCGTTTGATCAGCCGTGATACTTTCAGATATTTATCAAGCCGCATTGATTACTTTACAAGATCCTTCAGGGCCTTGCCGGCTTTGAACTTCGGAGTCTTCGAAGCCTTGATCTCGATCGTCTCGCCGGTCTGAGGGTTTCTTCCGGTGCGGGCGCTTCTCTCGGAAACTTCAAAGGTACCGAATCCGACAAGCTGAACCTTGTCTCCGTCCTTAAGAGCCTTGGAAACTACATCTGTGAAAGCGGTGAGAGCCTTCTCAGCATCTTTTTTGGACAGATCGGACTCTTTAGCGATCTCCGCAACTAATTCAGTTTTGTTCATTTTGTATTCCTCCTAATGAAAATCAACAGATAAAATCTTTATACACTGAAAGCATATAAATGTCAAGAAATAAGCCTACCGCCTCGCCATTCTGGCGGCTAAATGCAGGAGGTAGTCGCGGTTATTTTTGGCCGGGTCATCCAATACCTCGTCGAGCGCGGCTTTCAGGATCTGTCCGATCTCAGGGCCTTCCGGCACACCGGCATCCATGAGATCCTTGCCTGTGATAGCGAGGTCATGGACGGTGACCGGCTGTTTCTCACGGATGATCTTCTCTCCGAGCTGCGTCACGGCGATGATATTCTGCAGTTTTTCGTCCCGCCGGTACTGGCTCTGTGCCAGGATATCAGCCTCCTGCACACGGATCAGATCATGAAACAGATCGGTCCCCGTGCGGCTCATCAGGCGCCTCACCTGACGCTCCTGCGGAAGAACCCGGCAGTCATGAAAGCGGATCAGCGTCAGCACGGTCTGCATCGTCGCGTTATCCATTTTCAGGCGGCGGAGTATATCCTGTGCGATCTTCACCCCGGCTTCTCCGTGTCCACGGAAGTGATCGATGCCGTTCTCATCCGTCGTCCTGCATGAGGGCTTGCCCACATCGTGCAGCAGCATCGTCAGACGCAGGATTTTTTCCGGTTTGACATTCATCATGGAGACGAGTGTATGCGTACCGACATCGTACATGTGGTTGGGATTATTCTGCGGCGTCTTCATCATCTCGTCAAACTCAGGCAGGATCACGCGTGTGATACCGGCTTCATAGGCCACCTTCAGATATTCGGGATGATCGGAGCAGATCAGTTTGACCAGCTCCGTGCAGATTCTCTCGGCGCTGATCCGGCTCAGCGTGTGCGCCAGTATGACAATGCCGGCGATCGTATTCTCGTCGATGCTGAAATTCAGCTGGGCGGAAAAGCGAACGGCTCTCAGGATGCGCAGCGCGTCCTCTGAAAACCGCTCCAGCGGATTGCCGACGCAGCGGATGAGCTTTTTCTGCAGATCTTCGACGCCGCCGAAGAGATCGACCAGTCCCGTCTCATCGTTATAGGCCATCGCATTGATCGTGAAATCTCTGCGCTTCAGATCTTCCGTGAGGCTCGGGGTGAATGTCACGCTGTCGGGGTGTCTCCCGTCGCTGTACTTGCCGTCGATCCGGTAGGTCGTCACCTCGTGCTGCCGCGTACCAACCAGCACCGTGACTGTCCCGTGCTTCATGCCCGTGTCAATCGTCCGCGAAAAAATGCGCTTGACTTCCTCCGGTTTCGCGTTTGTCGTGATATCCCAGTCCGCCGGTACTCTGCCCAGGATCGAATCCCGGACACAGCCGCCTACGACGAACGCCTCATAGCCCCTCGCATGCAGAGCATCCAGTATCGCCTTCGCTGTTGCGGGTATTCTGATCTTCAACTTTCTCCCCTTCCTTCCTGCGGTTCTGTACTTTTTTTATTATAGCAAAAAGGCTTCTGAATAACAAAAAGGCATCTGACTTTCATCAGATGCCCGGATAACAAATACAGTTTTCATTTTTCCCACATATTACGGATTTTCCGTTATGCGGACAATCAGAGTTACCAAATGGCAATCAGGATTTTCATTTATCACCAACCGGGAACGATAAAGTTACAGCGCAAACGATAAAGTTACATGTTTACAACCATCGCCCCATGTATCACAGATGAAGCACCCTGTCCTTGATCTCCTGCGTTCTGCCCTGGTTCCAGAACTGTGTGCCGATGTAGCCGCAGGTCCGGCGAGCGACGGACATCTTGGACTGATCGGTGTTGCCGCAGTTCGGGCATACCCAGATCAGCTTGCCGTTCTTATCCTCTTTGATCTGGATCTCACCGTCATAGCCGCAGACCATGCAGTAATCGCTCTTGGTATTGAGCTCTGCGTACATGATATTGTCATAGATGTACTTCATGACGGACAGCACAGCCGGGATGTTTGTCTGCATGTTCGGAACCTCGATGTAGCTGATGGCTCCGCCCGGGGAGAGCTGCTGGAATTCCGACTCGAACTTCAGCTTACTAAACGCATCGATGTGCTCACGCACATTGACGTGGTAGCTGTTCGTGATGTAGTTGTGGTCTGTGACACCCTCGATAATGCCGAACCGCTTCTGGAGGCACTTTGCGAACTTATAGGTCGTGGACTCCAGCGGCGTGCCATATACGGAATAATCGATATTCTCAGCCTTTTTCCACTTCGTGCAGGCGTCGTTCAGTCTCTGCATGACAGCAAGCGCAAAATTCTTTGCCTCCGGATCCGTATGGCTCTTTCCGGTCATGTAGTAGCACATCTCATAGAGTCCTGCATAGCCGAGAGAGATCGTCGAATAACCGCCGTAGAGCAGCTTGTCTATTTTTTCTCCCTTGTCAAGACGGGCGAGAGCGCCGTACTGCCAGAGGATCGGCGCCACATCGGACGTCGTTCCGAGCAGTCTCTCGTGGCGGCAGCGCAGTGCCCTGTGGCAGAGCTCCAGTCTCTCATCGAGGATATCCCAGAACTTGTCCATATCCTTGTGGGACGAGCAGGCCACATCCACCAGGTTGATCGTGACAACGCCCTGGTTGAAACGACCGTAGTACTTGGGCTTGGTGGGATCATAGTTCTTCGCCTTCGCGACATTGTTGTAGCCGTTGCCGGAGCGATCCGGTGTAAGGAAAGAGCGGCAGCCCATGCAGGTATACACATCACCGGGACCGTTGGGATCCTCTCCGGCGGAGTGTTTCAGCTTCTTCATGATCTTCGCGGAGATATAATCCGGCACCATCCTCTTGGCGGTACACCTGGCCGCGAGCTCTGTCAGATAGTAGTACTTGCTGTCCTCGTAAATATTGTCCTCATCGAGCACGTAGATCAGCTTCGGGAAGGCCGGGGTGATCCATACGCCCTTCTCGTTCTTGACGCCCTGCATTCTCTGGATCAGGACTTCCCTGATCAGTGCGGCGAGATCCTCACGGGTCTGTCCCTCCGGTGCCTCGTCCAGATACATGAACATCGTGACAAACGGCGCCTGGCCGTTGCAGGTCATCAGGGTGATCAGCTGGTACTGGATCGTCTGAATACCGCTTGTGATCTCCGTGGCGAGCCGGCGCTCAACGATCTTCTCAATGATGCCCTCATCCATCGGCTCACCGGTCTCTTTGCGCTCCTCAATGACCTCTTTGCGGATCTTTTTACGGCTCACATCTACGAACGGAGCCAGATGCGCCAGTGAGAAGGACTGTCCGCCGTACTGGTTGGATGCCACCTGCGCCACGATCTGCGTGGTCACATTGCACGCCGTGTAAAAGCTGTGCGGCTTCTCGATCAGCGTCTCACTGATCACGGTGCCGTTCTGCAGCATATCCTCAAGGTTGATCAGATCACAGTTATGCTCCTTCTGCGCATAGTAATCGGAATCATGGAAGTGGATGATGCCCTCCTCATGCGCCTTGACGATATCCTCAGGGAGCAGGACTCTCTTCGTGAGATCACGGCTGACCTCGCCGGCCATGTAATCACGCTGCGTGGAGTTGATCACAGGATTTTTGTTGGAATTCTCCTGCTTGACCTCTTCGTTGGACTGATCGATCAGAGAGAGGATGCCGTCATCGGTCGTATTGGATTTGCGGGCGAGCGTTCTCTTGTAGCGATAACGCACATACTTCTGCGCCACCTCGTAGCCGCGCATCTCCATGATGCCTCTCTCTACCAGATCCTGAATATCCTCGACACTTACCGCGTGCGGGGAACGGCTCACCTGTGCCGTGACATTGTCCGCCACTGCACGGATCTGATAGGTATTCATCTGATGGATCGGGTCAACTTCCTGATTGGCTTTGGCAATGGCGTTGTAGATCTTCTCCTCATCGAAGACCACCTCCTCGCCATTTCTCTTAATGACATTGACGTTTGTCTCTCCTGACATGTTTATCCCTCCCTGTACATCTCCTGTTTCCCGGTTTATATACTCCCATGCCCCGTTTTAGGTCAAAAATATAGCCGGCCCGGTCAACAGCCCCGAAACCCGCTCAGATACTGACATGCAGAGGCTTTCTGATCATTCCGGAAAGTCACTATATCTAGCTCGAATAAAATAATGGGGCACAACATCTTGTGCCCCATTATCATAACCCTCTCTTCCGGAAACAGCAAGGACGAATCATGGAAAAAAATCACCAATTTTGTCTCACAATCTTCGGCAAAGTTTTAGCTATATTATCTTGTGTTAAATTATTCTATCAGTATGCCTTTCCCCAGTAAACCATCTTCTTTGCCGGTTTTCCGCAGCATACGCACCGGTCGCTGATCTTCTCCTGTTCAAAAGGAATGCAGCGTGATGTGCAGGTCGTATCCGCCTTGATCTTCTCTTCGCAGGCCGGATCGCCGCACCACATGGCACGGATAAAGCCGGGTTTCTCGGCCGCAGTGGTCTTGAACTCCTCATAGTCATGCGCATCATAGGTATGGCTGTCGCGGAAGCTCTTCGCACGCTCAAACATATCCTGCTGGATCGTCTCCAGCATAGCCGGAACAGCTGTCGCAATATCCGCGATCGGTACCATTGTTTTTTCACGGTTGTCCCGACGCACGAGGCAGGCCTGGTCAGCTGCCGCATCCTTCGGTCCGATCTCAATACGCAGCGGAATACCGCGCATTTCCTGCTCGGAGAATTTCCAGCCCGGCCGCTTGTCAGACTCATCTATTTTCACGCGGACACCCGCTGCCTGCAGTGCGTCAAGCATGGCGTGTGCTTTGTCCAGAACACCCTCCGCATCCTGACGGATTGGGATGATCATCACCTGTACCGGTGCGATATGCGGCGGAATGACCAGTCCGCTGTTGTCGCCGTGCACCATGATCATGGCACCGATCACACGGGTCGTCATGCCCCAGGACGTCTGATGGCAGTACTGTACCGTATTGTCAGGTGCTGTGTAGGTGACGTCGTATGCTTTTGCAAAAATATCGTCGAAATTATGGCTGGTACCGGACTGCAGCGCCTTGCCGTCGTGCATCAGTGACTCGACGGTGTAGGTGTGAAGGGCACCGGCAAATTTTTCCTTGTCGGTCTTCTGTCCCTTGATGACCGGGATCGCCATATCCTGCTCGAGGAAATCGGCATAGACATTCAGCATCATGACCGTGCGCTCCTCGGCCTCCTCCGCCGTTGCATGGGCGGTGTGGCCCTCCTGCCACAGGAACTCACGGGAACGAAGGAACGGACGCGTTGTCTTCTCCCAGCGGAGAACCGAGCACCACTGATTATAGAGGCGCGGCAGATCGCGGTGCGACTGGATATCCTTTGCATAAAAATCGCAGAAGAGGGTCTCGGAAGTCGGACGCACGCAGAGTCTTTCCTGCAGCTTTTCGTTGCCTCCCTCGGTGATCCACGCCACCTCCGGCGCAAATCCGTTGACAAGATCGGACTCCTTTGCAAGCAGATTTTCCGGTATCAGCATCGGCATGTAGACATTCTCCACGCCGGTTGCCTTGAAACGGGCATCCAGATCCTTCTGAATATTCTCCCAGATCGCATATCCCGCGGGCTTGATTGCCATGCATCCCTTAACGCTCGTGTATCCGATGAGATCCGCCTTGATGCAGACATCGGTGTACCACTGCGCAAAATCATCTTCCATTGCCGTGATCTGCTCGACCAGTTTTCCCTCTTTTGCCATTTTGAACTCCTTATCTCCCGCCTGGAAACGGCAGTATATCCATTCACATGCCTTCACATGTTTCATCTCAAATACGCATGCATTCTCAAGTCTAATCTCTGACGCTTCCGTTGTCAATCGGGGAATGTACCTGCTGCATCACTGTTCGCTCTTTGACAGCCACTGTCACACATGGAGACTTCCAGCCTCGACGGAGCGATGAGCACTTGCTGAGAGCGACCGAAGGGAAGCTCGAAGCTTATGCGCGAGCAGGCAGTATTTTTCTCACGCAAATGTGCTAAAATATGAAAACGGGTTGTGCAGCATCTGTATTTGCGTCTGCACCCCGGAAACGAAAGAAGCCGAAGGGAGTCATGAGGGCATGAATTACGCAAACATCAAGGAATTTGATATCGCCGACGGGCCGGGCGTCCGTGTCAGCCTCTTTGTATCAGGATGCCGTCATCACTGCAAGGGCTGTTTCAATGCCATGACATGGGACTTTAATTACGGCGAGCCCTTTGACGACAGCATCGCCGATCGGATTATCGAAGCACTGAAGCCCGACTTTATTCAGGGCTTTACGCTCCTCGGCGGCGAACCATTCGAGCCCGAAAATCAGGCAGTTCTCGCCGGTCTCCTGAAGAGAATCCGCAGCACCTATCCGAAAAAAGATATCTGGTGCTATACAGGCTACACCTATGATGTGGATCTGGTTCCCGGCGGAAAAGTATACACGCCGTATACCGATGAAATGCTCGCCTGCACAGACTGCCTCGTGGACGGCGAATTCGTGGAAGCGCTGAAGGATGTGAATCTGACATTCCGCGGCAGCTCCAACCAGCGGCTGATCGGCCTGCATGGCTACGAACCGCCGAAGGACCGCAAACCGGATCACAAAATCAAACACTTCGACAACGTAAACATCTCCACAAGAACATCCATGTAGTATATTTGAAAACACCTGAATATCGTGAAAAAAGTCCCATGTTCTGAGATAAAACCCGGAACATGGGACTTCGTGCTTCACACACTATAATACCTTCCAGAGATACAGATGCCTCCAACCCGCAGCCATCCGCAGACGCCGGTGGTTGGTGAATAACTTATTATTCGTTGAAATATCTCTTCAGCAGACCTTCAAAAGCTTTGCCATGTCTTGCCTCATCACGGGCAGCCTCATGAACGGCATCATGGATGGCATCCAGATTCTCCTGTTTAGCTCTCTTTGCCAGCTCGGTCTTGCCCTCTGTTGCGCCGTACTCAGCCTCAACACGGAGCTGCAGATTCTTCTTTGTAGAATCCGTTACAACTTCGCCGAGCATCTCTGCGAACTTTGCGGCATGGATAGCTTCCTCAGAAGCAGCCTTCTCATAATACATACCGATTTCCGGATATCCCTCACGATAAGCTACGCGTGCCATAGCCATATACATGCCCACCTCTGTGCACTCACCGGTGAAGTTAGCCTGCAGTCCCTCTTTGATATCAGCCGGAACATCAGATCCGATGCCGATCTTGTGCTCGGAAGCCCATACCTTTGCTCCGCCTTCCTCAAGTTTAACAAATTTGGACTTCGGCTGATGACATGTAGGGCAGGTCCAGGTATCCGGAAGATCCTCAAACTTTACGCCTTCTACATCCTCATCATAAATGTGACCGCAGACTGTGCATTTGTACTTAGCCATAATAAAAATCCCGCCTTTCTGCCATCGCGTTTCCGCACTGGCGATTCACTGTGATATATTGTGCCTGACAAAAATGTCAGACATAATTATAGTACATTTCCGGCGCTAAATACAGCTTTTTACAAACTTTTCACACAGTATTCACTTTTTGTTCCGTCATTTCGTATGCTATTATTCGAAATTATATACATATTGTACAAATTATATTCTTCGTATCTGAAATATGTATCGCACACCGGCCATTTACCCGCTGCGCAAAAGAAATCCCGTACTGAAAATCCATGCCAGGTATTCTGTTTTCACACTCTCTGCCTTGCATAAAGGATATCCGCAACGCGCGCAAAATCTTCGAGGGAAAGCTCTTCTCCGCGCACGTTCTCCGGAAGTCCCGCCTCACGGATTGCCTCCGCTGCCAGTTCCTGCGGACACTGCAGTTCTTCACTGTTGCGGAGCCCGTTATAAAGCGTTTTTCTGCGCTGGGCGAAAGAAGCCCGTATCACACGGGAAAGCATGGTCTCATCCGCTGTGCGGACGCGTTCCTCCGGTCTTCGCACGCGAAGACTGATCACGGTACTGCCGACCTTCGGGCGCGGCATAAAAGAGTTCGGCGGCACCTGCGCGCCGATCTCCGGTACCGAATAGTACCTGACGGCGAGTGACAGAGCCCCGTAGTCCTTTGATCCCGGTTCTGCGCGCATACGATCGGCAACCTCAGCCTGCACCATCACTGTGATGGAGAGACAGGGCATCCCCGATTCCAGAATTTTCATCAGGATCGGCGTCGTGATGTAGTAGGGAAGATTGGCCACGACACGTACCGGTTTCCCGTCATTGTGCTCACGGACAAACGCCGGGAGGTCCATATCCATGATATCGCCGTTGATCACCGTCACGTTGTCCCAGTCCTTCAGGGTATCCCCGGTCAGGATCGGGATCAGATTACGGTCAATTTCCACGGCATATACACGGCGGGCGGCATAAGCAAGATACTGTGTCAGCGTACCGATACCCGGGCCGATCTCCAGAACCGTATCATCCTCTGAAACACCCGAAGCGGATATGATCCGATCCAGCACATGCGGATCAATGAGGAAATTCTGTCCGTATTTTTTCTGAAAGTGAAAATCATATTTCTGAAGGATTTCAATCGTGCGGGCAGGTTCTGCCAGCCACGGTGTCATCTTATCCATTATTTTTCATCCAATCGTATGAACGTGCAGTGCTGTGTCATACAGTAAACATCCACATCCTGCAAGCTGCCACAGTACTGTATAAGTCTACGCGCCACTTCGCACTATGTGCTCTCGTATCGCTGCAGGTATTCGCAGTAAAGCGATGAGGACCGCAGGAGCTTCGCGCTCTCACGATCCTCATCCTGTTAGCCGTTGGCAGTCAGATCTTTCTCATGGATGATGATCCACTTGCCTGTCTTCTCTGCATCATAGCTTCCATGTCTGCGGCGTCCCTTCGTCGCATGAAGGATAGCACCGTCAATGATTTCCTTCACATCCGAGATCGTGGCAGGTTCTTCCTCCGACTGCATATTTCCGATGATCGTATACAGTGCGAGAATCGCGAGATCATCGATCTTGCATCCGTTCTCTGTCGCATAGGTACGTGCAAACGTCACAAGCTCATCATTTGTGAACACCGGAACGGAAATCACCTTGTCAAATTTGGCCGCAAACTGCGGATGTGACTTCAGGAAGGCACGCATTCTCGTCTTCTCATCCTCGATAATGACAACGAGACGGTCGGTGCGGAACTCCATTGCCTGGTTGAGTGTCTTCAGTGTAGCTTCCGTGACATTGGTAATATCCTCAATGATCAGGAAGCCGCCGGCCATGACCGAAATCACCTTTGCCGCATCCTTTTTATTCAGCGTCTTACCGTTGATACGCGCCATCTTGCAGGCTTCCAGTCCGAGATCACGGCACATGGCAACGATCAGTCCGTGCGCCAGCCTTGACTTGCCGCATCCGCGCGCTCCCATGATGGCGATATTGCCATGCATGGATGTTTTCTCTCCCGCATGGGTATATACGCTGTTCACAGCCTCCAGGATCTGGCCGTCCATGCCGGGAACGCGGGCAAAATACGTGAATATCTTCCGCTGCTCCTCGCTCATTCTGGTCGGTTTCGCCTTGTTCAGGATACGGATTCTGCGCTCTTCCGGTGTCTCCTCGCTCAGGATCTTGTCAATGGAGATCGGAACGGTATTCTCACCGATGGTATCAAGCGAAATGGTATGTGTATGGTGTTTCTTTTCCTCTTCTGTGGGCTCCGGATCCGGAACCTCCAGCTCCTCGATGTAATGAGGTTTTTTCTTCGGTTTGTCAGGAACAACCTTCATATCGGTGTCATCATCCGATGCAGCAGTCCTGACAGCTTCTTCCTTCTCGGCCTGTGCTTTTTCTGCTTCTACACCTTCCTTCAGTCCCTGCAGGGCATCCGCTGCCGACTTCGCGACAACCGGTCCATTGCCTGCGGCAGATGAATCAGCAGAGATTTCTACTGCTCCGTCCGCCTTCACAGCTGCATCGGCATTCGTCTCTGTCATATCTGCTGCTTCTCCTGTTTCTTTCATATCTGTCATCTCCGTCGCATTCTCTGGTTCTGCGGTCTCATCGGCCTCCGCAGCATTGTCAGCTGAAGCTGCATGATCGGTTTCTGCCGTTTCATCCGCAGCTGGAACCGCAGCAGCATCTGCTTCTGCCATTTCATCCGCTGCCGAAGCTGCGGTGTCATCTGCTTCCGCGGTCTCATCGGCCTTCGAAGCATCATCTGCTGAAGCTGCAGTGCCACCAGCTTTCACCGTATCATCCACAGCCGAAGCCGCAGCCGTACTGTCCGTTGAAGGCAGCGGCTCTTCATCGACTTCGTCCTTACTGATATCGGAAGCCATTTCCTTTGCCGAATCATTCAGAAAAGCACCGAGATCAAGAGAGCCATCCCGCTGAACCCGAACGCTGTTCCGCCGGAAGACCTTTGTCCTGTCCGCATCGGTCTCCCCGTCGTCGCTGTCCTCAGCTTCGGTGTCAGGCGTTTTCGTATGATCGTGCAGATCATCCTTCAGCTGACGGAGATGAAGTCCCTGTTCTGTCCCCTCTTTCTCCGTCTGTTCCTCTGCCGGCTCTTCCTCGTCAACACTCCTGTATTCGGCATCGATATCACCAAACATATCATCGCGGTCATCACTGCCCGCTCCGATGATATCACTGATTGTCCTGACAACACGGTTCCGGAAACCGCCGGATGATTTTGCCGCAGCACGTCCGTTTCCGGCTGATGCGCTGTCCGACGGAACTTCAGCTGTGTCTGTATCCCTGCTCTCCGGCTGTCCATCTCCGCCGTCGGAAAAATCATCAGCTGCTGATGCATTCTCAGCGGTATCTTCATCCGTATCTTCAGCTATCATGTCAGCTGTATTGCCGGCATCTGACGGCCTGTCACCGTACTTCTTAGTCTGAACCGGTGTCCTGGCCTGAGCCGGGGTTTTAGCCTGAGCCTGAGTCTCCTCCTCATCCGGTCTCTGTCCCGCAGACGCCACGACATGAGGCGCTGTTTTTTCTCTGCCGGAGGACGTAAGTCCGGCCTCATGATACAGTCTCGCCCCTGCGCGGTCCTCTGCATCAGCCTCCACCCGGTCGATTTCACAGGGTGCTGAATCATAGCCGCCCATGTCCATCATGCGCCTGTAGCTTTTTTCCTGGGCCGGTGTCAGCTGCGCATAGCGCATTTTCAGCCTCATGGCTTTCAGAACGTATTTACCGTCCCCAAACCAGAGAATCAAATCATCACATGTGTCTACGCAGCGCTTCTTGTCACCGGCTTTGGCATACAGTGTCGCAAGCTCATAGGCCCATCGCTCCGTATACTCCTTATCCCGGTACTCCTCAAGTACATCGATCTGCGCCTCGAGCGGTGCCTTCGTCGCCTTATAAAGCTTATACTGGAGAACACAGCGGGAGCTGTCATTTTTTGCCGTCTTTGAATATTCTTTGAAATACTTTTCCGCTTCGCCGATCTGATTCAGTTTCAGACACACTTCAACGAGACGGTACAGAATACTCCTTCCGATCGAAGCTTTCTCATAGGCCAGAAGCAGAATCTTCTTTTCCGCCTCATATTCCCTGTTCATCTCGTAGATATCGGCTACCATATTCAGCGTGTTCAGGCTCTTCACCCGCCGCCAGTCGATCTCATCCGCGATGTTCAGGGCTCTGGTATAATCCCTGTCACTGACCGCGTCTGTCAGCTGATCCAGCTTTTCACGGTATTCCTCTCTGTCCATCGTGTTTCCTCCCGCTTATCACCGCAATTTATACTCCCCGGACGAAAACGCCGTGATGCGTATATCCGCGCATGCGCCCGTTTTCGCCATAACTCATCCCTTATACCTCCCCGCGACAGAAACCCCTTTTCCCCGTTCCACGGATCACAGGCATAAAAAATCACGTACATTATATTTCAAAAGCTCAAATAAATAAAGCACGAACTGTGACAGTGGCTGCCAAAGAGCGGTTGTGAAAACGCGGATGCATGCGCAAAGGACTTTATGCTCTCCTGCGCATACATCCGCCTGTGTCAGTTTCTGTAAACTTCACCAATCAGCGCAGAGCAGCAGAGCAGCCGTTTACTTTTTCGACTTTCTGACTGCCTTCCGCTCTTCCTCCGCCGGATCCGGCACGGTCATCTTGTCCAGATGCCAGATATCATCGACGTATTCCTGAATCGTACGGTCAGAGCTGAACCGTCCTGCATGCGCTACATTGAGGATGGCGCTCTTCGCCCATGCCTCTTCATTGCGGTACTTGGCCTCAACCCTCTCCTGCGCGGCTGCGTACGGCTTGAAATCCGCCAGAATGAAATACTGGTCGGCTCTTGCGCCGTTGACCGGGTACAGCAGGGAATTGTAGATATCGCGGAACATCTGCATGTCTCCGCCGGAATATCTGCCGTTGATCAGCTGCATCAGGACGTCGCGGATATCCGGGTCGTTGTTGAAATACCACATCGGATCATATCCGCCGTTGCGCTCATACTCGATGACAAGATCCGCCGAGAGTCCGAAGATAAACGCATTTTCATCGCCCACCTCACGAACGATCTCTACGTTGGCGCCGTCCATCGTTCCGAGCGTCAGCGCACCGTTCAGCATGAACTTCATGTTCGATGTGCCGGAAGCTTCCTTCGAAGCCGTCGAGATCTGCTCGGATACATCCGCCGCGGCAAAAATACCCTCGGCGTTGCTGACTCTGTAGTCCTCGATGAACACGACTTTCAGCTTTCCGTTGATGCTCTTGTCGTTATTGATGACATCCGCCACGTTGTTGATCAGCTTAATGATCATCTTCGCGCGCTCATAGCCGGCACTGGCCTTCGCACCAAAAATAAATGTCCTCGGATAGAAGGGCAGATCCGGGTGCATCTGGATCTTGCGGTAGAGATACATCACGTGAAGAATATTCAGCAGCTGCCGCTTGTACTCATGCAGACGCTTGACCTGCACATCAAAGATCGACCGCGGATCCACTTCGATGCCGTTATGCGCAAGGATATAGCGGGCGAGGCGTACCTTGTTCTGGTACTTGATATTCATGAACTCCGCCTGTGCCTTCTCATCATCCGCATAGACAGCAAGCCCCTTGATGCGGTCCAGATCCGTCGTCCACTCGCTGCCCACATGATCCGTCACCCATTTGGCAAGAAGCGGATCACCGTGGAGCAGGAAACGCCGCTGCGTGATGCCGTTCGTCTTGTTGCTGAACTTCTCCGGCCACAGCTCGTAAAAATCATGCAGCTCCCTCTTCTCGAGGATCTCCGTATGAAGCTCCGCCACACCGTTGACGGAAAAACCGCCGACGATCGCGAGGTTCGCCATACGTACCTGTCCGTCGTAGATGATCGTCATCGAGCGGATCTTGTCCTGTGCATTGTTCGGGTACTTCGCCGTGATCTGATTGCAGAAACGGCGGTTGATCTCCTCAACGATCTGATAGATTCTCGGCAGCAGACGGGAGAAAAGCTCGATCGGCCATTTCTCCAGCGCCTCACTCATGATCGTGTGGTTCGTATAGGCGCAGCATTTGGTCGTGAGTGCCCATGCCTCATCCCACCCAAGGTGCTGCTCGTCCAGAAGGATACGCATCAGCTCCGGCACGGTCAGCGTCGGATGCGTATCATTCATATGGAAGCAGGCCTTCTGATAGAGGCCGTGAATATCGTCGTGCCGCTTCAGATATTTTTTCACTGCGGTCTGCACGCTGGCAGATACGAAGAAATACTGCTGGCGCAGGCGCAGTTCCTTACCGGCCATATGATTGTCGTTCGGATAGAGAACCTCTGTGAGGGTGTGCGCCAGATTTTCCTGCTCCACCGCCTTGTGATAATCGCCCTTATCGAAGGAATCAAGGGAAAAATCATTGATCGCCTCTGCATCCCAGATTCGCAGCGTATTCACCATGTTGTTGCCAAAGCCGACAACCGGCAGATCATAGGGGATGGCCCGTACGGTCTGGCATCCCTCCTGATGATAATAGTTCCTGCCTGTCGCCGGATCGTAATCGACGGCTACGTAGCCGCCGAATTTGATCTCCTTGGCGTATTCGGGCCGTTTCAGCTCGAACGGATAGCTGCCGTCTGCCAGCCAGTTATCAGGCTCTTCCACCTGATAACCGTCGCGGATCTCCTGACGGAACATGCCGTAATGATAGCGGATGCCGCACCCGTAGGCCGCATAGCCCAGGGTGGACAGAGAATCCATGAAGCAGGCGGCAAGTCTTCCGAGACCGCCGTTTCCAAGAGCCGGATCACGCTCCTCATCCTCAATGGCATCGATATCAATGCCCATCTCGGCGAGGGCGTCTTTTACCTCGCCGTAAGCGCTGAGCGCCAGCAGGTTGTTGCCGAGGTAGCGTCCCGTGAGGAACTCCATCGACATGTAGTACACGATCTTCGGATCGTCTTTTTTCATCTCCTGCTGTGTGGCCATCCAGTTGTCAATGATCACATCCTTCACCACATAGCATACAGCCTGATAGATCTGGTGCTCTGTCGCCTCTTCCAGCGTGGTACGGAAAAGTCTGCGGATTTCATCCCGAACTTCCTTCTTAAACGTCTCCTTTTTAAACAGCGGATTCATCATAAGCTTCAGCCTCCCGTTTTTTCGACGCCAAGTGTCACGTCCTCAGAATTGATCTTCCAGTCCTTTACGTAACCTTTTGTTTCACCGGTGATGATCTCATCGGCCATTACCGTCTTTCTGATCCTCGCATCGTTGGCACGGAGAATCTCCTCGATCTTTCCGCTGCCCTCTGCATATACGCGGATGCGGTCCATAACCTCAAATCCCGCTTCCTTGCGCATCGTCTGGATCTTGCTGATGATTTCGGCAACAAAGCCCTGCTCGATCAGCTCCGGTGTCAGCTTTGTATCCAGCATGACAGTTACCGTTCCGTCCGACTGTGTGGAGAAGCCCTCGGTCTGGGCGATGTCGATCAGCAGATCCTCTCTGCCGAGGCTGACCTGCTGTCCGTCAACCGTAAATACCAGGGATCCGTTCTCCTTCAGCTCTGCCACTGCATCTGCGCCGTTCATGCCTGCCAGTGCCTTGCGGATGCCGCCGACCAGCTTTCCGAACTTCGGTCCGACGGTCTTGAGCTGCGGTTTCAGCGAATACTGTACCTTCAGGCTGCTGTCGTAAATGACCTCGCCGACATTAAGCTCCTCACGCACGATCGCCGTGTAAAAATCATCGAGCGGCTCATCGATGCGCACATACATTTTTGACAGCGGCTGGCGGTTCTTGATATTGGAAGCATTACGCGCAGAGCGTCCGAGTACGACGATCCGCATAACCTGCGCCATCTTTGCCTCCAGATCCGCGTCAATCTTCGACTCGTCCACTGTCGGGAAGCTGCACAGATGGATGCTCTCCGGAGCGGAAGAATCCACACCGCGCACGATATTCTGATAGATGCTCTCAGTCATGAACGGAACCATCGGTGCCGCCGCCTTGCATACGGTCACAAGTGCCGTATAAAGCGTCATATAGGCATTGATCTTGTCCTGCTCCATGCCACCCGCCCAGAAACGGCTTCTGGAACGGCGCACATACCAGTTGCTCATGTCATCCACGAAAGACTCCAGCGCCTTGGCTGTTTCCGGGATGCGGTACTGCGACATATTGCTGTCCACATCGCGAACCATCGTGTTCATGCGGGACAGGAGCCAGCGGTCCATCACGGAGAGCTTGTCGTAATCCAGCGTGTACTTCGTCGGGTCGAACTTGTCGATATTGGCGTAGAGAACCCAGAACGCATAGGTGTTCCACAGCGTGCCGAGGAATCGTCCCGCGTACTCCGTCACAGCCTTTTCGCTGAACTTCTTCGGAAGCCACGGCGCACTGGCATTGTAGAAATACCAGCGGATCGCATCCGCACCGAATTTATCAAGTGCATCCATCGGGTCAACGGCGTTGCCCTTTGACTTGGACATCTTGTTGCCGTCCTTGTCGAGGACAAGGCCCATGACGATGACATTTTTGAACGCCGGCCTGTTGAACAGCAGCGTTGCCTCTGCGTGCAGAGAATAGAACCAGCCTCTCGTCTGATCGACAGCCTCGGAGATGAAGCTCGCCGGGAACTGTTTCTCGAAGAGATCCTTATTCTCAAAAGGATAGTGGAGCTCTGCGTACGGGCAGGCACCGGAATCAAACCAGCAGTCGATAACCTCCGGCACGCGATGCATCTCGCCGCCGCAGTCCGGGCATTTGATCGTGATCGCATCGACATACGGACGGTGCAGCTCTACGTGGGCGTTGTCCGGGTTGCCGGAAAGCTCCGCCAGCTCCTGACGGGAACCGATACAGATCTGTTTGCCGCAGTCCGGGCAGGTCCACACCGGAAGCGGTGTGCCCCAGTAACGGTTACGGGAGATCGCCCAGTCCTGAATATTCTCCAGCCAGTTGCCGAAACGGCCCTCGCCCATCGTCGGCGGAACCCAGTTGATTTCCTTGTTGTTGCGGACAAGGTCATCCTTGACCGCCGTCATCCTGATGAACCAGGACTCGCGCGCATAGTAGATCAGCGGTGTGTCGCAGCGCCAGCAGTGCGGATAATCATGCTCCACCTTCGGTGCGGCGAAAAGAAGCTCTCTCTCCTCCAGATCCTTCAGAACCTCGGGATCTGCGCTGATGGCTCCCTCATCTTTGATCTCATGCTGGGTCGGTTTGCAGCGCATGCCGGCGAATTTTCCTGTCTCCGGTTTCATGCGGCCATGATCATCGACCATCTGAACAAAGGGCGCGTCATATTTACGTCCCACACGGGCATCATCTTCACCGAAAGCAGGCGCGATGTGAACAATACCGGTACCATCGGTCATTGTTACATAATCATCGCAGTACACGAAAAACGCCTTCTTGTGCTGCTTTGCCACAGCATCAGCCGCGCACTGATACAGCGGCTCATACTCCTTGTATTCCAGATCCCTGCCTTTGTATATCTCAAGGATTTCATAAGCCTTCGGGTGCTCCGTATCGGAGAGATCCTCTCTCTTCTCAGCCAGCGGTCCCAGCACCTTGTCCAGGAGCGGCTCTGCCAGATAGTAGGTATAGCCGTCGACGCATTTTACTTTTACATAGGACTCATCAGGGTTCACACAGAGAGCGATATTGGACGGCAATGTCCACGGTGTGGTCGTCCACGCGAGGAAATAGGCGTCCTCACCCTTTACCTTGAAGCGGACAACAGCTGTCCTGTCCTTGATCGTCTTGTATCCCTGTGCCACCTCATGCGATGAGAGCGGAGTGCCGCAGCTCGGGCAGTAGGGCACAACCTTGAATCCTTTGTAGAGCAGACCCTTCTTCCAGATCTCCTTCAGTGCCCACCATTCGGACTCGATGTAATCGTCCTTATAGGTGATATATGGATTTTCCATATCGGCCCAGAAGCCGACCTTGCGGGAAAACTTTTCCCACATACCCTTGTATTTCCAGACAGATTCCTTGCACTTCTTGATGAAAGGCTCGATGCCGTATTCCTCGATCTGATCCTTGCCCTCGATGCCGATCTCTTTCTCGACCTCGAGCTCTACCGGGAGACCGTGGGTATCCCATCCTGCCTTTCTCGGCACCTGGTATCCCTTCATGGTGCGGTATCTCGGAATCAGATCCTTGATGACACGCGTCTCCACGTGGCCGATATGAGGCTTTCCGTTTGCTGTAGGCGGTCCGTCATAAAACATATAGACCGGATGGCCTTCCTTCTCCTCCACGCTTTTCTTGAAGATCTCATGATCTTCCCAGAACTGAGATACTTTCTCCTCGTTCTCCAGCATGTTCTGATTCGGATCTGCTTTTCTGTACATTTGTCCTCCTTCAGCTGCGCTTTCTCGTCGCGCAGCAGATGCTATATTCCAAACGCGGTGATTCGCGTTCGTTACCTGTGCTATGCTCCGGCGTTGCGCTTTTTCCGGCGGCGGGTCGTCAGCCGTGTCTTCCTGCCGCGGATCATCTCCGCCTCCGATAAACTGCAGCGTCTGATCGTCTTGATCACAAAAATACCGCCGTCGTCATTGTGCTTCATCCTGATCTTTCCGATCAGAAGCCCGTGCTCCGGGCATTCGGCAATCGAGTAATAATAACGGGAATTGACAGAGAACCAGCGGATCCGCTTTCTCGACTTTCTGCCGCAGATGCAGCAGTGCGTCGAGAGCACCTCCGGATCGCCCATGGCAGCCTCTTTGCTGCCGAATTCGCGGGAGATATACTCTGTATATCCGTTGTATACGGTGTGAATTTCCTCTGTCTTTGACTTCGGATTCTGATAGACATCGATCGAATCGTAGGCAAGAGCGATATCCATATCGATCGTCTGAAAAATTTTTGCCGTGTATTCGGCATCTGACAGCGCCCTGTGAAACTGGTCCGATTTGTCGAGATGAAGAAAATCGGCCGCATACTCCAGCGAGCGGCGGCTCTTCATATCCTCATACTGAACCGCAAACATTTTCTGCACATCATAGTAATGCAGCGGGCCCTTCATCAGACCGAGCATGCCGTAATAGCGGAGATTCCTCTGGAGCTCGGACAGATCTACATTTCCCCATACGCAGAAAATAGAATCGCCGCCCGACCAGTTGAGAAAATTTCTGGCGGCTTCCGGAAAAGCCATGCCGTTCTGCAGTTCTTCCCTGCCGATCTGAACGATCTCCCTTGTCCGATAGTTCAGCGTGCGATAGACCGCGGGACGGATCACCTGCTGAAACGTATCCACTATGCGACGGCTGCTGTCCAGCTTGACGGCACCGATCTCAATAATCTCGAAAGGGAGGCCCTTCACCTCGCCTGCTTTTCCGCGGGGGCTCTGGTTCCATTCCAGATCGAAGACGATATAGTTCATGAAAAAAACTGCTCCTTTATCAAACGCACATACAAATTTGATAATAGCATAAGCGTCCTCGTTCCTCAAGTAAACCTTATAAACAGTGATGCCCGCCGGTGAAGCCGGCGGGCATCTGTAAGAAGAAGGAATTTGAAAAGATTTACTCCTTGACACCGCCGGCTGTTACACCGCCGACAATGTTTCTGGAAAGGAACAGGTACACGATGATGACCGGGAAAATCGAGAAGGCGATCATGGCGTAAACCTGGCCCATATCAAACTTCAGGAAATCTGCGGAACGAAGTTCTGCGATCAGTACGGGCAGCGTCTTCATATTCTCGTCCTTCAGGATGAGGGAAGGAATGAAGTAGTTGTTCCAGCTTGATACAAAGGTGAAGATGGCCTGTACGGAGATGGCCGGCTTCATCAGCGGTACAACGATCCTGTTGAAGATATGGAACTCGCTCGCTCCGTCTATTCTTGCCGCTTCGATCAGTGATCCCGGCAGGTTGCTGTCCATATACTGCTTCATATAGAAGAACACAACCGGCGCCGCCATGGACGGAATGATCAGCGGAATGAAGTTGTTCATCAGTTTCATTTTTCTCATCAAATCTACGAAACCGAGTGCGGAAACCTGCGTCGGGATCATCATGATGGCGAGAATGAAGGTATAGATGAACTTTCTTCCCTTAAATCTGTACGCATGGATCGCGTATGCTGTCATTGTTGAAAAATATGTGCCAAGGAACGCACTGCATCCGGCAACGATGATGGAGTTGAGCATGCCCCGCAGGACAGGCTGCGTGCCGTGGAACAGATTGTTCAGGTTTTCCATCAGATGCGTGCTCGGGATTGCCGAGAATCCATTGACACGCAGATCATTTTTGCTTCGTGTCGCGTTGATGATCAGAATGTAAAACCATACCAGGCAGAGCACCGTGAGGATGATCAGAACGAGGTAAGCGATAAACCTTCTTGCATGGACAGAACCTTTTTCTTTTTCCATCGTTTACACCCCCTCAGGCCTTGACTTCTTTTTCTGCGGTCAGCTTGAATACGACAATACTCAGGATACCTGTGATGATCAGCAGGATGACGGAAAGCGCACCGGCCAAACCGTAGTTCTTGCTGTACAGGTGCTTGTTCAGCCACATGATCAGCGTCATGGTCGTACGGGCAGGACCGCCGTCGCCGTTCGTGAGAATCTGCGGTACATCGAACATCTGCAGGCCACCGATCAGTGAAGTGATCAGCACATAGACGAAAATCGGGCGAAGCAGCGGCATCGTGATCTTCCAGAAGATCTGCGTGGCCGTGGCGCCATCCACCTCAGCCGCCTCAAACAGTGACTGATCGATGCCCATCATACCGGACATCAGGAGAAGCGTCGTATTACCAAACCACATCAGAAAGTTCATCATGGCTATGAGGGTACGAACCGAAGCCGTGCTCTTCATGAAATCAAAGCTCTGGTCGATCCAGCCCAGGTTCACGGCGATGGAATGAATCGGTCCTACTGTCGAGAACAGGGTGAAGAACAGCAGTGCGAATGCGGAAGCCATGATCAGGTTCGGCAAATAGATCACGGTCTTGAAAAATCTCTGTCCCTTCAGACGGAGAGACGGATCTGTGAACCACGCTGCCAGCAGAAGCGATACGATGATCTGCGGAATAAAACCGGCGATCCACATGATCATGGTGTTTGCCGTATATTTTTCGATCTCACCGCTGCTGAAAAGCTTTGCATAATTGGCAAAACCGATGAAGTTCGGTCCGATCTGCATCAGACCTGACATGTAATTTTCAAAGAAGCTGTTATAGATCGTGCTGATCAGAGGAATCAGCTGGAAGATAACAAATACGATCATGAACGGCAAAAGAAAAATATATCCGTATTTGTTATGACGCATGATACGGCTTGATGATTTCTTACTGCTCATATCTCCATTCCTCCGTATTCTTTCATAGTATCCGTTACCGGAAACCTCTGTGCTCCGGCCTTCCCATTCGGTCGTGGGCTTATATATGATCCGGATATCGCGAACATCTGTCTGCCTCCGTGATCATATATCAGCCCAGCACCATAAATACCTTTGTCCTTACCCTTCTATATATCCCTTCCGTGTGAAAAACCGCCCCCGTCAGCCGGCGGGGGCGGTCCATGCCGGATACATTATTCAAATGTAAGCTCCGGATATTTCTCCTGTGCACTCGTTACAAATGCCTGATATGCGGTATCGTAATCGGAGTTGCCGGTGAAGTAGTCGCCCATAGCGGTCTGGAAGGACTCGTTGAGACCCTGGTCATAAGCGGAGATGTTGCTCATATCAACCTTCTCAGCGCCAGCTGCCAGCTGCTTGTAAGGGTTCTGTCCGCCGAGGATAGCATTGTTGCCATCATCAGAGTTAGCAAGCTCATCAAGAACCTTCTTGTTGTTGACGCAATCGGAATCCTTCATGGCGATGTCTTTCAGAACGCCCTCATCTGTTGTCATGGTAAGGATGATGTCCTTAACAAGTGTAGGGTTATCTGTGCCGGTTGCTGCTGCGATCCATGTGCCGCCCCAGTAGAAGCTCTGCGGTCCTACGCACATTCCCCAGCCACCTTCATGAGCAACAGATCCATCATCGTCCTGATCCGGAGCAGCGCCCATGGAGAAGTTGATCAGCCAAGCCGGTCCGAAGTAGCAGAATACGTTGCCAGGTGCTGCGAAGCCTGCGCTCCATGCATCGCTCCAGAGCTCATCAGTTCCGGTCTCGCCTGCATCTACCATTGCCTTTGAATCGTCTACCCATTTCTTGATGTTGTCATCAAGTTTAACGGTTGTGCCGTCAACCCACGGTGCGGATACGTTGTTGGAGTATACACGATAGGTATCGTTTACGGTTGCGGTCATCTTGTAACCTGCATCCTTAACCTTCTTTGCTGTCTCATTGAAGGTATCCCAGTCAGCTACAGCCTTCTGAACTTCATCCGGATCATCTGTTCCGAGAACCTCTTTGGCGATTGCTCTGTTGTAAATCAGACCTGCGGAGCATGCCTGCCAGGAAGCGCCCTTCATATTGCCGTCGGAATCGGTAACGATATCCTTGGTGTACTGATACTGATCAGCAAAATCCTTGTCAGGATCGATACCCAGATCCTTCATGCTCATCGTCACGTCGGAATTTACATATTTCAGTGCGTAGTCAGCCTCCATAAGGAAGATATCTACCTTATCATCAGCGGATGCGCTCTCGTTCTCCGGAAGTACGCTGTCGAGGTTGTTCTGATATGCGTTGTCATCAGAAGGAGTGATGATCCAGTTAACGGTTACATCACCGATCTTACCGGTGGTATCGTCAACCTTCTGATAATCCGGATAGTGATCTGTAATACGGCTCTGGAACTCGGTGTTCCAGCACTCAATATTGAGAACTTTGCCTTCGTCTGCGCCTGCATCAGAAGTAGATGCAGCTGTGCTGGTAGAAGAAGCTGCTACTTCTTCAGCTGCGGAGCTGGAGCTGGAAGTCTCTTCCGCTGCGGAAGAAGATGCTGCAGCTGTGCTCGCAGATGCTGCGCTGCTTGCAGCTGAGCTGGCTGAGCTTGCGGTTGATGATCCGCAGGCCGCCATCGGAGCCACCATAGCTGCTACTACAGCAAGGCTCATCAGTGTAGACATACGTTTCTTCATAATTCATTTCCTCCCTTTGAAAATGTAATGAGAAAAATTAATATTCAGAAAAGCGCTGTTCTCCTCGCGGAGATAGTTGCTTCATCTGTCACTTCAGTTCTCCTGCGGCCATCTCACTCCTCGTCAGAGCAGATGTCTCTCACAGTATCGCCTTCCATCAGCGATCCATGGATGAGGACCTCCTCCGGGGCCCCGCAGTTGCCTTCTTCAATCATCCGGACAAGCATTTTTCCCGCCTCCGTCCCGATGCCTTCGGCATCCTGATGCCAGGTTGTAAGTCTCGGCCTGAGCACCTGGGAAAGGTTGATGCCGTCATATCCCACGGCACTGATATCTCCCGGAATCGAAAGCCCCATTTCCTCGATGACGTTTCGTCCTCCTACATAGGAGTAATCATCCGGATACATGATGGCTGTGGGCGGCGGATCAATTCGCATCAGGTCCTCTGTCAGGCGCCTCGCTGCAAACGGATCGTGAAACGCTCCTGTCACCACATACGCTGTCGGGATCTGCAGTCCGAGTTCCCTGCACGCCCTGTAAAAACCCGTCAGCCGGCGTTTTGTCACCGGTGTGTCTTCTCCATGTATATAAGCGATTCTCCGATGACCCCTGTTGTACAGGTAACGCACCAGTTCATACGTTCCTTCCATATTGTCACTCATCACGCAGCTGTGATTGTCATAGCTGTAATCGATCGTGACAACCGGAAATTCGCTGTTCATCAGATCGCGAATCTGTTTTGTCTGGAAATTTACACAGGCGATCAGTACGCCATCGACTTTCCGGTACCTGCAGTGTTCGAGAAAAGAATTACCTCCGACCCTTGAACTCACAAATGTGATATCGTAGCCAAGTTTCTCAATCTCTGTCTTGGCGCTGTTCAGGATCATGGAGAAAAATTCATGCGTCAGGCCGCTCTCGGCTCCATCTTCAAACACAATGCCTATATTATGGGAAGCATTTGTTTTCAGCTGCCTCGCTGCCGCATTCGGCATGTAATGCAATTCTCTGGCCTTGGCCCGGATTCTCTCGGCTGTTGCCGCCCCGATATCCGGATACCCGTTCAACGCCTTACTGACTGTAGCCGGAGAGACATGACAGGCCTTCGAAATATCCCTGATCGTAACCATCGGTTTCACCGGCTTCCTCTCTCTGGCAGGTCTAAATCGTTTTCGTTATGGTCTCATCATAAGGCTAAAACGTTTTCGAGTCAACTCTTAAAAGTATACATTTATTTAGATTATTTTTTGTAAAGTATTGCTAATTTCTGAATTTAAACGTTTTCGTCATTGATTTCGTCCGGCTTTTATGTCTATAATTGGTGCGATACCGAAATCGTATTCGTGAAAGTTTCCGTGCAGAGAAGGCTTTCATGATATCTGGGCTGCCGGATGATTTACGGCGGAATGGAGATTGATATGAAATACGGTCATTTTGATGATGAGGCCCGTGAATATGTGATCGAGACCCCGGCTACCCCGCTGCCCTGGATCAATTACCTCGGTACGCAGGACTTTTTCAGCCTGATCTCTAATACGGCAGGCGGCTATTCCTTCTATAAAGATGCCAAGCTTCTCCGCATTACGAGATACCGCTATAACAACTGTCCTCTGGATAACGGCGGCCGTTACTACTATATAAAAGACGGCAGCACGATCTGGAATCCGGGCTGGCAGCCGACGCAGACAGAACTGGACGCCTACTCCTGCCGGCATGGCCTCGGCTATACGGTTATCACCGGTGAGAAAAACCACGTGCAGGCTCAGCTTCAGGCTTTCGTCCCGGTTCATGACGCCTGTGAGATCAACCGGATCGTCCTTACCAATAAAGGAACAGAAGAAAAACATCTCGATCTGTTCAGCTTCGTCGAGTTCTGCCTGTGGAACGCGCAGGACGACCAGACGAATTTCCAGAGAAACTTCTCCACCGGCGAGGTCGAGGTCATCGGCTCTGTGATCTATCACAAGACCGAATACCGCGAGCGCCGCAATCATTACGCTGTTTTTGCCGTGAATAAACCCGTAGCCGGGTTTGATACCAGCCGCGAGGCTTTTATCGGCACCTATAATGGTTTTCACGATCCTGTGGCGGTCATCGAGGGGGAGAGCCGCAACAGTATCGCACACGGCTGGCAGCCGATCGGCAGTCATCACCTGAAGGTTGATCTGAAACCGGGTGAATCCGCTTCGTTTATTTTTGTCCTCGGATACTGCGAGAATCCGAAGGATCAGAAGTGGGAGGCTCCGAATGTGATCAACAAGGCGCCGGCGGAGAAGCTTCTCGCGAAGTTCCGGACGGACGAGCAGGTTGACGCTGCGCTGACTGAGCTGAAGGATTACTGGACGAATCTGCTCTCCACGTACACGGTTCATACGAAGGACGAGCGGCTGAACAGGCTTGTGAATATCTGGAACCAGTATCAGTGCATGGTGACCTTCAATATGAGCCGTTCGGCTTCGTACTTTGAGTCGGGCATGGGACGCGGCATGGGCTTCCGTGATTCCTGTCAGGATCTGCTCGGCTTCGTTCACCTGATCCCGGCCCGTGCGCGTGAGAGGATCATTGATATTGCGAACACGCAGTTTGAGGATGGCTCTACCTATCACCAGTATCAGCCGCTCACGAAGAAGGGCAATGCCGATATCGGCGGCGGCTTCAATGATGACCCGCTCTGGCTGATTGCCGGAACCTCCGCTTATCTGCGTGAGACAGGTGATTATTCGATCCTGGATGAAAAATGTGCATTTGACTCCGATTTTTCAAAGGCTGTTCCGCTGATGGAGCATCTGCGCCGGAGCTTCCGGTTCACGACGACACACAAGGGGCCGCACGGGCTGCCGCTGATCGGACGCGCCGACTGGAATGACTGTCTGAATCTCAACTGCTTTTCCGAGGAACCTGGTGAGAGCTTCCAGACTTTCGGTCCGTCGGAGGGACCGGTGGCAGAATCTGTATTCATCGCAGGCATGTATGTAAAATACGGCAATGAATATGCGGATATCTGCGATCACATAGGGCTTGCGGATGAAGCTGCGGATGTGCGGGCGAAAGTCGCAGAGATGGTGGATGCAATCAATGACGCCGGCTGGGACGGCGAGTGGTTTGTCCGCGCGTATGACGCATACAGCCATCCGGTAGGCAGTCACATCAATGAGGAGGGCCAGATCTACATTGAGCCGCAGGGCATGTGTGTGATGGCCGGCGTGGGCACTGATAATGGAAAGGCCGAGATGGCGCTGCAGAGCGTCGCCGAGAGACTGGATTCGAAGTACGGCATTGTTCTGCTGCAGCCTGCTTATACAAAGTATCACGTTGAACTCGGTGAGATTTCTTCTTATCCGCCGGGATACAAGGAGAACGCGGGTATTTTCTGCCATAACAACCCGTGGATCGCCTGTGCTGAAACCGTGGTTGGCCACGGAAACCGTGCTTTTGAAGTGTTTAAGAAGACATGCCCGATCTATCTGGAGGATATCGAGGACATTCACAAGACGGAACCGTATGTATACTGCCAGATGGTTGCCGGCAAGGATGCGGCTATCCCGGGCGAGGGCAAGAACAGCTGGCTGACGGGTACTGCGGCTTGGACGTTTACAGCGATGAGCCAGTATATTCTCGGCATCCAGCCTGAGCTTGACGGTCTGCGAATCAATCCGTGCATTCCGGATTCGGTAGATGGTTACACGCTGGATCGGACTTTCCGCGGCGTGAAATACCACATTACGGTGGATAACAGTGCGCATGTACAGAAGGGTGTGGCTTCCATGACTGTGGACGGACAGCCGGTGGATGGAAATCTGATCCGGCCGGTTGCTGGGAAAACGGATGTGCAGGTTGTGGTGCGCATGGGTGCGTAACAGAGAAGGTTTTTGATATTTATGACAGGCCCCGGACACCAAACGGTATCCGAGGCCTGTTTGATGTTTATGAAATTCAACCGATGCTGAGACAGATGCAGACAGATCTATTATTCTGCTCTATCTTCCGGCGAAGCTTCTGCCGATGTTGCATCCGTTGTGCCACTCATGGATACAGTACCGGAAGCCGGCATATCAGTTGCTGCGTTCACAGGTGCAGTGCCGGATGAGGGTGAATCAGCAGCCATGTCCGCAGAGGCGGCACAGGCTGCGGCCGATGCATTTTTGTTTTCAGCAGCAGCTTCTGCTTCCTGGCGGCGCTTCTTCCGCTCGTCGAGCTTCACAAGGATGAACTCTTTATAGATGAAATCGATAATGGCAGCAAACGGAATCGCCAGCAGCACGCCGCCGACGCCAAATATCCTGCCTCCGACGACGATGCAGATCAGGATCCAGACACCGGAAACACCCAGAAGGGATCCGAACATTTTGGGCTTGAGTACATAGCCGTCGATGGTCTGCAGGATAATGGTAAAAATCAGGAACCAGAGCGCATACCACGGATTAATCAGCACAAGAATAAATGCACCGATGACGGCTCCGACGATCGGGCCGAAGGTAGGTGCGAGGTTTGTCACACCTACAACGACGGATATCAGAACCACATAGGGCATCCGTGCAATCGTCATATATACAGCGTTGGCGAGGCCTATGATCAGGCCGTCCAGCAGATCACAGATGATGTAACGGATCAGGATCTTGTTACATCTGCCCCAGAATGCGGCGGATGACGCATATGCTTTTTCTGTCATGATAGCTCTGAACAGCCGTCCAAACCAGTTCAGAAGACGCTTCTTGTCGACCAGAAAATAAATCGCGATGATGAAGCCGATGATCCAGCTTACAATATTCTGTCCCACGGAGACCGCCGAGCTGACGATATTATTGGCGTTCTGCGGCAGACTGTCCATCAGAGAATCGAGGAACTTCGTAATATTGTTTTCCAGATCCGTGACATCCACGTGGTACTCTGCAGCCTTGTTTGCCAGCATTTCTGTCCACTGCCGGATCTGTGTGATATATGTGCCGATGTTGGCGATGAATGTGGTGACACTGTCGATAAGTTGCGGGATCAGCCCGACAAACAGAAATATGATACCGATCACTACAATAAGAATCGCGCAGAGCACAGAGAGGCTGCGCCGCACGCGATATCTCTTCATTTTCTGAAAGACATAGAATTCAAATACCTTGACCAGGGGATCAAAAATATAGGCGATCACGACGCCGAGAAATACAGGATAGATAAAATATCCAAATCTTGCGAGTGCAGCACCTATCGTTCCCAGATGCGAAATGATGACGTAGAACAGAATTGCCGCACAGAGAGCAAGTGTAAGAGATTTCCACTCCTTGCCCAGTTTATTTTTTGTCCATTTCAATGCTGTATGTCCCCCGGAAGTTCGTTTTGATTTTTTGAAGAGCTATACCCTTTTACAAAAGCACGCCTGATTTTAAATTGCTATATTCTTCTCATTAATCACGCCTGATTCTTTTAATGTCTTCCCTTTTACTTTATCTGAATAGTATGTTGGATACAAGACTCTGCCCTTTTTTCCATTATAGAATACTGCAAATCTGGCCGCAGGGATATACTGAAATTCATCGCTGTAGATGTTGAAATTGTTATCCGGGTCATTTGCATAGCCTTCGTATGCCTTTGCAGCATAGAGAAACATGCGAAACGGCATATTGGGGTTATAAGTCGACTGCAGTTTACAGTACTTGTCCACATATAACCTCGGCCAGTTGGGGCAGCATCAGTGAATGAATGGCACATCTCTTCCGCAGACTGGAAGATTTTGATATGATATACAACACAGACCACCTGTTCTGATGTCAGAGAAAGGATAAGAATATACGATGATTTCGAGTTTTTTTGCTACCGTTTCAAGGATGAAATATATCGAGCGCTGGGCGCTGATGCGCAATTCACGTCCGGAAAATCTGAGTGAACATTCGCTGGAGGTGGCTATGATCGCGCATGCGCTGTGTGTGATCGGAAATGTGCGTTACGGACGGAAGCTTGACGGGGAAAAAGCCGCGCTTGTCGGTCTGTACCACGACTGTTCAGAGATCATCACGGGAGATATGCCCACCCCGGTAAAATATGCGAATTCCGGCATCCGTGATGCATATAAAGCGGTTGAATCTGAAGCTGATCAGCGTCTGCTTGACACGCTGCCTGAGGATCTGCGGCCCTCGTTTGAGGAAATTTTCTGTGCGGAAGACACAGATGAAGACAGGTATATGCGCCGTCTGGTCAAAGCCGCTGATAAACTCTCTGCTCTGATCAAGTGCATAGAAGAAGAAAACTCCGGCAACCGCGAGTTTCGCACAGCCAGAGAGACGACAGAAAAATCTGTACAGGCCATGGTCTCGGAAATGCCGGAAGTAAGGGATTTCGTGCAGGAATTTCTTCCGCCCTACGGTGAAACGCTGGACGAACTGCTTTCACCTGGCAACACGAACCCATGACAATACGAATCATCGTCAGGTATACAGTTTTGGGGCACACGAAACACCCATGGAAAACTGCATGCCTGACACAGGGACTTCGCAGCAACGAAATAAATGTCAGGCTTAAGACAATAACTGCGACACAGCTTACAGCCTGCGGGTTATCGCAGAGGAATCTCAGAACATTCCGACCAGAAACACCGCCACACAGCAGGTGATAGCTGTGACAAACAGGTCCCTGGAGAGCCATGCAGCGATGATACCGGCAATGAGCGCCGCCGCTCCTGCCCAGATATTATCCGTGACAGTGAGAATCGCGGGAAATGTCATAACGGCGAGCGTCACATATGGCACATAGTACAGGAAGGATCGGATAAAGCGGTTGCGGATCGGCTTGCGGATAAAAAGAAACGGCATCACACGGATCGCATAAATTGTCGCCGCCATGACGGCAATAGCCAGGTAAATTCTATTCATTCTCTGCGCTCCTCTCTGCTGTTCTTTCCGTCTCCGGCTCCAGCGTTTTCATCGGGGATGCTTTCATCCATGTCTGGTTCCGAAGGCCCGACTGTCTCTCCTGACAGGCTGCTCTCTGCGACTTCATCAGGTAAGGCGTTCTCTTCTTCATCCGATACCGGGCGCAGTACAGCGGCGATGCCGGCAATAACCAGTGTCAGAATAATGATACGGAAGCCGGAGGAGATCCCCTTCACGACCGGCAGAACCGTAAACAGCCAGCTTGCAGCCATGGAAATTGCCACCAGTACGCCGATGAAATGATTTTCCTTTGCCGGCGGGATGATGATGGCGAGAAACATGCCGTACATGGACACACCAAGCGCATTCGACACCCACACCGGAAGAATATTGCCCATCAGGACACCGATCACAGTACCCGCGCACCATCCGGAAACCGATACCAGCATCAGACCATACGTGTAAAACGGATTCAGGTTTCCACTGACTGTCGCAGAAAGGCCGAAAATTTCATCTGTCATACAGTAAGCCAGAAGGAAACGATGCCCCGGCTTTGTTTTTGTGCTGAGCTTCTGCGTCAGCGAACAGCTCATCAGAAAATAACGAAGATTGACGATCAGCGTTGTCGTGATCATTTCAATAATTCCCGCAGAAGAAGCGATTAAACTGATAGCCGCAAACTGCCCGGCCGACGCCACCATGGTCAGCGACATGGCAAATGCCTGCAGAGCATCCATCCCGGCATTTTTCGCTGAAATGCCGAGGGCAAAGGACACGGCAAAATAACCGGCACAGATCGGGATTCCGTTTCTGAGGCCGCGCACAAACCAGCCGCGGGACGTCGACGGATCCGCTCTCTTCACATCTGTTTTTTTCCTGTTTTCCTTACTCATATTTCTCACTTTTATCCATGTTCTTAACAGGCATGCATGCTGTATATAGTTCTTAACAGGCATACATGCTGTATATAGTTCTTAACAGGCTTACATGCTGTATATAGCAGATAGCCTGTACTGCAACGGCTCTGTGCCAACGGATCACACTGCTGTGGAAGCTGTTATTTGGGACATACCCTGCCGGATATTGCCTGCATCCCCGCAAAAAACGGCGCATCTCCGAAAGATGCGCATCCTCCGGAAACTGCGCCGTTTATACAGATTCTACAGAAATCTATCGCATGCTGTGTACCTGTCTTGTGTACCTGTCTGAAAGACATTCCGCCCGATTTGCACCTGACGAATCCATGCAGTTTCCCATTCGGGATGAACTCACAGTCTCTCAGTAGGTGATGACCTCGCAGCCGTCTTCCGTCACGAGCACCTGTACTTCCCACTGTGCCGACGGCTGATCATCTTCTGTGTAAATGGTCCAGCCGTTGTCCTCGTCCTGGAAGATCTCGTCGGTACCCATGTTGACCATCGGCTCAATGGTGAAGCACATGCCGGGAACCATCAGAATACCAGTGTTCGGCTCCGCGACAAAGCTCACCCACGGATCCTCGTGGAATTCGCAGCCGCAGCCGTGCCCGCCGATCTCACGGACGACGGAAAATCCGTTCTCCACCGCATGCATATGCACCGCGTTGCTCATATCGCCCAGCTGTGTCCAGGGCTTCACGGCCTTCACGCCGATCTCCACGCACTCCTTCGTCACATCGACAAGTTTTTTCCACGCCGGATCTGTCCCACCGATGATGAACATACGGGATGAATCGGAAAAATAACCGTTCTTGATCGTCGACACATCGACATTGATAATATCTCCCTCCTGCAGGATCTCATCCTCCGAGGGAATGCCGTGGCACACGACATTGTTGATCGAGGTGCAGACACTTTTCGGAAAACCTTCGTAGTGAAGCGGCGCCGGAATGGCGTCCATTTTTACCGTCGTATCATAGACGATGCGATCGATTTCCTCTGTGCTCATGCCCTCGCGGATCTTCGAGGCCACCTCATCGAGAACGGCAATATTGACCTTCGCACTCTCGCGGATACCTTCGACCTGCTCCGGCGTCTTGATCATGCTGTGCTTCGGCACCTGAATGCCAAGCGTCTCAAAGTGCTCCAGTTTATTGTCAAATTCCTGATGGCAGTACTTGTATTTTTTACCGCTTCCGCACCAGCAGGGGTCGTTGCGCCCCGGTCTGCGGTTTGTCAGATGCAGCATTTCTATCACTCCTTTATATGATGATAACCGTGTCAAAAGTCATCCCCCGGCTTATCCGTACCTTCCCCACTGCTCTGCGGATACGTGAACGGATGATGCCGGCGCTCGATGTGCTTTTTCTGCTTGACACTGTACATGCGGTTATCCGCCTCGGTGATACCGTCGGCAATATCGCGGATCGATTTCTCCGTTGTGCAGAACACGCCGGTGCTTACCGTAAACTTCACGGGGAATTTCTCATTTTCAATCTGGCGCTGAATCGACGCCTCGATCTCGCTGACGACTTCCGCATCTCCAAGGTCCGTCAGATAGAGGAACTCGTCGCCGCCGTAGCGCATGGCAAAGCCGCCGCGGCGCCTGCACTGTTCGAGAAGAGCAGATCCCGTCAGACGTATGGCTGTGTCTCCTGCTTCATGACCGTAATGGTCATTGATATTTTTCATATCATCAATATCGGTGAAGTAAAAATAAACGGTCTGCCCCTCTATTTTTTTACTCTCGAAGTATTTTTCCCCGAAACGCCGGTATCCGTAGCGGTTGTACAGCCCGGTGAGGGGATCCGTAAAGGATATCTCTGAGAGCTCCTTATTCATTTCGCGGATATAGCTTCGGCTGCGGATGGCGGCGATAATCTGCGCCAGCTGCGTGAGAAGGACTTCCAGCGTATTATATTCGGCTAACGGAGAAAGCCCGTCGATCACCAGGTATCCGTAGTTCATCTCATGATCGTGCAGCGGATACACCGCCAGCAGCTGATTCGGCTTCTTCAGAATATCGGGGATCACGCCTTCCTTGTTAAAGAGCATATATCCCTGCAGCTCCGGATCGATCCTGAGCTCAGCCGGCCTGTCTCCGGCAACAGCCATCAGCAGCATCCGGTCGGGATATGTGGAATACAGGTGATCTTCCGTATAGTGCAGGACAAAGTCAGGGTTGAGGACGATGCAGGCCCATCTGCATTCCAGCTCCTTCAATGCCTCTTTTTCAAAAATATCCATGAATTCGCGCAGGGATCCGGCCGCCTGCAGATCAGGCAGAAATGTATCCTGCACACGGTACAGCCGGCGAACGCTTCCCAGCAGACTCTGGTATTTATTCTTGACCTCATCCCGTCCGGGAATGGAATCATGACAGCCGCAGGACTCTGAAGCCACCAGAACAAACGGGCTGTAATCATGTGCGGAAGGCTGCCGTCTGCCATCGGCAATATCGACGATGTACCGGCAGGCTGCACAGGAGACGCTGGCAAAATCCCGGTTGACCGTCGTCAGCCGCGGACTGTGATATTTCGCATCCGGAATATCATCGAAGCCCGTAACCAGCACATCATCCGGCACTTTCCGGCCGGTTTCCTTCAGTTTGCTGATCACGCCCGTGGCAAGCCAGTCATTCGCGCATACAATGGCCTCCGGAATTCCGTCAGCTATGATTTCAGCAGCCGCTTTTTCACCGAATTCGGCCGCCCACGAATTACTATACATTCGACGCTGTTCGGGCCGGATACCATGACGTTCACAGGCATCCTCAAAAGCCTGGCGGCGCAGTTCTGCCTCGCCGCTGTTCTGCGGACCGCGTACAAAAGCAAGTGTTTTTACATGATGATCATTGAACAGGTGCTCTATGACAGCCGTCATCGCGGCATAGTTATCTGTTCCGACGTAGGTGCTGTCAGCGAGCGGATAATTGAGCGACATGATCGGCACATTGCTGTCGCAGCAGCAGCGGATCACGCGCTGCTGCATGACTTCAGGCCAGCCGATATCACCCTGTATGATGATGCCGTCGTACTGCAGCAGGTCAGGGATCTCAAAGACCTCCATACCGCCTTTGCCGATAGAATTATGCGCCACACTCGCTCCGTAGATACCGAAATCATCAAACACGTCGATAGAGAAATCCGGATTTTCCCCGATATATCTGATGAACCCCTGAAAATACTGGTAGATCACCTCGTAATTCCAGTCGGATATAAACGCGGCCGCTTTGTATTTACTTTTTTCACCGGTTTTACTCTGCCTTGTCATGATCTGTACTCTCTTACTTCTGTCTGCACCGACATCATAGCTTTTCTGCCGTCTTCTTTTCCGACGCAAAGAATTCCCTTTACCCGGATTTTCACGGTTTAAGGATTTTCCCGCGGAATTCTTCCCATCCAGGGGGTTACGGTGTCGGACACATGAGGATATATCACCTGCGTTTTATAAAGCGGCCGGGGAGCGCTCCTCGGCCGCAAGGTGTCAGATCGAAGAGATCAGTTTCTTGGAATGTGTGCGCTCCATGGCGGTGCACATCTCCACAAGCTTTGCCAGCGGGACATCATGAAGCTGCTGCTTCTGTCCGCGGACGGTGATGGAAACAGTGCCGTCCTGCGCCTCTTTATCTCCTACGACGATAATATACGGATCATGGAAGGTCTTGAAGGTCTTGATCTTCTCGTTCATGTTCTTATCGGCGTAATCCACCTCCACGCGGATGCCGGCGTCCTTGAGCGCCTTTACGACCTTCTTCGCATACTCGTTATGCTCAGGGCGAATCGGAACGACGCCTACCTGATAAGGGCTGAGCCAGAACGGGAATGCCGCCTTGTAGTTCTCAATCAGGATACCGATGAAACGCTCCATCGAGCCAAAAATTGCGCGGTGGATCATAACGGGCTGCTTTACCGTGCCATCCTGCGCCATGTATTTCATGCCGAAGTTCAGCGGAAGCTGGAAGTCGAGCTGGATCGTACCCATCTGCCATTCACGGCCGAGTGCATCCTTCATCTGCAGGTCGATCTTCGGTCCGTAGAACGCACCGTCGCCCTCGTTGATCTCATAATTTCCTTCGCCGTAAACCTCGTTCAGGATGTCCTTGAGATCTGCCTCTGCCTGGTTCCAGGTGTTAATATCACCCATGTAGTCATCCGGACGGGTAGAGAGCTCCGCGCGGTAGGTCAGTCCGAATGTGCCGTAGATCTCTGTCGCTATGGACATGATATCCTTGATCTCATCGGCGATCTGGTCCTCCGATACGAGAATGTGCGCATCATCCTGACGGAACATCTGTACACGGAAAAGTCCGTTCAGCTCGCCGGATTTTTCTTTCCTGTGGATGCAGTCAACCTGTGCGATACGGAACGGGAGATCACGGTAGGAGCGCAGATGCTTCTGGTAAACCTTGATCGCGTTCGGGCAGTTCATCGGTTTTGCTGCGTAGTAATCGCTCTCATCCTCTTTTTCACCGGGGATGATGAACATATTTTCCTTGTAGTGGCCCCAGTGACCGGAAGTCTGCCAGAGCTTTGCATTGGAAAGGATCGGTCCGGAGATCTCCTGATATCCGTGCTCCTCATGAATACCTCTCCAGAAATCAAGAAGCGCATTGAAGAGCTTCCAGCCCCTCGGCAGCCAGTAAGGCATGCCCGGTGCCGTCTCATCAAACATGAACAGCTCCTGCTGCGGTCCGAGTTTCTTGTGATCGCGCTCTGCCGCCTCTTTCAGGAATTTCTTGTAATCCTTGAGCTGCTGCTTGTCCGGAAATGCCGATACATAGATACGCTGCAGCTGATCTCTCTTCTCATCGCCTCTCCAGTAGGCACCGGAGATGGAACGCACCTCAAATGCCACGTTCATCAGTTCCTGAGAGTTATCCACATGCGGGCCACGGCACAGATCCACGTAGTCGTTGCCTGTATAGTAAACCGTTATTTTTTCATCCGCCGGAAGATCCTCGATGAGCTCGGTCTTGAACTTCTGGCCCTTGAAAATCTCAAGCGCCTCTTCCCGGGTGACCTCTTTGCGCGTCCAGTCCTCGCGACGCTTGATGATCTCGTGCATCTTGTCCTCGATGGGCTTGTAGTCATCGGTGGTCAATGTGCGCGGCAGAACGAAATCATAGTAGAGACCGTTTTCGATCTGCGGTCCGATCGCGTACTGTACATTCTCTTTACCGAAGAGTTCAATGACAGCCTTTGCGAGGATGTGAGCCAGTGAGTGACGGTAAACCTGTAAAAATTCTTCTTTTTCCATGTTGCATCTTCTCCTTTGCTGAGGACGCCACCAGCGTCCTGCTTTATTTAGAATGCGGGCCACAGGCGCAGGAAGTGGGATTCCGCGCGAGGCTCGATGCCATTGTATCTTCACGTGAGATATTTTTCAAGGGCTGCCATGCAGCACTGAATAAAAACAGGCGCACAGCAAAAAATTCTGCCATGCGCCCATCCTGGGTTTACAGTACTTTTTCAATGCTTTTTCCGTGTATTGTTTCGGCGTTCCTCTCTCCTGCGGCGGCGGATGTACGCCATACATGCCTCCGGCGTGCCGTCCAGGAAGCCATCCTTCTTCAGAACGACCAGCCGGCTGCCCGACACCGTGAGCAGAATGATCTCATCCCGCGATCCGATGTGTTCGATATCACCGAAGCTGATACGCTCGATATTTTTAGGTGTGATCAGTGAGATATTCTCGCCGATCTCCACGCGGATCGTCGGCGATTCGTCCTTGAAATTACGGTTGTACTCCTCTTCCGCATCCCGGCGAAGCTTCCGGCGGTTACGCTCCATAAAAATGATCGCGATAACCGGAAATGTCTCATAGATGATATACAGCGGCTGCCACAGGATCCATGAGATCGCGATGATCACCGCAATAAAAATACCCGCTGTGATATAGAAAGTGCGGAATCTGGTCTGCCACCACACGCGCCAGGCATCCGCAGCGGCGGACGGTGTGTAAGCGTATACATTGACGAAATGCTCCATGCGCCGACTCCTCTTTCACTCATTTTTACCAGCTATCCCGAACAGTACTTCTGTCCGTCCGCTTTCAGGCGTCACGTTCCGTCTGTTTTCAGCTTTTTGATTTTTCCTGCTCTTCGGCGAGCAGTCTTTTTTCCTCAAAGGACACCATCTGCAGCTTGTACTCAAAGTCACGAAGCTCTCCGCCGCGGTTGGTCTGCAGAATAAGTCCGGTAAACAGGGAGATCAGCGCAGCCAGCCCCGAGAAACCGCAGACGATCAGCGTCGGGAATTTGGAAACCATACCGGTGATCAGGTAATCATGAAATACCGGAATAAAGAAACCAATAGACAAAATGGCGAGGATCAGAGCGATCCAGCCGAAGAAAGCAAACGGCCGGTAATCCCGGAAAAGCCGGAAAATGGTACCGATTACGCGTGCGCCGTCGCTGAATGTGTTCAGTTTGGATACGCTTCCGTCAGGTCTGTCGCGGTACTGAATGACCTGATTGGTGATGTGCATGTTTTTATCGACGGCATGGATCGTCATCTCCGTCTCAATCTCAAAGCCGTGCGACAGCACCGGATATGTCTTGGCAAAGCGGAAGCTGAAGGCTCTGAGGCCGGTCATGATATCCCGCACATCCGTGTCAAACATATGGTTAATGGACGACCGCACAAGAGAATTACCCGCATTGTGGAAAGGACGCTTGTTTTCCTGAAAATACGTCGATGACAGCCGGTCTCCGACTACCATATCCGCCTGGTTTTCCAGCACATCCTTTACCATGGCAGGGCCGGCATCTGCAGGATACGTGTCATCGCCGTCCACCATGATGTAGCACTGCGCGTCGATTTCCTGAAACATCCGCCGGACGACATTGCCTTTTCCCTGCTGATGCTCATAGCGCACGACAGCGCCGGCGCTGCGCGCGAGTTCATCCGTTCCGTCTGTGGAATTATTGTCATAGACATAAATGACCGCTTCCGGAAGCACCTTTTTCCAGTCCGTGACAACTTTCTCAACCGTTTTGGACTCATTGTAACAAGGGATCATTACCGCAATTTTATCCATTTTTCCTCCTCATTCATTTACCCTGCGACGGGCTGCTGTTCCCCGCTTTTGTCCATCATACTGCACAGATGCAGCGCAGTTTCTGTCATTTATTATCAGATATCGGTTCATCGTACTGCGCAATTGCAGCACGCTTTCTGTTTTTTCAGATATCGTTCATCGTACTGCGTAAACACAGCGTGTCTTCTGATTTTTACGACACGGCGGATTATATTTTTTCAAAAGCCCACAGTGCCGCGATCTGATCCTCGATCTCGCTGTAGGTAAAAGTCCGGCTGCTGTATGCTCTGTTGTTCGGATCATGTACGATGAGATTTCCCGAAGCGTCGGTTCCGGCCAGAACCATAATATGTCCGCCGTTGGTAAACATGCCTTTCTTCACGCTGATGATCACGGGCTGTCCTGCCGAAAGTGCACTTTTCAGCTGTTCCTCATTCTTCGGCACTTCATGAGAGCGAAGCCCCCAGTTGGCACAACCTGTCGTGAACAGCTTCCAGGACGTACCGTCACCGTCTACATAGTACCCCGAAGCATCTGCGTACTGCGCGACCGTATAAGGCGTGACGTCCTTTCGGCCTGTCAGTCCGACGATCACCATTGCCAGACTTGTCGGTCCGCACCCGGAGTAGCCCATCACGGTATTTCCATAGGTCTCATAGCCCCAACGTTCGTCCCACTGATATAGAAAAGGAATACCACCGGACGTCTCTTCCTCTGTCAGTCCTGTGTCCTGCACATTCGGAATCTCACCGTGACCGTACTGATACATAAAATGGGTGAGATCCGCATTGCCACTGGCAAGCGAAATTTTATCCTCCTGAAAAAGAGACGGATTGGCACATATCCAGGCATATTCCGCATCCGTATCGTAGGTCTCCCACACGGGTATCTGTTCTGCTGAAGATGCGCTGACACTCTCCGGGTCAGTTGACACTGCTGCCGCATCCTTCTCTGTCCCGTTGTCATCCGCCGAATCCGCCTTCACGGATTCGCTGCTCACGGATGCCGTCAATGCGTCTGATAATATGACAGATTCCCCTTTCGCCTGTGCTTCCTGCACAGGTGATGGATCCGGCATGAATAGCACGATAAGAATTGCTGCCGACAGGATAGAGATCAGGATTCCCCTGATGGAAACCGATCCTCTGTTATTTTTATTCCGGCTGTCAGACACATGCACACCGCACGCATCTTTCCTGTTAAACAGATGAAACCGTCTGCTCTGCTGTTCTCCGGCTTCGCTGTGTCTGTTGTCTTCTGTATTCCTCAAACAGTTCCTCCTGCTGCTCCGCTCACCATATCATATATCCGCTCATTTGCCAAAATAAATTATCGTCACTGTCTGCATACTTCAGGCTTGCATAAGTATTCCGGAATACAAATGGTTTCACCCGCCATCGTGCGATGCACGGAACAATACCATTTACCGTGCTGATCCATTTACTCCCCGTCGAATCCCAGCAGCGACCGTACTTCATCAGCCGTAAATGTCACACCGTCCCTGCAGCCTTCTTCTGTCTCAATCCGATACAGTGCATGCGCGGCCAGATGCTCCGCCGCCTGCTCGAGATCACGGCAGCCGGTTGTGCCGCTGCACCGGTCGACAACGACTTCCACGGCATCTGCCGGAACGACACACTCCTCCGGCTTCATGCCCATGCGTTTCAGCACGCGCGGCATCGCGTATTCCGAGAAGATCACTTTCTTTTCCTCCGGCGTATAATCCGGAATCTCGATGACGGCAAATCTCGAGAGAAGCGGGGCGCTGATGCGGTCCTTCTCATTGGCCGTGGCGATCGGATAGACACCGCTGGTCGGGATCATACACTCGATATAATTGTCCGTATATCCAAGATTATCGAACAGTGTGAGCAGCGCATCCGCAGGGCTGCCGTTTCCACTCCCCTGATCCGCCTTATCCAGCTCATTGATGATGAACACGACATTCGACGTGCCGGCCCTCGAAAACGCCTCCATAATAAGACCCGGCTTGGCATTGGCGTATACGCGCGGGCTTCCCGTCAGCTCCTCCGGATCGTTGATCGCACTCATATCCAGAGACGCCCACGGAAGCTTCAGAATCCTGGCCACGGCATAGGCCAGCTGCGACTTGCCGACACCGGCGGGTCCGATCAGAAGAAGGCCGTACGCCGGCAGTGTATGTGTCCTGTTAATCTGAATGATCGTCTCGATGATCCGCTGTTTGACTTCTTCCATCCCGTACAGTTCTTCATCGAGGATCTCCCTCGCTCTGACGGGATCCACCGGAGAAAAATAGGAATTTTTCCATGAGATATTCAGCATCATCGCAAGAGATCTCTGCGCATGCCTCTTCTCATCCGCACTGATCGCACCGGAGCGCACAAGGGTGAGGTTCCGCCTCGCCCACCTGCGGACGTTCGGCGGCAGCGTCGGCCCCGCACAGTCAAGAAAGTCCGTCATACTGTCGATATCCGTCAGCTGAATGGCCGCACTCTCATCGGCATCCTCTTCCTGATTCTGCGCTTCCTCCTGCTTCCACGCATCCGATGAAGACTGCAGCAGTCTCCCGATCGTCATCTGCAGAAAAGCATCGGCACCGGAAGGTGCCGTCCCTGCATAGTTCACCGCACGGATACGGTACACCGCATAGCCATCCTCTGTATGCCTGCCGGAAAGCAGAATGCTGGTCTGATTTTCTCCCAGCCACTTCACCAGATGAATGAAGCGCCGGTCGATCTTCACGATATCAGCCGCCACCGGCGCATCGCCGTCACTCCGCATGAACGCCGTCCGCCGATTCATGTCCATGCAGGTTCCCCGCACATGATGAGGGAACGCCGGTGCCTGTTCCTTCAGTACAAAGAACGGGCTCTCCGCCGAAGCCTCCTCCGCGTCCTGATCCACCACTGACCAGGTGCAGACGGCCTCCGTCTCTCTGCCCGCATCCCTCTGCTTCTGCATTTCCTTCAGATCAAAAACCATGTCGCCACGCGCGCGAATTTCCACCTGCAGCCTCCTGCCAGCGGGAGCGGTATCCCGCAGTATTTTTCAAAGCCGAAACATCTCACAGTACTTTATAAGTCTACGCGTCGCTTCGTGCTTCCGCGTCGGATGTATACAGTAGTTTACCGCAAATATCTGATAAATGCCACCTGCCTGCCTAAAGAGTTACAGTCCGGCTGCGCTTTTGTCATGCAATAACTGGAGGCATCTGTATTTTGGACATTATGGCAATCTAAACGACTGTAAAAAGCAGGCAGAAAGATACCCGGATCCGGCACAAGCCGGACCCGGGTTGCAAAACTTGTATATCAGGGAGGATATACATCTGATGTATGTGTGCCGGTTTCCCGGCACAAGGAGGAAAACGAGTAACGTCTGTAAGTCTGATTGTGATTGGTCAGTGAAGACTACCCTTATTCCACATCGGCGAGAGCTTTGGCATCCTCTTCACCGGTACGGATCTTAACAACCTTAGCCACATTGTATACGAAGATCTTGCCGTCTCCGATGTGGCCGGTATAAAGCGTCTCCTTCGCAGTCTCAATAACTTTCTCCACAGGGATGGAGGAAACGATGACTTCAACCTTCACCTTCGGCAGCAGCGTGGAATCGACCGTTGCGCCACGGTACTTCTGCGTGGAACCTCTCTGAATACCGGAGCCCATGACCTGGGTCATCGTCATACCGGTAACACCGAGCTGGTTCAGTGCCTTCTTCAGAGCATCAAAGCTCGACAGCCGGCAGATAATGGATACCTTGTGAATGCCCGTATCCAGATCCGGTGCCAGCGGCGGCTCCTGCGATACCTTGACAGCCGCATTAATCTGCGCCTCGGAGGCGTTCACGTACTTGTCCTCACCGAGATCCGTGTTTTCATTGACATCCACACCCATATCCGTTACATCCGTGATGGCAAATCCTGAATATGCGGATGCAAGTCCGTGCTCATGAATATCGAGGCCGTCGATCTCAACCTGCGCCGGTACGCGGAGGCCGATCGTCTTGTCAATGATCTTGAACGCGATAAACATGATCACCAGTACATAGGCATCGATGGCAGCCACGCCGAGCAGCTGGATCAGGAACTGATGTCCGCCACCACCATAGAAAAGGCCTACGCCGACGCCGTCTTCACCTGTGCTGAAGAGGCCGACGGCCAGCGCGCCCCAGATGCCGTTCACCATGTGGACGGAAATCGCACCGACGGGGTCATCTATTTTTGCCACGTTATCGAAGAATTCAACGGAGAGAACAACCAGGAAACCTGCAACGAGTCCGATGAAAAATG
>Ga0256406_1000511_pt1 | contig 70280 bp, 51 predicted proteins | sample RumenRJG_03DNA_FD_185986 | JGI IMG/M metagenome (GOLD analysis project Ga0256406, IMG submission 185986) | Bovine rumen microbial communities from Lethbridge, Alberta, Canada - RJG_03 | ecosystem: Host-associated > Mammals > Digestive system > Stomach > Rumen | place: Canada: Alberta | collected... | reverse complement strand
CGTATACTTCATCTTCTAGTTTCTTTAACACTACAAAGATACAAATAAAATGTTAAATAGCCAAGCAAAAACGATATTATTTTCTGATTATCAGAACGTTACATTTATTCAGTGAACACTAATTATCTTATGAAAGTTGAGTGTGTTACCTGTCACCGTATAAAATATTCCAACTTCGTTTGAGATTTTGCTGTTCAAAATTTATTAATCTGTATCCAAATAGTCATTTTTTCCTACCATTTCCAAAAAGTTCTGAATGAGAGCCGAGTCGTACAAGACTGATAAACTCATCGCTTATCCAAACGAGAAGAAAATCTCCTTGGATATGACATTCCCAACATCCTTCATAATCATGGTGGAGCATATGGGGATAATACTCCTCTGGAATCGGTTCTCCATTTTCTAATAGAATCAATATCTGTCGAAGTGCAGCCAACTTTTTAGGTTGGTTGAGAAATCTTTTTAAGTCCTTTTTGTATTGTGAAGTAGGAACTAGCCTCTTTTTCATCGCAACGTAGATTGAATCATTGCTTCTACACTGCTCGTGTCAATAGAAGAATCATCGACGAGTCCAGCTTTTACTTTATTTTGATATTCTCTTGCTTCTTTGATGGCGGCTGCAGTTGTAGAATTCGGTACATCTTCTTCTGTCTTATCAAAAAGAGTAACGGCACGCGAGAGCAGAGTTTCCGTAAAATTACTGAAACTTCTATTCTGCAGTTTGGCTATCTCTTTGAGTTTTCGCACCAATTCTGGATCCCAACGGAATGAGACCGATTGTTTGCCTCCTACTAATGTACTCATATTCGTCTTTCTTAAGTTTATAATGCAAATGTAATACAAATGCTTTATTATTCCAAATTTTTCTTGGATTTTATTGAGTCGAGCAGAAGAACTGGCAAATCTAGGCAAAGCACCACATCAGAAGCTCCTATATAAATATAAATATGTATAAGGGCTTGTGATGCACAGTCCGTCCTTCTGCTTGACGAATTCCGAGGAAAAGTTTTGCGCTCTGAACGAAAAACAGTAATTTTGTCAGCACAAGCATAATACAACCCGAAATGAAAACATTCCATTACCTCTTGGCGGTGCTGCTCTCTGCATCTGCCCTTACAGCCGGCGCCCAAAACCTTGCGGGCGGCGACATCTCGCTCCTGCCCTCCTATGAGGAGAAAGGAGCACAATACTTCGACCACAGCGGCAACGCTATCCCCGCTCTCCTGCTTTATCTGAAGGAACAGGGCTGGAACGCCATGCGCGTCAGACTCTTCGTCGACCCGGCTAATGCCACTGACGAGGAAAAGAAGCAGGGCGCAATACAAGACCTCGACTACGTGAAGTCGCTGGCCAAGCGCATCAAGGACGAAGGCTTCAAGCTCATCCTCGACTTCCACTATTCCGACACTTGGGCCGACCCCAGCAAACAGTGGACCCCTGCCGACTGGCTCTCGCTCGGCGACGCGGCCCTGGGCGAGAAGCTCTACAACTATACTAAGGACGCCCTGCAGCAGCTGAAAGACGCCGGTGCCACGCCCGACTACATCCAGACGGGCAACGAAATCTCGTTCGGCATGCTCTGGGGCGCCCGCGACACGCAGGACAACCGCTGCTATATCAACAGTTCCTCGGCAAACTGGAACCGCTTCACCAACCTGCTCAAGCAGGCCACGAAGGCTTGCCGTGAGGTCTGTCCCGACGCAAAAATCATTCTCCACTCGGAGCGCAGTGGCGATGCCACCGTGCTGCTTGACTTCATGAGCCGTATGCAGAAGGCCGAAGTTGACTACGACGTGCTGGGACTGAGCTACTATCCTTATTTCCACGGTTCCTTGCAGACGCTCTCCTCTACGCTCTCGAAGGTGGAAGAAGGCTACAGCGACAAGAAAATCATGATTGTCGAGACCGGCTATCCCGCCCACTGGGCCATTAACGGCTCCAGCTATGACTACTCCTCTACCTATCCCTACACCAACGAGGGACAGAAAAGCTTCACCGACGACCTCATCACTACGCTCCAGCGCCACACCAACGTGACGGGACTCTTCTGGTGGTGGCCTGAGGCCAACGAGTACGGCATCGACTGGCAGAACCCGGTCACGTCGTCATGGTACAACAGCACGCTCTTCGACAATCAGACGGGCCGCGCCTACAGTGCTCTGAGCGAGCTGAAAAACTTCGTCAGCGATCCCACCGCCATCCATTCGGCCACTACGGATGCCGGCAACAACGCCCAGGACCGCTGCTACAGCCTCTCGGGCATGGCCGTGAAGCAACAGCCCACCGGACTCTACATCAAGGGAGGAAAGAAGTTCATCGGCAAATAACACCGCATTCTCTTACCTATACAAAATCAGGGCGCACCCAACAAAGGATGCGCCCTGATTTGTATCTTTCCGGTAATCAATATTTGAACGAACTTCCGCCCAGGAACTCCCTGAGCAGACTCGTCGGCGGAACGTCGCGGTAGGGAATGGGCTTGATGTACTTGAGGAATTTCAACAGCCGATAGGCCTCGGAATACTCCTCACAGTTCTCCGGCACCTGCTCCAGCAGCGGTTCGGCCTGCTGCTTGATGACGGCCAACTCGAAGAGCATGGCGCTGTTGAACACGGCATCGGCATTCTCCTGGAACGGGAATATCCACTTGTTCTCTCCCTTGCGCACCGACGGCCAGCGGTGGATGGACTCCTGAGCGTTCACTCCGCGGTACTTGTAATCGCGGATGATGCGGCGGAGCAGACGGTTGTCGGTCGTGGGAATGTAGTTGTGGTCGTCGAGAAGAATCGTGGTCAGCGCCGATACATAGACGCGGAAAATCTGATTGTTGGGAATCTGCGAGGTCAACTCGGGATTGAGGGCGTGAATGCCTTCAACGACGAGCACGTTGTCGGCCTCCATCTTCAGCTTCTTTCCGCTCTTCTCGCTCCTGCCCGTCTGGAAGTTGTACTTCGGCAGCTCCACCTCCTCACCGCGGAAGAGGGCATTGAACTGCTCGTTGATGAGTTTCAGGTCCAGCGCGTAGATGCTCTCGTAGTCGAGCTCGCCGTTCTCGTCCTTCGGCGTATGCTCGCGGTCGACAAAGTAGTCGTCGAGCGATATCTGCAAAGGTTTCAGGCCGTTGGTCATGAGCTGTATCGAGAGTCGCTTGCACGTAGTGGTCTTGCCCGAACTTGACGGACCGGCCAACAGCACGAGCTTGACGTTCTTACGGTTGGCAATCTCGTCAGCGATGCTGGCAATCTTCTTCTCCTGCAAGGCCTCGCTGATGTTGATGAGATCGGTGGCATGACCATGCTCCACGAACTTATTGAAGTCGCCCACCGTGCGCACGCCCATGATGCGCTGCCAGCGGTGGTGCTCCTTGAAGATCTCAAACATCTTGTCCTGATGGGTCATCTCGGGCAGCACTGCGGGATTCTTCTTGTCAGGGATGCGGAGCAGCATTCCATCGAAATACTTCTCCAGGCCGAAGAGATAGAGTTTCTTCGTGTTGGTCAGCAGCGATCCGTAGTAGTAATCCACGTAGTCATCAATCTGATAATAGGTGGTGTAAAGCTGTCCGTAGCTGGAAAGGAGCTTCACCTTGGCCTCATCGCCCTTCTCGCGGAACATCTTCACGGCCTCCTCCGTAGGCACCTCATGGCGCGTGATGGGGATATGGGCGTCGATGATTTCCTGCACGCGGTGGCGTATGGCATCGATGTCCTCCAGCGTGACGGCATGTCCGAGTTCCAAGTCTACGTAGTAGCCGTTGGACACAGGAATGTCGATGATCACCTCAGAGTGAGGATAGAGGTCGTGGACGGCCTTACAGAGGACGAAGAACAGCGTGCGCGTGTAGCAGCGCATGCCCGAACCCTCATGCATGTCGAGGAATTCCACGTCTTTGTTGTGGTAGAGGCGGTAGTGCAGGCCCTCCACTTTATTGTTCACTTTCGCACAAATCGGACCGAAAGGCATCTCAAGTCCACTGGCTCTGAATACATCAGAAAGGGTACTGCCCATAGGCACCGACAGCGTCTGTCCGTTGTTTTTACAACGTATCTGTACTTCTTTCGCGTTCATAGCAATTTTTGCTTTAAGTTATCTCCGGCTGTGTAGCCGATATAAAGGTCGGGTAAAGATAGTAAAAATATCGCAACCCGCAACAATATGCTCAAGACATTTCGATGAATTTTCTGAAAATTCATGAGTTTTGGCGTAAAAACGAGAGAAGAGGACAGAGAAATCGGGCTTGCGAGAAGGTAAAAACGGGATGGGAAATGCGCGGAATATCATTACGCATCATGCCAAGATGTGATCTTATATGCGCGCTGGTTACTTTTCACTCCCTATGTAGTAGTAGGAGCGTCGTCATTCCTGACGACGAAAGGTTTACTCTTGATGAACAATCAGACTGCTTCCGTGGGCGCCAGGAACGATTTACTTCTGATGTACAATCGGTCTTCATTTCTTGGCCGTCAGGAATGACGGCCCTCCTATCGTCCCTCCTACGAAAATCAATTGTGTTTACTTTCTGATGTTTACACCAAAAAAAGAACCGCGAAACGCCAACGGTTATCGTTTTTTTTCGTATATTTGCAACACAATTGTAACATGCAATACAAATTTACTATATGACTACGAGCGCTTATCTGCTTATCTTCTGCAAGATATTGGGATCGCTTGCCTTATTGATCTACGGAATGAAGATCATGAGCGAAGCCCTGCAAAAGATGGCCGGATCACAATTGCGGCACATTCTGGCCGCAATGACAACCAATCGTTTCACGGGTATGCTCACAGGAACCTTCATCACCTGTGCCGTACAATCCTCATCGGCAACGACCGTGATGACCGTGAGTTTCGTCAACGCCGGACTTCTTACCCTGGCCCAAGCCATTTCGGTCATCATGGGTGCGAACATCGGTACGACACTTACCGCATGGGTGATGTCGCTGGGCTACAATGTCGACCTCACGGTGGTGGTCTTCCCCGCTTTCTTCATCGGCATCATTCTTATCTACAGCAAGAGCAAGCGCTATATCGGCGATTTCCTTTTCGGCATAGCCTTCTTGTTTTTCGCCCTGGTGCTCCTCAGCGCCGCCGGAAAGGAACTCGACCTCGAGCACAATCCTGAAGCAATGGCCTTCTTCTCTTCGTTCGACGTCAACAGCCATTGGTCTATCATCGCATTCGTTCTTATCGGTACGGTCATCACGTGTATCGTACAAAGCTCAGCAGCCGTAATGGCCATCACCATCCTGCTCTGCTCCACGGGCGTACTGCCCATCTATCTGGGTATAGCACTGGTGCTGGGCGAGAACATCGGTACCACAGCCACCGCAAACCTCGCAGCTCTCGGCGCCAACACACAGGCCCGCCGCGCTGCCCTGGCCCACCTGCTCTTCAATGTGTTCGGTGTGATTTGGGTGCTCTGTCTGTTCTATCCCTTCGTCAACCTCGTCTGCTCGCTCGTGGGCTACGATCCCGCAGGCACCAGCTACAGCGTAGCCTATAAGGCAAAGATGCTCCCCATCGTATTGGCCATGTTCCACACCTGCTTCAACGTCACCAACACGGGCATCCTCATCTGGTTTATCCCGCAGATTGAGAAGGTCGTGTGCTACCTTATCAAGCCGAAGGCCAATGCCGAGGACGACGACTTCCGCCTGCGCTTCATCCAGGTGGGTATCATGAAGACTCCGGAGCTCTCCGTACTGGAGGCTCAGAAGGAGATTCAGAGCTTTGGCGAGCGCATCCAGCGCATGTTTGGCATGGTGCGTGAGCTGCTGCAGGAGAAAGACGAACAGAAGTTCACGAAGATATTCGCTCGCATAGAGAAATATGAGGGCATCAGCGACAAGATGGAAATTGAGATTGCCCACTATCTCGACCAAGTGAGCGACGCCCACCTCAGCGACGACACGAAAGGAAAGATTCGTGCCATGCTGCGTGAGATTTCTGAGATAGAGAGTATCGGCGACAGCTGCTTCAACATGGCCCGCACCATCAACCGCAAGCGGAAGGGCAAGGAGGACTTTGTGGAGCATCAGTACGACGAAATCCATCAGATGTTTGAACTCACCGACGACGCCCTGACGCAGATGAACTCGCTGCTGACCAACCGTCGTGAGGCTGGCGACGTGAACCGCTCGTTCAACATCGAGAAGGAAATCAACAGCTATCGTAACCAGCTCAGAACAGAGAACATCAATGCCGTAAACAACCACGAGTACGACTACGGTATCGGCACGATGTTCATGGACCTGATACAGGAGTGCGAGAAGCTCGGCGACTATGTGGTGAACGTCGTGGAAGCCCGCATGGGCGTACGCGAGCCGGAGCCCGAGGATTCCTACGTAACGAAATTGGCTGCCGCCTCTTGATAAGCCGGGAGCCATGGACATAACTGAGAGAGAAGTTCTCAACCCTCTCTCCACTTTTTTACAACAACACACTACCTAAACGCTTGATGCCTTGCCGAACGATTCCGTTCAAGCAAGGCATCAAACGTTTATGACCTTAAGATGATTACTTTTTTCCCGAGAAGAGGCCGCGGAAGAAACCATTCACCTTTGCGCCCACTTTGCTGCCGCTGCTCTGCACCTGCTCTCCGGCTTCGCTGGCCGAGTCAGCTACCTTGTTGCCCGTGCGCGTGGCCTTGCGGCTGGCACGCTGGCGCAGATAGCGCGTGCGGTACTCGGTGTAGTCCTCAATCTGGTCGGACGTCATCAGAGGCTTGTAAGTGGAATGATACTGGATAGTCATGGCGTCGAATACCGAATCGTTGTAGGCAATCAACCGGTCGGAAGGATCCTTGTCGAGCCAGGCCTGATTGACAAACTGCTTATAGCGATTGACAAACGTCTGAGCGCTCTGTGCTTGTGCTCCGACCGAAAGCATCAGTGCTGCGGCCGCGAGAATGAGTTTGATTTTATTCTGTTTCATCATGTTTCAACTTATAGTTTAATGCGACAAAGATAAGGTTTTTCGTGCTAAACGCCAATTCCATTTAGATTTTTTATTGTATTTTCAAGTAAAGTCAGCCAATGCTTACGGTTTGCTTTTCAGACTTTCCCAGACCAATACGAAGGGTATAAACAAAAAAAACACTGCAACTCATCACGAGCAGCAGTGTAAAGCCTATGTTTAACTAAAATCCTTTCTTAGTAAGAGGAAGTCTCACGACCTCCAAGTTACCTGTAAATTCGTTAAACAATCTTTTAATCTACCTTAAAACCTAATAACTAAAAACCTAAATCTATTACTACTAACCTAAACAATCTATTAATCTTTTGACGATGCAAAGGTAGGCATATTTTTCTTTCCCTCCAAATATTTACGTGTACTTTATACCTTATTAACAGCTTTTCTTGATTTAAATCAAGGATTAGCATACAAATTCCACAAAATATTAACTAAAACCGCCCATTTTTAATGATAATCCATTTTCTTAACACCAAATGATTTCTTATTGTCAAAATGTGGGCGAAAACAACTTACACGGGTAATTTCACGGTTTGAATCTTACAGTAATAATACAAGAAGACCCACCCTACAATCAGACCCACCCCCTACCCCTCCCTACAAAGGGAGGGGAGAAACAGCGGCGTGTAAACGAAGGAAATCCGAATGGTAGGAGGGCCGTCATTCCTGACGGCCAAGAAAGAGCTCCAATTGCACATCAGAAGGAAATCACTCCGCTGCCCAAGAAAGAACTCCAATTGCACATCAGAAGGAAATCATTCGGCGGCAGGAATGCCGCCGCTCCTACAAACTCCAAAGGGAGCAAGACTGGATAAATCAAACAGCCCAGTAATGGGCTGACTCCCGATAATAAGAAACAGCAATAAAGCCCAAGCGGAGGGTTTCCGCTTGGGCTTTATCTATCGAGACGGCGGGAGGACTATTCCCCGCCTCAAAGAGTTCCGTCTCAAAGAGTAGAAGGATAATTCCCGCCTCAAAGAGTATCTTTATAAATCAAGCACACGGCATACGCGCTGATGCCTTCCTCACGACCCGTGAAACCAAGACGCTCGGTGGTTGTGGCCTTGATGCTGATCTGATCTTTGTCGCACCCCATCACTTCGGCCAAACAAGCCTTCATATCCTCTACATGGGGATTGATCTTGGGGCGCTCGGCACAGACCGTCGCATCCACATTGCCCACGTGGTAGCCCTTCTCCGCAATGAGCGCCACGCACTGACGAAGAATCACCTTACTGTCCATATCGAGCGTTGCCTCACTGGTGTCGGGGAAGTGATAGCCAATGTCGCGCATGTTGGCGGCACCGAGGAGGGCGTCGCAAATGGCATGGATGAGGACATCGGCATCGCTATGGCCCAGCAGGCCGAGCGTATGGGGAATCTGTATACCGCCCAGAATCAGCGGGCGGTCCTTGACGAGGCGATGGACATCATAGCCCATGCCTACACGGATATTGGGAAGCTGCATAGTTGAGGATTTTTGTCGGACTTTTCGGACTGGTCGGACTTTTCGGACTGGTCGGACCGATCAGACTAGTCAGATTGGTCGGATTAGTCAGACTGGTCAGATTGGTCGGACTGATCAGATTAGTCAGACTGGTCAGAGAATCGCTTGCTTTATCTTCTTCTGAAGAGGTCCTTGATGCCATCCATATCAAAGCTCAGGGAGATGCGGAGGGTCTGGTCGAGCGGGTTGCTCTTGGCCGTTGCGATGACGTAGCCGGCATCGAGCGAGAACACGCTCATCTTGAAGCCTGCGCCAACGGTGAAGTACTTACGGTTACCCTTCGACTCACTCTCATGGTGATAACCGGCACGCAGGGCGAACTTATCGTTGTAGACATACTCGGCACCGGCACTCCACTGAATCTCCTTCAACTCCTCAGAGAAGCCACCGGGAGCATCGGAGAAGCTCTTGAAGATACCCGAGATACTCGACACGTCGTAATAATCCTTCTCCACACGTGCATCGTAGTCGGCACTCGACTCTCCGTCTTTCTGCTGCGGATAGGTGGGCACCAACAGCTTGTTGGCATCGGCGGCGAAGGAAATGCGGTTATAGTCGTCGATAGGAATCATGAGCGACGCACCGATACGCAGGTTGGTGGGGATGAACTCACTGCGGTCGCTGCCGCCGAAGGTGATTTTAGAACCGATGTTGCTGATGTTCATACCCAAGCCGAGCTGGCATTCACGCGAACCGAGATTGATGTAGTTCTGATAGTAGCACGCGATGTCGGCAGCAAAAGCCGAGGCGGGTGACGTATCGTCGGTGTAGTCGTAGGTAAGGTCGGAATAAATCCAGCGTACAGCTGCGGCGAGCGAGAACTTCTCACTGAGCATCAGCGAGTAGGCCACGTCGACCGACATCTCATAAGGGTTGATGGTCATGCCGTTGCCGCTCTCCGAGAGCTGCACCTCACCTAGCGAGAAGTAGCGCAGCGATGCCGACACGGCGCTGTAGTCGCCGATGCGGTAGTAGCCCACGAGCTGGGCCAAGTCGATGTCGTTGACCAACTGGCGCAGCCACGGTGTGTAGTTGATGGCCACACCGGCACGGCTGATGTTGAAGGGATACTTGGCGGGGTTCCAGTACTGCGAGTTGACGTCGGGGTCGGTGGCGGCACCCACGTCGCCCATAGAACCGGCACGCGCGTCGGGGGCGATGGTCTGCGACGTCACTGCGGAATTGACCGGGTTGAACATGTCTTCCTTCTGCGCTCTGGCCGTAGAGACCAGAAGCGAGAAGGAAAACAAGAGTATTGCTATTCTGACGGGTTTGTTCATGCTCTCTCTAAATGATTTATTATGTGAAAGAAAAACGCAGAAACTGCTTAATTATTGCCAATGACAATGAGTTTCTTGGTTTTCGACTTCTCCACGCTGCCATCCACACTCACGCTGATGCGATAGAGATACACGCCCGTCTGGAGTTTGGCGCCGGTACTGGTGCACAAATCCCACGAGTAGGTATAGGCTGTGGGCGTGGCCGCAGTGTTGTCGACGTGCTGCCAGAGGAGTCGGCCCGAACTATCGAACACCTCGATGCGCACGGTGCCTGCCGAGCCCACAAGATTGTGGCCCACGATGAAGGTGGTGCCGGTCGTGGCGGGATTCTCCGTCGTGCTCACGTTCAGGTCGGAGGGCTGCAGACCCCTCACCACATTAAACGTCAGCGTTTTCGTAGTGGAATTGTTCAGCTGGTCCCAGGCGCGGAACTTCAGCGTGTGCTGACCGGGCTCCAGTTCAGGAATGCTGTACCAGGTGGAACCCGTGGTATGCGAACCGAAGTTGTAGCTGAAGTTGTCGTTGAGGTTATAGGTCATGGACGAGCTGCCGTCGATGATGAGTTGCAGGTCGTGACCGATTGACGTGCCGGTGGTGTTGATGCCACTCGAGTCGGAGATGTTGGCCACGAAGTAGGGCGTGGTGTTCACGTTGCCGCCGTCGACAAACTCAGGCGTATTGAGATAGCAGTAGATATCGGGGCCGATGGAGTCGGTGGCGTCGATGGCCGTGCCGCCAACAATGAAGCTCTCGCAGGAGCCATGAGCGATGCGGCCTGAGCTGACGGCGTAGACAATCATCTGTCCGGTCTCGTCGCTGTAGTTGATGTCCTTGGGCACGGTGAAGCTCATCGAGAATTTTCCGCTCCGGATGCTGTCTGTTCCGACGAAGAGTGTCTTCGGACGGTCGTAGTACTGGAAGGCAGACGTGGCGGTAGACTCCTGCTGACGGCAGGTGATGAGTTCGCGATTGTCGCGCACCGTGAGTGACACGCTGCCGTTGAAGTCGGCGCCGTTCTCTACGTGTCCCACGACTCTCACCCTTGCTCCGGCCTTCAGCTGGGGCAGCGTGGCGCCACCGACAGCCTCACCATTGATGGAGTCGACCGTGGCGGTGTAGGTGGGCAGGTTGAGGGGCAGCGCGGGGTCGCCGAGCAGCGAGTATTGCAGCTTGTTGATGGTGCGGTCGCCATCAGCATTGGTGATCATGTCGTTCTTTGCCAGTCGCTGAGCCTCACCCATCGTGATGGGCTTGCCGTTGTCGTCCAGACTCAGCACGCGGCGCAGGAAGGCCATGTTGAGTCGCTTGTTGGCGTCGGCATACACCGTGCGCGTGGTGCCGTAGAAGGCCACAGCACCGCCATTGGCATTGAGCACGGCCTCCTCGCCGATGGTGGCGGCGGTGCCATCGAAGGGCATGATGTCGCAGGAAGCCGTAATCCACAGCGGCAGGTTTTCGTTGGAGAACTCGCGGAAGTCGCTCAGCGTGAGCACAGCCTCGTGCGAGATCTGATACTCGATGCCGTGACCGGCATAGTCGAAGATGAGCGCGCCTTCGGCCTGCTGCTTCTTGATGGCAGCCGTGGCTCCGGGATAGCGGTAGCCGGTCGACGTGGACAGGCGCGGATAGGCATCCCACATCACCTTCTTAATCTCGTAGCCGGGATGGAGCGAGGCGATATCCTCAGCGGCGGCATTGACGTCGCGCATGTGGAGGTTGTTGTTGCCGTCGTCGCCCATAAACATCAGCGTGTTGGCCCAGGCGCCGGCGTTGAGGTTGTTGGCGTAGTTGATGACCTTGTCGACCATCACCTTGGCCTCAGCGTCGGTGGTGACGGGGAAGCGGCCCACGGCGATATCGAGTTTGTCGCGCGAGGCGGGATTGAGTCCCTCACCGTCGTCGAGCAAACAGAAGAAACCGTCGTCGACATAGCAATAGATCTCGCTGAATGAGTTCTCACTCTCCCAGCAGAGCAGATAGTCGTCGGGATTGAGGTTCTGGCCCGCGGCGGTGACCATGCGGTTGTCCCACAAGCAGTCGCCGAAGAGCAGAAGGTATTTTGGCGCGTCGTCGGTGCTCGTGGCGCGGTCGTAGAGCATCTTGAGATAGCGGCGGTAGGCGTTGGCATCGGGCGTGCCGCTCGAGAACTCGTTGAAGATCTCGTCGGCGGGAATGATGCGCACGCTCAGTCCGTCGTGCTGCTCATGGAAGGTCTTCAGGCGCTGGGCCTGCGAGAGCAGCTGCTGCGAGGTGGGGATGATGATGACCATGTCGACCTGGCTGTCGGCATGGTGGTCCTGATTCATGATGTTGTAGACATACTCGGGCAGGGGCAGCGATGCGCTGGTGATGTCGGTCTGGGGCTTCGGTGAGTTCCAGGCCACGCCGACATAGTCGAGCCTCACGGGTCCGCCGCTCGTCACGGAGAGCGTCACGGAGTCCACGGTGGCCGCATCGACGGTGTATTCGGCGTGCGACTCCTTGCCGTGGTCGTAGGTGCCCATGGCCGTGATGGTGAGGGTGCCCTTCGTCTCGCCGTTGATTTTCACTTCGGTCGAGGAAGCTGTGCCCGAGGTGACGCGCACGTAGACCTTCGACTGCCCGCTGCCGCCATTGGCATTGCTGAGCACGATGGTCTTCGACTGTCCCTGATAGAGGGCCTCGGTGTCGAAAAGGTTGCGGCCGCCGCTGTACCACGAGAATCCGTCGACCTCATAGAGCGAATGGTAGTCGTCGGCCGTGGGGTAATGCGAGCTGAGGAAGGTGGCGGAGTCCACGGTCAGCACGCTGTCGTCGTTCTGCGTGATGAAATAATATCCATAGTTGGAATAGGGGTTGCGCGTGCGCTGCGACGTAGTGTTGTTGGTCCAGCTCACGGGTCCCTTGGCATAGAACACGTGGCGTCCGCCGACGATGCACTGCTCCACTTCCTTCAGGTCGTCCTCATTGACGAGCTCGTCGGGACTGAGGGCCTCGCTCTGCAGGTTGCCGCCATAGCCGTAGATGTGCACCTTACTGAGGTCGGTGAACCCGGCCTGACGGATGACGGCGTCGGTGAGCTGATAGAATCCGGTCGACGGCACGCGTATCTTGGCCCAGCTGCCGGAGGCCAGCACGCTGTGGGCGGCATAGCGGTCGGAGGCGCCTGAGCGGTAGACGGCGGGGGCGCGCAGCGGAGTCTTCGTCACGGGCCAACTGTCGACGCGCAGCATGAAGCTCACCAATATCTGATAGCGGCCCTGACGGTAGACGAGCGGACAGAAGGTGACCTCGAAAGCGGCCTGACCGCGCGACAGCGTCACGTAGCTGTTCACCGCAGGCAACTCGGGCAGCGAGTCCTTAGACAACTTATGATAATTGGCCACGTCGGTCGAGGTCATGTCGATGAACTCGGGATAGAGAATCGTGGCCGTATAGACAGAATCCTGATAGTCGCCCTGCAGCGGAATGCTGTAGCCAAACGAGGGCATCACGGAGTCGACGCGCACCTCATCGCTGGTGAGATTGAAGAAGCGCTGCGCGTGGGCCGTGATGGCGGTGAAGAGGAGAATAAGGGTGAATAATCTTTTCATAAACAGAATTACTTGCAACGGAAGTCGAGCACCTTGCGCTCTTCGAGCCAGCCCTCCAGATGGTCGTTGATGGCCACGGGTCCCATGCCCGTCGGAGTTCCGGTGAAGAGGAGGTCGCCCGTCTTCAAGGTAAAAAACTTGCTAATGTAGCTGATGATTGAATCGATGGTGAAAATCATGTCGGCCGTACAGCCTTCCTGCACCGTCTGCCCGTTGATGTCGAGATGGAAGCGGAGGCGCTGCACGTCGAGGAACTTTTCCTTGGGAATCCATTCGCCGATGGCTGCCGAGCCGTCAAAACCTTTACATACGTCCCAGGGGAGACCTTTCTCCTTGCAGCGGCGCTGCATGTCGCGGGCCGTGAAGTCGATGCCCATCGTGACGGCGTCGTAGTAGCGATGGGCGAAGCGCTCGGGGATGGTCTTGCCCAGTCGGCAGATGCGCACCACCACCTCGCCCTCGTAGTCGATGCGTCCCATGTCGTCGGGAATGAAGAAGGGCTTGTGGTTGCTGATGAGCGAGGAATCGGCTTTCGTGAAAATCACGGGTGGTTCCTCTCGTAATAACGTCTCGTTCATTGCTTTATTGTGTGCGGCATAATTCATGCCTATGGCGAAGATTTTCATAAGCTTTGATTTGTTTTTGTTTGATGTATGTTTTGCAAATATAAGGATTTTCCGTGAGATTCCGACTATCGGTAGTTCAAAAATTTCTGATTCAACACATTAGAGAAGACCCATCCCCGTCCCTCCCCAAAAAGGGAGGGGGCGAGAGAAGACCCACTCCTGCCCCTCCCTACGAAGGGAGGGGAGCAAACATCAGATGCAATACATTAGAAAATCAAGTAGTCCTCGTCTCGTGACAATTGTCACGAATGAACGTGACAGATGTCACGCACGAACGTGACAGCTGTCGCGCACGAACGTGACAATTGTCACGAAGAAACGTGACAGTTGTCACGAGACGGTCGTCACGTAACAACGTGATGGTCGTCACGCACGAACGTGACGGTCGACACGAAAGATCGTTGTCAGCAGTCAATTCGCGAATTATCGAATTCTTGAGTTTTTTTGTCTAGAATTAGAGAATTTGAGAATTATTCTATTATGGAGCGAGAAAGAAATTTGAGAATTAGAGAATTGTTCTATTACCCTAGCAAGAAAAAAATGAAGAATTAGAGAATAATTCGATCATCACGCAAGAATTCATACGCCGAATGGTAGGAGCGTCGTCAATCCTGACGACGAAGGAAGTACTTGTGATGAGCAGGAGAAGTACGGGCTTGGCCGTCAGGAATGACGGCCCTCCTATAGCCCTCCTACGTGCATCAATTGGGTGTTTTACCAGTGATTTTCTCTTCCCCTCCCTTCGTAGGGAGGGGATTGAGGGGTGGGTCCAGGAGGGGTTGGAGGTGGGTCTTCTATTTCTTTCTTGGCCGTCAGGAATGACGGCCCTCCTACCCTTCGGCTCTCCTGCAAGCGAAGGTTACTAAGTACTGATAATAAAAGATAGTTGAAGATTTATTTGGTGGTAATGATTTAATTACCTATCTTTGCAGAAGACAGGCTGCAACCGGACAAATTCAAGCACACTTGATTGCCCAATTGTCAGCGCTATCTCTTGAACAAAAAACAACAGAAATAAGATGCCAACAATATTCATACTCTTTGGCTTTCGCTTCATGTTCTACTCTAACGACCATTAGCCCATTCACGTCCACGTGATTAAGGGAAATGTAAGCGCAAAGTTTTCTTTCTTCCCAGTGGCGTTGATAAAGAATAATGGTTTGAAATCATCTGAATTGAAACTCGTAGAATCAGTGATAGAAGAAAACCAAGAGGTGATAGCGGAGCATTGGAACAACTTCTTTAACAGTACATCAAAATGAAAATCGTAAAAGTTTGGCTGACAGACACAGCCGTTTGGATTAAGACGGACGACGGACGTGAGGCTTGCGAAGAGTTTTCCAAGTACCCTAGATTGCGCAACGCATCCAAGGAACAACGCATGGCTTACCGTCAAAGTCAGGAAGGCTTGCACTGGGATGAATTGGGAGAGGATTTGTCGTTTGAAGGATTCTTTCAGACAAAGCCCGACAGCTTGTTGTATAGCTTTTTCATGCGTCACCCCGAGCTCAACGCTTCGGCCATAGCCCGACGCCTGGGTATGTCACAAAGTCTGTTTGCTCAGTATATCAGCGGCGCTAAAACGCCTTCAGCAAACCGAATGAAAGAAATTCTACAAGCCATAACCGCGATAGGAAGTGAGCTGAAGGAAGACAGTACCAAGTTGGTGGCTACCTGCTGAGAGGGCAGTAACGCATGATAAGCCGCCACGGCCTGAGGTCTACGATGCATGATAAGATGGTGATATGCCAATTTTCTCCTTCAAAAGGATGGAAATCGGCAAAATTATTGTATCTTTGAAGATTGAAAAACAAAAGAAGATATGAACACAGAAATGCACGTCAAACTCGACCTGATGTCGTTTGTCGAAACCAATATTCTGCCACGCTATAACGCCTTCGGCAAGAGCCACGGCCTCGTCCACGTGATGCGCGTCATCGCCAACTCTATGGTGCTGGCCAAGATGCTGGGAGCCGATCCCGACATGTGCTACACCATCGCTGCCTACCACGACCTGGGCATGGAAGGACCGCGCGCCATCCACCACATCACCGGCGGCAAAATCATCATGGCCGACAAACGACTGCTCAAGTGGTTCACGCCCGAGCAAATCAAGATCATGAAGGAAGCCATCGAGGACCACCGCGCCTCGGCCTCACACGCGCCGCGCAGCCTCTATGGCAAGATCGTTGCCGAAGCCGACCGCGACCTCGACCGCGACACGGTGTTCCGCAGGGCCGTGGAGTTCGGACTGGAAAACTATCCCCAACTCAACCGCGAGGAGCAGTGGAAGCGCTTCTACAACCACATGAAGGAGAAATACTCCACCAGCGGCTACATCACGCTGTGGATTCCCAATTCGCCCAACGAGAAAAATCTGAAAGAGATTCGCAACATCATTGAGCAGCCTCAGCAGCTGCGTCAATATTTCGACCGCTTCTACGACGAGGCAAAGAAAAGCTGATTGGCTCTTGTCTCGTCTCCCCTATCCCACATAAACTAATAAGACGACAATGAACATCAAACATTTCCTGGCTGCCCTCATCGGCGGCATCACTACCCTCACCAGCTGTGAGGCCCAAGACTCCATACCGACCGTGGAACCCCAACAGTTCGAACAGATGATGACTTCTGACACTACGGCAGTGCTCATCGACGTTCGCACGCCCTCAGAATATGCGGAGGGTCACCTTGCCGGCGCACGCAACATCGACTTCCTCGAGCCGCGGACTTTCGACGACGGCATCGCCCAACTCGATTCGGGCCATACCTATTATATATATTGCCGCAGCGGCAACCGTAGCCACAAGGCCGCGGTGAAGATGACGGACCGCGGACTGCGCGTGGTCGACATGGCAGGAGGCTACAAGGCTTGGGTCGCTGCCGGCAAGGAGACCGAAAAATAGTCAGCGTGCCTTCTCGCAGTTTTCTTCACCTTTGCGACATTTTGTCACACTCTCACAACTTCTTGTCTGTGGCATGATTTTTGATGTTTCTATAGTAAAGAAAGTCATCTGTTTTAGGTATTGCACAGACAAACGGGTTGGCTTATCTTTGCGAGCGAAAACGAACGGCCCGTTGAGGACGCTTGTCGGAGAATTTTCCCCGTGGCGTCTGACAATGAGGTCATAATGCACACAATTAATAAAGATAAAGAAGATGAAGATTGAAAACATTCATGCAAGGGAGATCCTTGACTCACGTGGCAATCCTACCGTAGAGGTGGAAGTAACATTGGATAACGGTGTAATGGGACGTGCAAGTGTCCCCTCTGGTGCATCAACGGGTGAGAACGAGGCTTTGGAGCTTCGCGATGGCGACAAGAGCCGTTTCGGCGGCAAGGGCGTTCTGAAGGCCGTTGACAACGTGAACAAGGAGATTGCTCCTGCTCTGAAAGGAATGGAAGTGACCGACCAGCGTGCTCTCGACTATAAGATGCTGGCCCTCGACGGTACTCCCACCAAGAGTCGTCTGGGCGCCAACGCCATCCTCGGCGTTTCACTGGCTGCAGCCCACACGGCAGCTAAGGCCCTGGGCATGCCGCTCTATCGCTATATTGGCGGATGCAACACCTACGTGATGCCTGTTCCTATGATGAACATCATCAATGGTGGTGCACACAGCGACGCTCCTATCGCTTTCCAGGAATTCATGATTCGCCCCATCGGTGCCAAGAGTGAGCACGAGGCCGTGAGAATGGGTGCAGAGGTGTTCCATCAGCTGCAGAAGAACCTGAAGAAGCGCGGTCTCTCTACAGCCGTGGGCGATGAAGGTGGTTTCGCACCGAAGCTCAATGGTATTGAGGACGCTCTGCAGAGCATCGTCGACGCCATCAAGGACGCTGGCTACGAGCCGGGCAAGGACGTGACCATCGCTATGGACTGCGCCGCAAGTGAGTTCTCCACCGTGAAGGACGGCAAGTACTACTACAACTACAAGCAGCTCTCCAACGGCATGCCTAAGGATCCCAACGGCAAGGAGCTCAGCGACGACGAGCAGATCAAGTTCCTCGAGGAACTCATCAGCAAGTATCCTATCGACTCTATCGAGGATGGTCTCGACGAGAACGACTGGGACGGCTGGGTGAAGATGACCAAGGCCATCGGCGACCGCTGCCAGCTCGTGGGCGACGACCTCTTCGTCACCAACACGAAGTTCCTGGAGAAGGGCATCAAGCTGGGCGCTGGCAATGCCATCCTGATCAAGGTGAACCAGATTGGCTCGCTCACCGAGACGCTTGAAGCCATCGAGATGGCTCATCGTCATGGCTACAACACCGTGACCTCTCACCGTTCGGGCGAGACCGAGGATACCACGATTGCCGACATCGCCGTAGCTACCAACTCTGGTCAGATCAAGACCGGTAGCATGAGCCGCACCGACCGTATGGCCAAGTACAACCAGCTCATGCGCATCGAGGAACAACTCGGCGACAGCGCAGTCTACGGCTACAAGAAGCTGAGATAAGTTCCCCCTTCAGTAGGTTATATCATAATAAAGGCGCAAGCCCTGCAACTGCGGGTTTGCGCCTCTTTTTTGTTTGGTTCTGATTCTGCCGTTATGGCTTCAGCGACCTCTTTACCACCGCGGGATTGCCCACGGCCACACTGTCGTCGGGGATGTCGTGCACGACGACCGATCCTGCACCGATGATGCAGCGCGCGCCGATGGTCACACCGGGCAGCACGGTGACGTTGCCACCGAGCCAGGTGTCGTCGCCGATGATGATGGGATACGAGGTCTCGCAGGGCTCGCGCCGCTGCAAGTAGTCGATGGGATGCTGCGGCGTGAACAGATGACAGTCGGGACCAATCTTCACATTATCGCCAATGGTGACGTATGCCCCATCGAGAATGGTGCAGTTGAAATTGATAAACGAGTTCTCACCCATCCGTATGCCGTTGCCGTGGTCGCAATGGAAGGGCGGACAGATTGTCGACGAGTCGGGAATTCCCGGCACCAGTTCGCGCAGCACCTCTCGATAGCCCGGCGAAGAGAGAGTCAGCTGGTTCAATTTGAGGCAGGTCTCCTTGGCGTGCTGCAGACTTCGCCCGATTTCCGGGTCGTGGAAGTTGTAGAGTTGCTGCGACCGCATTTTCTCGAATTCGGTGATCATAGCTATTGCTTTTTTGTCGGACTTTTCGGACGGGTCGGACTAATCAGACCGGTCGGACTTTTCGGACTGGTCGGACTTTTCGGACTGGTCGGACTGATCAGACCGGTCAGATTAGTCTGATTAGCCTGAAAACTCCGAAAAGCCCTATAGGTTTTGTTTATTGCCCTCCCAATCTCTCAAAATACACAATCACGTCTTCCCACGTCTTCAGTTCGTCGCTGCCAAACTCAACAGCAGAGCCCATGAAGTTGGCGTCGGGATTACAGTCGATGAAATAGTCGCCGTAGAGCTGTGACTTCTGGTTGGTGAAGATTACATGGTTCCAGGCCGGAGCCGAGAACGTCTCTTTCACCCACTGCTGCCAGTCGGCGCATACCTGCGGGTCCTCTGTCGGTGCCGGACAGACCACATACACCTGATAATGCTCGATGAGCATCTCGTAGGCCTTGTTAAGACTCGACTTGGGATGACCGTAGTCGTCGCGGAGCGTTGAGGAATCGATGTAGACGATGGGACGCTCGCGGCCTTCCTGACGGTCGCTGATCAAGCGGATGACCGGCACCACGCCATGCATGAAGCTGCGGTCGTCCATCCGGTGCTCACCGTGGAAGTGGATGGCCTGCGGATAATGCTCGTGGAAGAGATCGAAGGTATGCACCACCGGGTCTTTGTCGCCAAAGAGACCGAACACGCGCTGTTGCTCCTCGGGCGTAACGTTGCTGAAACATTGCTCAGTGATTTCCTTGTACTCCTTCACGAGAGCCTTCGTGACGATGAATTCCGTCTCACCGTCCTTGCGGGGATTCTGCCACACCTGCTTGCCCATCATGTTGTGCTCGTGCATCGTCTCGCCCATCTGGAAGGCCGGATTCACACAGATGCGGTCGAAGCCATAGAGCATCTCGGTGTACATTCCACCCATCGACGTACCGATAATCAGGTCGGGCTTGCGCTCGTCGCAGAGTTTGTGGAGCAGTTCCATGGCCTCAGCGGGGTGCAGAGGCATATCCTCCGCAAACACCTCAGCATTGGGCAGCACCTGGGCGATTCTCTTCACCGTGCCCGTCTGGCCAGAGGAGCCAAAACCATGAACATACATAATCTTCTTTCCCGCCATCAATTCGGGATATTGCTTGATATAAGGATTTTCCATTCTAAAGCTATTTTTTGCAAAGATAATCAAATTATCCAACTTTCAGAAATTTCATCATGATTATTGGCTAGCTCCATAGTGGGACAAGTGAAAAAGTCCGTGGATAATTTTATAGGAAAATACTTCATTTCCAGCTCAAGGCTATCGCCTGCAGTCGGCGGGTGGAGGAACTGGCTGGTAAGTCCGCTCCGCGGACTCACCACCCAGACTCCTCCACAAAACAACAATAGGCTTTAGCCTAAGCGCTGAGGATGAGATTTTCCTTTTAATCATCATCCACGGAAAAATTCAACTGGTCCCAAAATTATGAATTGTGAATTGTGAATTATGAATTAAAAAAGGTCCTCTCCCAATTGAGGAAGAAGACCTTCGTTGTGTTAAATAAAAGTGTGTGTCTCAATAAAATCAAGAGTAGCGGAGAATCATACCCGGACGCACCTTCGTAGAGGGCGTGAGGTGATTCAGACGGCAAATCTGCTCAACCGTTACACCACGGCGCTTTGCGATACTTGCAATGGTCTCGCCAGCAGATACCTTGTGATAAAGTTTCTCCATTTCGCTGGAGCCTTCGCCCGAATTGGCATTGCTCTTAGAGCCTCTAACCTGCTCGGCCGTGTAGCCACCGTTGCCGACCATACCACGCTCACGTGTAGCCTCCTCACTCTCACGCTCGTAAGAAGAGCGGTTGAACACGAAGTAGTCGCCGGTGACATCCTGATTGCGGAAGTCGAACATCAGTGCGGGGTTCAATGCCACGCCGCAAAGACGGGTCTCGAAATGCAAGTGAGAACCGGTGCTTCGGCCGGTGTTGCCACCCAAACCGATGGGTTCTCCGGCACGCACTTCCTGATCCTCCGAAACGAGCTGCTTGCTCAAGTGACCGTAGATGGTCTCCAGACCATTGTTATGGCGAATCACTACATACTTGCCGTAGCCGCCAGCCTCGTAGCGCACGATGCGCACCTTACCGCTGAAGGCGGCGCGAATGGTATCGCCAATATAAACCTTGATATCCAAGCCCTTGTGCTGGCGTCCCCAGCGGGCACGATAACCGAAGTTGCTCGTCACCACACGACTTGGTGTTGGCATACAAAAACCGCGCAAGTCTATCCGATAGGTCTCAGGAAGTTCAGTTGCGCGGTGTGCATATTTATTATCCCAGCCATTGTAGAGATCAGCTGAGGGATTCTCCATGTTTTCCTTTACGATGAGACGACGCAGAGAGAGCGTGTCTACTGCCTTCATTCTCTTGTCGACGGGGGCCTGACTCGCCAACAGATCCTGTGCATGACCCTGGAATGATGCCAACGACATCATTGCACAGACGCATATTGTTTTTAATGTTGTTCTCAATTGCATAATCAAAAGGTTTTAGTCTCTCTACCATCGGTCGCAGAAAATGATGGAAAAACGTCGCAAAACAAGCAAAAATTAAGCGATTTTATGAAAGACATTGCAAAGATAATAAAAAATCAAGAAAAAACGAGCGCTGTTAACATCTTTTTATTTCAAATTAACAAAAACAAAATGCTAATTATCAGCCAGTTATTTGATGGCTATTTCTCCCCAATCTCCCATAAATAGGGAGTTTCGGGAAGAAATACTATCTAATTGATTTATGTCAAGACATCAACTTATCGCCGACCAGTTGATTTGGCTTTTTCTTAATTCTTTTAACCTATTCCAAAGCAATTGGTATTCCGATTTGACACATTGGGGGTCGGCATCGATGATTTTTTGCGCCTCATCGCGCGCAAGTTGCACGAGTTGTCCGTCGCGTGCGATGTCGGCAATTTTCAGGTCGAAGGCGATTCCGCTCTGCTGCGTGCCCTCGAGATCACCGGGACCGCGAAGCTTCAAGTCGGCCTCGGCAATGCGGAAGCCGTCGTTGGTCTCGCACATGATGCTGATGCGCTTGCGGGTGTCCTCTGCCAACTTTGTGCCAGTCACGAGCACGCAGTAGCTCTGGCTGCCGCCACGACCCACCCGACCACGCAACTGGTGGAGCTGACTCAGTCCGAAGCGCTGGGCATCGAGGATAATCATCACCGTGGCATTGGGCACATTGACGCCCACCTCGATGACGGTGGTCGAAACAAGTATCTGCGTCTCGCCATTGACGAAGCGCTGCATCTCGGCCTCCTTGTCGGCGGGCTTCATCTTGCCGTGGACCTTGCTCAGCTGCAGGTCGGGAAATACTTGGCTGAGCGTGGCAAAGCCCTCCTCCAGATTCTTGAGGTCGCTCTTTTCGCTCTCCTTGATGACGGGGAACACGATGTACACCTGACGACCCTCGCTCACCTGCTGCCGGATGCCCTGATAGACGCTGCCCATCTGGGTGTCGTACTTGTGCAAGGTGACGACGGGCTTGCGGCCAGGAGGCAATTCGTCGATGACGCTCACGTCGAGGTCACCGTAGACGGTCATGGCCAAAGTGCGCGGAATCGGCGTGGCGGTCATCACCAGCACGTGAGGGGGATTGTCGCCCTTGCTCCACAGGCGGGCGCGCTGGGCCACGCCAAAGCGGTGCTGCTCGTCGATGACAGCCACGCCAAGGCGGTTGAACTGTACGCTGTCCTCTATCACGGCGTGGGTTCCGACGAGGATGTTCACCTCGCCAGTCTTGAGCCGGTCGAGGACATTCTGCCGGCGCTTGCCTTTCACCATTCCAGTGAGCAGTTCCACCGTCACCGGCAGATTGCCCAGAAAGTCGCGCAAGGTTTGCAGATGCTGTTCGGCCAGAATCTCCGTGGGCGCCATGAGGCAGGCCTGAAAGCCATTGTCGATGGCCAGCAGCATCACCATGAGCGCCACAAGCGTCTTGCCCGAGCCCACGTCGCCCTGAAGCAGACGGTTCATCTGCTTGCCCGACATCATGTCGGCCTGAATCTCGTGCATCACGCGCTTCTGGGCATTGGTGAGCTGGAATTTCAGATGATTGAAATAGAATCCTTTAAACAGCCGGCCCACCCGGTTCATCACGTAGCCGCGGAACTTGCGCCGGTGGTCGGAGGCATAGCGCAGGATGTTGAGCTGCACATAGAAGAGTTCCTCAAACTTGAGCCGGTACTGGGCCTGCTGCACGTCGCGCACGTCCTTGGGATAATGAATCTTGCGCAGTGCCTCCTCGCGCCCGATAAGGTGGAGGGGCTCAATAATGAAGGGCGGCAGCGTCTCGGGAATGCTTCCTGCGGGAATGCGCTCTACGAGGGTCTTGGTGAGTTTCTCCACATTGTGCGACATGAGGCCCGACTTCTTCATGCGCTCCGTCGTGATGTAGTAAGGCTGCATGCCCATATCGGAGAGCTGAACGTCGGTGGCCCGCTCAATGTCGGGGTGGGCAAACTGGTAGCGGCCGCCATAAACGCCGGGCCGACCGAAGACGATGTATTCTATGCCAACCTTATAGTTGTCGTAGATATACTTGCTGCCATTGAACCATACGAGGTCTACGAACCCGGTGCCGTCGGTGAAGTGGGCCACGATGCGCTTCTTGCGTGCGCCCTGGTCAAACTCCTCGAAGCGCACAATCTTGCCTTTCAACTGCACGAAAGGCATGTCGCCGGTCATCTCGCGTATGGTATAGATGCGGCTGCGGTCGACGTATTTGTAAGGATAATACTCGATAAGGTCACGCCACGACTGGATATCAAGCTCTTTGCTCAATATCTCTTTTCTGCGCGGACCAACGCCCGGCAAATACATGATGTCTTGATCGAGTATATTCATTGTTTGTTGGAGTTTTCGGACTTTTCGGACTGGTCGGACTTTTCGGACTGGTCGGACTTTTCGGACTAGTCAGATTAGTCAGATTAGTCAGACTAGTCCGATTGGTCGGATGGGGTGAATGGGGCTAATGGGGTGGATGGGGCTGATCAATCAGCCCTATTGATTAGGCTCTCCGCCAGTTTGAGGTCGAAGGGGGTTGTGAGTTTAATGTTCTCGCGGTTGCCATCCACCATCACTACACGTCCGCCAGCAGCCTCAACGACTGAGGCATCGTCGGTGAACGACTCGCTGTAGGGCTGACGAAAGGCACGCTTGAGCAGTTGTATATCGAAAGTCTGCGGAGTCTGCACCACCCGGTAGTCGCTCCGCAGCACATTGCGCTCCGGACCGTCCTGTCCGCAGTAGCGCAGGGTGTCGGTGACGGGCATCACCGGAATGGCCGCACCATGCTCACGGGCGGCGTCAAAACAGCGGGCGATGACCTCCGTGCTCACGAAGGGCCGCACGCCGTCGTGGATGGCACAGACGCCCTGAGCATCATCGGGAATCAGCGCGATGCCGTTCTTCGACGACTCGAAGCGCGTCTGTCCGCCATCGGCTATCCGGTGGGGAGCGGTGAAGTGGTAGTCGCTGCAGAGCTGACGCCAATAGTCCTGCTGGGCACGGGGCAGAACGAGGATGATGTCCAACCGGGAGTCGTAGGCGCGAAAGGCGTCGATGGTGCGCATCAGCACAGGTCTGCCGCCCACGGGAAGGAACTGCTTGGGCGTTTCCGTCCCCATTCGCAGTCCCTTCCCGCCGGCAACGATAATGGCGAAGTCGTTCATTACTGGTGCATCAGATGGGTAAAGCGCATGCTCTCCTCGATATCTTTCACCTCATTGTCGGAGAGGAAGCGGCGCAGGATGGTGAAGCCGAAAGGCATTGCTGCGGCAGGGCCCTCGGCCGTGATGATATTGCGGTCCTCGGTAACCATCTGTCGGGTCAGGATAGCGCCTTTCATGAGGGGTTCAAAGGTGGGATAGCAGCTGGCTTTGTAGCCTTCGAGGAGTCCATGACGGGCCAGCACCGACGGAGCGGCGCAGATAGCGGCAATGAGCTTGCCCTCGGCGGCGTGCTTCTTCAGCAAGTCGCGCAGTCCGGCGTGAAGATACAAGTTGGTCGTTCCGGGCATACCTCCGGGCAGCGACAGCACATCAGCATCGCTGAAGTCGCATTCCTCAAAGAGCTTGTCGGTCACTACGGTAGTGCCTGTGTTGGACGACACGTTGCGCTGGCCGGTAACACTCACCAGCACAACCTCACAATTGCCACGACGCAGTACATCGGTAGTAGCCAAGGCTTCTATTTCCTCAAAGCCTTCTGCTAGAAATTCATAAACTTTTACCATCTTTACGTTTTCCAATTTAAATTTTAATCGTTAAAGTCTTTTTTTCAAAGAAATAATGTAATTTTGCATATCGCTAATGGGAGAAGTTCTACCTTCCTGGAGAGGACGGGTAAAATCTTCCTTTTGCAAATTTACTAAAAAAAACGGAACGGCATTGCTTTTCCCGCGAGAATGCATGTGATTTTTATGAATTTGCACATGCTTTATGGAAAAAAGAGAATCAGAATATGGCAAATAAATCGTTGAGCTTTGCCCTTTTCGGCAATGAGTATCAGACCAACAAGTCGGCGGCGGTGAAGACGCTCCTCGACACGCTCACGGCTCACAAGGCACGGATACTCATAGACAGGCCCTACTTCAACTTCCTCAACCGCAAGTTGGGCATCTCGCTGCAACCCGACAAGGTGTTCAGCGGAGATGACTTCAGCTCCGACTATGCCATCTCCATGGGCGGCGACGGCACGCTGCTCCATGTGGCAGCACGGGTGGGAGCGAAAAACATTCCCATCATCGGCGTCAACATGGGCCACCTGGGATTCCTTGCCGACATCATGCCCACGGAGATTCCCTCGGCCTTCGACGACATCTTCGCCGACAACATCACCACCGAGAGCCACTCGCTGCTCCACATCGAGAGCGACGGCGACAAGCTGACGGGCGCTCCCTTCGCGCTGAACGATATAGCCGTGCTCAAGCGCGACAACGCATCGATGATTTCGGTGCACATCACCATCAACGGCGAATACGTGGGCAACTACCTCGCCGACGGTGTCATCATCGCCACGCCCACAGGCTCCACGGCCTACTCGCTCTCCAACGGCGGACCCATCATCGTGCCGCAGTCCAGCTCTATCTGCATCACGCCCGTGGCTCCCCACAGCCTGAGCATCCGGCCCATCGTGATACGCGACGACAGCCGCATAGAACTGAAGGTGGACAGCCGCACGCACAACTTCCTAGTGGCTGTGGACGGTCGCTCGCAGAAGATGAGCGACTCCACGTTCATCACCATCACGAAGGCCGACCACAACATACAAATCGTCCGCAATCCCGCACACAAATACTTCACCACGCTCCGCGAGAAAATGATGTGGGGCGCCGACCAGCGATAACGCATAATCATGAGAATCAAGGAACTGCTAAGAATCCCCGATACCCGCTACAGCTCAACCGAAATCTTCAAATGGCTGTGGCGCGCCTCTCGCACCAACCGTCTGCAAGCCGCCATCAACGCCTGCATCGGCATGGTATCGGTGGCTATCAGTCTGGCGCAGGTGTGGGCCGTACAGCGCGCCATCGACGTGGCGGCCGGCAACATCGCCGGGTCGCTCATCGGTGCCGTGGCCGTGATGGGCGGACTGATACTCTGCGACTTCGCCGTCAACATCTCGGCCGTATGGGTGCGCAATATTCTCGGCATCCGCGCCCAGAACCGCATGCAGCAGCGCATGCTCGACCGCATACTGCGCACGGAATGGCACGGCAAGGAGTCGCTCCACTCGGGCGACGTGCTCAACCGGCTGGAATTCGACGTGAGCAACGTGGTCGTCTTCATCACCGAGACGCTGCCCAACGTGCTGTCGGTGCTCACGATGTTCTTCGGCGCCTTCTTCTATTTGTTCTCGCTCGACCGCATGCTGGCCCTCATCACCATCGCCATCATACCGCTGTTCATCGTCTTCAGCAAGATTTATGTCGGCCGCATGCGCCACTACACCCGCCAGGTGCGCGACAGCGACTCGAAGGTGCAGAGCGTGCTGCAGGAGACCATCCAGCACCGCATGCTCATCAAGACCCTCGAGAGCGACGACACGGCCGTGAACAGACTGGAGCATACGCAGAGCGAGTTGCACCACAACGTGGTGCGCCGCACGAAGTTCTCGCTCTTCTCCAACCTGATGCTCAACTTCGGCTTTGCCCTCGGCTATCTCGTGGCCTTCGCCTGGGCCGCCCTGCGAATGAGCCGCCACACGCTGACCTTCGGTGGAATGACGGCTTATCTGCAACTGGTCAACCGCATTCAAGGCCCGGCACGCAACCTGACGAAGCTCGTGCCGGCATTCGTGTCGGTGTTCACGGCAGCCGAACGACTGATGGAGCTCGAGGAGGACCCGCTGGAAGAGCAGGGCGACCCCGTGATGCTCGACGTGCCCTGTGGCGTCAAGCTCAGCCACGTCTCCTACCGCTACTCCGACGATGAGCGACTCGTGCTCGACGACCTGAGTTTCGACTTCAAACCTGGCAGCACAACGGCCATCATGGGAGAGACCGGCGCCGGCAAGACCACCATCATCCGCATTATCCTCGCCCTGCTGAAGCCCAGTCAGGGAACAGTAACCATCTACGATAGTCATGAGAGCATGGAGCTCACGCCACGCATGCGGTGCAATATTGTCTACGTGCCCCAGGGCAACACGCTGCTCAGCGGAACCATCCGCGACAACCTGCGACTGGGACGCCTCGGAGCGACCGAAGAGGAGATGGCCAACGCCCTCCACATGGCTTGCGCCGACTTCGTCTTCGACCTTCCCGAAGGCCTCGACACCGAATGTTCAGAGTCGGGTGGCGGTCTGTCCGAAGGTCAGGCACAGCGCATCAGCATAGCGCGTGCCCTCCTGCGCGACCGCAGCATCATGCTCTTCGACGAGGCTACATCGGCCCTCGACCCAGAGACCGAGCGCCAGATGCTCCACAACATCCTGGGCCGCCACGACCGCACGATACTTTTCATCACACACCGTCCGGCTGTGGTGGAATATTGCGACCAGACGCTGCATCTGGAGAAAATACATAAGATGGAAGGATAAAAAGCCTATAGCTATTATAGGGGGCTATAGTTTCTATAGGGGGCTGTAGTTTCTATAGGGGGCTGTAGTTTCTATAGGGGGCTATAGTTACTATAGGGGCTATAGCGACTATAGAAACTATAGCTGCTATAGCCCCTACAATCAAAAAAATCTATCAGGAGAGATGCTCCACCCTGTTCGGGTCGCGCACGATGACGGTGCCATTGGCCTGATGAGTGGCCAAGACGAGCACTTCGGCAATCTGCACGTGCTCGGGAGCATTGGCGGCATAGAGCGCCACGTCGGCAATATCGTCGCCCGTGAGCGGCTGGATACCCTTGTAGACATTGTCGGCTCTTTGCTCGTCGCCATGGAAACGCACCTTGCTGAAGTTGGTCTCCACGAGTCCGGGCTTGATGGTTGTCACGCGCACGGCGGTGTCGGCCACATCGATGCGCAGACCGTCACTGATGGCCTTCACGGCAGCCTTCGTGGCACAATAGACATTTCCTCCGGCATAAGCCGCATCACCGGCCACACTGCCTATATTAATCACATGACCATGATTGCGGGCCACCATACCGGGGACGATGAGCCGCGTCATGGTGAGCAGTCCTTTGATATTCGTATCAATCATCGTAGCCCAGTCGTCCTCATTTCCTAGATATTCCTTTTCCAATCCGAGCGCCAGACCGGCGTTGTTGATGAGCACGTCAATCTTGTACCACTCTTCCGGCAATGAAGCCACGGCATCATGGGCAGCATTGCGGTCGCGCACGTCGAAGACAAGTGGCAGCACCTCTGCCCCAGCCTTCTCGAGTTCCGACTTCAGCGCGTTCAGTTTCTCACTATTGCGTCCAGTGAGGATCAGGCGGTAGCCGCCAGCAGCGAACTTGCGTGCACAGGCAGCTCCGATGCCGCTTGTGGCGCCCGTTATCAAAACGATTTTCTTTTCCATCTTGTTTTTATTTTTGGTTATTCTTCTTTCAAAGTCAATCCGGCCGCAAAGGGCTAAATCCCGAATCGCAGGCCGTTACGCGAAGTGTTCCTCGCCCTTTCGCCGGCAAGCCCATATCTCGAGCGAGTTGATGAGGTTTTGCCACACGATATAGCAGCCGGGTCCCACTGTTGACAGCGGATTAAGATAGGCGGCGGCAATCCAAATGGCGAAGGCCGTATTCTTCTGTCCCAAAGCCTGTCCCGACTCAACGGTCGAATTGAAATAATGGCCGATAAGCCGGCCGGAGCCGAACTGGAAGAAGCAGAGCAGCAGCGACAGTACGGCGATGAGCACGATGAAGCCAACGGTCGACGCGGCATGACAGATATTCATCACCGTCGTACCCGTGACGATGGTCAGCGACAGTCCCCACAGATAATAGCTCAGGTCCTTCACGCCGACGATGAAGCGGTGAAAGCGGTGCATATAATGCTTCACGAAAAAGGCCAGCGCCATCGGGATGAGCAGCACCGTGCTCACGTCGACGAGAATCTTCAGCAAGGCAGCCATGAAGGAGCGGTCGCTGGAAGGCTCTATGAGTGGGAAACAAATAGGAATCAAGACCGCCGTAAGGAAGTTACTCAGAAAAGTATAGGTGGTCATCTGCTCCAGACTGCCACCGAGTTTTGCCGTCACGACGGCTGCCGCAGCAGCGCAGGGACCGATGATACAGGCCAGTATCGACTCCATGACGATGAGACTCTCGCCCTGAAGATGGAAGAGAAGAACGATGCCCACGACAAGGAACACGCAGACCGTCTGCTGCAGCAACACCCACCAATGCCACTTCACGGGCAGCAGTTTGCGGAAATCAATCTTGCAGAAGGTGACGAAAAGTATTCCGAACATAAACACGGGCATCACCGTGGGGTTGTAGGGTGCATACCAGTCGGCAATGGGCGCCAACGCGGGAACGTTGGCAAAAATAAGATAAATCACCGTACCTGCCAGCATTGCCACCGGCAGGGTCCAGTTTTTCAGAAAACGTACTATTGTACTCATGATTGCAAAGTTACGGCAAAATAACAAGAAGACCAAATTAAATCCAGCCTAAATTCGCAGGGGGGCTGCGCCAGCCGTTTCCGCTCCCCTCCCTTCGTAGGGAGGGGCTGGGGGTGGGTCTTCTGGGGTTGATGGGGTTAATGGGGGAATGGGGGAATGGGGACTGAAACTTTAAAAAGGCCGTCCATTCCCAAAGAGAATGAACGGCCTTAGTATTTATGTTAATTGAAAACGCTTTCTATCAAATCACTTCATCACTTGGAGCCTTCTTGGCCCAAGCTTGAAGTTCGGTAGTGATTACTTGCCCAATTCCATTTTGTGGCTTACATGTACAGCCTGAGCAATCATCACTGCGAGAATCATCATCGAAATTACTGTTGTCATCATGTTTATAATCCTTTCTTTCGTTTTATGGAGACCTTATTCAGAGGCCTCGTTGTTATCATTATCCTTTTAATTACAGTGCAAAGGTAATACCATTGCACCGAACGCGCAACTATCCGCCCGTTTTTATCACGTTTTCTGCCGTATTCTTGCTTTATGTCAATCACAGACCCGCAAATTCAGTGCAAATTGCACATGTCAGGAGACAAAATGTCAGTAAATCGACATGATTGGCGCACCGAGTGTTCTCTGTGGATGGATAGGAAACGACTGTCGACAGCTGTCAACAGAACTGCCGACGGACGTCAGCAGATTTGTCGATGGCCGTCAGCAAATTTGCCGATGGCCGTCAGCAAACATCAATCCCCGGTATCATGGCAAGTCTGAGAGCATTGCTACGCCGCATTCTTTCCCATTGGGTGAGAAGGTCAACTTGCCTACGATTATCAATTTATTTCCCCTGCAAGTGTGAATTATGAGAAATAATGCTTAACTTTGCAATAAAACCAAAGACTAACGATGAAAAAACTATTGTTTACTGCAGCAGCATGCACGATGGTACTATCGATGCAGGCACAAAAGATTGTCCGAATCTCAACCGACAAGACCGACCTCGTTTATCAGGTCAACGATAAGAACAGAATCTATCAAGTCTATCTCGGCGACAAGCTTCTCAATCCTCAGGACTACCAGAAGCTGAAGTGGAACGTACGTCCCGGCAACGACGGCTCTATGGGCATCCGCGGCCACGAGGCCTATCCGGCTTCGGGCGGCGAGGATTACTTTGAGCCCGCCGTGGCCATCATCCACGCCGACGGCAATCAGACCACCTATCTATATTATCAGTCGCATGAGCAGCGAAGCGTCAGCGGCGGCACGGAGACCGTCATCCGCCTGGCCGACGACAAATATAAGGACGAGGTGGTGCTCCACTATGTGGCCTATCCCAAGGAGAACGTCATCAAGATGTGGAGCGAGATCATCAACCGCGAGTCGAAGCCCATCACGCTGTGGCGCTACAACAGCGGCATGCTCTACTTCACCGACAGCCACTACTATCTGACCAACTACCACAGCGACTGGGCCTTTGAGGGACAGCCCGAGACGCAGGAGCTGAAGACCGGCAAGAAGATTGTCGACACCAAGCTCGGCACCCGCGCCAACCTGCTCTCTGAGCCCTTCGTCGAACTGGCCTTCGGTCAGCCCGCACAAGAGAATACTGGCCGCGTGCTGCTGGGCAACATCGGTTGGACAGGTAACTTCCAATATACCTGCGAGGTGGACAACACCCACACGCTGCGCCTCATCCCCGGCATCAATCCCTACGCCTCCGACTATCAGCTGGCTCCGGGCCAGACATTCCTCACGCCCGAGTTCGTCTTCACCCTCAGCGACGAAGGCATCGGACAGGCCAGCCGCAACCTGCAGGACTGGTGCCGCCGCTACGACCTCAAGGACGGCATGGGCGACCGCATGACCCTGCTCAACAACTGGGAGAACACGGGCTTCAACTTCAACCAGCAAACGCTGGCCAGCCTGATGAAGGACGCCAAGGACCTGGGCGTTGACATGTTCCTGCTCGACGACGGATGGTTTGGCAACAAATATCCCCGCCAGAACGACCGCGCCGGACTCGGCGACTGGCAGGCCACGAAAGACAAGCTGCCCGACGGCATCCCCGGCATGGCGCGCGACGCCAAGGCCGCAGGTGTGAAGTTCGGCATTTGGGTAGAGCCCGAGATGGTCAACCCCAAGAGCGAACTCTACGAGAAGCATCCCGACTGGGCCATCGAGTTGCCCAACCGCGACACCTACTACTACCGCAATCAGCTAGTGCTCGACCTGAGCAATCCGCAGGTGCAGGACTTCGTGTTCGGCGTGATCGACAGAATCATGACCGAAAATCCCGACGTGGCCTATATGAAGTGGGACTGCAACTGCCCCATCACGAACATCTACTCTCACTATCTTGGCAAGAAGCAGGGCAATCTCTACATCGACTACGTGCGCGGACTCTACAAGGTGTTCCAGCGCGTCAATGCCAAGTATCCCAAGCTCGACCTGATGCTCTGCTCGGGTGGCGGCGGCCGCTGCGACTATGAGGCGCTGAAATACTTCACCGAGTTCTGGTGCTCCGACGACACCGACCCCTTCGAGCGACTCTACATCCAGTGGAGCATGTCGAAGTTCTTCCCCGCCAAGTCGATGGCCTCCCACGTGACCAACTGGAACAGGGGCACGAGCGTGAAGTTCCGCTTCGACGTGTGCAGCATGGTGAAGCTCGGCTTCGACATCGACCTGAAGTCACTCTCAGCCAACGACTACAAGTTCCTGCAGAATGCCGTTGCACAGTACAGGGACGTGGAGAAGGTAATCTTCGACGGCGACCAGTACCGCCTCGTATCGCCCTATGAGACAGCCCACGCCGCCCTCGACTATGTAAGCAAGGACAAGCGGCAGGCCCTGCTCTACACCTACAATCTTCATCCGCGCTTCGGCGAGGGACCCGACAACGTGCGGCTGCAGGGCCTCGACCCGACGGCACAGTACACCATCGAGGAAATCTACCGCATGCCAGGCGACAAGGAGGACTCTGAATATGAGGGACAGACCTTCAGCGGCGACTTCCTGATGAAGGTGGGACTCAACGTGTTGAAGCCCTGGGGCGGCACGAGCCACGTGTTCAAACTGACAGCAAAATAAATCATACAACAAACATATAGATAAATGAAAACAAAACTATTTATCGCAACTTTAATCTCCTCGGTCCTCTCCCTGAATGCGCTTCAGGCTACGGCCCAGGACGACAACAGCTATGTTCACAAACAGTCGGACGGATATGAATGGCCCACCGACAAAGCCGTACTGCAGAACCTCGACAAGTGGCAGGACCAGAAGTTCGGCGTGCTGATGCACTGGGGACTCTATTCCGTGCCAGGCATCGTGGAGTCGTGGCAAATCTGCAATGAGGACTGGATCACGCGTCCCGCCGAGTTCACCTATGAGGGCTACAAACAGTGGTACTGGGGACTCAGCAACGTGTTCAATCCCACGAAGTTCGACCCCGACCAGTGGGCACAGGCCATGAAAGACGCCGGCATGCGCTACATGATTTTCACCACGAAGCACCACGACGGCTTCTGCCTCTTCGACAGCAAGTACACCGACTTCAGCATCGCCCACGGTCCCTTTGCCGACAATCCTAAGGCCGACGCCGCCAAATACGTCTTCCAAGCCTTCCGCGACAAGGGATTCATGATTGGCTGCTACTTCTCCAAGCCCGACTGGCACTGCAAGTGGTTCTGGAATCCCTACTACGCTACGCCCGACCGCATGCAGAACTACAAGCGCGACCAGCATCCCGACTGGTGGAAGAAATACCAGCAGTTCACGCAGAACCAGCTCAATGAGCTCATGACCCGTTATGGCAAGTTCGATATCCTCTGGCTCGACGGCGGATGGATTCGCGGCGACGAGGTGGGACTCGACTCCGTGCTGGTCAAGGCACGCAGTGGACAGCAGAAAGGCCTCATCTGCGTAGACCGCACCATCCAGGGCCCCAACGAGAACTATCAGACTCCCGAGCAGACCATTCCCGACCATCAGATCAATCATCCCTGGGAAAGCTGCATCACGTTCACCCATTCGTGGGGATGGCTCGCCAACCCCGACTATAAGTCCACCAACAAGGTGCTGGGCCTGCTGGCCGAAATCGTAGCCAAAGGCGGCTGCATGGTGCTCGGCGTGGGTCCGTCGCCCGAGGGACTGATTCCCGACGACGAGGTGGCACGGCTGAAGCAGATCGGCGACTGGCTGCGCGTCAACGGCGAGGCCATCTACAGCACGCGCACGACGAAGAACTATCATCAGGGCAACACCTGGTTTACGGCCAACAAGAACGGCCGCACGCTCTATGCCATCTATGCCGTGCCCGACAGCGAGCAGGTGCCGCACACCATCAGCTGGGAGGGCAATGTGCCCACAGGAAAGGTGATTCTCATCGATGGCAACCGACAACTCAAAACGACGGTGAAGGGCAATCACGTGACGGTGACGCTCCCGCAGCGAATGCCCAACAAGCCCGTGGCTCTTAAATTCGACGTGAAATGAGAAAAGTCCTTCTTTTTGTCGCTTCCTTATTATATATAGGTACGGCGCAGGCACAGCTCATCGAGTATCGCGATGAGACGGACATCAACTCAGCCCATTATTTGGACAATCTGCTCAGCAAGATGACGCTCGAAGAAAAGGTGGGACAACTGCGTTGCACCCTTGCCTGGAACTATTGTGAGCGCAAAGGCAACGATGTCGTGCTGACCCCGCTCTTCGAGAAAGAAGTCCTGCAGGAGGGCGTAGGCAATCTTTGGGCCACATTCCGCGCCGATCCCTGGACACAGCGCTCGCTCGACAACGGCCTCGGCCCGAAGCTTTCCGCACGAGCAGCCAACAAAATGCAGCGCGTCGTCAGGGAAAAGACACGTTTGGGCATCCCCCTATTCTTCGCCGAAGAGGCTCCCCACGGCCACATGGCCATTGGCTCCACCGTCTTCCCCACTGGTTTCGGTATGGCCGCCACGTGGGACGCGCCGCTCATGCACCGTGTGGGCGACGCCATTCGTCGTCAGGTGCGCAGCTATGGCGCCCAGATCAGCTACGGACCCGTGATGGATCTCTCGCGCGACCCGCGGTGGTCACGTGTGGAGGAGTCGTTCGGCGAGGATCCTGTGCTGACGGCCACCATGGCCTCGGCTGAGGTGGCCGGACTCTCCACGTGGCACTCGCCGGAAGATCCCGGCACCATTGCCACGCTGAAACACTTCATCGGCTACGGCACCACATGGGGCGGACAGAACGGTGGCCCCAGTGCCATCACCGAGCGCGATATGCTGCAGAACTTCCTGCCGCCCTTCAAGCAGGCCATCGACAGCGGTGCGCTCTCGATTATGACGTCCTACAACTCGCTCGACGGTGTTCCTTCGACGGGCAGCCACGAACTGCTCACCGATATTCTGCGCAACAGCTGGAAATTCCACGGCATCGTGGTCTCCGACCTCTACAGCATCGACGTGATGTACAGCCAGCACCACGTGGCGGCATCGCTTGAGGACGCGGCCATCATGGCCCTCAAGGCCGGTGTCGACATGGATCTTGGCGGTCTGGCCTACGCCACGCTGCCCCATGCCGTTCGCTCGGGCCGCATACCGGAAGCGCTCGTCGACTCGGCTGTGATCCACGTGCTGCGTGCCAAGTATGACATGGGGTTGTTTCACAATCGCTATGTTGATGAGAAGAAGGCCGAGAAGCTGGTCAACACGCCTGCCGACGTCGCCCTCGTGAGACAAGTGGCCCAGGAGAGCATCACGCTTCTGGAGAACCGCAACAACACTCTGCCGCTGAGCAAGAAGATGCGCGTGGCCCTCGTGGGACCCAATGCCGACAACGTCTACAACATGCTCGGCGACTACACGGCTCCCCAACCTGAGGGCAGAGTGAAGACCGTTCTGGATGGTTTTCGGGCGAAGTTGCCTGCCAGTCAGATAGAATACGTCAAGGGCTGCAGCGTGCGCGACACGACGCAGCAGAACATTGCCGAGGCCGTGGAGGCCGCCAAGCGCAGCGATGTCGTCGTGGTAGTGGCGGGCGGAAGCAGTGCCCGCGACTTCAAGACCAACTACAAGTCGACGGGTGCCGCAGAGACCGATGCCAACACCGTGAGCGACATGGACAGCGGCGAAGGCTTCGACCGCGCGTCGCTCTCGCTTCTCGGTCTTCAGGAACAGTTGCTGAAAGCCTTGAAAGCCACCGGCAAGCCGCTCGTTGTGGTCTATATCGAAGGCCGTCCGCTCGATAAGAACTGGGCCGCGGCCAATGCCGACGCCCTCCTCACGGCCTATTATCCCGGTCAGGAAGGTGGCAACGCCATTGCCGACGTACTCTTCGGCGACGTGAATCCGTCGGGTCGTCTGCCCATCTCCGTTCCGCGCAGCGTGGGACAGTTGCCGGTCTACTACAACCACGTGTTGCCCGAGCCTCACGACTATGTGGAGATGACCGCCCGTCCGCTCTACGCCTTCGGCTACGGAAAGAGCTACACCACGTTCGACTACTCCAACCTGCGTGTTGCCGCCGTGTCGAAGGACAGCGTAACTGTGAGTTTCGACGTGACCAACACCGGCAGCCGCGATGGTGCCGAGGTGGTTCAGCTCTATCTCAACGACTCTGTGGCCTCCGTGGCCCAGCCCGTTAAGCAGTTGCGCCGCTTTGCCCGCGTCCCGTTGGCGAAGGGCGAGACAAAGCACGTCGTCTTCACCCTCCACGCTTCCGACTTGAGCATCATCAACGCCCAGAAGCAATGGGCTGTAGAGCCCGGCTGGTTCAACGTGATGGTCGGTGCCGCCAGCGACGACATCCGCCTTCGCGACAAGTTCGAGATTTTCTGAGCGCCCTCCCCATCCATCAAAAGGCCCTGCAATTCGCAGGGCCTTTTTTTATTGGTAGCTATAGCCCCCATAGAAACTATAGCCCCTATAGCAACTATAGCCCCCATAGAAACTATAGCCCCTCTCCACAATAACCCGCGAAATGTTTGCTCACGCAACAATAAATTCGTACTTTTGTAAGCGTTATTACTGAAAAGACTAAAAAATGAACAAGACCATCACTCTTATCCTCGCGCTTCTCTTTGCCTTCACGGCAGGCGCACAGAATGCCAACAACGAAGACCTGGACGCTAAATACGCCTCCAGCTTGCTGCAACCAGGAACAGAAGTTCCCGACATTCTTGTCGACTCCACCGCCAACCTCCGGCTCAGCGACATGCGCGGCCACTACGTGTTGCTCCACTTCTGGGCATCATGGTGTCCCGACTGCCGCAAGGACATGCCCGAGATGGAAGCCATCAACAAGAAATACAACGTCTTTGATAAGCTTGACGAGTTAGCCTTCATCCACATCTCCTTCGACGGCGACACGGCTAAGATGTACCGTTATCTCAACGATCATCCGTTGGGTGGCTTCAACCTCTGCCAGGACCGGAAGTTTCACGACTCCGAAATCGGCCGTCTCTTCGGCCTGAAGTGGATTCCTTCCATGATACTCGTCGACCCGCAAGGCCGCGTGGCCCTGTCTACCGTGATGGTCAGCAAGGTGAAGGATGCCCTCAAGCACCTCGACACGTCCAAACTCGACCCCAATGCCCCCAAAGCTCTTGAAATGCCGGAATACAACGGAGGTGTGAACGCCTTGGTAGCTTTCCTCAGAGAGAACATCCGCTATCCCAAATTGTGTGAAAAAATGGGATTGGAGTCGAAGGTGAGACTCGCGTTCACTGTAGATGGGCTTGGGCAAATCACGAATCTCCGAATCAAAGAGAACAATCTTTCGACCATCCGTAAGGCCCCCATCTCCAAATTTGACCCCGAAGAGTGCGAGCGCCTCACCAAGGAATGCGCCACGCTGTTTGCCAATGAAGCCAAACGCGTGGTAAGCATCATGCCCGCCTGGAAGCCTGGCCGCCAATTCGGCAAGGAAGCCAGAGTGCGCTATGTACTGCCGGTCACGTTCAAGCTGGAATAATCGTTCGTTTAGAGAGAGAAAGTATATCCCGCCACGTCAAGCGGACCACCCATCAAACATCGGCCTCACTATGAGCATGATAGAACTGAAAGACATCAACAAGACCTACTTCGGCGCCCAGCCTCTCCACGTATTGAAAGGCATCAACCTGAGCATCGAGGAAGGCGAATTCGTATCCATCATGGGCGCGTCGGGTTCGGGCAAGTCCACGCTGCTCAACATCCTCGGCATTCTCGACAACTACGACAGCGGCGAATACCGCATCGACGGAAAGCTCATCCGCAATCTCTCGGAGACCAAAGCTGCCGAATACCGCAACCGGCTGATTGGATTCATCTTTCAGAGTTTCAATCTCATCAGCTTCAAGACCGCGGTGGAGAACGTGGAGCTGCCGCTGTTCTATCAGGGCGTGAGCCGCAAGAAGCGCCGTGCCCTGGCCATGGAATACCTCGAGCGGCTCGACCTCGCGCCCTGGGCCGAGCATTATCCCAACGAGATGAGCGGCGGACAGAAGCAGCGCGTGGCCATTGCCCGTGCACTCATTGCCCAGCCGCGACTCATCCTGGCCGACGAGCCCACGGGAGCCCTGGACTCCAAGACTTCGGTGGAGGTGATGGAACTGCTCAAGCAACTCAATCAGGAGCAGGGCAAGACCATCATCGTCGTGACCCACGAGAGCGGTGTGGCCAACGAAACCAACAAGATTATCCACATCAAGGACGGCATCATCGGCAAGATTGAAGAGAACAAAGACCACAAGGCCAGTCCGTTCGGCATCAACGGCATCATGAAATGAGAGACATCATCACCGAAATATGGGCCACCGCCCGCCGCAACAAGCTACGCACCGCGCTCACGGGATTCTCCGTGGCGTGGGGCATCTTCATGCTCATCTTCCTGCTGGGCTCGGGCAATGGCCTCATCAATGCGCTGACGAGCAACAGCGACAACTTTCTCTCCAACTCGATGATGGTGTTTGGCGGATTCACCTCCAAAGGCTATAACGGACTGAAGGAGGGACGGCCCATAGAGCTGAACGATAAAGACATGGCCATAACCGACCATTCGTTCAACGCAAACGTTGACGAGGTGGGCGCCGAAATCCACAACGACTCGGCGGTCATCACGCTCGGCGAGAACTATGTCAGCAGTTCCATCCTCGGCGTCTATCCCAACGCGGCCCAAATCAACAAGCGCGAGATGATATCCGGCCGGTTCATCAACAACATCGACATGCAGCAGCGGCGCAAGGTGGTCGTCGTGAGCGACCAGAGCGCACGTGAGCTGTCGCCCCACCAGAACACCGACGTCGTGGGACAGGTGGTAAAAATCAGCGACCTCGGCTTCACCATCGTTGGTGTCTACAAGAACGACCAGAGCGAGATGGGCAACGACGCCTACATTCCTTTCTCCACCTTCCGCACGGTCTACAGCAGCGGCGACAAAGTGGGCAACATCATGTTCTCCTTCCATGGACTAAAATCGCAGGAAGCCAACGACAACTTCGAGAAACGCTATAAGGCCACGCTCAACACGCAGCACGAGGCCGCGCCCGACGACGACAACGCTGTGTGGATATGGAACCGCTTCACGCAGAACATGCAGATGAACACGGGCATCAGCATCATCCGCACGGCCTTGTGGATTGTCGGTCTGTTCACGTTGCTCTCGGGCATTGTCGGCGTGAGCAACATCATGCTCATCTCGGTGAAGGAGCGCACACGCGAGTTTGGCATCCGCAAGGCCATCGGCGCCAAGCCTTCCAGCATTCTGCGGCTCATCATCATCGAGAGCATCATCATCACCACGCTGTTCGGCTTCATCGGAATGCTGGCCGGAATCGCGGCCAATCAGTATATGGACATCACCACCGGTCACATGCAGACCGACACGGGACTGTTCCAGATGACGATATTCCTCCACCCAACAGTGGGCTTCGACGTTTGTTTCGAAGCGCTGCTCGTGATGGTGGTGGCCGGAACCCTCGCCGGACTCATCCCCGCACGACGGGCCGCCCACGTACGTCCCATCGAAGCACTTAGAGCAGAATAGCAACATGAGAATCGACATCGACACATACAAGGAAATCCTCGACACGCTGACCCGCAACAAGGGACGCACGTTTCTCACCGGATTCGGCGTCTTCTGGGGCATCTTCATGCTCGTGGCCCTGATGGGAGGCGGCAACGGACTGGAAGACACGCTGGCGCGCAACTTCGAGGGATTTGCCACCAACTCGGCAACGGTGTGGGCGCAGAATACTACCAAACCTTATCACGGATACAGGAAAGGCCGCGTGTGGAGCATGAACACGCGCGACGTGGAACGACTGAAGGAGAATGTGTCGGAACTGAATATCGTCACGCCCATCACCTTCTCGGGAACTGCGACTGTGGTCTTCGGCGACAGAAAGACGCAGGGCAGCGTGAAAGGCGTCAAGGCCGACTACGCCAAGGTGGAGGAACCCGCCATCAGCTACGGACGGTTCCTCAACACGATGGACGAGGTGCAGCGCCGCAAGGTGTGCGTGATTGGAAAGAAAATCTACTCATCGCTCTTCCCCACGGGCGGCGACCCCTGCGGCAAGCTCATCCGCATAGACTCCACTTACTATGAGGTGGTGGGCGTCAACGTGAGCGCGGGCAACATGAACATTGGCGGACGGGCCGACGAAACGCTCTACGTGCCGCTGACGTTGATGCAGCAGACCTACAACCTCGGTGAGGACGTACACCTGATTGCCATGACGGGCAAGCCGGGCGTGAAGATGAGTTCGCTGACGAAGCGCATCAGAGCGGTCATCGCACGCGCCCACGACGTCGATCCCACCGACGAGCGTGGCGTGATGGTGTTCAACACGGAGGTGCTCTTCGGCATGATGGACAGTCTGTTCAGCGGCGTCAACTTCCTCGTATGGCTCGTGGGCATCGGCACGCTGCTGGCCGGCGCCATCGGCGTGAGCAACATCATGATGGTGACGGTGCGCGAGCGGACAACGGAAATTGGCATACGCCGCGCCATCGGCGCTACGCCCCACAACATCCTCGGGCAGATTATCTCTGAGAGCATTCTGCTCACCAGTGTGGCGGGAATGAGCGGCATTCTCTTTGCCGTTCTCATCCTGCAGATGCTTCAGCTCGCCAACACGAGCAACGGCATCGTCACCGCCCACTATCAGATAGGATTCTGGACAGCCATCGCTGCCGTAGCCTTGCTCAGCGTGCTGGGCGTATTGGCCGGCCTTGCCCCCGCCTTCCGCGCCATGAGCATCAAGCCCGTCGACGCCATGAGAGACGAATAGCGTAGTCTCTTTCAGCCCCCATTCACCCCATCTCCCCCATAATCCCCCATCCACCCCATTCACCCCATAACCCACCCCCCAAGACAAGAAAATCTCAACCCATTATGAAGAAATACATCAAGTTCATCATTGCCGGAATCGTTGCCTTGATATTCATCGGCACGTTCGTCTTTCTTTGGATTCAGTCGCAGCCGAAGGAAACGGCCTACAACGAGTTTACGCCCAAGTACATGGACCTCCGCAAGACCACCATCGTCACGGGAAAGATAGAGCCACGCAACGAGGTGAACATCAAACCGCAGATCAGCGGCATCATTACCAGCATCGAGAAGGAAGCCGGACAAATGATACAGGCCGGTGAGGTGATTGCCCGCGTGAAGGTGATTCCCGACATGGGACAGCTCTCCTCGGCACAGGCGCGCGTCCGTTCGGCGGAGATTGCCGTCAAACAGGCCACCATCGACTACCAGCGCATGAAGACGCTCTACGACAAGGGACTCGTCTCAGGCGACGAATTCGACCAGAAGCGCAAGGCCTGGCTCGACGCCAAGGAGGAGATACGCGCGGCTCAGGACAACCTCGAAGTGGTGCGCGACGGCGTCAACAAGGGCAATGCCAACCTCTCGTCAACGCTCATCCGCTCCACCATCAGCGGACTGATACTCGACATACCTGTGAAGGTGGGCAATACCGTCATCAATTCCAATACCTTCAACGACGGTACGACCATCGCCACCGTGGCCAACATGAACGACCTCATCTTCCGGGGCAACATCGATGAGACCGACGTCGGCCAGCTTGTTACGGGAATGCCGATGAAGATTACAATTGGTGCCCTGCAGAACCTGCACCTCAATGCCTCGCTGGAGTACATCTCGCCGAAAGCCACAGAGAGCAATGGCGCCAATCAGTTTGAGATAAAGGCTGCCGTGAAGGTGCCGGCTGGAGGAAGCAACATCCGTAGCGGATACAGCGCCAATGCCGAAATCGTGTTGGCCCAGGCCAAACACGTGATTGCCATTCCCGAAAGCGCTGTTGAGTTTGAAGGCAACAAGACTTATGTATACTTCGTCAAGGGTACGGACAAGAAGAAGACTTATGAGCGCCGACAGGTGGTAACGGGCCTGAGCGACGGTATCAATATCGAAATAAAGAAGGGCCTCTCGCTCAACGACAAGGTGCGTGGTCCGAAGATTGTTGCCGACAGCGACCAATCTGAGGAATAACGATTATCCACCAACAATGACCTATAAACACATAAGCACACGGCAAAAGCTGTGTGCTTATTTTATTAATCGGGTTGAAGCCCAAGAATACATCGTATTCACGATTACCGACTTCTACTCCGGCATTCTTCAATGGTTGAATATCTAACTTGCTTTCCATAGCTTTCTACGATTTTTCAGTCTAAAACCTTGCGTTCTTATTGGGTGGCAATTGCCGCCCTTAAGGCTGCCAATTGCCGCCCTTGTGGCTGCCAATTGCCGCCCTTACGGTTGCCAATTGCCGCCCATCATGGCTGCCACGTGCCGTCCATCATGGTTGACACGTGCCGCCCTCATGGCTGCCACGTGCCGCCCTTGTGGCTGCCACGTGCCGCCTTTACGGCTGCCACGTGCCGCCCATCATTATCATAGCAATATTGCCTCGATTTTATGGTATGAAAGATGCGGCGATTGTTTAGAACGAGAGTAAGTTGAACCAAGTTTCGGAAGTGAACTTGTAGTGCCTTCCAGGCACTGCATCAGAGCGTTCGTAGGAGGGTCGTCATTCCTGCCGACCAAGTAAGAAAGAGGAAGCCGAATGGTAGAAGGGTCGTCATTCCTGCCGACCAAGAAAGAAATCCGATTGTGCATCGGGAGTAAATCATTCGGCGGCAGGAATGCCGCCGCTCCTACAGCAATCATTCGTCGTCAGGAATGACGACGCTCCTACAAACATCATTTGTTATTTAACGCTCCGCTACGCGGAATAAAGAATAATAACGAATAACTACCGCGCAAGCCCAATTATGAATTATGAATTATGAATTATGAATTAAAAAAGGGCCGCTCTCTCCAAAACGGAGAAAGCGACCCCAAGCGATTATTTTGACTTACTGAAATAAATGCTGTGAATGGATTACTCAGCAGCCAGAGTATAGCGGCGATAAGCCAGAACCTTCAGGTCCTTGCTCTGCTGCTTCAGCCAATCCTGAACAGACACCTTGCCTTCGTCAGCGAACTGGAATTCCTGGTCTACGAGGCAGTTCTCCTTGTAGAACTTGCCCATACGGCCACGGGCGATGCCCTGAACCATCTGCTCCTTGATGTGAGCGGCCTCCTCGTTGCTGTTCTCAGCAATAATCTTCTTAGCCTTCTCAGCGTCCTCAGCGGTGAGCCAGCCCTTAGCCTGGTTGCTCTCGATGTGCTCGGGAGAGTCTACGAGGTTGGGGTTGATGCCAGCCTTCTTGAGCAGGTTGTTGAGGTTCTTTTCGATGAGCTCTTCCTTAGTCTTCTGGATAGCCACCTTCAACTCCTCGTCCTTCACGCTCTGGGGAACAGAAGCCTCGTCGAGTGCGATAGGCTTCATGGCTGCCACCTGCATAGCCACCTTGTGACCAGCGTCCTCATTGTTCTCGCTCAGCTCTACGATGGTTGCCAGAGTGTGGCGGCCCATGTGGTCGTAGACGTAGAGGTTCTCACCCTCAAGATAGTTGTAGCCGTCGAGCTCCATCTTCTCACCGGTGATACCCGAACGGTGCTGAACAGCCGTAGCGGCATCGTCGCCATTGGCGAGCTTCAGTGCCTTCACCTCGTCGAGGCTCTTGCAGCGAGCAGCAACAGCAGCGTCGAGGATTTCCTGTACCATAGCGATGAAATCCTTACCTGCAGCAACGAAGTCGGTCTCGCACTTCACAGCCACCATAGCGGCGAAGTTGCCATCCTTCTTCACGAGCACGCAGCCGTTGGAAGTCTCACGGTCAGAACGCTTGGCAGCGATAGCCAGTCCGCGCTCGCGGAGCAATTCCTTAGCCTTGTCAAAGTCGCCCTCAGCCTCAGTGAGTGCCTTCTTAACGTCAGCCAAACCAGCGCCAGTCATGGCGCGGAGTTTCTTGATGTCTTCAATAGAAACAGCCATAATATTTTTTCCTTGTTTGATTAGTTGTTCTTAATGTGATACGGTTAAAATTGAAAAAGGTCTTATGGGACCACGCACAGCAAGCACAGCCCCGAGAGGGGGATGGAGGCTTCCACGGCAATCCTATAAGACCTTCTGTATTGATTATTCAGCGGCAGGAGCCTGCTCCTCAGCCTTCTCAGCCTTGGGAGCCTCAGCCTCAGCGGCCTTAGGTGCGTCGTTCTCACGTGCACGGCGAGCGCCACGGCGCTTCTCGGGAGCCTGTTCGTTCTGCTCAGCAGCAGCCTTCTCATCAGCCTTCTCTACCTTGCGCTCTTCCAGACCTTCGGCGATGGCACCGCAGATGGCGTCGAGGATCACCTCCACACTGTCCTTAGCGTCGTCGTTGGCAGGAATCACGTAGTCGATGTCGCGGGGATCGCTGTTGGTGTCAACGATAGCGAACACGGGGATGCCGAGGCGCTTAGCCTCTTTCACGGCGATGTGCTCTTTCATCACGTCGACCACAAAGAGGGCAGAAGGCAGACGGGTCAAGTCGGCGATAGAACCGAGGTTCTTCTCAAGCTTAGCGCGCTGACGGGTTATCTGCAGGAGCTCACGCTTCGAGAGGTTGGAGAAAGTACCGTCGTTCATCAGACGGTCGATGTTCGTCATTTTCTTCACGGCCTTGCGGATGGTGGTGAAGTTGGTGAGCATACCGCCCGGCCAACGCTCGATCACGTAAGGCATATTCACTGAAGTGGCCTTCTCGGCTACGATATCCTTAGCCTGTTTTTTAGTAGCGACGAAGAGAATCTTCTTTCCCGACTTGGCGATGGCCTTGATGGCATCGCATGCCTCGTCGATTTTGGCAACGGTCTTGTTCAGATCGATGATGTGGATGCCATTGCGCTCCATGAAGATATAGGGAGCCATGGCGGGGTTCCACTTGCGGCGGAGGTGGCCAAAGTGGCAACCTGCCTGCAGTAACTGGTCAAAGTTTGTTCTTGACATTGTCTTGCTTGTTTTTGTTTGTTTACTTTCTGTTGAATTCTATGCCGCCATTTGGCGGTTGGGCTTAGAATCAATCCAGTGGTAGTCCGACACGGGTTGGAATCTACTGGATTTAGATGCTAAACACGCAGTCCAGTGGTTAACGCTTACTGAACTGGAAGCGACGGCGAGCCTTGGGACGTCCCGGCTTCTTACGCTCAACAGCACGGCTGTCGCGTGTCAGGAAACCAGCGTCCTTGAGCTGTTTCTTGTCCTCAGCATTCACCTTTACCAAAGCTCGAGCGATGGCGAGGCGCAGAGCCTGGCTCTGACCGGTGAAACCACCACCGTCGAGGTTGGCCTTGATGTCGTATTTCTCAGCAACATCGAGAAGCTGCAGAGGCTGCTTGACGACATACTGCAGAATGGCAGAGGGGAAGAAATCCTTGATGTCCTTCTTGTTGATTGTTATCTTGCCGGTTCCCTCGCTGAGGAAAACGCGCGCAACGGCGCTCTTGCGACGGCCAAGTGCATTAATTACTTCCATCTTTCCTTATTATTTATACTGGTTAATGTCGATTGACTTAGGCTTCTGAGCTTCCTTATCGTGCTCGGGGCCATCAAAAACGTAGAGATTGTCCATCAAGGAGCGACCTAAGGGGCCCTTGGGGAGCATACCCTTCACGGCGTGACGGATGATTTTGTCCATACCGTCGGGGCGCTTGCGAAGCTCTGCGGGAGTGTTGAAGCGCTGACCACCGGGATAACCAGTATAGCGAGTGTAGATTTTGTCAGTTTCCTTCTTGCCGGTGAAGCGAACCTTAGCGGCATTGATGAGGATAACGTTGTCACCGCAATCTACGTGCGGAGTGAATGACGGCTTGTACTTGCCACGGAGCAGTTTGGCGACCTTTGAGCAGAGGCGACCTACAACCTGATCGGTTGCGTCTACTACGACCCACTCCTTCTTTACCGTCTCCCTGTTGGCGGAGACAGTCTTGAAACTTAATGTGTCCATTTGAATTTTTAAATTACTACTAAAAAACATTTGATTTACGTGCTCAGACACATCCTTGAGGATATGTCCTCACAGGTTTTCCGAGCGATTCACTAACCACCATGCTCGGCCAAAAGCATGACTATTAACACTCCCGGAAGGAGGGTTCTAAGAGTACCCTCATAATAATCGGTGCGCAAAATTACACATTATTTTTTATATACGCCCGCCCGCAGGTGTACAACCGTAAAAGATTTATAGATATTTAACACGCGTCTCTCTACCAGCCTCTAAAAGAGGAGGCTGGGGGCGGGGCTTCCTTTTAGGGAGGCTGGCAGGGGCTTTGCCTTCGACACGAAGGGTTTTATGGCTTTGGTAAAGAATGAATACATGCTTCTACCGGCCAACGTATTTCTTTCCCCCCCGTATATAGGGCTGGTGAGGCTGGGGCTGGTGAATCTTGCGCCCGGAGAGGTCGAAAGCCTCCTCGCCCGCATGTCGGTCGGGTTGAGCCGCCGGTTTGATGCCCGTCAACACAGGAGGGAAGAGTTTTTGCCTGCCTTCCGCATCCATCAGCGTCTCCCCGTTGTCGTCCACTGTCAGCAGGCGGTAGCGGTTGCCGGGCGTGGCGAAGCTATACGGCTGGTTGGGCGCATACTCGCTACCGATGCCCTCAACCCAGTATTCATAAAAATCATCGGCTAAACAGTCTGTGGTGTAGCCGTTGGTCTTGTGCAGGAGCAGCCGTCTGAATTTTTTGCCGTTGTATTCCACCGTGTCGGTAGCTGTCACCACGATAGTGTCGTCAGTGCTGCGAAGGGTGTCGCCCTCCTTCAGTCCAAAGTCATAGACAGGAACAAATTTTCCGCCGTCATACTCGTACACCTTCTCTTCCTCCTCAACCATCACAGCAAAGAGCGTCTTTTCTCCGCCGTCATCGCAGACGAGTTTCTTGCAGCTCTTCCCACCGGCAAGGGTGTCTCCGGCCACCGTAACGGTGACCTCAGAAGTGGCGTAGGCAACCACTTGTTGAAGTCTCCAGGTCTTCCCCTCATGCAGGAAGTTGGAATACACCTGTTCTTGGGCGGACAGCGGCAAACATACCATGGCCAACAAAGCCAGTTGAAATAATCTTAACTTTTCCATAGCGTCCGTTTCCTTTCTCAAATGATTTATTTGTAAATAAAAGCAGTAGCGTTACAATAACAAAATCAGTTGTAGTTATTAATTGTCCGTAAATATACAAAATATTTTTGATATGGTGTCGCGTTGTGTCTTTTTTTTGGTTTTTAACATAAATTTATTTCTATATTACAGGCAGACACCATTTGAGGCAATCCGAGCACCGTTCTGTACTACGGGCATCACCTGCTATGCCATCTGCTGAACAGCGCGGTAAAATAAAAAGCTCCCAAGGCACAGAACCTCCCCTGTCCCCTAAGAGGGAGGAGCAAACTACTCAGAGCCAGCAGCCTTACTGACTTTGTACATTCCTGTTTATTGAAATATCATTGCGCCAGCCGGTTTTTAAGCGAGTCTGCGAGCGGGTTTTTCTTGCTGTGATGCAAGCCTGAGGAACGAAGGCTGGTGGCGGGCAGTCAAGGCTTGCCGAAGCTTGCTTCGGAGCAAGCCTTGACTGCCCAACACCAAAGGGCGAAGCCCACTGCATCACAGTAAGTGTTTTGCTGGTTTTGGTCAAAGCATAATGATACACTCTAAGAATTTACATGATAAGTACTCAATGGTGAAACTTGCCCTTGAATAGACGCATTGGCAAAGCCTGATGAAGATTTATGGCCTTAATTTTTCCACGAATTTGTATTCAAGAAGGCGCATTGCCATATCTCACCCACTGGGACTTGCGATGTAGCGCCATTGTACAATTCTTATAAAAGTCTGACAACCTTCTCCGTATTTTTCGACAAAAAAGGGATGGATAATCCAATATTTTTGTGTAAGTTTGCAACGCTCAACGAAAAGAATACAATATTCACGACAATGAGAGTTTTGATCGTAAACACAAGCGAGCGCACGGGCGGTGCGGCAATTGCCGCCAACCGACTCAAGGACGCGCTCAACAACAGCGGCGTCAAGACCATGATGCTGGTGACAGACAAGGAGACCGACGACATCACCGTGGCGGCCTTGCCCCACAAGTGGCTGCTGCAATGGCATTTCCTCTGGGAGCGCTGGTGCCTCTTCCTTCATCTCCACTTCAAGCGACGCCACCTCTTCGAGGTCGACATGGCCAACTGCGGCTCCGACATCACCGGTATGAAGGAGTTTCAGGAAGCCGACGTCATCCATCTGCACTGGGTTAACCAGGGCATGCTCTCATTGAAAAGCATCGCGAAGATTCTGCAGAGCGGCAAGCCTGTGGTGTGGACCATGCACGACATGTGGCCGGCGACGGGCATCTGCCATCTGACGCTCGGCTGCACTCACTATCAGGATAGTTGCGGCAATTGCGCATTTCTTCCCGGTGACAGCAAGAACGATCTTTCGGCCAAGGTGTTCAAGAAGAAACTCAAGATCCTCTCAAACGCAAAGTCGCAAATCCATTTTGTGGCTGTCAGCACATGGTTGAAAGGACTTGCCGACCAGAGTCTGCTCACGGGAAGATTTCCGGTCGACGTGATTCCCAACGTCATCGATCTCAACCGTTTCCAACTTCTCGAAACGCAGGATTGCCGTTCGCGGCTTCTGATCAAGGCGCCACACGTTCTCGCATTCGGAGCCTACAAGATAGACGCCCCCATCAAGGGTTTCAACTATCTCATCCAAGCGCTCAAGATTCTGCTGCAAAGCGGCAAATACACCAAAAAGGACATCCACCTGATAGTTTTCGGAGGCATGTATAATGAAAAGACGCTGAAGGAAATCCCCGTGGAATACTCCTACATGGGCTATGTCCAGGAGGACAGTCTCTCGCAAATTTATTCAGCCTCCGACGCTGTGGTGTCGTCCTCGCTCTACGAGACTTTCGGTCAGACGCTGGTCGAGGCCATGGCATGCGGTTGTCTACCCGTATCGTTCGACAACAGTGGTCAGACGGACATCATCGATCATCTTGAAAACGGTTATCTGGCAAAATACAAATCACCCGAAAGCCTCGCCGAAGGACTGGACTGGGCTTTCCACGCCGAAAAAGACAGAAAGCAGATACATCTGGCTGCTGTGAAAAAATTCTCCAGCCAAAGCATCGCTGCCAGATATATTAAAATATACAACAGTCTGACAAAGACAGAAGCATGATTAAGTTCACCATCATCACTTGCACCTTCAACGCCGAGCATGAGTTGCCGCGCACCGTGGAGAGCGTGTTGCGCCAGACTTATCCGGAAGTAGAGCATATCATCCAGGACGGTTGTTCGCGCGACAAGACCGTCGACATCGCCAAAGAATACAAGCAGATCAGCGACCAGGAGAGTTCGGCCCACGACGTGGTCATCGTTTCAGAGCACGACGGCGGACTCTACGATGCCATGAACCGCGCCCTCAAGCGCGCCACGGGCGACTATGTGGTGTTTCTCAACGCGGGCGACAAACTGCCGGGATCGGATACGCTCGAACAGCTCGCCGCATCGGTGGGAAAGGCGAAACCTCTGCCCGGAGTCATCTACGGCGACACGAACATCGTCGACGATGAAGGCCGTTTCCTCCACAAGCGCCGTCTCGCTCCGCCCGAAAAGCTCACGTGGCGGTCGTTTCTCAACGGAATGCTGGTGTGCCATCAGTCGTTCTACGCTCTCACGTCGATAGCCCGCGCCACACCCTACGACCTGCGCTACAAGCTCAGCGCCGATGTGGACTGGTGCATCCGGGTGATGAAGGAAGCTCACCGAGAACACCGCCAGCTGCTCAACAGTCATCTTGTGCTGTGCGACTATCTCGAAGGCGGAATGTCGATACAGAATCACCGCGCCTCGCTGCGCGAGCGATTCACCGTGATGCGCCGCCACTACGGTCTGCTGCCCACACTTTTCATGCATTTCTGTTTTATTTTCCGCGCCGCAAGTAAGAAGAATCGCGAGGAATAACAGCCCTTCGGATTATTGCTTTATAAATGTAATCGTATGATTGTCGAATGGTAGGAGGTCCGACATTCCTGTCGGACAAGGAAAAAAATAGAAATGTATACCGGTGAAGATTGTTCGTCGACAGGAATGTCGACGCTCCTACTGTCGGACATATTGAAGCAGGATGTACATCGGGAGGAATACAGCTCGTCTATTATTGGATTAAAGAATTGACGTCGTCATTAGTTTGCCAAGCTAAATTCTTAAAACTTTAGCGCTAACTAATTTCTCAAGCTAAATCTTTATTATCTCTTGTTGAAAATGAAATCTAGACCATATTTCACATACCTTTCAAACTTATGGTCAGAGCTGACCAAAGGAATCCTATCAGAAATAGCTTGAGCAATAATAAGCCGGTCATTTGGATCCCGATGATCATCCATTAGGGGTAACGCAGCAAGTTCCTCCAAATGCTTTACAGAGACGGGTACAATTCCAATCCCCATTTCCTTAAGCCACTTGGAAAAATCGTTTATGACGACTCGTTCTCCATTACGTTTCAATGGAATTTTGCCTATTTGAAACAAGTGAATTAGTTCATGAACACAAACCGTACTCGTTATATAGGTATTAGAATAGTCCGTTAAGATTTCAAAGACCTCTTTGCTTAACTCGTCTGAATTACGAGTAAGCATATAAATAAGTATGTTGGTATCTAGGTAATATCTCATTTTAAGACAGCCCTCATGTCTTTGATTTCAACATAGAGCTTATCTTTGTCATCAGAGAAAAACCACTCACCAAACTTGTTGAGTTTCTCTGGCAACATTGCCCTCAACTCGCTCTTGGATAATTTTTTCTTTCTTGCCATATTTGAATTTATCTTTTTTGCAAATATAGATATTTATTTTGTAATCTGCAAACTTTTGTGGATGTTTTTGACTCTCCTACAACAATGCCCATGAGCCATCGGTCGCTGACCGGCAGTTCATGGGCACTATATAAATAAGGTATAAGAAATTCTATTCCCCGACAACCACCTTGCGGCAGCTGCCATCGCTATAACGGACGATGTTCAGGCCGGGTTGCGGAGCTGACAAGCGGCGACCGTCGGCTGCATAATAAGCCACGGGCGTAGCGTTGCCGCTATCCTTCAGGGCTGCATTGCTGATGCCATCAGTAGAATGGAGGCTCAGCCAGCGGGCTGCAACATCAACAAGCGGAGTGGCGTTCGGGTCGAGCTGCACCTTCTCTGCATTGATGGCACGGGCCGTAGCATTTGCGTCGCTCGCATCGATCAGCACAACCACGAGGTCGCAGTTGCGCAGCGTGTCTATCTCCACATCGTCGGGGATGGTCAGCGTGTGACTGATGACGATGGGCTCATCCTTCTTGATGGTCTGGGGCAGTAGGTCAAGCCCATTGATATCAGTGTCGTACCACAGTCCCACCTCATGGAACCACATATCCTCGGGCTCCACAATCTTAGGCAACTTTTCCCAACCGCCCATCACACCACCGGCTCCACCGGCAGCGATGCTGTAGGCAGCATTGTTCTGAGCATAGCCTGATCCCGACTCGGGATGATGGACGTTGTTCTCCAAGAGAATGTATCCGATGCGGAACTTGTGGCTGTCGTAGTTCTTGTCGAAGTAGAGCGTCGTCGTGGTGTTGATGGTACGGGCGTTGAAGTCAGGGACTTCCGTTGTCACGTCCATCGACGAGTAGACGCTCTCCGAGGCCAAAGCCATGCGGGCTGTCGTCTCGAAGTCTTTTGGATCAATACCTTTGTATTTTCTTGCGATGAAGCCAGAAGGGAAGCCGTCTGAGGTGTACAGACCGAATACGCCCTTACTATAATAGTTATACATCACATCACTGCCACCATGGGCAGCAATGCCGACAAACCAGTCCTTAGCACTTTCATGGAGCTTGTTCATGTACACGATGCCGCGCACGCACCATGAACACCACGTGCCCGTGTATTCCTCGCCCAGTACTTTGCGGCCATAGCTCGTCACAGTGTCCGTCTCCTGATAAGCAGAAGAAGCGTCGGCCACGGTCAGCTTGCAGACCTTCGTGTCGTGACGACCAAACTGCACCGGACTATCGAGCGTGATGTCAACATTCTCGCCGGGCTGCAGCACGTCGTCAACATGCTTTGTCTGTGAAGCCCCATTAAAGTCGTAGGTGATGTCGAATCCGTCGACAGCACTTTCCGAGCGATTCGTGACGGTGATGACGGGGTACTGCGGTTCCATACTGTAGGTCTTGCCGCGCAAGCTGCTCTTGGCTGCGAGATGACTCCAGACTGAGGCATTCAGGTCGTCGAGATAGAGGTAGGCCTTGTCGGTTCCCTGATCCACGAAGGCCACGGTGATGGTTTTTCCCTTATAGGCAGAGAGGTCCACGCTGTGCGAAGTCCACTCGTAGGGCTCCGCATCTGTGGTGAAGAGAGGTGCGGTCTTGTCGAAGTCGGCTGCTGTGCGGCCTGCCGTCGTCGACACATAGACGCTGTAGCTCTCATGATACTTTGCGCTGCGCTGCGAGGATCTTGCGCGCCAGGTCAGCGACACGTTGTCGGCATCGACAGTGAAAGCGGGCGTGATGAGCCAGTCGTCGGAAGTTCCGCTGGGCGAATACCAGGAGGTGGCGCAAGCCACATGACTGCTTTCGCCGCCGGGCATGAGTACAATCCATGGAGTACCTACGGCAAATCCCAGTTTCTGAGCGTCGGGCGAAGGCGTATTGCCGTCACCGTCGATGAGCGTGAAACCTGAGGGCATACCATCCTCGAAGTCACAACTCAAATAAGTTTGTGCGTTTGCGTGAAAAGAAAGAAAGAAAAGCGCACAGCACGCAAAGAGGTTTCGTTTCATACTGTGTCTTTTTGTTGATGGTTGAAAGTGCTACAAAAATAAAAAAAGATTTCTGTACAAGCAAGAAAATCCAAACTTTTTTTTATCTTTGTAATCAAATTACCCAATTGACATGTTGCCTTATAAAGTTTACCGCTTACTCCTTATTATATATATAGTGCTTTTCGGTTCGGCCCTTCCCCTACAGGCCGCACGGCAGAATGAGAAGCGCGACTACTTCGACCGGTGGAGCAGCGTGCCGTCGAAGCAACTGACCGACAGGGCGGTGAGCTTGATCCTGGCTGACGGCAACATCGACTCTGCGTTCATATTCCTCAACGTGGTGTACAACCGCTATGTCATAGACCCCGACGACAGGCAGAAACAGATTGATGCCGCCCGTGCGCTCAACAACATGGGCTACCTCATGTCGTTTGAGTTCTTCGACTATGAGCGAGCCTATACCTATTTGTCCAAGGCTTTGGAACTTTCCACGACTAACGATGGAGAGTTGCTCCCCTATATTTACGTCAACCTTGGCAACCTGAAGCTGACGCAGGCCGAATATGTGAACCCCGAGAGTATGGCGGAGGCCTTGCCTTATTACAAGAAGGGATTCTACGCCGCAGCCAACACGCGCCAGTGGGACATCATGCTCTTCAATTTCTGCAATATGATGTTGATGAGCGTTGGCTTTGATGCCTGTGTCAACTATAGGAATCTGGCTAAGGAGATAGGCTATTTCGGGCGACTTTCCATCCCCTCAACCAACGAAAACCTCGCTTTGGCCCAGCAATTGGTGAGAATTTGCCAATCCGTCGGCAACGGAAAATTTGATGAGGCCCTATCCCTTGCTGATAAAACCTTGGCTGCCAGACCCAAAAGTCCCGACTCGTTGCGCTATGTCGCTTCGGTTTATAGCCTGCAAGCTTTCTGCTTGATGAGGATGGGCAGGTCTGAAGAAGCCATTACCAAACTCAAGCGTCTGCTCCAGTTGGTCAAGGACAACGGGATAAAGGACCTGGAGACAGAGACTTACCGTCACTTGGTGACGGTCTATCGGGAAATGGGCTATGGCCAACAAGCCAAGGACTACGAGTATCTCTACCTAAAATCGAAGGACAACTTGCTTTTTGGCAATAAGCTCGCCGGCATGGAGCGCATCAGGCTCATGCAGCGGCTCTCTGTGGCCAACCGTGAGGTGGCGGCTTCGGCGCAGCGCATGAGACGCATGCGTATGGGTGTGGCCATCATCTTGATCTTCGCTGTCACCGTCTTCGGCTTCTCCGTAGCCCTCCTTCGGCGCAACAGGAGGTTGCGCGAGAGCTACCACAAGCTCTACCAGACCATGCAGGAGACCATCGCCCCGAAGCCCAAGAAGCCTCAGATGGACTCACGGCTGCGGACAGACATCGTGAGCCACATTGAGGACGTGCTTTCCAATGCCGACAACTTGTGCAGCGAGGACATGTCGCTCGGACGTATGGCGGAACTCACTGGATTCTCGCAAAAACTCGTGTCGCAGGCCATCAACGAGGAGTGGCAGAAGAGCTTCCCGCAGTTGCTTGCCGAATACCGCATTCGTGAGGCTTGCCGGCGCATGCAGGACGAGGAGCATTATGGCCACATGACCATCGAGGGCATAGGGCAGAGCGTGGGTTTCCACACGCGCAGCAACTTCTTCGCCACCTTCAAGCGCATCACTGGTCTGAAGCCCACCGAATATATCAAGGAGTCACAGCGCTGAGAATGCGTTCTCCATGCTTGTTCGCCGGCAGTATTCTTAGCCCATTTCAGTCCTGTTTCCTTTCGATTTGAGTCCTAATTCCCAAATTAGGACTCAAATTGACAATATTTCGTTCTTTTTCTGACTGTTTTTTCCGAATTTTGCCTCAGTTGAAAAGAAAGAACCCGTCGACGGACAAGCCTTTCCGACCCTGCTTGTCCCGACGCGGGTAGAACCAAGTAAGAGGGTCGGAGACAATAAACCTGATCAATATGAACAAATCTACTTTGATGAAGGCTTTCGGCGTAGCCGCACTATTAGCTTCTGCCATGACAGTCACGGCGCAGCAGCCGCTACAGAAGTCGGACCCAAGGAGTCGCGTGCCGTCGCGTGTTGTTGCCCCACTGAAGACCAAAGCCGCCCTTAATGTGAACACAGCTTCAAGTAAGGGACTGAGCCGTTTGAGTCCTGCCAAGGCTCAGTCGCAGCAAACAGAAGTCGTGAATGAGGACTTCGCCAAGTTTACCCGTGGCAGCGAGAGCAATCCCGACACCGTCAATTGGGTGGCCAACACTTGGAAGGGGACAACCAATGATATAGATGCCAATTTGACGCAGCAAAGTGGATGGATAGGCGACTTTGTAGCCCAGGCCAGTGGAACCGTGGGACTGCGTGCTCCTGGGGCAGCCTATCAGACTCCCGCTTTTATAGCCACTCCTCCCCAAGACTATTCGGGCAGTGTCACCGTGACTTTCCGTGCCAAGAGGTGGAAAGGCTACAAGGCCAATGTAATCATAAATGGTTATGTCAGTGATGGAAATAACAATGTTTATCAAGGAGAGGGCTCTTCTCCCACATTCAGAATTTTTGGAGGTGACGACGGATGGCAATATTTCACCTGGACCTTTGACTGTACCAACTCCAATCCTGCGTACAGGATTTTCTTGATGACCTACGACTGGGTCATCCTCGACGACATCAACGTAAGGGTCTCTGCCGACAAATTCGTGGCCGAGCCTACGTTGAAGCCCATCACCAATGTGACCGATTCTGGGTTCACCATCAATTGGGAGACCGTTCGCGCCGCCAACACCTATCTCATCGGCTTGAAGAAGAAAGTGTGGACAAGCGACGAGCTGACACCGAGCTTCTTCTACGACTTCGAAGATGAGACGGTCCCCGAAGGCTTCGCCGGAAAGGTGTCGGTTGAGGACGAAGTTGGACTGAACGGAACGATGGGTCTTGTTTCTACCGACACGCTTATCCTCCCCTCAAACAATGCCACCATGAAACAGTGCGAATTCTTCATGGGTGTGACAGGGCCGGCGAATGCCTCCGCCGACAAATTGGCCGACAGTCGCATCCTTCTTGCCTATCAGCGTGATGGTCAGTGGGAGCAGCAGGGATATTATCAGGCGAAGTACTTCCTCAACAACATGACCTATGAGAACATGCTCTATTCTTGGTACACTGGCGACCTCTCCAATATTTATAGTGGAGTGAGACTGATTGCTGACAATTTCCCTGAAGGCTACAAATTGGCCGTCGACTCTGTGGCCATCACCACCAACCGACCCTTTGATTTTGAAATGATCAATGAGCCTGGCAACTTCTACAGCGATGGTGAAAATCCTGGTACGGGTGAGGGCTTCATAGACTGGCACGTCTCCAGCACTTTAGCCAAGCCTGTGACAAGCTACAGGGTGGAGAAGCTCGACAGGGTCTTTGAACCCTACGACCCGAGTGCTGAGTACTACTACGCAGTGATTGCCCGCCGCTACACCACCAACTCCACCTACACTTGGTATCATGCCTTCCAGCCCGCTGCCCCCGTGGCTATCGACCCGACCGACGTTGACGAGCGCGGTGCCTACACCGCCAATTGGGAAAAGTCGCTGAAAGCCACACGTTACAGCGTGACCAACTACGGAGCCTATTTCGCCACCAAGGACGAGGAGAACCACGTGCTCATCGATGAGGACTTCAGCCGCATCACCAGCGAAGTCACCACTGTAACCGATCCGACAGCTCCGGAAAGCCTCGGCAATGACTACCAGCTGATGTCTTTCGACGACTACACAATTCTTCCCGGATGGTCAGGTATCTCCAACACCATCGCCCAAGGCTATCTCGGCTGTGGACAAGCTTCCTACTATGTACCGATGATCTACACGCCAACCTTCCAGGCCGACAACGACAACAAAGTGACGATAGCAGTCAAGGCCGTAGGTACACCTGGCGACAACCTTCTTCTCACTTTCCAAGACGGCAACGCCTATGCTGTAGGGTTCGACGCATCAGGCAACATTGATATGGAAGGTTCCGTTCCTGAGTCGGCAAAGGAGATGTGCATCCGAATAAACAGTTACAGTTATATGCCTTTCATGCTCGACGCCTTCGCTGTTAAGCAGAACCTCAAGGCTGGTGCTCAGGTCTATACCGCTTTGGAGACTGTCACAGTTGACGCTTCGGAGCAGAGCTACACCTTCACCGGACTCTCCGACGAGTATCCCTACTACGCTTACGACGTGAGGGCACTGCAGGATCTCGACAACCAGACCTCCACTTCTGAAGCCTCCAACCGTGTAGTGCTCGACCTCAACAATCCCGAGAATCCAGTGGTTGACGGAGTCAGCGACGCTATCACTACCACCGGCAACAACGCTTTCGCCAAGATCGTTGCCCGCTACGGCATCGACGGCCGCGCAGTCAGCGCCAACACGAAGGGCCTGCAGATTGTCAAGCTCTCCAATGGCAAGACTCTGAAGATGATAGTAAAGTAATATTTCCCATATCATAAGCGAGTTTTATTTCCCAGCAACTGAAGCGTTCAGTTGCTGGGATTTTTTTTTAATTCATAATTCATAATTCATAATTCATAATTTTGGCTGGCGCGAGAGTAATTCATAATTCACAATTCATAATTCATAATTCATAATTTTGGCTAGCCGAGGGGGATTAACAATTCACAATTCATAATTCATAATTAGGCTCGCGCGGTAGTTATTCGTTATTATTCGATTTTTCCGCGCAGCGGAGCATTAAATAACAAATGATGTTTGTAGGAACTATTTGCGCACTACGTGCTGGTGTGCCACCTTCGGGGCACTGAGTCCAGATAGAGAAGCGTATCCCTATCCCCAGTCTGCGCTCCTATCGTCGCTTGACTGGGGTTACTGAGAGTCAGCCCATTCTGGGCTGGTTAGTTTGCCCTGTCAACCTCCCTTGGGAGTTTAGGGTACGGCTGCCCATGTCTCGTGACAATTGTCAAGGTGACAGTTGTCACGCACAAACGCGACAGTTGTCACGCACGAACGCGACAGTTGTCACGCACAAACGTGACAGTTGTCACGCTTGACGGACGTCACATAACAACGTGATGGTCGTCACGAGCAAACGTGACGTTCGTCACCAACAAGCGTGATGGTCGTCACGAAGGAACGTGACGGTCGTCACGAGAGATAGATAACCTTGAGGGCAGTTTATTTGAAGTACTAGCGAAAGTTATATACCGATTATCGGAGTCGTAAATCTTGGTCGTCAGGAATGACGACCCTCCTAACATTCGGCTCCGCTACGTTAACCCGATGTTCTCTCCCCTCCCTCGGTAGAGGCTGTAACAAAACCCTAAAATTGGCTTCCGTTAACCTGCATTATTCATGAACATTAAACGCTACTTTTTTGGGGACATGAATTATCACAAATTACCCATGAATTATTCGTAAATGATTATATTCATGAGAAATTTATGGATAATTTATGGATATTCGTGTGAAAAATAATCTTCATGAATAATGTAGGTTAAAGGTACTTCGATTTTTTTTAGTTGCATTATGCTTGCTAAAGACATTACTCATTAAACAGATTGTCACTTTATTGTCGAATTTGAGAATTTTTTTTGTGTAGGGAGGTTTGGCTAGTGAAGATCTCGGAGGTTTTGTTACAGCCTCTCGGTAGGGAGGGGATGGGGGTGGGTCTTCTATCGGCCCTCCTAAGCGTCACTTTCATGCAAAATACGGTTATTTGCTTACTAATCCTCACTTTTTGCACGTTTTGCATCAAATATTCAATATAAATCAGCAGAAACACTTGATAAAAGAAATAAAATTATTAACTTTGCAACCAAAATGTAGCGAAAGCAAGCAAATAACCAACAAAAAGAAAGGAAACAAATGGCAAAAGGATTGTATTCATCACAGTACGAGCATGATGCCTGCGGTGTTGGTATGGTGGTCAACATCCACGGCAACAAAAGCCACGAACTGGTAGACAATGCACTGAAAGTGCTTGAGAATATGCGCCACCGGGGTGCCGAAGGTGCAGACAACAAGACCGGCGACGGTGCCGGTATCATGCTTCAGATCCCCCATGAGTTCATCCTGCTTCAAGGCATACCCGTTCCTGAGAAAGGCAAGTATGGCACCGGACTGGTGTTCTTGCCCAAGGAACCTAAGGCACAACAGAAGATCCTCTCCATCATGATCGATGAGATAGAGCGCGTCGGCCTCCAGCTGATGCATCTGCGCACGGTGCCCACACAACCCGAATGTCTTGGCAAGATGGCACAGGAGACCGAACCCGACATCAAGCAGGTGTTCGTCACTGGCGTCACCGACGAGAACGTGCCCACCTTCGAGCGCACGCTATATTTAATAAGGAAGAAGATTGAACGCCGCGTCATGGAACTCATGCGCGAAAATCCATCCGAACCCTACGACAAGTTCTACATTTGCTCGCTTTCCAGTAAGAACATTGTGTATAAGGGAATGCTGTCGAGTCTTCAGCTGCGGCAGTACTTCCCCGACCTGACCAATAATTATTTCACGAGCGGTCTGGCCCTGGTGCACAGCCGTTTCTCCACCAACACGTTTCCCACCTGGTCGCTGGCCCAGCCGTTCCGTCTGCTGTGCCACAACGGTGAAATCAACACCATCCGCGGCAACCGCGGCTGGATGAAGGCCCGCGAGAGCGTGCTCTCCGGCGGCGCCCTGGGCGACATCAACGACATCAAGCCCATCGTGCAGCCCGGCATGAGCGATTCGGCCAGCATGGACAACGTGTTCGAGTTTCTCGTCATGAGCGGTCTGTCGCTGCCCCATGCCATGGCCATCATGGTGCCCGAGAGCTTCAACGACAAGAATCCCATCAGCGAGGACCTGAAAGCTTTCTACGAATACCACTCCATTTTGATGGAGCCGTGGGACGGTCCTGCAGCGCTGCTCTTCAGCGACGGTCGCTTTGCGGGCGGAATGCTCGACCGCAACGGCCTGCGCCCCGCCCGCTACACCATCACCAAGAAAGACACGATGGTGGTGGCGTCGGAGGTGGGCGTCATGGACTTCGACCCCGCCGAGATTGCCGAGAAAGGACGGCTCCAGCCGGGCAAGATTCTGCTCATCGACACCCAGGAAGGCAAGATCTACTACGACGGCGAAATCAAGGAACGCCTTGCCGCCGAACACCCCTACCGGCAGTGGCTCAACACCAACCGCATACAGTTGGAAAAGATTCACTCCGGACGCAAGGTGGAAAACGCTGTAGAAAACCTCACAGCCAAAGGCGTGGAGTTCGGCTTCGGCGAGGAAGACATCGAAGACACGCTCATCCCCATGGCCACCAACGGGCAGGAGCCCACGGCCTCGATGGGCAACGACACGCCATTGGCAGCCCTGAGCGACAGGCCGCAGATCTTCTTCAACTACTTCCGACAGCAGTTTGCCCAGGTCACCAACCCCGCCATCGACTCTATCCGCGAGAACCTCGTGATGAGTCTCACCGAATATATCGGCCGCGTGGGCACGGGAATCCTCAACCCCGACGAGAGCAACTGCAAGATGGTGCGCCTGCCCCACCCCATACTGACCAACACCCAACTCGACATTCTCTGCAACATCCGCTACAAAGGCTTCAACACGGTGAAGCTGCCCATTCTTTTCGAAGTGGAACGCGGTGAGGAAGGCCTGCAGGAAGCCCTCGACGACATTTGCCACAAGGCTGAGCAGAGCGTCGACGAAGGCTGCAACTACATCATCCTCAGCGACCGTGGAGCCGACGAGCGCCATGCCTGCATCCCGAGTCTGCTGGCCGTGAGCGCCGTGCACCACTACCTCATCAACGTGGGCAAGCGCGTGCAGACAGCCCTCATCGTGGAGTCGGGCGAGATTCGCGAGGTGATGCACGCCGCCCTGCTCCTTGGCTATGGTGCGTCGGCACTGTGTCCGTATATGGTCTACGCCATCCTCGACGACCTCGTGAAGCGCAAGAAAATACAGGAGAACTACGCCACAGCCGAGGCCAACTATATCAAGGCGGTGAAGAAGGGATTATTGAAGATCATGGCGAAGATGGGCATCTCCACCATCCGCTCCTATCGTGGCGCAAAGATCTTCGAGAGCGTCGGCCTCTCAGAGAGTCTGCTGCGCAACTATTTCGGCACCGACATCTCTACGATTGGCGGAATCGGCCTGAAGACCATCGCCCGCGACGCCATCGCCTTCCACAACAGAGCATTCAAAAACGGCGGACAGTTGCTGCCCAACCAGGGACAGTTCCACTACCGCAAAGACGGAATCCTGCACGCATGGAATCCGGAGACCATCATCTCCCTGCAGCGTGCGGTGAGAACCAACCGTTTCGAAGACTTTAAGAAATACACCGAGCTGGCCGACAAGAAAGACCGGCCCATCTTCATCCGTGACTTCTTCGACTTCAAGCGCAATCCCATCGACATCAGCAAGGTGGAGCCCGTGGAGAGCATCGTGAAGCATTTCGTCACCGGTGCCATGTCGTTCGGCGCTCTCTCCAAGGAGGCCCACGAGGCACTGGCGCTGGCCATGAACAAGCTCGGCTCGCGCAGCAACACGGGCGAGGGTGGCGAAGACGAAGAGCGCTTCCACTCTTCCATCGACGGCATATCGCTCTCCAGCAAGACCAAGCAGGTAGCTTCAGGCCGCTTCGGCGTGACCACGAAATATCTGGTCAATGCCGAAGAGATACAAATCAAGGTGGCCCAGGGCGCAAAGCCCGGCGAGGGCGGACAGCTGCCGGGATTCAAGGTGAACGAGGTGATTGCCAAGACGCGTCACTCCATTCCCGGCATCAGCCTCATCTCTCCCCCGCCCCACCACGACATCTACTCTATCGAGGACCTGGCACAGCTCATCTTCGACCTGAAGAACGTGAACCCGAAGGCCGCCATCAGCGTGAAGCTCGTCGCCGAGAGCGGCGTGGGAACCATCGCTGCCGGTGTGGCCAAAGCCAAGGCCGACCTCATCGTCATCTCCGGCGCTGAGGGCGGAACGGGAGCCAGTCCGGCCAGCAGCATGCGCTTCGCCGGCATACCGCCCGAGATCGGTATTTCCGAGACGCAGCAGACGCTCGTGAAGAACGGTCTGCGCGGCAAGGTGCGGCTGCAGGTCGACGGTCAGCTGAAGACCGGTCGCGACGTCATCCTCATGGCTCTGCTCGGCGCTGAGGAGTTCGGCTTCGGCACGGCCGCGCTGATCACCCTGGGCTGCGTGATGATGCGCAAGTGCAACCTCAACACCTGTCCGATGGGCGTGGCCACACAGGATCCCAAGCTGCGGGCCCACTTCCGCGGCAACTACCACTACGTCATCAACTTCTTCACCATGCTGGCCGAAGAGGTGCGCGGCTACTTGGCCGAGATGGGATTCACCAAGCTCGAGGACATCGTTGGCCGTACCGACCTCATCCAGCTCCACGACTGTGGCGGTGCCACCGAAGAGCCCGTATGGAAGCTGCCGGCTAGTCTGCGCGACAAGTACGAGTCGCTTGACTTCTCGCGTCTGCTCCACCAGGAGCAGCATCTCCACACGACCTACTATCACTCGGAAGACCAGATTCACGACCTCAGCAGCGTGCTCGACCAGCAGCTGATACGCGGCGCACGCCAGGCCGTAGAAAACAATGGCGAGGCCGATCTCGACTTCAGCATCAAGAACACCGACCGTGCGGTGGGTGCCATGCTCAGCGGCTACATCGAGCGGCACCGTTCGGAGGCCATCGCCCGTGGCGAGGCCACCGACGACACCACCGACGACATCACCATCAACGTGAAGTTCAAGGGATCGGCCGGACAGAGCTTCGGTGCCTTCCTCGTGAAGGGCGTCGACTTCAAGCTCGAAGGCGACACCAACGACTATTTCGCCAAAGGTCTGAGCGGCGGACGCATCAGCATCCTGCCGCCCATACGTTCCAACTTCTCCGCCGAAGACAACATCATCGCCGGCAACACGGGCCTCTACGGAGCCACATCAGGCGAACTGTATATCAACGGCAAGGTGGGCGAGCGCTTCGGCGTGCGCAACTCCGGTGCCACAGCTGTCATCGAGGGCGCTGGCGACCACTGCTGCGAATACATGACAGGCGGCCGCGTCGTTGTGCTCGGTGAGACGGGCCGCAACTTCGCCGCCGGTATGAGCGGTGGCGTTGCCTATGTGTGGGACAAGAACCACAACTTCGACTACTTCTGCAATATGGATATGGTGGAGATCAATCTCGTGGAGGAGAACACCTACCGCAAGGAGCTCCACGAGCTCATCCGCCAGCACTATCTCTACACCGGCTCCAAGCTCGCCCGCACGATGCTCGACGACTGGAACCGCTATGTAGAGGACTTCATCCAGGTGGTGCCCATCGAGTACAAGCGGGTGCTGCAGGAAGAGCAGGTGCGCAAGCTGCAGCAGAAGATCGCAGATATGCAAAGAGACTATTAATTCTAGAAACTATAGAGACTATAGTAACTATAGAAACTATAGCAACTATAGCCCCTATAGCAACTATAGAAAAAAACGAAACAACAATGGGAAATCCAAAAGCATTCCTCACCATACCCCGCAAGGAAGCGGGATACCGCCCACTCAACGACCGAATCCACGACTTCGGCGAGGTGGAGCAAACACTCAACTCCCACGACCGACAGCTGCAGGCCTCGCGCTGCATGGACTGCGGCGTGCCCTTCTGCCACTGGGCCTGTCCGCTCGGCAACAAACCACCTGAGTGGAACGATGCCCTCTACCACGGCGACTGGGAACGCGCCTACCAACTGCTCAACGCCACCAACGACTTCCCCGAGTTCACGGGACGCGTCTGTCCGGCGCTCTGCGAGAAGGCCTGCGTGCTGAACCTCGTCAACCACGAGCCGACAACCAACCGTGAAGACGAGGCCGCCATCACCGAGCATGCCTATGCCGAGAACTTCGTGAAGATTGTTGAGCCTCAGCGCAACAGCCTGAAGGTGGCCGTCATCGGCGCTGGGCCCGCAGGACTCGTAGCCGCCAACCGCCTCAACCACATGGGCTACACCGTCACGGTGTTCGACGCCCGCGAGAATTCGGGCGGACTGCTGCGCTACGGCATTCCTAACTTCAAGCTCAACAAGATCGTCATCGACCGCCGCATGAACGTCATGGAGCAGGAAGGCATTACGTTCCAATACAATACGCCCGTGGAAGTAGAACACCTGCCCGCAGGCTTCGACGCCTACGTGCTGGCCACCGGCACACCCACGGCACGCGACCTGAAGGTGCCCGGACGTGAGCTCAAGGGCGTATACTTTGCGCTCGAGATGCTGTCGCAGCAAAACCGTATCCTCGCCGGCATGGAGTTCAAGAAAGAGGAACTGGTGACAGCCAAAAACAAGGACGTGCTCGTCATCGGCGGTGGCGACACAGGCAGTGACTGTATCGGCACGGCCCACCGTCAGGGCTGCAAGAGCGTGACCCAAATAGAGATCATGCCGAAGCCGCCCGTGGGTCCCGACGACCCCAACAATCCCTGGCCGCTCTGGCCGCGCGTGCTGAAGACCACATCCAGTCATGAGGAAGGCTGCACACGTCGCTGGAACATCAACACGCTGGAGTTTCTGGGCAAGGACGGCAAGCTCACCGGCGTGCGCGTGCAGGAGATCGACTGGAAGCCGAATCCCAACGGAGGCCGTCCCATCATGGTGGAGAAAGGCAAACCGGAAGTCATCAAGGCTGAGATGGTGTTGCTGGCCATGGGATTCCTCAAGCCTCAGCTGCCCGAGCTGCCTGCCAACGTGTTTGCCGCAGGCGACTGCAAGAATGGCGCTTCGCTAGTTGTCCGCGCTATGGCCAGCGGCAAAGAAGCCGCCATCAAGGTCGACGAGTATCTGAGAAAGAAGAAAGCCTGAGCGATGCTCTAAAGATAAGAATCAGCGCCGCCCTCCCCCGGCTGGGGAGGGCGGCGCCTGTTTAGATAGTTTTTATAGGGGCTATAGTTTCTATAGTAACTATAGGGACTATAGCCCCTATAGCAACCATCGCCCCTATCACCCCCCAGAAAATCTTGCTCCCTCTAAAATAAATCCCCACCTCCTCCGTTGCAAAGACAAACAACAGAACATTTGAGCTTATGAAGAATACTCTGAAAGGCCTGCTGGCCGCAATGGTTTTCGTGCTGGCCGGATGCGCTACGTCGGCCGGAACCACAGGTCAGCCCCAACGGAAGGTGAATGCCGTCGCGCAGGGCGACAGCATCGTCGTCAGCTGGCAGAAGATGAAGGGCGACAAGGCACGCACGGCTTTCGTCGTTATGCGCAACGGAAAGGTGGTCACGCCGAAAGCCCTGCGCGGCACCTACCGCTACGTTGACCGCACACGGCGCCAGACCATCCGCCGCGGATGCCTGCTCATGCCCGAAGACGTGACCTACACCGTGAAGGGCGGGAAATACAGTGGGAGCTTCAAGCTCCTTGGAAAGGTGAATGAGCGATGAAGCGCGTCGTCATCAGTGCCGGCAAGAAGGCCATGCTCCGGCAATGGGCCGTGGAGTTTGAGAACAAGGACTTCCTCGCCGGCGACCCTTCATGGTTCATGCATCAGGTGGAAGGCCGCGAGAACCAGGAGGTCATGTCGTTTCTGGCCGCCTGTCTGAGCTATGGCTCGCGCCCCCTCTTCCTGCCCAAGATACAGCGGCTCCTCGACTGGGCTGACGGCAAACCCTTCGAATGGGTGAGAACCCGCGGCTATGAGCAGTCGCTGCCCGACACCGACGACTGCTACTACAGGCTCTACACCTGCCACGACATGAGGCAGATGCTCGCGGCCCTCAATGCCATGCTCGAGCGCTACGGCTCCATCTGTGGCTTCATGAGAATCTTGCCTGCGCCCACCGCCATGTCGGCACTGGAGCAGACCACTGCGTGGTTCCGGCTTCACGGCAGCGGCGGCATCATCCCCCTCGACACGCGCTCGGCCTGCAAACGCCTGTGCATGTGGCTCCGGTGGATGGTGCGCGACGGCAGCGAGGTGGACCTCGGCCTCTGGAGCAACATCATCGACAAGCGCACACTCATCATGCCGCTCGACACGCACGTCGTGGAGCAGTCCATCGCCCTGGGGCTGCTGTCCTCCCATTCAACGAGCATGGCGGCCGCGCTGCGCCTGACCGAACTCATGCGCCGCGTCTTCCCCGACGACCCTGTGAAGGGAGACTTCGCCCTGTTTGGCTCAGGGGTAAAAGACAAGGAAAAATAATAAAGCCTTATTTCAGAACGGCTGCCGGTAGTTTTCGCGCAGCCGTTTTTTGTGCAATAACGAAAAGAGGCGCGACCGGAAAACCGGCCACGCCCCAGAAACATTAACAGTTGAAACAGCGCTATGAAGTACTTACGTACCATAGTTTATCGTGATCTTTCGCGGACTCTACTGTTTTAAGTCCACGAACGATTATTCGTATCTGATAGCCTCGATAGGATCGAGACGAGCTGCCTTCTTAGCGGGATACCAACCGAAGAACACACCGGTGAAGGTACACACGGCAAAGCTCATGATGATGGTCCAGAGTTCGATATAGATGGGCCAATGGGCGAAGATCTTCACAGCATAACTGGCTCCGACGCCAAGACAAACACCAATTAGTCCACCCGTCACGCTGAGCATTACGGCCTCAATAAGGAACTGGTTGAGAATGTCGATGCCACGTGCGCCGACACTCATACGCAGACCGATCTCACGCGTACGCTCCGTGACAGAAACGTACATGATGTTCATAATGCCGATACCACCGACAATCAGCGAGATTCCGGCCACACAGCCCAGGAGAATGGTGAGCATGTTGGTGGTGGAGTTCATCATTGAGGAGAGTTCCTCCTGTGAGCGGATGTTGAAGTCGTCGTCGTCAGCCTCGGTTGTATCCGTAGCATCCTTCAGCTTGTGGTTGCGGCGCAGGATGGTAGAGATTTGTGCCGTGGCCTTGTCGGTGACGCCCTCCGTGATGGCCGAGCAGACGATTCCGCCCAGATAGGTCTGAGCCAGAATACGCTTCATCACCGATGTGTAGGGAGCCAGCACGAGGTCGTCCTGGTCCATACCCATAGAGTTGTAGCCCTTCTTCTTCAGCACACCCACCACACGGAAGGGAATCGAGTTGAAGCGCACCACCTTGCCCACGGGATCGGAACCGTCGGGGAAGAGATAGTCTACTACCGTCCGGCCCAGCACACAAACCTTGGCGTTGGACTTGATGTCCTGGTCGGTGAACATCTCACCGTCGTCGACACTGAGCTGACGAATCTCCAGGTAGTCGCGGTTGACACCGTAGATGGTAGACTGCGTGTTGTTGTTGCCATAAATCCACTGTCCACTGCTGTTGACGGTGGGCGATATGGCCTTGATATAGTTGCACTCGTCCTTGATGCTCTGATAGTCGGTCAGCTTGAGCGTCTCCATGGCCGAGGGGTCCTGGCGAACGCCACCACGCATATCCGCACCGGGCGAGATCATAATCATGTTGCTACCCATCTCGGCGATGTTGGCCTGAATGCTGCGCTTGCTGCCCTGACCGATGGCAAGCATCGTGATGACCGAGGCTACACCGATGATGATGCCGAGAGCCGTGAGGAAGGAGCGCATCTTATTGGCAAAGATGGCACGGATGGCTATTTTGAAAAGATTGGTATAGTTCATATTGTTGGATGTTTTGGCTTCATCGGTCCCACGAACCACAAGCGGTCCGCACGGCCAATGGCCCGGTATTCATCATTCATCCGAGTTGGCCGGGAGAGCCGCCAGGCCTTCTTCTGCACTGAGGATGTTGTGGTTGTAGTCGTCGCTGATCACGTGGCCGTCGCGAAGCTGTATGTCGCGGCTGCTGTAGTGGGCGATGTCGGGGTTGTGGGTGACGAAGATGATGGTGCGCCCTTCGGCGTGAAGCTTCTGAAAGAGCACGAGAATCTCAAACGAGGTGCGGGTGTCAAGGTTACCGGTGGCCTCATCGGCGAGAATCACTGCGGGGTTGTTGACCAGTGCACGTGCGATGGCCACACGCTGCATCTGACCTCCCGACATCTGATTGCTCAGGTGATAGAGGCGGTCGCCAAGACCTACAGCCTTCAGGGCTGCAATGGCACGCTCGCGGCGCTCCTTGGCCGAGACGTCGGGATTGTACATGAGCGGCAGCTCCACGTTCTCCACGCTCGTCGTCTTGGGCAGCAGGTTGTAGTTCTGGAAGATGAATCCAATCTTGCGGTTGCGCAGGATGGCCCGCTGGCTCTTCGACATCGTGCGTACGGAGACGCCGTCGAGGTAATATTCACCACTCGTCGGGGTGTCGAGACAGCCCAGCTGGTTGAGGAGCGTGGACTTTCCTGAGCCCGACTTACCCATGATGGTGACGAATTCGCCCTCATAGATCTTGAACGAGACCCCGCGCAGGGCATGCACGGTCTCGTCGCCCACCTGGAAGTCACGCTTCACATCGCGAAGCTCGATAACTACCTTTCTGTTGTCGGCGGCTTTAGATTCGTTCTCGTTCATAGCTTATTTCTTTTTATTGTTCTTGCGCGGACCGGGTGCGAACGGACTACTTTCGCCACCGCCGTCGCTGGCCTCAGGCTGATCCTCGGTGACGCTGACTCCGGTGATGACCTTCTGTCCCTTCTTGATGCCCTCGATGATTTGTGTATTGGTGCCATCCGTCGAGCCGATGCTCACGCGATGGGCCACGAGGGTGTTGCCCTCAAGCGTCCACACCTTGTTCTTGGCGTTGCTGACGTCCTGAATCTTGCGTTTGCCCACGGTTTCCTTGGTCGGCGTGTAGCGCAGGGCCTTGGTGGGAACACAGAGCACATTGGCCTTCACCTGCGTGTAGATGGTGACGTTGGCCGTGAGTCCGGGCTTCAGTTTCAAGTCCTCGTTGTTGGCCGAGATGATAACGTGATAGGTCACGACGTTGTTGCTCGTTGAAGCTCCTAGGCGCACCTGCTTCACGGTTCCGGTAAACGTGTCGTCGGGATAGGCGTCGACGGTGAACGTTACGCTTTCGCCTTCCTTCACGTCGCCGATATCGGCCTCGTCAACATCGGCCGTCACCTCCATGTTCTTCAAGTCCTTGGCCACACCGAAGAGCTCAGGCGTGTTGTAGGTAGCGGCCACAGTCTGACCTTCGGCCACATACTTATTAATAATGATACCATCAATAGGCGACGTGATGGTGGCATAGCCCAAATTGGTCTCAGCCGTCTTCACGCTCTCCTGGGCAGTGACGAGGTTCTGTTGCTGCATAGCGACCTGCTCTGCGGCTTGCTTATAGGCGAGATATGCGTTTTCGTAGTCGTTGGCACTGATGAGTCCCTTCTTGTAGAGCGTCTTGTAGCGGTTGTAGTTGGCCAGCTGATAGGCCAGCGATGCCTTGGCGCTCTGCAAGTTGGCCTGGGCGCTGCGTGCGTTGGCTTTGGCCGAATTGAGTTGGCTGGTCAGGTTCTTCGTGTCGAGCACAGCCAGTATCTGTCCCTTCTTCACGGGGGAGTTGAAGTCAACATAGATCTTGTCGATGATACCCGAGACCTGCGTACCGACGGCGACGGTGTCTACCGGTGAGACGGTACCTGTGGCGGTGATGCTGTTGCGGATGTTGCCCAGACTCACGGTCTCGGTAGTGAAGTTGATGGTCTCCTCCTCCTTGTTTCCAGAGAGAAGCCATGCCACGATGGCAACGAGGAAGCAGGCACCAACGATGATCCAGACCGTACTGATTTTCTTGTGTTTCATAATGCTATACTGTTAATATTTTCGTCTTATTTGTTAGGGTGTCCAGTTAGATGTTCCGAAAAACAGAGGCTGAAATCACCCGTTGAGTTGTTAATATAGTGCTCTGATATTTAACGTTTTAAGTAACGAAATAGTTCTTTGAAAATTTGCATAACTCATT
>Ga0256406_1000510_pt1 | contig 70336 bp, 47 predicted proteins | sample RumenRJG_03DNA_FD_185986 | JGI IMG/M metagenome (GOLD analysis project Ga0256406, IMG submission 185986) | Bovine rumen microbial communities from Lethbridge, Alberta, Canada - RJG_03 | ecosystem: Host-associated > Mammals > Digestive system > Stomach > Rumen | place: Canada: Alberta | collected... | reverse complement strand
ATTTAATCTTCAAGGCGAGAGTTTGAGAAAAAAGTATTAATTTTGCAGCCGAAGTAAATTTTCATGAAGATCCAGTGAACGGATATCACCGGAACGGGTGAACGGATTTACTCCGGAATATGTAGTCTTTGTATAACGTTGATTATCAGCGGGTTGCTAATACATGCCATTTTGCGTTCTAAAACGGTCTGTTTTAGGACGCAAAACGGCCCGTTTCGCAAGCTGAAACGGGCCGTTTGGGAAGCCGAAATGGTCTGTTTCGGAATGGTGTAAAGATATTTCGATATTGTTTTCGGGCTGTAAGTATGATAGAGATAACGCCATACTATTAAAAAAGCCTGCCGAAACCATGAAAGGCTGCGGCAGGCAAAAAGAGTGTGTTGACGATAAGTAGTTATTGTACTGTTACTCTGTCGACATAGAATCCATGTCCGCCGACAAGGAATCCGTCCTGTTGTTGTATGAGGTCGAGAGCGTCCTGCTGCAGAGTGTAGGTGTAGGCTCCTTCGCCGGTAATATCCATCTTCTGGCTTCCCGGCAGCAGTGTCCACCATGCAGTCATGATTTGCATCTGGTGGTATGTGTCAGACGGTTCCTCTGAATAGTAGACCTTCAATATTGTTCCGGGCTTCAACTTTGCAAATACCTCCTTGCCGATGAGGTTAAAGGTCTTGTTCGGGTCGCCGTCGGGCTTATCCCATGACACATAGTGATGGCCTTCCCAGAGTGTCTGCTCCGACGATATGGTCACTGTCAGACTTGTGGCGATGCTGTCGCCACTGTAGAAGGTGAGCTCCTTGCCGTCGCGTGTCTTTCCGGTTACGGTGTATTCGCCTTCGGCAAGAGCCGGGCAGACGAGCGTCAGCTCGCCGGCAGTCTGCTTGGTGAAGTTAGTGACGGTGGTTCCGCCAACGGTTACCGATGCCACCTTGTCGAGGTTGATGCCTTTGAGCGTCCACTCGGCATTGGCGTTGGCACGGCCGGCTCCGGTGGTGACGAGCGGCTGACTGGAAACGGTCACCTTGTCGGCACCATAGCTCTGTCCGTCGGCAGTGATGAGCGATACGCGGTAGGTGCCGTCGGCGAGACCGTCGGGCACGAGATATTGCAGCAACTGTCCGTCGTCGGTGTTCTCTATCTCGATGTCGTTAACGGTCTGTCCGCCAATTGACAAGGCCTTCACACCGTCGAGGTTACGGCCATAGAGTGTTGCCACGGTTCCCGGAGCGATAATGCGCTCAAAACTCTTCGTGGTTGTCGTGGGGTCGCCGTCGAGAGGTTTTACCACTACGAGTCCTTCGCGGCTTGTCGACTTTCCGGCTGTTGTCGTGGCCACAATCTTCAGGTCGTAGGTGCCGGCCTCTAACTGCTGTTCTATTGCCTTACCTTCATTCACCTGCACACCATCGAGAAACCACGTGCATGTGGTGTAGTCGGCCGGTGTCACGGTGAGCGTCATGCTCAGCTTACTGTCGCGGTTCAGCGTGGCGAAAGTGGCTAACTGTCCGTTCACACGGTCTGGGAATACGGGGTCGATGATGCGCGGGTCGTCGTCGGCGCTGGCCGTTGACAGCGGATCGTCGTTGCTGCATGAGGTAAGTGCCGGCGCCATAAATGTCAAAGCCAGCAGGATGAAAGAAAATATCTTTTTCATTATGATTGCTTGTTGATGATTAACTTATTGCTTTTGGTCCCACCATAGCGGTGTATGCCAATCGTTTTTACCTCCCATTCGACCGAGCGCCTCGTCGTAGTTTGCCTTGTTGTACGATGACTCCAGTACGGGATAGCAGAGTCGCACGGGGATGTCCTTACCACCGGTGAGCATAGAGCCCCATCCGTAAGCATCGGGCGAGAGCAGCTTGGGATATCCCGACCGCCGCACGTTGGCCCAGCACTCTGCGGGATTAGTGAAGTGGAGTATCCACGCCTGTGTGTTTATGGCCTCCTCTTTCTGGTCATTGGTGTGGCCGATGCTGTTGTTGGCCTTATAGGTATTGAATTCCTCATCGCTGACGGGCTTACAGTCGTAGCGGTCGGAAAGGAGGTCCATGGCCTTGCGCACACCCTGCCAGTAGAGGTCGTCGACGGAGCCACGGCCTACATTCCATCCCTTCAGTGTGGCCTCGGCCAATAGGAAGTCGACCTCGGCCGATGTCATGATTATTCCGGGATTATCGGTCTTGAGGAAGTTGTTGGCCAGTTTCGGGCGCACCTCACGAGCCAGCGACGGATTGATCTTTGAGTTCGTCTTCGCCATCTCGGTGAGCAGGTCGCTTGTGTAGCCTGTGGGCCATGCGTCCCACGAGTAGGCACCCGGGTCACAAGGCTCCATCTTTTGATGCTGGCTGATCATCTCGTCGGTGAGGTCGATACGGTTGTCAGGACCTGTGGCACTCATCAGACCATCGTAGTAGAACCGGCAGATGCGGTAGGTGCGCGGGTCGCCGGTGTCCTTGAGCTTGTTGAAGAATGTCGAGCAGATGTAGCTTGGGTTGTTTGCCGGGTCGTTACCGAAGAGCAACTGTGACAGACGGTTTCCGCGGTAGTCGGAATACGATTCCTGTCCGAAGCTCATCGACGTAGTCATATAATGAATATATGCGTCGTCGTCGGCACTCTCGATGATTCCTCCGTCAGCGATGAGAGCCTTCTCGAATTCCTGACGGGCTTTGTCGGGCTCCACATTGGATATGCGCATGGCATAGCGGAGGCGCAGCGAGTTGGCGAGCTTCTTCCATTTTGCCACGTCGCCGTTGTAGATTACGTCGCCGGTTACTTTATCGTTGGCGGCGTAGAGTTCGCGGTCGGCACTGTCGAGTTGGTTGAAGAAGTCGTAATAGATGTCCTTCTGCTTGTCGTATTTGGCATTGGATATGCCTTTGATGAAGCCGAGTCCGGCCTCTGTGTAAGGGCAGTCGCCGTAGATATCGGTGATTACCGACATGAGATATACGCGGTAGACGCTGGCCACAGCCTTGAGGTTAGGCTTGCTGTCGGCATGGGCTATGGCGTCGACAATATTTTTTACGGCCGTGGGGTAGAGTGATGTCCAGACGCGGCTCATCTCGTTATTGTCTATGGTGTGGTGGCCGCCGTAGTTGGTTGTATTCCAACAGCCCATCAGCTGCTGGTCGAACGCATAGTGATAGTTGCGGTAGATCTCTACCATGCCGAGGTCGCCGTATGTCTGTAGCTCAGCTGTGGTTAGCTGGGCGTTGGGGTCCATGGTAGCTGCCTTCGACGGATCGGTATTGATGTCGGTCATGGTGTCGTCGCTGCTGCACGATGCTGCAGTGAGCGAGGCTAATGCCACGACGGCAATACCAATATATTGATGAATCTTCTTCATGATGAATGTTGTTTGAAGTCGTAAAATAAGGATTAGAACTTAATATTGACATTGAATCCATAGCTCTTGCGCGATGGCAGCGAGCCGTACTCCAGTCCCATACCTGTGGTGTTGTTATAGTTTGAGTCAGGATCGATATCCGGGATATTCTTCCAGACGATGAACGGGTTTCTCGCCACGAACGACACGCTCAGCGCCTTTACCCAGTTGTGGAGCCATGCTGTCGGCACCTGATAGGTGAGTGTGAGCTCACGGCACTTGATGTACGAGTTGTCGTAGATGAACATTGACGGAGCGTTGCGGCATACGCTCATCCAGTAGTCCTCAGGATTTATCTTTATGTCGTTAGGACGGTATGTGCCGTCGCCGTTGTCGATGACTCCCGGTGCAACGAATCCTCCTGTTGGCGTCCAGTTGCTCATTCCCTTTGCCACTCCGGCGGCCTCGCGCTGCTCTTCGGAACGATACCACTCGTCGCGGCCTTGCAGTGTGGCCTTAGCCTTGCCACTCTCGTAGGCAGCGCGCTCCGACATAGAGTAGAGATCGGCTCCGACCTTAACGTCGAAGATGGCGTTGAGAGAGAGGTTCTTGTAGCTTAGCGTTGTGGTCATACCTCCAGTCCAGTCCCAAGAGGCGTTGCCCAATACGTGGTTGCTCTTGTCATACTCCGGCAGACCGGTCGACGGGTCGATGAGCACCTGTCCTGCGTCGTTGCGCTTGAAGTCTGGTCCAACGATGGAACCGAAGTTCTCGCCGACCTTTGCGGCAACCTGTACGTCGAGCCATGATGCTTTCTCAAGTTCGAACATATCCATGCCGTCGACAAGCCTAACGACCTTATTGCTGTTCTTAGAGAAGTTGAAGTTCAGGTCCCATGCGAAATCCTTTGTCTGCACGGGTCGCGTGTTAAGGGTGATCTCCACACCTCTGTTGTCGATCTCGCCGGCATTGATGAGGCGGTAGTTATAACCTGATGTCCACGAGGTGGCCATACTCATGATTTGGTTCTTACTCTTCTGAGTGTAGTAGGTCACATCAAGGCCGAGGCGATTGTTGAGGAACTTTGTCTCCAGACCGATTTCGAACGAATTTGTCTTTGTAGGCTTGAGGTCCTTGTTTGGGATAACATTGTTGCTGATGTATCCTATGGTATATCCCGGATAGGTATATTTCGACTTGGTGTAAACGAGTCCGAGCTGATAAGGATCGGTGTCGCTACCTACCTGTGCCCACGACATACGCAGTTTGCCGTAAGGCAGAATACGATTGGCCTTCAGCAACTCTGAGAATACGAATGAGCCCGAGAACGATGGGTAGACGTAGACATTGTTGCTTGTCGGCAGCGTAGAACTCTGGTCGCCGCGGAGTGTAGCATCGAGGTAGAGGAGGTGATTCCATCCGATGCTTGCCGAGCCGAACAGCGAGTTTATGCGCTTGCGATAGCTTGAAGGCTCAATGCTCGTTTCGTTAAAACTCATCAGCGTGACCACGTCGCGTATCTGCATGTCCTGAGCTGTTGTCACCGTTGTCTGGTTGTTAACCCTGTAGATATTGCCACCAGCGGTAGCGTTGAAGTCGAATTTTCCCCATGTATTGTTGTATAGAGCGAGGAGCTCGAAATTGTACATTCTGTTGCGGAAGTTGCTTATCTGGAGTCGTCCGGCCTCAAATCCTGGTGTTGTAGGAGCCTTGAAGTCGTTGAAGGTGAACCAGTTGAGGTCGCCGCCGAGTGTTGCCTGCAAGCGGAAGTGCTTGGTGACGTTCCATACGGCCTTACCCGTCATGCGCAGAAGGTCCTTGCTTGAGTTGTTGAAATTCTTGTACAGGTCCCAGTATGGGTTGACATTGTATGGGTCCATGCCGTTCCAGTTCGAGTAGTTTCCATCCTCATCCTGATATGTACGGAGCCATGCCTGGTTGTATGTTGTGGCGAGCGTCATGAGGTTTTTACCTACATTCGACTTACTGTCGCCGAGAGCCGGACGGTTCTTGACGTACTCGCGTGTGTAGTTGGCACTGAAGTCGAAGTCGACTTTTCCCATTGTGGTGTTGGCACGCAGGTTGAAGATGTCGCGGCTCATGTGAGTTTTTGGTACGATATCCTTGTTCCGCATGTCGGTGAAAGTGAATCTCACACCCGTCTTGCCATTATTCATTCCCACGACAGCGGTGTTCGAGGCTGTCAAACCTGTGCGGAAGAAGTCGGAAACATTGTCGGGAATGATGAGATAAGGTCTCTCCACTCCGTCGAAATATTTCAGCATGTTTGTTCCGTCGGCCTTTGGTCCCCAGCTCTTATTGGTGTTTGATACGGCATCAATGCTGTATTTTCCGTTGCTGCCCATACCGTACACCTTCTGAGTATTGTTCCATTTTGCGAGCTGGGTATCGAAGGTCAGCGAACCGTTGTACTCCACGCTCATCTTGTCTTTAGCCGCTTTCTTTGTCGTGATGAGGATTACGCCATGGCTGGCGCGGCTACCATAGAGAGCCGATGCAGCCGGACCCTTCAGCACCGACATCGACTCGATATCGTCGGGGTTGATGCTTGAGATGCCGTCGCCGAGGTCGAAGCCTCCGTTAGTGCCTGCGCTGCCAAAGTTGGTGTTGTCCAATGGCACTCCGTCGACGACGTAGAGCGGTTGGTTGTTTCCCGTCATCTCTGTGTTTCCGCGCAGTACCACACGCGTACTTCCACTTGCTCCTCCTGCCGTCTGGCTGACGACGAGTCCGGCTACTTTTCCGGCCAGCGAGTTGATGACGTTGGTTTCCTTGGCTTTCTTCAGCTCGTCGCCTTTCACCTCGCCGACACCATAGCCCAAAGCCTTACGGTCGCGCTTGATGCCCAAGGCCGTGACGACAACTTCATCAAGCGATTTTTCATCCTCTTTGAGCACGATGGTCATGCCTTTTCTTGCTTTCAGCACCTGCGACTTATAGCCCACGTAGCTCACCTCAATAAGTGTTCCGGGTCGTACATTCAGTTCGAAGTTACCGTCGAGGTCGGTGACGGCACCAGCCCCCTTTGTTCCTTTCACCATGACGCTTGCTCCTATAATGGGCTCGCTGCCATCGGTGACTTTTCCCGTTACCGTTTCAGTCTGGTTGGAGACGGCTTGTGCCATCGTCGGGACGGCCAGCCGCGTTGCAATGCCAGGTGTCATAGTCAGGAGGCACATGCAAACGATCCGTGTAGCGTTTCGGTTTAATTGTTTCATGTCAGATTGATTAAATTTTAGATGTTTCTTATGAGTTTCCTGCCTTGTCCGATGACCATACCGCGGTAGTCGGAGCTGACGCGTTGTCCGGCCATATTATACAAGGCTCCTGTCACGTTCTGTAAGTTATTGGTTGAGTTTTGATCTGATAGTTGCAGGTCGTTGATACCCGTGGTGACGTTGTTCTGGCCTTTCTTCTGGTAGATACGAACGTAGTCGACATACATTTTCGCCTCACTGCCATCGGCCGGCAGGGCTGTCACAGCGTCGGACTGGAAGATGCCGGTGTAGTCGCCACCGACAGCCATATTTAGGATTATGAAGAACGGCTTGTGGAAATAGTCGCCGCTTCCGAATCCTTTTTTTATCATCTTCGTGAAGTAAGGCTCTGTAGAATTGTCGACATAGAACCTCAGATAGTCGTCGTCCCACACAGCGGTGAAGATGTGATAGTCGCCGGTGAGGTCGTGGTTTACGGTTACGTTACCGCCAGTGTACTGCTGATGGGTGCCTGCATTTTCGCCCCAGTGTATTGTTCCGGCTACAGTTCTCGATGTTGTTCCGTTGGCGATAGCCTCTTTCATTCCCATCTCCAAAATGTCGATTTCACCGCATTTTGGCCAGTCCACCTCGTCGAAGTCGTTGCCCATCATCCAGAAAGCGGGCCATAGTCCGTTGGCCAATTGTGGCAGTTTGATGCGTGCTTCGATTTTTCCGTGCGTGAACGCCACCCTGTGTTTGGTGTTGACACGTCCCGATGTGAATTTCTTGCCGCCCTGACTCTCCCGGCGCGCCGTCAGAATAAGGTTGCCGTCTGCCACGGTCACATTCTCCGGTCGTGCCGTATAGGCTTGCAGCTCGTTGTTGTACGGAGCGTCGGTAGCCTCCACATTCCAGTTAATACCGAGGGTGTTGGTGTCGAACTCGTCGCTCCACACCAGTTCATAGTCTTGCGCGCATACCGCATTACAGTAGAAAAGAAAAGATAACAGCGGCGTAAGTCCGCCACAAAGTAATTTTTTTATATTCATAGTTGTTAGTTAAGTTCGGCTGCAAAGGTAGTGACTGAAAGCTCTTTAGCGGGTTTGATAGCTGACAATTATGGGTTTGTATTCTGACAAAACAATATCTCAGCAAGCCTTGCCACGACACTCTCGCCGAATATCTTGGATAGAAAAAGCCTTGTTTCTCCTGGAATTTATGGTTCATTGTTGCCTATTGCTGAAACCAGGCACATGGAAAAAGCCGATGAAAACGCAAAAAGGCGGGCTCCGTTTGGAGTCCGCCTTTTTGCGTCCTATACTTGCTTATGGTACCCGCCCGGTACCGCATTCCAATAGCTTTCTTTTTATTGATATCTTCTCGGTACCGTTTTTCAATATCATGTCGTTATTCGTGATACTTGCTCGGTACCACTCCAAAATACTTCTTGAACACGGTACTGAAATATTTCGAGTTGACAAATCCCGTTTTTATGGAGACATTGAGCACCGGCTGCCCGTCCTTGAGCAGTGCCGCGGCGCGTTCCATCCTTATGCGGAGAATAAAATCGTGGGGCGAGAGGCCTGTGAGCATCTTCAGCCTGCCGTAGAACAGTGTGCGGCTCATGGCCATTTCGCGGCACAGCCGGTCGATGTTGAACTCCGTGTTACTGAGATTCGTGATGACAATGGTCGTCGCACGATCGACAAACTCCTGGTCGGCGGGGTTCAGTGTGATGTCGGCAGGAATGCTTTCTGTGGTGTTCTGGCCATCGTCCACAGCCTTTCCATTGTCAGCCGACTGTCCTAAAGTGCCTTCTGTAGTGCCTTTGCCATCATCATCATCACTGGTGTTCTGGGCCATCATCAGACTCTTCTGCATGTAATACTTGCTCAGCCGACGCCTGTTAGCCAGTATCGACGCTATCTTCGACTCTAAGAGCTCGGTGTCGAAGGGCTTGGCAATATAGTCGTCGGCACCTTTTTGCAGTCCTTCAATCATGAAATCCTTTGTTCCTTTGGCCGTCAGGAGGATTACCGGCAGCCATGACGTGTCTTCGTTTTCCTTTATTCGCCGACACAGTTCGTCGCCCTGGATTCCCGGCATCATAATATCCGAAACCACAATGTCGCATTCGTTCTTACTCAGGAAGTCGAGTGCAGCCTCACCATCGGCCACCGTCACGACGTTGTAGCTCCTTCCGAAGGCCATTCTCATGTACTGCCGCAGGTCGCTGTTGTCGTCGACGAAGAGTATGGTGTCGCCTTTCTTGCTGTCGTTGTGTGCTTCGTGCCACTGCTGGTGCTCCGGCAGCGGCAGTGAGAGCGTGAAAGTGCTGCCCTTGCCCTCCTCGCTTGTCCACGTCAGCTTACCGCCGAGGCGCGTCGCGAGGTCGCGGGTGATATTCAGTCCGAGTCCGTAGCCCTTGCCCTTTCCGGCGTTCGACGCCCTGTAAAAGGCTGTGAAGAGCTTTCCTCGCTCCTCTTTCGGAATACCTTTGCCCGTATCGGCCACATCGAAGTACACGTGTCTTGTGCCCACATGAGCCCTCAGAGTGATGGAACCTCCTGTTGGTGTGTACTTTATGGCATTCGAAATGAGATTCTCGAATATCAGGTCGAGGATTGTATTATCGGAGATGAACGACAACTCCTTGTCCGGAACGTCGGTACTTAACGTTATTCCGTTGTCGGCGGCAGCAAGCATAAACCTGTCGGCCATGGCCCTTATATAATCTGATGCATTGAGGAGCTGAGGGTGGAAATCGTGTTTTGCCACACTTGCCTTCTGGAAATCAAGCAGTTGCGATATTATCTCCATGAGCCTGTTTCCATTCTTTATGGCCATACCGAGGAATTGTCGGCTGCGCTGGCTGAGCCCTTTGTCGGCTGCAATGTCCTTCAGCGGCCCCAAGACGAGTGTCAGCGGAGTGCGGATATTGTGTGCCGTGTTGACGAAGAAGTTTATCTTCTCCTGGTCATAGCGCTGCTGCAGGCGGTTGCGGTAGTAGTGCCATCCCATGTAAACGAGCCATACGACGAACGCCGTGTACACCATCCATGCCCAGATAGTGTTCCACCAAGGCTCCGCAATGGTTATTTCCAGCGTGGCAGAACCGAGAATCCGCCGACTGCTCATGCTTGCACTGCGCAGGTGCAGCTTGTAGTTTCCGGGCGGAAGATTGGCATATCTGACCTCCTGCTGGCGCCTGAACGGACTCCACTGCTTGTCGAACCCCTCGAGCAGACACTGGTATTGGATGTCGTTCTGATAGCGGTAGTTGATACTTTCGAAGTGCACAGTGATGGTATTCCGGTCGTGGCTCAATCGTATGTCGCTCTTTTTCAGCATGTTGTAGAGTTCCTTGTGCCACAGGCTGTCCTCGTCGACACCCTCAACGGTTATTCCCGTGATTCGTAACGGGGCCTGATAGACGATGCCGGCAGTCTGACTCGGATCGATGATTACCGCTCCCTGACTGCTTCCGAACACGAGACGACCGTCGGCGGTGGCCGTTGCCGCCAACCGTTTATATTCGCATTCGAGACCCTTCATGTAGTTTATGTTCGTGATAATGCCACCTTTCAAGCAAGCCAGCCCCCTGTCGGTACCCATCCAGAGGTTGTGGCGGCCGTCGTAGACGAGCGACGATACCACGTTGGATGGCAGTCCGTTGGCCGTCGACATGTTGCTCACGGTTCCCCTCCGCAAGTCGTAACTGTAGATGCCGCCCCCGTCGGTGCCTATCCATAGCTTTCCGTTGCCGTCGAAACTCATGGCGTTAACGAAGTAGTTGTAGTCGACACCCTTGAACTCATCGGGGCTGAAGAATCTGCCGGCACGTCCTGATACCATGTCGATACGGTAGCAGCCGTTGCTCGTTCCGACGACCACGCAGCTGCCGTCGGGCGATTCGAGCATGCACTGCACCTCCTTTATGGGATATTCCTGCCGTCCGTTGGCCGTGATGCGCGTCAGTGGAGCGTCGAGACAGCCTATCCACAGGTCGCCGTTGTGGTCGGTGAGCAGAGAGTAGACGTAGTTTGTCTTCAGATTTCCCTTCTCCATGGCATATTCGAGCGTACTGCTGCCGTCGGCGCCGACACTGAAAACGCCGTCGCCATAAGTTGATGCGAGCATGCGGCCGTGATATTCCGTCAGACTCAGCACTACCTTATTATATAGTGCGTGCGTCCATCCCCGTCCGCTGTGTCCGTCGTAGATGCTTACACCGCGGTCGGTGGCATACCACAACCGGCCCTCATGGTCCTGGACGATGTAGTTGACGCTGTTGTTGATGAGGCTCTGCCCGTTGAGATATTCGTGCTTGACGAAGGTGAAAGCGTGGCCGAGCGGAACGGCGAGGTCGACGCCTCCGGAATAGCTTGCCACCCAGAGGTTGCCCCAGTGGTCGCGCAGCAGGTCGTAGACACCATTGCCCTGGATGCTCGCCGTGGGTCTCCCGTCGGTGTTGAGCATCTCCTGGGGAGCGCCGCCCTGCCAGCTGAAGCTGTAGACACCGGCTCCGTCGATGCCCAAGAGCAGGGTGTTGGAGTCCCAGCCGAGGATGTCGCGCACCGGCATCATCGGTATCTGCCGCAAAGCCTCGTTCTTTACGGGCCTGAACGTGCGGTCGTCGAGGGTGACAATACCGTCGTGGAAGGTTCCCAAGAGCAGTATGTGGCGCATCGTGTCGTCGTAGGAGCAGAGCACATTCCTCACGTCGGCCACCTTTCGCACCTTGTTGCCTTCGACCACGAACACCCCGTCGGCGGCCCCGATGAGCATCCCGCCACCCACATTGGCCACGTGCTCAGTGTAATGGCCCTTCAGCAGCAGTGTCGGCCGCCCCGTTTTGTCGATGTGGCATACCCCCCGGTCGAGGACCGCCCATAGGGTGTTGTCGGCCGCGGCGCACACCTCGTTGACGACCATCCATCCACCCAATGTCGTGATGAGATTATGACGGGCGACGAACATGTCGAAAACAGCACTGTACTCGTATATGTGGCCTTTGTTGTCGTAGGCGATTATTGCTCCGCGGGCGTCCTTGCAGAGCTTTATGACCACTCCGCTGGCATCGCTGAAGTGTTGCAGTCCGGGCAGCAGATAGTTCTTCACCGACAGCCCGTTGTACCGGTCGACACCGTGCTTCGTGCCAATCCATATCGCGCCGTCGGCACCTTCGAGAACCGAATATGCCCTCGCACTCGACAATCCCTGGTCGGTATTTATGTTCGACGTAAGGAATGTGCCGCGCGTGAGCGCCATTGGCAGCTGGCCCCATGCCCGTCCTGGAATGACGACAAGCAGCAAAAAGAGCAGCCGTGCCAGACATATTCCTTTGATTCTTCCTTTATTTCCGTTCATCGCACTTTGGCTTGAAGTTAGTTAGTTGCTGGTTTCTATGTGCAAATTTAATATTTGTCTGATACATAACCAAATATTTTTTGGTTTTCATCTTTATCTTTCTTCATTCTGCCGCGGCCGTCGCACGAAAATTATTCTGTAGTTCCGGCCGTTCTCCTCCAACTCTATTTCATTCAGCGAGATACCTTTCTGCCAGCAGCCGGAGATAGAAATGATGGGGCAGGGGAGTGCCCCATAGCGTCCTATAACCACCGATTTGACAAACTTATAAAATCATAACATAAGATAGAAAATGCTACAATTTATGTTGCCTTCCTGTTTCAACCTTGCTGGTTGCAATCCCGTTCGTAAAGAATCGGGATTGCAGAGCCGTCAAGTCCGCAGGCGTAAGTTTGGGATAATCTGTCCCTACGTTTGGAATAAGACTGAGCAGGTTCAAAGCGGCATTGAGGTCTCGGTTTATGACATGGCCACATTTCGGGCAGACAAATATTCTGTCCCGAAGAGTGAGGTCGTCTTTCTTCTCGCCACAATTGGAGCAAGTTTTGCTGCTTGGGTAGAAGCGGTCTGCAATGGTAACATTGCATCCATTCATAGCAGCCTTGTATTCAATTTGGTGTCGCAGTTCTCCAAAGGCCATATCGCTTAGACTCTTCGCCAACTTGCCGCGTTGCATACCTTTGACATTCAAGTCCTCTATGCAGATAGCACGATAATGTTTTACGAGGATGGTTGTCAGCTTTTGTATGAAGTCTCTACGGATAGCGGCTATATGCCGTTGCTCACGTCCGAGACTGCGAGAGAGTTTGCGATAATTATTCGACCGCTTTACACCCTGCAAACGCTCTTGTTTGGTTTTCGCATGATGGCGTTTGGAGAGTTGGCGGCTCAGTCTGGTTATCTTTCTTTGATGTTTACGAATAGTTCGGGGATTATGGATAGCAATTCCATCAGAGAGAGTCATGGCTTCGTCAAGTCCGAAGTCGATGCCTACAGCTCTGTACTTGCTTTCTTCAGAAGCATGCGCATGAGTTCTATGGTATTCTTCTTCGGTAATTTGAACTTGAATGGAAACGAAAAACTTGTCTCCGTCCTGCAAAATCTTCGCACCCAATATCTTACCAACGAAACGCAAGCGCTCGGCCATCTTTATGTAACCGAGGTTTGGGACGTTAATATACTGGTGTTTGTCGTGAATATTGTGTGCTGTATTTTTCAGATGCTTCAGTCCTTTGTGGGTATCAGAGAGCTTAATCTCTTGTCCCGCACCGATATAAAAGGAGCCATAACCATCTCGCTTTTTGTGCATTGTGGGGTATTTGGCACGATGGGCAAAGAAATTATCGAAAGCTCTCTGAAGGTCATCGAAAGCATGAGCGGTGGCATATTTTGTCACTTCGTATGTCCATGGAAATTCTTCGCCACGGATAGCATTGAAGTGGTTCCGCAGCTTGCGCCCGGTCAAGCCTTGCTCGCCCTCCTTGTAGCGTCTCTGCCATTCCGCCAATCCCCAATTGTAGGCAAAGCGGCAACAGCCTATGGCCTTACGGAAGTAAGTCCTCTGCTTGTTGTTCGGCATGAGCTGAATACGATGGGCGAGTGTAATCATGTTTTATTTCTTAACGTTGTTCTCTACGGCTTTCTGAATATCCTCCAGCAGCTTCTTGTTTTTGTTGCTACGGTTTCCATAAAGACGGGCGGAAAATACGGTAACGATTTCAAGGACGTCCTTGGCAAGTTCCTCATCAAATTGAATGTTCTCATCACCTTTGTTGATGATTACGACTTCTACGTGTTTAGCTTCGCAAATGGCAAAGACCAATTCGGCTCCGAACCGAAGCAAACGATCCTTGTGTGTCAGCACAAGTCGTCCGACTTCACCACTGAGTATCATGTTGAGCAGCCTTTTGAGACCTTTCTTGTAGTAGCTCACACCACTGCCAATGTCTTGTATGACTTCGTAAGTGTATCCTTTACTTGCGCAGTAAGCCTCCAATACCGCAACCTGGCGCACCAAATCTTCCTTCTGGTCGTGCGAAGATACTCGGGCGTAGGCAATAGTTTTCAACTCGTCAACATGAATTGCGGCGTTCTTATCAAAGTTTCGGAGCGTGTCAAGACTGTAACGTCTGTCGCCACCACGAGTACGCTCGTCGGGATGAAGCATTCCGTTCTTATCCCAATTGCGCATCGTGGTAGTGGTAACGCCAAGAGCTTTGGCAGCTTCGCCTATAGAAAGCAGTTTCTTCATGACTGCAAATGTAGTAAAGTATGCTAACATTTACAAGAAATAGGATTATATTTTATAATATTTTATATGTATAACAATACTGTTAACTTACCCCGCGAAAGAGCAAAAAGGTGAGTAGCTCTTGTAAAAATATTTCGCTTTAGCCGACGAATAATTTCGTCTTGCTAATCATTTGATACTCAATAAGATAGAAAAAGGGGCCGTTTCGCATTCTGAAACGGCCCTTTTTGTCGTCTAAAACGGACCGTTTTAGCGTGCGAAACGGTCCGTTTTGGAACGCCAAACGGTATGTATTGCAATGCTGTTAATATTTTTCGCAAAGATAATACGTTTTACGAAACCATCCTAAAAAAATATAAAAGTGCCGGACAATTACCTTTAATATCTTCATAAACTTATAACTTTGCAGTCTAATTGTCAGATTATGAATAAGATATTCCTCGACGACAAGACCGTCGCCGGTGGCCCAAAGGTGGCCACGATAGGTTTCTTCGATGGTGTGCACCGCGGCCATCAGTATCTCATCAGTCAGGTGACGGCTGAGGCCAGGCGCAGAGGCATGGAGTCGGCAGTGATAACCTTCGACCGTCATCCGCGGCAGGTGCTGGCCCAGGACTACCAGCCTAAGCTGCTCTCCACCCTCGACGAGAAGCTCATCCTGCTCTCGCGGACGGGCATCGACAACGCAGTGGTGCTGCACTTCGACAAGGTCATGGCCTCACTGTCGGCGCGCGAGTTCATGGAGAAGGTCCTCTTAGGGCGGCTGAATGTCAGGACGCTGATTATCGGCTACGACAACCGCTTCGGCCACGACCGCCGCGAGGGCTTCGACGACTACGTGAGGATTGGCCGCGAGATAGGCATAGAGGTGCTGCGGAGCCAGGCTTTCACCCTCGATGGCGTCAATGTGAGCTCGTCATATATCCGCCGGATGATTGAGGGCGGTGAGCTCGAGGTGGCCAACAAGTGTCTGGGCTACGACTATACCATCGTCGGAAAGGTGGTGGCCGGACGGCAGGAGGGTCGCCGCTTAGGCTTCCCCACAGCCAATATCGACATGACTGACTCGCCGCAATTAGTGCCTGCACGGGGCGTTTATGCCGTGAGGGTGAGACTGAAGAACTCGATGGAGTTCCGGAGGGCAATGATGAACATCGGTACACGGCCCACCTTCGACAACGGACGGGTGTCGGTAGAGGCCTACATCTTCGACTTCTCCGGCGATATTTACGGCCAGACGCTCCTCGTGGCGTTCACCCACAGGATTCGCGACGAGCATAAGTTCGACAGCGCCGAGGCTCTCCAGGCTCAGATGAGGAAGGATGCAAAGATTGTAGAGGAACAGTTTAATAAGGAAACGGATAATGAAGAATGATTTAATAAGAGACATATTATATGTCGTTCTCTTCGCGGCAGTATTCTTTCTGCTGCAGTTTATAACTGAGGCCGTAGGTGCAGCCATCTACGCTTTCGGCCACGGAATGAGTGTGGACAGTGTGATGAAGGCCATGGCCATGGGCCGCTATAGTGAACTGCTCACCGTGACGGTAGTCTTCAGCAGTCTGCTCACCATAGCCCTCTACGGTGCGCTGAAGTGGGCTCCGGTGTCGCGCTCCTACCTGCGGTCAAAGCCGTGGGGCGTGGTCTGCTGGGTAGTGTTCCTGGCCTTAGGCTCGGTGCTCCCGTTGGAGTGGGTCTACGAGCGCATATCGCTGACGATGCCCGAGAGCCTGACGCAGCTCTTCGACGGGGTGATGAAGCAGCCGTGGGGCTATGCCGCCATCGGGCTGCTCGTGCCGGTGGCTGAGGAGATGGTGTTCCGCGGGGCCATCTTGCGGCGTCTGCTCAGCATCTTCGGTGAGCGGTGGCACTGGGCTGCCATAGCCGTCTCGGCGTTGATATTCGGTGCCATGCACGGAAACCTGGCCCAGGGACTGCACGCTTTCATCATCGGTCTTATTCTCGGATGGATGTACTACCGCACGAAGAGCATCGTGCCGACGGTGGCTTTCCACTGGGTCAATAACACGGTGGCCTACGTGATGTACAATATCATGCCGCAGATGAACGACGGCAAGCTCATCGACCTCTTCCACGGCGACAATAAGATGATGTATATGGGTATCGGCTTTTCGCTTTGCATCGCCATCCCGTCAGTCATTCAGTTGGCTGCAAGGATGAGGCCCGCTGGCGACAAATAACTGAAATTCAAATTGATATAACGAAAACGAGGCTGTGCTCAGAGATAGAGCACAGCCTCGTTGCCTTCGTTGAACAGCAAGTCGAGGATGCTTAGATTGGGCACGAAGGCTTGCTTTTTTTGTCGGAACACCTGATAGTAGGGCTCGGGTCGGAACGTCGGGTCGTCGCCGGGGTGCTTGGGTCGGATGACGTCGCGGTAGTCGTTGTCGGCCTCGGCGACGTACTCCGTTGTCGGAACGATGTGCGGGCGGATGTCGAGGAGCTCGCACATCTTCAGCGTTATGTCCCAGTTGAAGTCGAAGAGGTAGGTCCACCGCTTCTCGAAGAACGGGCGCAGGTCGTCGGCGTAGAACTCGAAGAACGGGCTCTCGCCGTAGGCTGAGGCAATGGCGTTCCAGTGGATGTGGCGCCAGTTGCCGTGGTCGCTGATGCGGACGTCGCGTTCGATGATCTTTCCGCCCTTTCCGGCCGTTCCCTCCACGGGTACGGTGAGTTTCTGCTGGCCTGAGGCCGTGGCTATGACGCAGCGGTTGCGGTAGGTTTGCTTCACGAAGTTGTCGCAGTGCTCTATGAGACAGGTGTCGTAGCGGTTCAGCTTCTGATACCACTGCACGGGTCCGAAGTAGGCTGTCGACAGTAGGGCGCGGCTGCCTGCGGCCTGTTCGGGGGTGGCGGAGGCCGTGGGCGCACAGTGGTCGGTGGGGTTCTGTTCGTTCATAGTTGTCGTATTGTTGGTTTTTGAGAATAAAAAAATCCTCCCCGGCGGGCGGAGAGGATTCTTTTTATGAGTAGCCTTACTTGATGTTTCCCACCCACTTGAAGAGCCGGCTCCAGCGAATGCCTCCAAAACCGTGCCTGTCGGGGTCGGAACTCCACCAGATGAACAGTGGCTTGCCGACGATGTGGTCCTCGGGAACGAAGCCCCAGTAGCGTGAGTCGAGCGAGTTGTGACGGTTGTCGCCCATCATCCAGTAGTAGTCCATCTTGAAAGTGTAATGGTCGGTGAGTTTCCCGTTGATGTAGATGTTGCGGCCTCTGACTTTCAGGTCGTTACCCTCGTAGGCCGTTATGCAGCGCTCGTATATGGGAAGGTTCTCAAGGGTGAGCTTTATCGACTGTCCGCGCTTAGGAATCCATACCGGTCCGTAGTTGTCGCGGGTCCATCCGTAGTAGCCGTTGAGCGGGTAGACGGGTCCTGTGTAGATGTCCTTGTCGGTGACTATCTGCTCGGCCGTGACGATGTGGCGCTTGAGCAGCTGCTGAGCGGCGTTCTTCGTCAGGGGCATGTAGCCGTCGAAACGGTTCAGGACGGCGCTGTTGAGCACGCTGCCACTCTCGACGCAGTAGCCGTGGAGCTGTCCGAGGCACTGCACGTCCTCCTCGCTGATGCCCAACTCCTTGCGCAGGGCATCGTAGTTGTCGCCGATGAGGTCGGTGGCGGTGATGCCGTTGGCAAACTTTATGAAGTATGTGTACTGCACGTTGTCGGGCTCCTTATTGGCCTTTCCGTCGAGATAGACGATGCGGTTGCGTATCTGGAGAGTCTGACCGGGCAGACCCACGCAGCGCTTGACGTAGTTCTCCTCGCGGTCGACGGGCCGGTTGTCGAGCGGACCGAAGGTCTGGGGGTTGTTGACGACGTACTGACGGCCGAGGGCATAGGCCTTGGCGTAGAAGTCGCGCTGTTGCTCAGCGTTCATCTTCGAGAGGTCGATGTTCGGGTTCTGCTGCGCCATGAGGGCCGTACCGTTCTGATATACAATGCTGTAGTAGTCCTGAGCCTGGTACTGGTCGGCGGTCATGATGGTGTCGCCGTCGGGGAAGTTGAACACCACAATATCGTTGAGCTCCACCTGTCCCAAGCCTTTCATGCGGCGGTAGTCCCAGTGTGGCCAGGAAATATAGCTCTTGCAGCCGAACAGCGGGAGCGTGTGCTGGGTGAGAGGCATCGTCAGCGGGGTCTCGGGAATGCGCGGACCATAGCTCACCTTGCTCACGGCAAGATAGTCGCCGGTGAGCAGGCTCTTCTCCAACGAGCTCGAAGGAATGACGAAATTCTGGAAGCAGAAGAGGTTGATGAAGTAAACGGCGACAAGGGCGAAGACGATGGCGTCGACCCAACTCATCACCGCGCGGGTGACGGCCGATCCGTCTTTCCACCAGCTCCAGTGTATCTTTTTCGTTATGTAGACATCGAAGAAGAACAGGGCACCGATGATTGTCAGTATCCATCCAACGACGCTGCGCGGTCCTACCCATGCTATGAAGAGCGCATAGAGAATTATTACGACGCTGAACTTCATCCACTGCTTGCGCGGGTTCAGCTTTTCTTTTTCCTTATCAATCATTTTTTCAGGAAGGGTTATTACGATTTTGCGGAGAGAGCCCGCCGCTGTGGAAGGCCATCCTCCTGAGAATTAAAATTTGAAGAGGTCGCTCGTCGTGAGCAGTCCGGTGTGGTTCTGGGTGAATTCAGCGGCGAGAACGGCACCGAGGGCAAATCCCTTGCGCGAGTGGGCGTTGTGGGTGATGGTTATTTCGTCGGCATCGCTGTCGTAGCGGATACTGTGGATGCCCGGCACCTCGTCGTGGCGGACGCTGCGGATGAGCAGCTCGTCGGCATTGTGGTCGTCGGAACCGTCGACGTGACCGTCGTCCCAGCGTGTCGTGCCCTTCTTCCATGTCGACTTGCGGTCAACGTTCTCGACAATCTCCTCGGCAAGGGTGATGGCTGTCCCCGACGGTGCGTCGAGCTTGTGGATATGGTGGGTCTCCTCCATTTCGACGTCGTACTGCGGAAACTGGTTCATAATCTTGGCCAGATAGCGGTTGACAGCCGAGAAGATAGCCACACCGATGGAAAAGTTGCTGGCCCAGAAGAGGGTCTGCTTCCCGTCCTTCGTCAGGGCCTCCACGTCGGCCTTGTGGTCCTTCATCCAGCCCGTCGACCCGCTGACAACCTTGACGTTGTGCTTGAAGGCACGAAGGTAGTTGGAGTAAGCGGCCGTAGGATTGGTGAATTCGATAGCTACATCGGCGTTAGCAAAGGCCGGTGAGTCGAAGTCTTCCTGGTTGTCGACGTCAATTTTGCATACGATTTCATGGCCACGCGCAAGGGCAATCTGCTCAATCATGTGCCCCATCTTACCGTAGCCGATAAGAGCAATTTTCATATAAGTAGTCTTTTAATCCAATTTAAAACAATGCAAAGGTAGTTTTTTTTTCTTTCTTTTACTTATATATTACGGAAATTTTATGTAGTTTTGCACTATTATAGTACTCAAAAGGATGGAACAGCTATTGCATTACGTATGGAAACACAAGATGTTTCCACTCGACGGACTGCGAACCACCGACGGACGGGAGGTGGAAGTCGTCGATCCCGGGCTGCACAACAGCAACGCGGGACCCGACTTCTTCAACGCTAAGGTGAAGATAGACGGTACGTTGTGGGTGGGCAACGTGGAGATTCACGACAAGTCGTCGGACTGGTTTCTGCACGGTCACGACCACGATCCTCACTACGACAACGTGGTCCTGCACGTCGCCGGCATCGTCGATACGGATGTGCGGACGTCGAACGGTATGACACTCCCGCAGATGCAACTCGACGTTCCGGAGACTGTCGCCAGCCACTACCATGAGCTGCTCACCACCGACAGCTATCCGCCGTGCTACAAAGTCATCCCCAACCTCTCGCGGCTGACCGTCCACTCGTGGATGAGCGCACTGCAAACGGAGCGCCTCGAACAGAAAACGGAGAAGATAGCCGAGCGGGCGCGGCGATGCAACGGGTCGTGGGAACAGGCATACTTCGTGACGTTGGCACGCAACTATGGGTTCGGCATCAACGGCGCGGCCTTCGAAGCGTGGGGCGAGGACATGCCTCTCAACGATGTGGCGCACCACCGCGACGACATCTTCCAGGTTGAGGCGATGTTCATGGGGCAGGCCGGACTGCTCGATATAGCCACGGTGCCGGAGCGATACCGTAAGGATGCACTTGCCGAAGGATATTTTGCGCGACTCAGAAACGAATACGGCTATCTGGCACATAAGTTCTCGCTGAAACCCATCGACGCCGGACTGTGGCGCTTTCTCAGACTGCGACCGCAGAATTTTCCGCATATCCGCATATCACAATTAGTGAATTTGTACTTCAACAGGAAGACAAGCTTGGCGGCACTCACCGAATGCGACACGCTGAAAAAGGCTCGCGAACTGATGAAAACGCATGTCACGCCATACTGGGAGACTCACTATTCGTTCGGCAACGCGGGGGCAAAGAGTGCCAAAAATCTCTCGGAAGCATCGCTTAACCTCCTGCTTATCAATACAGTAGTGCCGATGCTCTTCGCCTACGGACGCTATAAGGGCGACGAACGGCTGTGCGACAGGGCCTTCGACTTCCTCGAACAGCTCGGTGCCGAGAATAATCACATCACGCGAATGTGGCGCGAGGTGGGACTGCCCGTCGACAATGCCGGTGACTCGCAGGGACTGATCCAACTGAAAAACGAATACTGCGACAAAAAGGACTGCCTGAGATGCCGCTTCGGATATGAGTATCTTAAAGGACGCCGCAGCGAATAACGTTTCGCCAGACAATAGCATCGGCAGCGGAAAATGGATAAAAGACTGATGCCGACATCCGCGAATTGCTTAACAATAAGCGGTATATGGCTCTGCGATAAGCCTTCATCGGCAGTGTCCCGTGCCGTCATTATGAAAGAAAATAAACTATAATAGACAAAAAAACAGTATAAAATGGAAAAATATATCTTTGAAACCCGTATGGAGGTCCGTGACTATGAGTGTGACATTGAGGGCATAGTGAATAACGCCAACTACCTCCACTACACCGAACATACGCGTCACCGGTTTCTGAAGAGTATCGGGGTGAGTTTCTCGAAACTCCACGAGAAAGGAGTAGATGCCGTCGTCGCCCGCATGAACCTGCAGTTTAAGTCCCCCCTGAGGTGCGATGACGAGATAATATCCCGCATGAATCTGCGGAAGGAAGGGCTGCGATACGTGTTCACCCACGACCTCTACCGTGCTTCCGACGAGCGGTTGTGCTTCCACTGCACGGCTGAGCTCGTCACCCTCGTCAACGGTCGGCTGGCCCTGAGTCAGGACTATGAGGAGGCTTTTGCGCCCTATGTAAAATAACGTGCCGCCACGACGGTACTTAAAACCTTATCAATTGCTATGCCAACAACAAACAGCGAACAGGAAACTCTCAACGCCATGGCCCTCACACGCATGGACCGTTTCCATCCGGCGGGGGTGCGGGAACTCTACAAACGGCTCGGTTCGGCAACGGCGGTCATGGCGCATCGCACTAATATACAGGAGGTTATACCCGATGCATCGCGCTATCTGATTGAGGGGCTGGCCAATGCCGATATAGCACTGGCACGTGCCGAGGAGGAGATGGAGTACGACCGGAAACATAATATAGCTACCATCGACATATCGGATGGCCGCTATCCGCAGCGGCTGAGGGAGTGTGCCGACGCACCATTGGTACTGTATTACCTCGGAACAGCCGACCTCAACGCGCGCCACACCATAAACATCGTTGGCACGCGGAGGTGTACGAACTACGGACGGGACCTTATCAAGGCCTTCGTCAGCGACCTCCGCGACCTCTGTCCGGAGGTTCTCATCTTCAGCGGCCTGGCCTATGGCATCGACATCTGTGCGCATACGGAGGCTCTTGACAATAGTTTTGAGACGGTGGGAGTCCTGGCCCACGGTCTCGACGACATATATCCGCGTGTCCACCGCGACACGGCCATAGCCATGATCCACCAGGGTGGACTCCTCACCGAGTATATGACTCACACTCAGCCGGTTGCGAAGAACTTCGTAAGCCGAAACCGTATCGTAGCCGGATGCTCCGATGCGACAATCATTGTGGAGAGCGCGGCAAAGGGAGGCGGACTGATAACGTGCAGCATGGCAAGAAGTTACAACCGTGATGTGTTCGCTTTCCCGGGTGCTGTAGGTGCAAAATACAGTGAGGGATGCAACAATCTCATTCGCGACAACGGTGCTGCGCTCATCACCTCGGCCTACGATTTCGTCAATGCCATGGGCTGGAACGACGACGTGAGGCTGGCTGAAGCCCGGAAGAAAGGCATACAGCGCGACTTCTTCCCCGACCTGTCGGAAGGCGAGCAGGCCATCGTCGACGCTCTGAAGGATACCAACGACCAGCATCTGAATATGCTCTCGGCGGCCACATCGCTGCCAGTCGGACAACTCTCGTCGATGCTCTTCGAGATGGAACTCAAAGGTATCGTAAAGCCGTTGGCCGGAAGTATTTATCATCTTATAGGCCACTGACATTATTGAACACAACAAATTATTTCGTAATAAAAAACAGATTAAAAATGAAGATAGCAGTTTTTTGCTCGGCAAACAACAGCGTCGTTGACGAGTTTGCCAAGGAAGTCGATGACTTCGGCGCATGGATTGGCCGCGAAGGCCATACGCTCGTCTATGGCGGAGCGAACACCGGACTGATGGAGCGGCTCGCGAAGAGTGCCCACGAGGCCGGTGCCATGGTCATAGGAGTGGTGCCGCAGATACTCGAAAAGGGTGGGAGAGCGTCCGAATTCATCGATGTTGAGATACCCTGCGACAACCTTTCCGACCGCAAGGACCTAATGTTGGCACAGTCGGATGCCGCTGTCGTGCTGCCGGGAGGCATCGGCACACTCGACGAACTCTTCACCGTCGCCGCGAGCCGGACCATCGGCTATCATCAGAAACCGTTGGTAGTGTATAACATCCGTGGCTTCTGGGACAGTCTCAGAGCCCTTCTCGACGACCTCCAGCAGCGTGGAATGATACGCGGGAAATACACCGACTGCATAAAATTCGTGGACAGTCTTGATGAACTCGCAGCGGCAATAGCTGATTGATGCCTTTTTTCGAGGTTTTCTTTGTTTTGTCGTCGTTATTTAGTACTTTTGCATGACAGCGGCCGGACACGGCTTCTTTTCCTGCGGTCGCTGTACAAAGGCTTTGCAACAGCATTGCGAGGATGTGAAAGTATTAGGATAGACATTAATCATGGACAAATCAGTCATGAAATTCTTACAGTCATTTTTCTTAGCCATGGCGACTATTGCAGTCTGTGGCTCTTGTGGAAACAAGTATCCTGACAAATCGAACGCACCGGTGAGGGTGAAAGTTATGGAGGTTGGCTCCGTTCAGGTGAACGGTGAGAGCGGCTTCTCCGGCACGGTGGAGGAGGAGAGCGGTGTCAGTCTCAGTTTCTCCGTGGCAGGCACTGTCCGCACTATGGATGTCGATGAAGGCCAGACCGTCGGCAAGGGCCAGCTCGTGGCTACCGTCGACGGTGTCGATCAGGCCGGTGCCAGGGCATCGGCGCACGCCGTGACCGGCGAGGCGCTGGCTGCACTGAGAAAGGCGCAAGACGACTTCAACCGTGCTCGCAGTCTGCATGCACAAGGAGTAATCTCCGAATCGAAGTACGTCTCGGCGCAGACGGCGCTCGAGGCGGCGAGGGAAGCCGTCAACTCAGCGGCGGCATTGGAGGGTATATCCAATAAAGCTGCTGACGATACGAGGCTCACAGCGCCTTTCAGCGGATATGTGGCAGAGAAGAACGCCGAAGTGGGACAGAACGTTATACCTGGAATGATGGTCGTCAAACTCGTCCATATAGATAAGGTAAAGGTGAAAATCAGCGTGCCGGAAGAGGAAATCGACAAAATACGGAAAGGCGAGATGATGATGGTCAGATGTGACGCCATTGGTGGTGCCGACTTCTATGGCCGGGTTGTGGAGAAAGGTGTAGACGCCGATCCCCTCAGCCGTACTTACAGCGTGAAGTTGCTTGTCGATAATCCTGACCACAAGCTGCTGCCGGGAATGATATGTAATGTATATACAAGTTTCACACGCGGACAGATGAGCATCTTCGTTCCGGCCAATGTCGTTCAGCTCAATCCTGACAACAGAATGTTCGTATGGATAGTTAAGAACGGCAGGGCTACAAAACGGTTTATCGACTACGTAGCCGACACGTCGCAGGGAGTGCGAGTTGGTGGAGGACTGGAACCGGGCGACAAGCTTATTGTAGCAGGACAGCAGATGGTTAGCGAGAATACTCCTTGTCAAATAATTAAGTAGAGGACTGGAACCATGAGAAAGAAAAGAAGACCTTTTCAGGAAATATGCCTCTACTACAGGCAGATAGTCATATTGTTGGTGACGAGCCTTGTGGCTCTCGGCGTCTTCGGACTCGTGCACATCAACAAGAATGAGTTCCCTGACTATACAGTCCGCGAGGGCATTGTTGCCGCCGTCTATCCTGGCGCGACCTCGGAGGAAGTGGAGCAGCAGGTGACAAAACCGCTGGAGAACTATATCTTCACATACAAGGAGGTGCTGAAGGAAAAGACGGTGTCGTACTCGCGTGCCGGCATGAGCATCATAGTGGTGGAGCTCAACGAGGATCTTGAGGACAATGACGAGTTCTGGTCGAAGTTCAAGCATGGCGTGCAGACTTTCAAAGCCTCCAATCTGCCGGCTGGGGTCATAGCGCTGAGAGTACAGGACGATTTCGGTGATGTAAGCTCTGAACTCATATCCTTGGAAAGTAAGGACAAGACCTACCGCGAACTTAACGACTATATGAAGACCGTTGAGGACTCGCTGCGAATGATTCCCAGCGTTGGAAAGATGAGTGTAGTGGGTATGCAGATGCCGCAGATAGCCATCTATCTCGACAACGACAAGCTGGCACATTACGGGGTGACCTACATGTCGATAGCGCAGGTGCTGGCTGGAAAAGGATTTACGAGCAGCGGCGGACGTATAGGCGGCTCCGACTATAAGAGTCCGATATATGTCGACCAAAGCCTGAACAAGATTTACGATGTCGAGAATGCCGTCGTCTACAGCGACATGCGCGGAAATATCGTGCGGTTGAAGGACGTGGCTGACGTGAAATATGAGTATCCCGACCTCGACAAGTATGTTACCGTCAACGGCACTAAGGCGCTGATGCTCTCGGTGACAAACAAAAAAGGAAAAGATATCTCCAAAATGGGTACGCAGGTCAACAATAAGCTCGCCAATATCGAAAGGGAACTGCCTAAGGATGTAAAGGTCAGCAAGATCACAGACCAGAAGCAGGTCGTCGACGATTCAATCTTTGACTTCCTGCGTGAGCTGCTCATAGCCATCGTCACCGTACTGCTCGTCGTTGTGCTCATCATGCCACGGCAGGTGGCCGCGGTGGCTGCGGCGACAATGCCGGTGACAATCTTTATCTCGCTCGGACTGTTCTACGTCTTCGACCTCGAACTGAACACCGTTACGCTTGCGGCACTTATAATGACCCTCGGAATGATTGTCGACGATTCCATCGTTATCATCGACGGATATGTCAATAATCTTGCAGCGGGAATGACACGATGGAAAAGTGCCGTTGAGGCCACCAACCATTTCCTGAAGAGTATTTTCTCGGCTACGCTGTGCATAAGTATCACGTTCTTCCCGTTCCTCATTACAATGACGGGAATCATGCACGACTTCCTGAAAATGTTTCCGTGGGCCATATCCATTGTACTCTTCATCTCGATGATAATTGCCCAGACGCTGTTGCCTATACTTATGTACTACTGCATCAGGAAACCGATAAGGACGGGAGTAACGGTTAACGGGCGGAAAGCATTCAACTTGCTCGACTATATGCAGGCGTTCTACAACAAGGCCATCGAGAAGTGCTTCGAGCACTATCGCATAACTATCGGCACCGCTGTGGCTACGATCATTGCGGGTGCCATAATCTTTGTCCATCTGCCACAGAAACTGATGCCGGTGGCACAGCGCGACCAGTTCGCTGTCGAAGTTTTCATGCCAACGGGAACAACCGTGGCGGGAACGAACAAGGTCACCGACTCGCTCGAACATATGCTCCGACGGGATCCAAGAGTGGTGTCGGTGGCTAATTTCCATGGAATGTCGTCGCCGAGATTCCAGACAACGTACGCTCCTCAGATACCCGGTGACAACTATGCGCAGTTTATCGTCAACACCAAGAGCATGGATGCCACCGAGGATATAGTCAAGGAGGCCAAGAAAAAATATGAAAACTACTTCCCGGAGGGAGTTGTAAAGATAAAACATCTGTCGTACAGCAAGGAAGAGAATCCTATTGAGGTGAGGCTGACGGGAAATAACCTGGCCGATATTACTGCCGCTGCCGACAGCGTAGTGGCGCGCCTGCGGCATGTCGACGGGCTGGAACTCGTGCGTACCGACTTCCGGGAGCCACTCGCCACAACGCGTGTGAAGGTCGACGACAATACCGTCAGCCGGCTCGGACTGACTAACGCCATCGTCCAGATGACCCTTCTGTCGCGCTATTCCACCGGATTGCCAGTGTGCCAGATGTGGGACGGCGACTACGGACCGCAGGCTGTGATAAAGTCCAAGCGCAGCAACAATGCCTCAATCACCGACTTACTCAACGAGCAGATACCTGTTCTCGGAGGAATAAAGACTGTTCCGCTGAGGGAAATAGCTACCGTGGAGAACAAAATGGAGTACGGACAGATCGTGCACCGCAACGGACTGAGAACCATATCGGTCATTGCAGAGGTCGACCAGAACAAGAATGTCGAGAAACTTACCGGACAAATAATGAATATGGTGAATGGTATGAAATTGCCGCCGAAGGTGCAGGTGAGCTACGGAGGACAGTATGAGGTCGACCAGGAGCAGATGCCGAACATTATCGTGGCACTGATTATCGCCATCGGCATAATCTTCGTCGTACTGATATGGCATTTCCGTGATGTGAGGGAGTCGCTGATAATGCTCGCCAGCCTGTCGCTCTGCGTCTTCGGAGCTGCCGCCGGCATCATTCTCACCGGCATCGATCTGAGTCTCACATGCGTCCTCGGATTCGTGTCGCTGATGGGAGTACTCGTCAGAAACGGCATCATCCTCTTTGACTACGCCCATGAACTGTACAATAAGGAGCAGATGACAATGCGCGACTCCATTCTCGAGGCGGCAAAAGAACGTATGCGCCCGATATTCCTGACGTCGGCATGTGCCTCGATGGGCGTCGTTCCGATGCTGCTGGGTGGCAGCAGTCTGTGGATGCCAATGGCCGCAGTTATCTTCTGGGGAACGATTATTACGATGTTCTTCATACTCGCTGTAATGCCTGTCGCTTACTGGAGATTCATGCAAGACCCCGCAAAACGACTCGGAAACGAGGTGAGGATGATGAGCCGGTAGAACGGACAAACCTTAAATAATAGTCCCCCTTGATTCCGCAACTATTAGCGCCATTTATTATCAATACTTTTTATAAGTCTTTGAGGAACAATGAGTTCCTCAAAGACTTTTCACTTCCTGTATTTCCACTGACTTTTTAGTATCAAACCAAAAGAAGCGATTCTCAATGACGTACGAGTTGGTTGGCAATCCCTGACTGCGCTCGCTCAGACTGGGCTAATTGGGAATTCAGAATCTTCGAGCCTGTAGCCGACAAATTGATTTGAGAAGTTCCACTTGCAACATTCACATACTATAGTGATGAATGCTTTACTTTCATTGGCGCTAACATCACCACACAGATTGCTTTCTTCTACTTTTACCTTAGTTCTTTTTTGTTTTTAGTTTATTAATGTCCCAATTCAATAATGAGCAACATGCATGAATGTTGTCAATACCAAAATATATGGTTCTTCATTGTATGATGTTTCATTTGGTTTAAACCGAAAAATATAGTATCTTTGCACGTCATAAGAAAGTAAAGGATATATATGCCAGACGATTTTAATATAAGAGACGAGCACGTCAGCGCCGCCGAGAAAGAGTTTGAGAAAGCCCTGCGCCCTCTCAAATTCGACGATTTCAGCGGACAGAAGAACGTTGTCGACAACCTCCGCGTGTTCGTTGAGGCCGCCAAATACCGTGGCGAACCCCTCGACCATACGCTCCTTCACGGTCCTCCCGGACTGGGAAAGACCACACTGAGCAATATCATTGCCAATGAGCTTGGGGTGGGATTCAAGATTACCAGCGGTCCGGTGCTCGACAAGCCCGGTGACCTCGCCGGCATTCTTACGTCGCTCGAGCCCCACGATGTGCTCTTTATCGATGAGATTCACCGTCTGAGTCCCGTCGTCGAGGAGTACCTCTATTCGGCCATGGAGGACTATCGCATCGACATAATGATAGACAAGGGACCGTCGGCGCGGTCTATCCAGATCGACCTTAACCCCTTCACGCTCATCGGAGCCACCACGCGCAGCGGACTGCTCACGGCCCCTCTGCGCGCCCGTTTCGGCATCAACCTCCACCTGGAGTACTACGATCCCGAAACCCTCCAGCAGATTATACGGCGCTCGGCGCGCCTGCTGAAGGTGCCCATCGACGACGATGCCGCCGTGGAGATATCGAAACGCAGCCGCGGAACGCCCCGAATAGCCAACTCGCTGCTGCGCCGTGTGCGCGACTTTGCGCAGGTAAAGGGCAACGGACGCATCACAAGCGAGATAACGAAGATGGCTCTCCAGGCTCTGAATATCGACCAGTACGGACTCGATGAAACCGACAATAAGATTCTCCTGACCATCATCGACAAGTTCCGCGGGGGTCCCGTGGGAGTGTCGACGATAGCTACGGCCATCGGCGAGGATGCCGGAACCGTCGAGGAGGTGTACGAGCCGTTCCTCATCATGGAGGGATTCATCAAGCGCACACCGCGCGGCCGCATGGCCACACCGCTCGCTTACGAGCATCTCGGCCGCAATCCGTATAAGGGAAACGTCATGGAGCCGACGCTGTTCTGAGCCTTCCGACTGCGACAAATCGATGAAATCGCGGAAAAGAAGCATCTTTGGGCTGCGTCCCTTGGTGCTTCCCCACTGCGACAAATCGATGAATTCGCGCAAAAGAAGCATCGGTAAGCCACGTATTTTTGGTTTCCCCGACTGCGACAAACCGATGAAATCGCAGAAAATAAGCGTTATTGAACCAATTCAGTTCAGAACATCTCAGTTATGAAGAATAATGAAATGACAAATAACGACCAGCACCACAGCACACCGACACCGGCTGTGCGCTGTGGCGTTTTCACTGGTACCTTCGATCCTTTCACCGTCGGCCACGACTCGATAGTGCGCCGGGCGCTCCCCCTTTTCGACCGTCTCGTCATCGCCGTAGCCATGAGTAAGCTGAAGAATACGGAGGAAGAGATATCCCAGCGTGTCGATGAAATCGAGAAAATTTACAAGGATGAGCCGCGTGTGGAGGTCATAGACTACAGCGATCTCACCATCGATATGGCCAAACGCGTCGGTGCCCGGTTCATCGTTCGTGGTGTCCGGTCGGTGAAGGACTATGAGTACGAGCGCGAGCAAGCCGAGTTCAACCGTAAGTTCGGGGGCCTTGAGACCGTCCTTCTCTTTGCCGAGCCGGGTCTGGAGAGTGTCAGCAGCACCCTTGTCCGTGAGCTCCGCTACTTCGGCCGCGACATCGACGAGTTCCTGCCGTAGGCCGCAGGTGGTGCCGCCGGGCCTTACGATAAGTTTATTCTTATTGCTGTTATTTGGGAAAAATCCTTACACGGTTTCAATACATACCGTTTGGGCTTGCAAAACGGCCTGTTTTAGCTTGCGAAACGGGCCGTTTTAGAGGCTGAAACGGCCCGTTTTAGAACGCCAAATGGTATGTTTCTGTAAGGTATTGAATATCAATAGATTATAAGGATGGAAAGAACTGACCGTAATTCTGAATTGTCTTTACAAAAGAGAAGGAGGAAGATGGATTGATTAGCCTGTCAAATGGAGGAGGAAAATTATTCCTATAGCAGCCTATAGGAATTGTAGGGAGCTATAGGAATTGATAGGAGGCTATAGGAATTGATAGGAGGCGCTATAGGAGTTGATAGGGGGCTATATGAATTGATAGGGCCCTATAGAAATCTATAGCGGCTATAGCATCTATAGGAATTGATAGGGAGCCATAGGAAATGATAGGCATCAATAGGAATTTATAGGGCTCTATAGACCTCTATAGCGGCTATAGCATCTATGGAAAATTATGAAGAGCTGCTGCCGCGGGCCGCAGGGCGGGGGAGCAGAGTGCTCCTCAGCCCCATCAGAACGACCTCAGCCAGGCTTTGAAAAGCCAAATAATTATATTTTATTCGGTTTTTCAGCCCAATCGGACGGCCACAAGGGCCGCCCCTGCAAGTGGATTATAAGTTATTCCACGAAATAATAAATATTATTGTAGCTGCTTTGTTTCTGTGTTGGCTCAGTTGTTTTGCTAAAACATTCTGGAAATATTTCCTCCGGTTGCGGATAATGGATAGGAATAAAACGCCAATTGAACGGAAGTTCCAGTAAGTCCATCTCTTCGGCATGCTTGTCCATTAGTCCATTCTCCTTGCTGTATTGGTATATATTCTTCATATAATGTATAAGTATGTTCAATGGTGGCCAATGCTTTTGAACCTTGGAATACCATTCGAACAAATCCATGTTACCTTTTGAAGAATTGCATGTCTTGCAGACCATGATTATGTTGTCCATGTCATTGTTGCCCCCTTTATTGCGTGGAAAGACATGATCGATGGTCAACTTGCTTGGCGGCATCTCTTTGCCGCAATACCAGCAGAAGTTGTTTTCCTTAATCTTAGCCACGTTCAGTTGCATTAGGTCATGGATATTCCATCTCCCTTCTTTGTATGCTTTGTACGCCTTGGCTCGTATCATGTAACACTTCTTGTCGTATTTTGGAGTGTTCGAGCCCAATGCATAGCAGAGCATTTGCAGGTTTGCGTAAGCATAATACAGCAATTCGCCGAAGTTGTTGTATTTGGCACGTTTGGTGGAACTTTTCTTATTATCAGTCATTTCCATTTGTTTTTGGCTTTTTTTACCTCATTTTATCCCCATAGCGGCTGTTTCCATTTCGAATGTAAGGTAATTCCTTAATTTAGAAGTTTAGATTTTTTCATCGCGCGCATAAAAGGAAATAGTTTCTCAGCCCCATCAGAACGACCTCAGCCAGGCTTTGAAGTCAAGCATCATCTCGTCGTGATACTTGAACTTGAGATTGCTGCCCCATCCGTGGCCTCCGCTGGGATAGACATGCAGCGATGCGCGGACGTCGTTGCGGTATAGCTCCATGTAGTAGTTCACACCGTTGGCGGGCGGCACGACGCTGTCGTCGTCGCTGAGAGCGATGAAGGCACGGGGCGTGACGCGGGTGACATGCATGTCGGAGGAGTAGCGCTTCTGGTATTTCTTGCCGTCGTTATCGCCGAGGAAGTTGTGGAAACTGCCCTCGTGGCCGTAGCCTTCCATCATTGTTATGACGGGATAGAAGAGAATCTGGAAGTTCGGTTTGGCATCGCCGGTGCTCTGTGTGGCTATCGTCGATGCGAGGTGGCCTCCCGCCGAGAATCCCATGATACCGACATTGTTGAGGTCGATGTGCCATCCCTTGGCGTTCATCCGCACGAGTTTCATGGCCTGCTCGGCATCGCTGATGGGCACGTCGGGGTTGCCGTGGGGCATACGGTATTTTAGTACGATGGCGGCGATGCCGTTGTTCTGGAAGAACTCGGCCCAGTCGTAGCCCTCCTTCTTTATGGCGAGGTGGTCGTATCCTCCGCCGGGGCAGATGACGACGGCGCGGCCGGTGGCCTCACTCTCCTTTGGTAGATAGACACGCACCTTGGCTGTGTCCTTCGGATCACCGTTGTCGTAGGTGGGACGGCCATTATACAGAGTGGCATCGAAAGTCTCCTGGGCGCTTGCTGCAACGGCTGTTGCGAGCATTCCCAGCACAAGAAGTATTTTAAAATGTTTCATAATCGTGTTAATTTCGTCTATAGCATTGCAAAGTTACTAAAAACCCCGTCACGTGTTCTGTGTTTTATAAAAAATTAGTATATTTGCACTCAGAACTAAAGACATTCTATATGTATAAACGATTTTTAATAATTGCCACCGCCCTCTTGGCGGTCTCGGCATCGTCGCAGGCCAAGGTGCGCCTGCCACATCTGTTGTCCGACGGTATGGTTATCCAGCAGAACACCAACGCTAACCTTTGGGGCTGGGCCAAGCCGAAGTCGGAAGTCACCGTGTCGGCCAGCTGGACGGCTGAGAAATTCCACGCTACGGCGGGTAAGGACGGTAAATTCATTGTTAAGGTTTCGACTCCGGCAGCCAGTTTCGAGCCCCTGACCATCACCCTCGACGACGGCGACGGTGCCGCGACGATAAGCAATGTCCTCGCCGGCGACGTGTGGATATGTGCCGGACAGAGCAATATGGAGATGCCGGTGAAAGGATTCAACGGCTGTCCGGTGAAGGAATATAATAATGTTGTGGCCGACGCAGCCAACAACCGTGGTCTGCGCTACTGCAAGATTCCGAGTGTGATGAGCATGAAACCCCTCGCCGACGCCAACTGCCAGTGGCGCAATTCCGACATGCGGAATGTCAGCGACGAGTCGGCAACTGGCTACTTCTTCGGCCGGATGCTCTCGCGCAGTCTCAATATCCCTATAGGACTCATCGAGGCAAATAAAGGAGGTACGCGCGTGGAGAGCTGGCTCAACGAGGCCAGTCTGAAGAAATATACCGACGAGAAGCTCGACACGATGTCGATAGTACGCAACAGCCGCTACGACTACGAGCGCACGCTGGTGTGGGGCAATGGTACCTTCGCCCCCGTCATCAACAGCACCATCAAGGGCATTATCTTCTATCAGGGCTGCGGCAATGTAGGCTACCACACCACCGACTACGCCTTCCGCCTGTCGAAACTCGTCGAGCAGTGGCGGTCGTCGTTCGGCGATGTGCCGTTCTATTTCGTCCAGATAGCTCCTTTCGACTACGGTCCCGGCATCGAGGCAGCCAAGCTCCGCGAGCAGCAGGCTAAGGCTATGGACCTCATTCCCAACAGCGACATGGTCTGCACCAACGACCTCGTATATCCTTATGAGCGCCATCAGATTCATCCTTGCCAGAAACGGCAGGTCGGTGAGCGCCTCGCCTTCATCGCTCTCAACCGCAACTACGGCTTCAGCAACCTCTACTGCGACAGTCCGGAGTTCGACAAGATGGAGATTTCGGGCGACACCTGCTTCATAAAGCTGAAGAAGGACTACGGCGGTCTGTCGCGCTATGACGGCATCGAAGGCTTCGAGGTGGCCGGTGCCGACAAGGTCTTCCATCCTGTTGAGGCCTGCCACTACTGGAAACAGGGCAACGATCCGCACAACGAATGGATTCAGGTCATATCGAAAGATGTGAAGTCGCCGGTAGCCGTGCGCTATTGCTTCAAGAGCTTTCAGCTCGGCAACCTCGGCAATCAGGGCGGTCTGCCCCTAATTCCGTTCCGTACAGACACATGGGACAAATGATCTCCCGGCTGTCTTTCTTTAAATTCTGTCCGCATTGTGGCAGTGCCCGCTTCGTCGACAACGACTTCAAGAGCCGGCACTGCCTCGACTGCGGATTTGTGTATTATATCAATCCCAGTGCGGCCACGGCGGCTTTCGTCGTCGACGGTGACGGTCGGATGCTCGTCGTCCGCCGCAAGCTCGACCCGGCAAAGGGCACCCTCGACCTCCCCGGGGGCTTCAGCGATGTCGGCGAGAGCCTTGAGGAGGGCATCGTCCGTGAGGTTATGGAGGAGACCGGCCTTGAGGTCAGCGACCCGCGGTTCCTCTTCAGTCTGCCCAACGACTACCTCTATTCGGGATTCCACGTGCCCACCCTCGATTCGTTCTTCCTCTGCCGCACCCGCAATGCCACCGCAGTGCATGCCGCCGACGATGCCGCCAGTGCTGAGTGGGTCGATATCGGTAGTGTGCGGGCCGAACTTTTTGGTCTCGCGAGTGTCAGGAAGGCCGTGACGGAGTTCCTAAGAAATACCTCCAAATACTTAAAAAAATAAAAAAGTTGTCTATTATAATATGTGTAAGCAAAAGTTTTTCTTACTTTTGCGCCTTTGAGCTTACAGACGTATCGAAAGAGCTCAAGAATGTTGCACTTACCATCAATGATTATGCAAGATAACTTAGTAATAGTAGAGAGCCCCGCGAAGGCTAAGACGATTCAGAAATTTCTTGGCAAAGACTATAAAGTCATGTCCAGTTACGGTCACATCCGCGACCTGAAAAAGAAGGAACTGAGCATAGATACTGACACCCTGGAACCTCATTATGTCATTCCGGAGGAAAAGAAAAAAGTTGTCAGCGAACTGAAGAAGAACGCCAAGGCCGCAAAGAAAGTGTGGCTCGCATCCGATGAGGACCGCGAGGGAGAGGCCATCAGCTGGCACCTCTGCGAGGTTCTCGGTCTCGACGAGGCGAAGACGAGCCGTATCGTCTTCCATGAAATCACAAAACCCGCTATCTTGGCGGCCATAGAGCATCCGCGTCACCTCGACATGAACCTCGTCAACGCCCAGCAGGCCCGCCGCGTTCTCGACCGTCTGGTGGGTTTCCGCCTCTCGCCGGTGCTGTGGAGGAAGGTGAAACCGGCCCTGTCGGCAGGACGCGTGCAGAGTGTCGCCGTCCGCCTTATCGTTGAGAGGGAACGCGACATACAGAAATTCGAGAGCGAGCCGTTCTACCGTGTGAACGCCATCTTCGGCCTTACCAATGCCGACGGCTCGCAGAGTGAGGTGAAAGCCGAGCTCAACCATAGGTTCAAGACCCACGACGAGGCCCTCGCCTTCCTCGACAAGTGCAAGAATGCTGAATTCAGAATTGCCGACATAGCCAAGAAACCGCTCAAACGGTCGCCGGCACCACCTTTCACCACCTCCACCTTGCAGCAGGAGGCAGCGCGAAAGCTCGGATTCACCGTCAGCCAGACGATGATTGTGGCCCAGCATCTCTATGAGAACGGACACATAACATATATGCGTACCGACAGCGTCAACCTCTCGTCGTTGGCCATTAACACCAGTAAGGAGGAGATTGTCAAACTCTACGGCGACAGCTACAGCTATCCGCGCAACTACGTCACCCACAGTAAGGGAGCCCAGGAGGCCCACGAGGCCATCCGTCCGACATTCATGAGCAAACCCACCGTCGACGGCACACCGCAGGAGAAACGCCTCTATGAGCTTATATGGAAGCGCACGGCGGCATCGCAGATGGCCGACGCAAGGATAGAAAAGACATCGGTCAACATCGAGGTAGTGCCCGCTGAAGCCGATGCCGACAAGGTTTTGGCACCAGTAAACGCCAAACAGCACCCGTCGCCGGTGTTCGTCGCCAGCGGCGAAGTGGTCACCTTCGAGGGATTCCTGAAAGTTTATAAGGAGTCGTCGGATGATGATGAGCAGTCGGCATCGGCCGACTCGTCGCAGAATCTGCCCGTGATGAAGGTCGGCGACCAGCTCACCCGCCGTGAGATAACGTCGACAGAGCGCTTCTCTATGCCCCCAAGCCGGTACACTGAGGCCAGTCTCGTGCATAAACTCGAGGAACTCGGCATCGGCCGTCCGTCGACTTACGCTCCTACAATATCGACAATCCAGCAACGGCAGTATGTTGAGAAGGGCGACCGGAAAGGCTCCCAGCGCAAGTATACCGTCGATACGCTGAAAGGAAAGATTGTTACGACAAAGGAGAAAACGGAGATGGCCGGTTCAGACCGCGGCAAGCTGATACCTACCGACATCGGTATCGTCGTCAACGACTTCCTCATGGAGAACTTCCCGGAGATCCTCGACTATAACTTCACGGCCAAGGTGGAGAAGGACTTCGATAAGATTGCCGAGGGCGAAGCGAAGTGGAACAAGGAGATGAAGACCTTCTACAAGAGCTTTGAGCCTCAGGTTGAGAAGGTTATGAACGCACGGTCGGAGCATAAAGCCGGTGAGCGTGAACTCGGTGTCGACCCGAAGTCGGGCAAGCCGGTGTACGTAAAGATAGGCCGTTTCGGTCCAGTGGTGCAGATTGGCGATGCCAACGACAACGACAAACCGCGGTTCTCGCAGCTTCCGGCCAACAAGAGCATGGAGACGATAACCCTCGATGAGGCTCTGGAACTCTTCAAGCTGCCGCGTACCGTGGGCCAGTTTGAGGGCTCCGATGTCACTATCGGCTCCGGACGCTTTGGCCCTTATGTCCTTCACGACAAGAGTTATGTAAGCATTCCGAAGACCATCGACCCCATGGCGATAACCCTCGACGAGGCCGTGGAGCTCATCCAGCAGAAACGGGAGGCCGAGAAGAAACGTCATCTCAAGGCTTTCGACGAGGACCCGAAGATGGAAGTGATGAACGGCCGCTACGGTCCTTACATCGCCTACGACGGGAAGAACTACCGCCTCAATAAGGCTCAGCGCGAACGTGCGTCCGAACTCACCTACGAGGAGTGTAAGGAGATTGTGGAGAATGCACCGGAACCAAAATCAAGAAGGAAATGACAATACCCAGAATTATCCTTTTAGGCTATATGGGTGCCGGCAAGACAACCGTCGGAAAGGCACTGGCAAAGGCGTTGAACCTCCAGTTCTACGACCTCGACTGGTACATCGAGAACCGCATGCACATGACTGTGAAGCAGATCTTCGATGAGCGCGGCGAGGAGGGATTCCGGAAAATAGAGCACAATATGCTCCACGAGGTAGCCGAATTTGAGGATGTCGTCATATCCTGCGGAGGCGGAACACCTTGTTTCTTCGATAATATCGACTATATGAACCAGCAGGGTGAGACCGTCTATCTGAAGGCTACACCAGATGTTCTCTACGGTCATCTGAAGATGGGACGCACCGTCCGCCCCCTACTGCTCAACAAAACGCCCGACGAGGTGAAGGATTTCGTCAGCCGGCAACTTGCTGAGCGCGAGCCGTTCTACACGAAGGCAAAGCACGTTATCGACGTCAGTCTAATGGATAATTATGAGAAAATTGCAATAACTGTCGACAATGTACGTCGGCTGTTGGATATTTAAATATAGAATGAAGAATTGGACTATAGAAGACGCTGAGGAGTTGTATAATATAAAAGGGTGGGGAACATCCTATTTCGGCATCAATAAGAAAGGCCATGTCTACGTGTCGCCGTGTAAGGACAATACGCAGATAGACCTCTGCGACATCATGGACGAGCTCGCCCTGCGCGATGTCCGGCCGCCAGTGTTGCTGCGTTTCCCCGATATTCTTGACAACCGGATTGAGAAAATAGCTCAGTGCTACGAGAAAGCCCGTGATGAATACGATTTCAAGGGCAAGACCTACGTTGTCTATCCCATCAAGGTGAACCAGATGCAGCCTGTCGTCAGCGAGGTCATCTCGCACGGCGAGAAGTATAATCTCGGCCTTGAGGCAGGCTCGAAACCTGAGCTCCACGCTGTCCTCGCCGTCCAGAACAAGAGCAACTCGGTCATTATCTGCAACGGATATAAGGACGAGAGCTATATCGAACTGGCTATGCTCGCCCAGAAACTCGGCAAGAAAGTGTTCATCGTTGTCGAGAAACTCAACGAGATAGAGATTATCGCCCGCACAGCCAAGCGCCTCAATGTCACGCCGAATGTGGGCATCCGTATCAAGCTTGCAGCCTCTGGCTCAGGCAAATGGGCCGAGAGCGGCGGCGACGCGTCGAAGTTCGGACTTACACCGTCGGAGCTCCTCAATGCCCTCAATCGCCTCGACGAGGTGGGACTGCACGACAGCTTCCGCCTGATACACTTTCATATAGGCAGTCAGATAACGAAAATACGGCGCATACAGTCGGCTCTGACCGAGGCCGGACAGTACTATGCCAACCTCCGGAAGATGGGATACAATATCGAATTCGTCGATTGCGGAGGCGGACTCGGTGTCGATTATGACGGCACACGGTCGTCGAACAACGAGAGTTCGGTCAACTATTCCATCCAGGAGTACATCAACGACTGCGTATACGCTTTCGCCGACATCGCCAACAAGAATGATATTCCGCACCCGAACATCATCACCGAGAGCGGACGCAGTCTGGCTGCGCATCATTCCGTTCTCGTTCTGAACGTCCTCGGTGCCGCCTCGCTGCCCGAAATGCCGGAGGAGTTTGAGGCTAAGCCCACTGATCATCAGCTCGTTAAGGACCTCTATGAGATTTGGGACAACCTCAATCCTAAGTCGATGCTTGAGGACTGGCACGACGCCGAGCAGATTCGCGAGGACTGTCTCGACATGTTCGCCCACGGAATGGTCGACCTCAAGACGCGTGCCGAGATAGAAGCGATGTACTGGAGCGTCTGCCACGAGATTAATGCTATTGCAAAGACGATGAAGCATGTGCCCGATGAGCTCCGCGGTCTCGATAAACTGTTGGCTGACAAGTACTTCTGCAACTTCTCCATCTTCCAGTCGCTGCCCGACTGTTGGGGTATCGACCAGCTCTTCCCTATCATGCCGATAGAGCGTCTCGACGAGAAGCCCACACGCAACTGCACCATTCAGGACATCACTTGCGACTCCGACGGAAAGATTACGAACTTCACCACCGGCGGATCGCTGTCGAATGTGCTGCCTGTCCATGCCCTGCGCCCCGGCGAGCAGTATCTCCTCGGGGTGTTCCTCGTAGGCGCTTATCAGGAGATTCTTGGCGATATGCACAACCTCTTCGGCGATACGACGGCGGCACATATAAGCGTTAAGGACTGCACCTACCACATAGACCAGATTATCGACGGCGAGACTGTCGACGAAGTGCTCGAATATGTACAGTACAATCCTAAAAAGCTCGTCAGACAGTTGGAGCAGTGGGTCACCAAGAGCGTCCGTCAGGGGAAGATAACCCTCGAGGAAGGCAAGGAATTCCTGTCGAACTACCGTTCCGGACTCTACGGTTACACATATCTCGACGTGTAAGATCTCGGTGGAATTCGACCCCGGTGTCAATCCCAAGAGATTAACATATTACTGAGAATCAGCCACTTGGCCAATTTAAAGCGGTAAAAACGTTTTAGCGTTCGGTGGCTGTGAAATCTTGAGGTTATAAAAAATATAGGTTATGAAGGAAACAATGAGAGACAAAAGAGTGGAAAATTCCGTTGGCGCCGACAGCTCCACGGACTGCAAGGAACGGCTCGTCGTCGTCAAGGTTGGCGGTGCCATCGTTGAGGATGAGGCCCGTCTGTCGGCCCTTCTCTCCGCCTTCTCGGCCATTGAGGGCCGCAAGGTGCTCGTCCATGGCGGCGGCCGTCGTGCTACAAAGGTGGCAGCAGCCCTCGGAATAGACACCCGCATGGTCGGCGGCCGCCGCGTCACCGATGCTGATATGCTCGAAGTCGTCACGATGGTGTACGGTGGACTCGTCAATAAGAATATTGTTGCCCGTCTGCAGGCCTCCGGCATCGATGCCATCGGCCTCACCGGAGCCGACATGGACGTCATCCGCAGTCACCGCCGCCCGCCAGTCGAGGTCGCTCTGCCAGCCGCCGACGGTAGTCATTCAGAGCCGACGGTTGTCGATTACGGCTTTGTCGGCGATGTCGATAAGGTCAATGCCGATGCCCTCGCGACGCTCCTCGATGCCGGAATAACCCCCGTCTTAGCTCCGCTGACCCATGATGGCCGTGGAAACATCCTCAATACCAACGCCGACACCATTGCCGCGACAGCCGCCAAGGCCCTTGCCGCGCGCTACGACGTTACTCTTATATATACGTTTGAGAAGGCCGGAGTGCTCCGCGACCCCGACGACGACAGCAGTGTCATCCCCACTATCACCCGATCCGATTTCCAGCGCTATGTCGCCGACGGCACTATAGCCGGCGGAATGATTCCCAAGGTTGAGAATGCCCTCTCTGCCGTCGACGCAGGAGTGGCTCGCGTCATCATCACCAGGGCTAATGCCATCGACGGCCGGCACGGGACGGTGATATGCAAGTAACGATAATATTGACTGTAACTGTCTCTATGACAATTATATATACACTGTAATACCTGCCGGAACCACGGCTACGGCGATAATTAAACAACGATAATGAAGAATGTCAGTTTCCGCAACGATGTGCTGCCGTTGAAGAATGAGCTCTTCCGGCTGGCCTTGCGCATCACCCTCGACAGGGCTGATGCCGAGGATGTCGTGCAGGAAACGATGATCAAGGTGTGGAGCAAGCGCGACTCGTGGGACGATATCGACAACGTAGAGGCTTTCTCCATGACCATCTGCCGTAACCTTGCCCTCGACCACGCCAAGCGGAGGGAAAACGAGAACGAGCGCCTCGACGCCGACAATGTGCGCGAGCCGGTGGCACCGTCGGACCCCTTCGAGCAGACCGTCAACCAGGACCGTGTGCAGATGGTGCGCCGTATCGTCGACAGCCTGCCCGAAAAACAGCGCAGTTGCATCCAGTTGCGCGACTTCGAGGGAAAGCAATATAAGGAGATTGCTAGCATCCTGACTATTACCGAAGAGCAGGTCAAAGTCAATATCTTCCGGGCCCGCCAGACCATAAAACAGAAGTTTCTTGAGGCCGAAGCCTTCCATGCAAAGCATAGAGAATCTAAATAAATGTTAAAAGCGACGGCTCCTTTGTAACTTTTCATTCGTTCAGTCGTCGAGTATTTAGAACCAAGGAATTAAATATGGATTATAAGTACATAAAACAACTACTGGAGTGCTACTGGCGCTGCGAGACTTCTCTCGAAGAAGAGAAGATTCTCCGCACGTTCTTCTCCCAGAAGGACGTTCCTGCTGAGTTGCTCCCGTACAAGCCTCTGTTCGAGTATGAGCAGGAAGAAACGACGGCTGACGTATTGGGAGATGACTTTGACCAGATGATTCTTGCTAAGGTTGAGGAAGAAAAGCCCGTCAAGGCTCGCGTCATCACGATGCACCAGCGCCTCATGCCGCTCTTTAAGGCTGCGGCTGTCGTGGCAATCCTCCTTACGTTAGGCAACGCCGTCCAGAGCTCTTTCGACGCTCAGAAGACGCCGACCGAGAGTGTTGCCAACGTCCAGAAACCGAAAGACGGACCTTCGGTAGCGAAGATCGACTCGATGACCAACTCCGATTCGGCCATAATATCGAAGTCAACGCCCGTCACAGCGGTCAAGTAAGTAAGACAATTTCTATGCTTTCTCTATAAAATCATGTTTAGTAAAACAATGAAACTGTGAAGTTTCAAATTCTCTCAAATTTTTCATAACATACTAACGTAGAAGAGACCGGTGTCCTTGAGGATACCGGTCTTTTAATTTTTAGGCCTTTCTGATAGAACGCCATTGGCCGTGGCGGCATCCCGTTTCTTCTTCTCAGTACCACCCTCCGGTTCGCGTCCACGTCCCGAAATAACCGTGTGGTATTCCGTCGGCATCTGCAACGCGACGGTGGTCAGCACCTTTTATTATTCCGAAAAATCATTACACTAAAACCGTATGGGCCATTTGGCGTTGCGAAACGGTCCTTTTTAGGCTGCAAAACGGACCTTTTGACGATGCGAAATGGACCTTTTCGCAACGCCAAAAGGACTGTATTGGAAACGCATTGATAGTCAGTGAATTACAGAGATGACAGAAAGAGTGGGGTAGTGTGAATTTATTTTACAAACAAAGAAGACGCTTTCGCGCCTTCTTCCGCTCTTCGTATTATCTTCCGCCGGTCAGTATTGCTGCCAGACGGGGCAGGTAGCGGTCGAGGATATAGTACAGGAACACCCCCGTGACAGCCATCGACAGCGGCGACAAGATATATACTCCCAAGGCTGCGAGATCGTTGGTGATGGGTATGCGCCCGCTCTTGATGACATAGACGTATGCTCCCGAGAGCAGGGTGTGGTAGGCGAAGACGAAGAATGTCGACCTCTCGAGGAGTGAATTCATTGGCAGGCGTCCACTCGTGGCGTACTTGCCCAGCCAGCTGAAAGCTAAGAAGATGATGATAAGATAGCCCGTAAGGATGTACTGATAGTAGAAGGCTACGCACACCGACATGAGGAATGCGGCATCCATGCGGCGGAACACGCGGCAGATGTCGATGCCGTTGATGGAGAAATAAGCCCCTATGGCGAAGAAAACTGCCGGCGTGGCGAAGTCCTGCGGCCACCATCCGCAGCGGTCCATGCAGTAGAACAGCGGGAGCAGCAGACACGTCTGGACGTAGATGTGGAGCTTGGAGTAGTATTTTACGGCCAGATAGATGATTGGTGACAACAGTGCCAGGACCATGAGGTCGCGGACAAACCACAGCGGAAGGTCTATCGGTGCGTGCAGAGTGCTGCTGTGGTCGATGAGCGAGATGTCGAAGAAGCAGTACAGGATGTCGGCAACGCCCATGTCGCTGACGGGCTTGTCGATGCCCGGAGTGTGGCCCGTGAGCCGCTCCGCGACAAGGAGGAGTACGATGTACAGGGCGTTCCACACCACGTAGGGCAACAGCAGCGTGCGGCAGCGGCTCCGCAACTTCCGGCGGTAGATGTCGGTCGAGAATGTGCCCTCATGGAAGAAGAGCATTCCGCTGATGAAGAAGAATGCCCAGAGGGCCACAGGCGCTATGGTGCCTGAGACGTACTGCGATACCGCCGTGGCCACCGTCTGCTGCGCGAATGCTCCGCTCACCGTACTGAAGTTGCTGTGGATGAAGAGGATGAGGACGATGAGCGGGAAGCGCAGAAACGAGATGACGCGCCCCGCGACGGTGTTGCGGCCGTTGTTGAGGTATATAATCATGGGCTATTTGTCGGCGGCCTGTCGGTATTTCTTTCCGAAGTCGACGCTGACGTAGTTGTAGATGTCGCGGCAGCAGTCGGCCGAGAAGTCGAGGGCGCAGCCTATGATGCTGTCCCATAGCTCCGGTGCCAGTCCCTGCTGGAGCTGCTCGCGCGTCACCCCGTTGTGTATCAGTCCGTAGATGAATCCCGCGTTGAAGTTGTCGCCGGCTCCTACGGTCGATACGGTGTCCTCCTTTGGCACGTCGTAGCACTTGGCAAAGTTGGCAGTACCGCGCACCTCCACGGGCTCGGAGCCGTGGGTGTAGATGAAGTTGCGGCAGTAGAACGATATCTCGGCGTCGTAAACCTTGTCGGCGTTGTCCTTCTTGTAGAGCGTGAGGAAGTCCTCGTAGCTGCCACGCACTATGTCGGCGTAGTCGAGATTCTCTATGAGGTTCGGCGTAATCTTCATAATCTCGTTCTTGTGAGCCGGACGGAAGTTAACGTCGTAGTAGAGAATGGCACCGTGAGTCTTGGCATAGTCGAGGAAAGCCGCCACCTGCGGGCGGATGACGGGGTTGAGGGCATAGAACGAACCGAAGAGGACGATGTCGCCGGGAGTGATGTCGGGATAGGCAAACTCTAACTGGTCGTGGGGGTGGTCCTTGTAGAACACGTAGTCGGCGTCGTTGTTTTCGTCGAGAAACGCCAGTGAAATCGGTGATTTCGAGTCGCTGAAGACGCTCACATGGCTTGCGTCGGTGCCGTTGTCCTTCAGGAAGTTGATAATCTTTTCGCCCACACGGTCGTTGCCGGCCTCCGAGATGAATGTCGTCTCCACACCGGCGCGGGCCAGGGAGATGATGGCGTTGAACGTTGAACCGCCGGGCATGGCGCTCACCGGCTGTCCTTTCTTGAAGATGATGTCGAGAACTGTCTCGCCAATTCCTATTACATGCATGGGATAGTCTTGATTTTTTTTTTGATGGTGCAAAAATAAACGATTCCTAATAAACGACAAAATAAAATAGGTTCTTTTTCATTGTTTTCCAAAAAAGCCGTAATTTTGTGCCTTTAACCATGTACAATACTGCAACACTTCCAAACGGCCTGCGTGTCATTCACCTGCCGTCATCATCACCAGTGGTCTACTGCGGCTATGAGATAGCGGCTGGGTCGGCCTGTGAGGACAGTGCCCACGAGGGACTGGCCCATTTCTGCGAGCACATGACCTTCAAGGGTACGAGCCGTCGGACGTCGATAGATGTCATCGAAGCCCTCGAGAGCGTCGGCGGAGATCTCAACGCCTACACCACGAAAACCGACACGGTGTACTATGCCGCAATCCTCAAGGACAGTCTGCCGCAGGCTGTCGACGTGCTCACCGACATCGTTTTCCACAGCACCTATCCCCAGAAGGAGATAGCAAAGGAGGTGGAGGTCATCTGCGACGAGATAGAATCGTACAACGACTCGCCGGCTGAGCTCGTCTACGATGAGTTCGACAATCTCGTCTTCAAGGGTACACCCCTCGGCCACAATATCCTCGGCACGGCACCACGAGTGAGAACCTACACCACTGCCGATGCCGCCGCGTTCACCGAACGGCTGTACCGTCCGGCCAACAGCATCTTCTTCGCCTACGGCAATGTCGACTTCGACGGTCTGTGCCGAATGCTCGCAGCGATGGACTTTGGTCCGGCTATCAGCCCTGTCGGCGGTTCCGCCGGCGGAGAGGCCCCGGCAGAGGCCCCGTCGCCATACATCGGACAGATGGTGCGCATAGTGAAGAACACCCATCAGGCCCATGTCATGCTCGGATGCCGCGCCTATGGTGTCGACGACGAGCGCCGCATGCCCCTCTATCTGCTCAACAATATCATCGGCGGACCGGGAATGAACGCGCGGCTGAACCTCAGTCTGCGGGAACGCCACGGCCTGGTGTACACCGTGGAGAGTACGATGGTGAGCTACGCCACTACCGGCACGTGGTCGGTCTACTTCGGTTGCGACCCTCACGATGTCGACGAATGTCTGCAACTCGTGAGGGATGAGCTCGACCATGCCGCCCAGCACACGATGACCGACGGGGAACTCGCCGCCGCCAAACGCCAGATAAAGGGGCAGATAGGCATTGCCTGCGACAACAGGGAGAATTTTGCCCTCGACTTCGGAAAGGCGTTCCTGCACTACGGATGGGAGAAGGACGTCGACAAACTCTACGAGAAGATTGACGCCATCACGGCCCCTCAGCTGCGCGACGTGGCCTGTGACATTTTCGACAGCAGCCGTCTCACGACGCTCATCTTTGAATGAAAATAGGGTGACGCGGCGGAAAATGCGGCGTTTTCTTGTCGTTGTCCACTTTTCTTGCTACTTTTGCATATTTATAAGCAGTTGCATCCAGCTGAAAAAACAAACTTACATACATAACGAACTACAATGAAGAAAACTAAGCTATCACTGCTCTTGGCTTGCGGCATGGCCCTCACGGCAACGGGAACCATGGCGCAGGGACCTCACAGCACGTCACTGAAACAAATGGAAAAGCTCGACCGGGGACTCGTGGTCATACCCAACGGTACCTTGGGACGGGGAAACTTCATAAGCTGGCGCATGCTCAGCACCGACGATAAGAACGTCGGATTTGAGCTGTACCGCAACGGCAGTCTCATTGCCGGAGGCACAAGCGGAAACCCACTCAACGGCGGCACATGCTACGTCGACACTACGGGAACGGCCAACGACTCCTACTCACTGAAGGCCTACGCCACCGATATGTCGGGAACGACGGTCATAGGTACTGCCGAGGACGTGAGACCATGGTCGGGATACTACAAAAAGCTGCAGCTGCAGGCCCCCGACCCGACGGTCAACAACAACGACACGCTGTACTATCCCAACGACTGCTCTGTGGGAGATGTCGATGGCGACGGACAGTATGAGATAATAGTGAAATGGGACCCGCAGGGAAAGGGACCGTCGAAGGACAACTCGCAGAAGGGAAAGACGTGCAACGTCGTCCTCGACTGCTATAAGCTCGACGGCACAAGGCTGTGGAGCATCAATCTCGGACCGAACATAAGGGCCGGAGCTCACTACACCCAGTTCCTCGTCTACGACTTCGATGGCGACGGCAAGGCGGAGGTGATGTGCAAGACAGCACCCGGCTCGAAGGACGGACAGGGAAAATATGTCACCCTCGCGGCCGACGATGATGCTATAAAGAACGCCGACAACGCAAAGTCGTACCGCAACAGCAACGGCTATGTCAACGACGGACCGGAATATCTCACGGTGTTCAACGGTGCCACGGGAGCCGCTGTCAACACGGTTTTCTACAATCCTAACCGTGCCGGAGGATTAGGTGGCGCGCCGAGTCATCCCTCAAAGTCGTTCTGGGGCGACAACTACGGCGGACGCGCCGACCGCTATCTCGCTACGGTGGCCTATCTCGCGGGAAAGGATGAGAACCCCTCAGCGGTGTTCGTAAGGGGCTATTACACACGCAGTTACTTCTGGGCTGTCGATTTTGACGGGTCGAAGTTGAAGACACGGTGGCTGCATGCGTCGACCGATAAGAACACGGTGACGGTGACTGACGCCGATGGTCATACTACCACAACAAAGCACTCTCGGAGCACAAGCGGCAAGGGTAGTGCCACGGCTTTCGGCAACGGCAACCACAATCTGTCGTGTGCCGATGTCGACGGCGACGGCAAGGACGAGATAATAATGGGTTCGTGTGCCATCGACGATAATGGTTCGCTCCTCTATGCCACCGGAATGGGCCACGGCGATGCCATCCATCTCGGCGACCTTAATCCCGACCGTCCCGGACTGGAGGTCTTTGAGGTTCACGAGGAGAAGAATATGCCCTACGGATGGGACGTCCACGACGCTGCCACGGGGGAGATTCTCTTCAGTGCTGCCGGCTCAAGCGACAACGGACGCGGAATGGCCGCCGACGTGATGGCGTCGGACCGCGGCTATGAATTCTGGTCGTCGAACGACAGAAGTCTGCGCAGTGCCGCCACCGGTGAGGTCGTGAGCACGAAGAGTCTGTCGCAGTGCTTCCGCCTGTATTGGAATGGTGACCTCCAGGATGAGCTCTTCGACGGCAAGTACAGCACCTCGACGGGAAAGTGCTCGCCACAGGTCGTGAGTCTCAACGCCGCCGGAACGCAGACCGTAACGGAGAAGATAAATGGTTATTACTTCACTGACCATCAGCATCTTGGCACTCCGCAGACGTGCAATACAACGAAGGCGACACCGTGTCTCATTGCCGATCTCTTCGGCGACTGGCGCGAGGAAATCGTGATGTGGGACTGGAGCGACAAGACATCGCTCGACATCTATTCGACGACGATACCTACCGACTATAGGATTCCGACGCTCATGCACGACCATACCTACCGCATGGGAGTGGCCTGGCAGCAGACAGCCTACAACCAGCCGGCGCATCTCGGATATTATCTGCCCGACTATGCCGCTGAGTTCACACCGGCCGGAATATCGGCGGTGACCACCGAAAACGGCACTGAGGCCGACGCCAACGTTTACAACGTAGCCGGACAGCGCGTAGGAAAGGCCTTCAAGGGTCTCGTTATCGTCGGTGGCAAGAAGGTGATTAGAAGATAAGAACACTATATATAATATGTATTGAACAGTACTCTCCCCGTGGCGGTGCGATGGCGGCAGCGGAATGCCGTTGTCGCAGCCACGCAGCAGGATGGGCACGGAAAAGAACAGAACAATGGTACTCAACTATATTTGGATAGCATTCTTCGTCGTTGGCTTCGCCTTCGGCATCGTGGGACTGTGCACCGGCGACACTACTCTCTTCCAGAAGATGGTCGATGCAACCTTCGACTCGTCGAAAACGGCCTTCGAGACATCCCTCGGACTGACGGGGGTGCTGGCTCTCTGGCTCGGAATAATGAAGATTGGCGAGAGAGCCGGGGCCGTGAACGTGCTGGCGAGGATGCTGAGTCCGGTATTCACGAAGCTCTTTCCCGATATCCCTAAGAATCATCCTGTCATGGGAAGTATATTCATGAACATCGCCTCAAATATGCTTGGACTCGACAATGCGGCCACGCCGACGGGTCTGAAGGCTATGGCGCAGATGCAGAAACTGAACCCAAAGAAGGATACGGCGACAAATCCGATGATTATGTTCCTTGTGCTCAATACCAGCGGACTGACCATCATACCGACGACAATCCTCGCTTTCCGCGCCTCTTACGGTGCCGCCCAGCCTACCGATGTGTTCATCCCTATCCTCCTTGCCACTACTGTGGCGACGCTGGCCGGAATAATCATCACTGCGGCATGGCAGCGGATAAACATCTTCCAGCCTGTACTCATAGCCACATTGCTCGGACTCTGCGCCTTCGTCGGGCTCGTAATATGGGGCTTTGGACGTATGGACAAGAATACGATGGCTACCGTAACGTCGGTGGCATCGAACCTTATACTGCTGTCGGTGATAGTGACGTTCATCCTCGCGGGATTCTTCAAGAAAATCAATGTCTACGACGCTTTCATCGAAGGTGCCAAGGAGGGATTTACCACCGCCGTGAGAATAATCCCCTATCTCGTGGCTATCCTCGTGGCTGTGGGCGTGTTCCGTGCCTCGGGAGCCATGGACATGCTTATCAACGGCATTAAGTGGTGCGTGCAGCAGTGTGGTCTCAACACCGACTTCGTGGGTGCCCTGCCGACAGCTTTCATGAAACCGCTGTCGGGAAGCGGAGCGCGCGGACTCATGCTCGAGGCCATGAAGAATTATGGTCCCGACTCGTTCGTAGGACGGCTGAGCTGCGTTTTCCAGGGCTCAACCGACACAACGTTCTATGTCTTAGCCGTTTACTTCGGCTCGGTGAGCATAAAGTACACACGGCATGCAGTGGCCTGTGGGCTCCTCGCCGACCTCGCGGGAGTCATTGCGGCTATCGTCGTGGCTTACGTCTTCTTCGGATAGACGGTCACTATTAACGAGTTGAATGTCCCGTCAGCTAAGTATAGTGAGCTTTAAGAGATGGGCTGATCCTTGTCTTAGTTTCGTATATACGGCTTTAAAGGACAAAAAGAGATAAAGAAACGATATATAATAAACGTTCAATACATTAAAAAAGAAACATCGGCCGACCGCGTGAGAATGACGGCGACAAAGGAATGACTTCGGAGTGCGCCCCGTCTTTCCACCTCCCGGCAACGATGTCGTAATGCTTATGGCAAATTTAAAATCACTGGCTAAGGATACTGTAATATATGGACTGAGCTCCATCATGGCGCGGTTCATTAACTATCTCCTCGTGCCAATCCAGACAGCGAAGTTCAATGCTGCCGGAGGACAATACGGAATCATCACGAACGTCTATGCCTATGTGGCGCTCCTGATAATTATCCTTACCTATGGAATGGAGACAACGTTCTTCCGTTTCATGAGCAGGGAAGGTGAGGACCCGAAGAAAATATACTCTACGACACTGCGAACTGTCGCTACGACGTCGCTGGCGTTTGCTCTGTTGGTAATAATATTCAACAAACAGATTGCCGGACTCCTCGGCTACAGCGACCATCCCGAGTATATTCTCGTCATGTATGTCACCGTAGCCATCGACGCTTTTGCCGCTATCCCCTTCGCTTATCTGCGTTATGCTCACCGCCCTATAAAGTTTGCGCTGTTGAAGATAATGAATATTGTGTTCAACATTAGTCTTAATGTGCTCTATCTCATTGTCTTCCCGCACTTTAAGATAAATCCTTTCGGCATATACGATGCCAACTTCACGCTCGATGTGGTGTGGGTGTTCTACATCAATATGTTCTGTTCGGTGGCCACACTGCTGCTGCTCTGGAAGGAGCTCCGCGGCTTCCGGTTCCCCTTCGATATGGCTGCCTGCAAGCGGATGCTGTCGTATACGTGGCCGCTGCTTATCATGGGACTGGCCGGACAGCTCAATCAGTGTGCCTCACAGATAATATTCCCCTTCGTCTACGACGGCACTCCCGCTGAGGCCCGCATGCAACTTGGCATCTACGGAGCCTGCATCAAGATAGCCATGATTATGGTTATGATCACCCAGGCCTTCCGCTATGCCTACGAACCCTTTGTCTTCGGTAAGTCGAAAGATAAGGACAATAAGGACACTTACGCCAAGGCAATGAAATATTATGTGGTGTTTACCCTTCTTGCCTTCCTCTGTGTGATGGGCTATATGGACGTGCTGAAATTCATTGTCGGCCGCAGTTACTGGGAGGGACTGGAGATAGTGCCGATAGTAATGGCTGCCGAGATAATGTTCGGCATATTCTTCAACCTCAGTTTCTGGTACAAACTGACCGACAGGACCATCTGGGGAGCCTACTTCTCCGGTATCGGTGCCGTTGTCCTTATACTCATTGACATCATCTTCATCCCTAAGTTCAGCTATTGGGCTTGTGCCTGGGCAGGATTCATCTCCTATGCCGTGAGCATGGTGCTCAGTTGGTTCTTCGGACAGAAATATTATCCTATCAACTATCCTATCAAGGAGATAACGTTCTATGTCGTGGTGTCGCTGATCATCTTCGGAGCCATCTCGGCCTCCAACGCCTACCTCCCGATATGGGGAGCTTTGGCCCTCAACACGCTGATGGTGGTGGCTTTTGCCGCTTTAATCGTCAAACGTGACATGCCACAGCTGCTGAAAAGGCGAAAATAAAGGTCCGAGTCCATCAGCGCCAACTGCTGAAAAGGAGAGTATAATGGTCTGAGGCTATCTGCCGCAGCCGCTCTTTCGGATGACGAAAAGGCCACCGCAGCATAGTCTGAAGGCCGATATCGTAGTTCTGACCGCTTCTGCCGATTGAGTCAAAGATACCGTCCGGCGGTGACAGATGATAAGGATCACGGAATTAGATAATATGTATAACAATAATAGTTTGCTCTTTTAAAACAACACAAGTATTATGATTACATTGCGAAAACAATTTAGTAAAAAGGCCGGAGCGCTGGCAGGTTTGCTGTTGTTAGCAACTTCGGCCCTCGCCGACGAGGGAATGTGGACGCTCTACAACCTTCCCCAGGCCGTCTACGACAAGATGCAGGAGGAGGGATTCACCCTTCCTTACGCCGATATCTATTCGAGCGATAATGCCATCAAGAATAATGTTGTCAACTTCTCGGGCTATTGCACGGGAGTGGTGGTGTCGCCCGACGGGCTCGTCTTCACCAATCACCACTGCGGTTTCTCGGCCATAAACAGCCATTCCACCGTCGAACACGACTACATGCTCAACGGATTCTATGCCAAGACGTATGCCGATGAGCTGCCAAACGATAATATGTTCGTCAGTTTCATGCGCGACCAGCGCGACATCACCTCAAAGATTCTGCCGCTGATAGCCGGAAAAAGCATTTTTCAGAAGGCCGCTGTCATCGACTCTGTGGCCAATGCGCTGACCGATTCCGTAAAGGCTGTCGACAGCACACTGCACGTTGACGTCGATCCTTTCTTTGAGGGTAACCGCTATTATGCCACTACCTATCAGGACTTTACCGACCTTCGCCTTGTCTTTACCGTCCCGAAGTCGATGGGAAAGTTCGGTGGCGAGACCGACAACTGGATGTGGCCGCGTCAGACTTGCGACTTTTCGGTGTTCCGTATCTATGCCGACAAGAACAACCGTCCGGCCCCTTACAGCAAGGACAACGTACCCTATCACCCCAAGAGCTGGGCACCGGTGTCGCTCGAGGGCTACCGCGAGGGTTCCTTCTCCATGACCGTCGGCTATCCGGGGTCGACCGAACGCTACCTCTCGTCCTACGGCATTGAGGACATGAAGACCACCGAGAACGACACCCGCATCCGCGTCCGTGCCGTCAAACTCGCCATCCTGAAGAAATATATGGACAGAAACGAGAAGGACCGCATAAACTACGAGAATGCCTTTGCCAACTCGGCCAACTACTATAAGAACTCCATCGGCATGAACCGTTGTATCGATTCCATCGGCATCTACCACCAGAAGCAGGCCTTCGAGAAGCGTATCCGCGAATGGCAGGATACTGCCGACTATAAGGAAAAGGTCGACTTCGGTCTGCTTAAGAAGCTCTACGCCAAGCGCCGTCCCATGAAGAGTGCTATGTTCTACTTCAACGAGTGCTTCCGCCGCAGCTCCGAGTTCCTCCGCCGGGCTATGCTGTTGGCCGGTGGAACGATGAAACCGGTCAATCCATCCGCCCCGCTGAGGAAACGATATGTTCAGTTTGAGGACAACAGCGACAAGTGGAACCTCGAACTCGATAAGGAACTGACGGCAGCAATGCTCGAGACTTTCGCCCGCAACGTGCCGAAACAGTATCTCCCCGTGTTCTACACGGAGATAAGAAAGAAGTATCTTAACAACTACAAAGCATACGTCGAAGATCTCTACAGCAAGAGTAAGCTCCTCCGCCCGGGAGCAAAATTCCATATCGTCAGATGTCCCGAGAAACTTGATATGGGTGCAGAACTCGGCGCCGACCTTCAGATTGCGTTTACCGTTCTACAGATGGTGAATCTCAACCAGTCGAAAAAGATCGACGAAGAGGAGCGCAAGCTCTGTGCCGCCAAGATTCGCATGGAGCAGGATCTGCCCCACTATAGCGACGCAAACTTCACGATGCGCCTGTCGTACGGACAGGTGAAGGGCTACCGCATCGGCAACCGCGTGACCAACTACTATACTGATGCAAAGAGCATCGTCGACAAGATGGACCGCGCCGCGGACGTTCCCGACTACAAGGCTGAGACGGAGATGCGCAACCTTCTGTCGCAGAGCGACTTCGGCCGCTATCAGGACAAGACTACAGGCAAGATGCAGCTGTGCTTCCTTACTACCAACGACATCACCGGCGGCAACTCCGGCAGCCCGATGTTCGACGGAAAAGGACGCCTTATTGGTCTCGCCTTCGACGGCAACTGGGACAGTTTGGCTTCCGACATCAACTTCGACAGCGTCCTGTCGCGGTGCATAGGTGTCGACATACGCTACGTCCTCTATATGATGGACAAATGGGGCCATGCCGACCGACTGCTCAAGGAGATTAATCCGCAGTAGGGCATCAGCCCCTGTCGGCTGCCCGCTGACGACGGTGAATATTCCATAATGATGAACCTAAAATACTGAAAGCTATGGAAGTAAGGGATATTTTCAAACTGAGGAAGAAGGGAAAAATCGAGGAGGCCTATGCCGCTATCCGCACGAGATATGCCACCTACAAAGGCCATTACACCACAATTTGTATGTTCTGGGTGGGGGTTGACATGATGGAATTGCGCTACAAGCAGCGACGGTTGGAGGAAGCTCACAAGATTTTCCTCGCTCTCCTGCGCCTCTATCCCACGATGGACGACCAGGACCGCCGCGGCCAGAGCGCCATTATGCGCGCCGCCATCCTCGTCTTCGACCATAATCCAAAGTTTTCGATGCTCGACTTCATCACCAAGTGGGATATCACTCGTCTTACGGCCGACGACTGGGTCATCCAGCGCGTCAACAACCACCCCGTGCCGTCGTTGGGAATGCGTATCGTAGGGAAGGTTTTCAGGGAGGTGGCCGATAATCCCACCACCGAGATGGCACTGAAGGCGGCACCCATTCTTGCCGAGGCTCTGCGCCACAGTCCGTACAACGTGAACAACCAGCGCTACAAAGCTCTCGTTTATAAGATTATGGGCAAGACCGACAAGGCCATAAACATCTACCGCCATATCATCGCTCACCACAACCAGAGCTACCTCTTCACTGAGTTTGCCGACCTCGTCGGCGACACCGCGGTGAAGACAGCACTCCTCTGCCGGGCCATAGCCACACAGCGCGAGCAGAAGTTCACCCAGAAAGCGCGGTGGCAGTTGGCAAACCTCCTCTACACCGTCGATAAGGCGCGGGCCCGCTACGAGCTCGACCGCTGTATGGCCATACGCAAGGCCGCCGGCTTTGCCATCTCGTGGCAGATGCAGAACCTCGATGCCAGTCTGCAGGGAGTGGAGCCCGTCAGCGAGAAAAACCAGCGCGAATTCTACCGGCAGCAGACACTGACTGTCGACAAATTGAAGATTTATTGAATCATAATGAAGATAGGAAATATTGATTTTGGCGAGCGCCCACTGTTCCTCGCTCCCATGGAGGACGTCACCGATATTGGCTTCCGGAAGATGTGCAAGCGCTTCGGAGCCGCAATGGTGTACACCGAGTTCGTCTCCGCCGATGCCATCATCCGCAGTATCAAGTCGACATTGGCTAAGATGCATATCGACGACGAGGAGCGTCCCGTGGGCATACAGATATACGGCCGCGACGTCGAGTCGATGGTTGAGGCCGCAAAGATTGTCGAGAGTGTCCATCCCGACATTATCGACATCAACTTCGGTTGCCCCGTCAAGAAGGTTGCCGGCAAGGGTGCCGGAGCCGGAATGCTCCGCAATATCCCCCTGATGCTCGACATCACGCGAGCCGTTGTCGACGCCGTCAGTACGCCGGTGACCGTGAAGACGCGCTTAGGCTGGGACATGGACCACCTCATCATCACCGACCTTGCCGAACAGCTTCAGGACTGTGGCATACAGGCTCTTACCATCCACGGCCGCACACGCAGTCAGATGTACACCGGTGAGGCCGACTGGACACTCATCGGCGAGGTGAAACGCAACCCGCGCATACACATCCCCATCATCGGCAACGGCGATGTCGTCGACTATGCCACGGCCCGTGAGAAGTTCGACCGCTACGGCGTAGATGCCATAATGATTGGGCGCGCCACCTTCGGCCGCCCCTGGATCTTCAGCGAGATACAGAACGGGGGCGACAGTGGTCTCACTATCGACGACAAGATTGACGTACTCGAGGAGATGCTCCGCATCAACGTGGAGCGTATCGACGAATACCGGGGCATACTCCACACCCGTCGTCATCTTGCCGCAAGCCCCATCTTCAAGGGCATTCCCGACTTCCGCCAGACTCGCATAGCCATGCTCCGTGCCGACAAAATGGCCGATCTCATCGCTATTTTGGAGGATTGCAGGCGCATACTCAAAGCTAACAGCTGAGCCACAGGGCATCCATGATGCCGCCACTGTCATCTTCCACCAGCATAACATCAACAAAAAAGCCGCTTCGACCACTCGAAACGGCTTTTTTGTTGCATTGTTATCATGTCCGGATTCCTATGTTAACCAATTGGGAATCCATCTCTCATTTTCCACGATTTCATCGACTCTGAGAGCAAAATCTCCCGATAATCAATCGGAATAAGAATGACAATTTTTTCCGATTTCATCGGTTCTCAAGTCTATTCTTGCCACCGAAAGAATCTTTTCCGTATTTTGTCGGCTTAGCCTTTCTTCGGTCTTCTTCTTGCCCATCCTTCCTCCGAGAAGTCGGGCTCGTCGCCTTTCAGCTTGAACGGCTTTCCGGCTATGAGCTCGCGCCAGTCGTCCTTGCCGTAGCGGGCCTTGGTTTGCTTTTTCCGGCTGTCAGCTTTCGCCTTGGCATCGCCCTTGTAGCGGCCTTCACCGCGGGCTCTGTCCTTGCGCTCTCCCTTTGTGGTCAGACGGCTGTCGGCATCGTTGCAGCGCACGCGGCGACCCTTATATACTGTTCCGTCGAGAGCCCGCATCACCTTCTTTGCGTCGTCGGCCGGTACCTCGATGTAGCTCTGGCGCTGCATGAGGTCGATATGGCCGACCTCCTGGCGTCCGCGCATGTGCTTGTTGATGAACTGCATGACCTCGCCGGGGTAGAAACCGTCGGTTTTACCGAGGTTGATGAACAGCCGGGCGAAGCCCTTCTCCGGCTCATGACGGCCGGCAGAGCCGCGGCCTTCCTTCTGTCTTGTAGTGGTCTTGCCGCCCCGTGAGCCCTTGCCCGTTACCGGCTTCTCGATGACGGGAGCGTCCTTGTAGTAGTCGAGGAAGCGGCCGAAGGTCACCGTGACCATCTTCTTGATGATGTCCTCCTTGTCGATGTACTCAAACTGCCGCTTGATGTCCTGCCAGTAAGGAGCAATCTGTTCCTCGTCGACGTCGGTCTTGAGAATCTCGTCCATCGTCCTGTAGAGCTGCTTCTTGCAGATTTCCTCCGGCGTGGGCAGTGTTCCGTCGACGAATTCCTTTCCTATCTCCTTCTCTATCTGCCTGATTTTGAACTTCTCCCTTGTGTGGATGATGCTTATCGACGTACCTTTCTTGCCGGCTCGTCCCGTTCGTCCGCTGCGGTGGGTGTAGCTCTCGATGTCGTCGGGCAGTCCGTAGTTGATGACGTGGGTGAGGTCGTCGACGTCGAGACCACGAGCTGCCACGTCGGTAGCCACGAGAAGCTGCGTCAGGTGGCTGCGGAACTTCTGCATCGTGAGGTCGCGTTGCTGCTGCGAGAGGTCGCCGTGGAGTGCCTCGGCATTGTAGCCGTCGTGGATGAGCTTGTCGGCAATCTCCTGGGTCTCCCTCTTCGTGCGGCAGAAGATGATGCCGTAGATTTTCGGGTAGAAGTCGACGATGCGCTTCAGGGCGAGATATTTGTCCTTGGCGTTGACGAGATAGTATATATGGTTTACGTGCTCTGCACCCTCGTTGCGCGAGCCCACCACAATCTCCTTATAGTCATGGAGATAGCCTTTGGCCACCGTCTCGATCTGCTTGCTCATCGTTGCCGAGAAGAGCAGTGTGTTGTGGTCGTCGGGCACGCCGGAGAGGATCTCCGTTATCGAGTCCTGGAATCCCATGTTCAGCATCTCGTCGGCCTCGTCGAGCACCACGTTGTGTACGTTCTCGAGCTTAGCCTTTCCGCGCTTCATGAGGTCGATGAGTCGTCCTGGCGTAGCTGCGATGATCTGTGCGCCGTGGCGCAGCGACCGTATCTGCTCCTCGATGCTGGCACCGCCGTAGACAGCTGCGATGTGCATGTGGGGAATATACTTCGAGAACTCCTTGAGGTCGTCGCAGATTTGCAGGCACAGCTCGCGGGTAGGACTCAGGACGATGGCCTGAGTCTCGTGGCTCGTCGTGTCGATGCGCTGAAGGAGTGGAATGCCGAAGGCGGCTGTCTTTCCCGTTCCCGTCTGCGCCAAGGCTATGACGTCGTTGCGATTGCCCAAGAGATAGGGAATTACTTCTTCCTGTACTGGCATTGGCTGTTCGAAGCCAAGCTCTTCAATGGCCTTTCTGATTGGCTCAGAAACACCTAATTCTTCAAATGTCTTCACTTGTTAAATGGTTTATTATCCTAAAAACAAAGGGACATAAACCACCAACACCCGTCTGACACAACCCTCTCATAACTCATTGTAGGGTGGCTCGTCCCCAAAATTGCGTGCAAAGGTACTGCAAATGAGCGACATAGCCAAAGAAAGTTCGAACTTTGTGAGAACTTTCTTTTGGATATGTCCGAATGCAGCGTACCTTATCCAAAGGTCAAATGAGCGACATAGCCAAAGAAAGTTCGAACTTTGTGAGAGCTTTCTTTAGGATATGTCCGAATGCAGCGTACCTTATCCAAAGGTCAAATGAGCGACATAGCCAAAGAAAGTTCGAACTTTGTGAGAACTTTCTTTTGGATATGTCCGAATGCAGCGTACCTTATCCAAAGGTCAAATATGATTGCGGATGGTCATAAGAGCCACTATTGCAAGGGGGAAAATTAATGCGCTAACATAAGGAAAATCGCAGAAAAACAGAAGAGAATTTTGTGGCATCATATTGAAAGTTCTATTTCAGGACAGTACTTCTGAATCACCGGTTTGACTATTGTAAAATTGCGATAAATCTTTACACAAAAATAAAACCTACCGTTTCGGCTTGCGAAACGGTAGGTTTTAGGCTCTGAAACGGCCCGTTTTGGCTTGCGAAACGGGCTGTTTTGCAACGCAATTTGGCGTCTTTTGTAATGCACTGTCAATCAGTGCGTTACAAGGGTGCTGCCAAATTGTGTTAATGTTCAAATTTCTTTACATCAAACTTCTTCGTCTGCAATGCTCTCATGGCATTGAGGACACATAGAATCATCACTCCTACGTCGCCGAAGACAGCCAATGCCATTGCTAACGAGCCAAGCAGTCCTGTGGCGGCGAGGATGAGGATGGCCACCTTCACGGCTATGGCGAACCACGCGTTCTCGCGGGCTATGCGTATCGTGCGGCGCGCTATCTTGATTGCACGGACAATCTTCAACGGCCGGTCGTTCATTATCACCACGTCGGCAGCCTCGATAGCCGCATCGCTACCGACACCGCCCATAGCTATTCCGATGTCGGCACGGGCCAAAACCGGTGCGTCGTTGATGCCGTCGCCGACAAAAGCGAGAGTTCTTCCCTTGGTCTTCGTCTTCAGCAATTCCTCGACGTATCTGACCTTATCGGCCGGAAGAAGCTCGGAGTGGTACTCGTCGATGCCAATCTTACGGGCCGTGTCGGCAGCTATAACCTCGCGGTCGCCGGTGAGCATCACCGTCTTGTCGACACCGAGAGCCTTCAAGTCTCTTATGGTCTTGGGCGCATCGTCCTTTATCTGGTCGGCAATGACGATATGACCGGCATAGACTCCGTCGACGGCTACGTGGACAACAGTACCAATAAAACCACGGCATCGCGGACACTCGCTGATGGTTATTCCGAGCGACTTCATCATCTTCTCATTGCCCACCGATACCTTCCGGCCGTTGACGTAGCCCTCGACACCGTTGCCCGCAATCTCGTGCACGTTCTCTACGCGGCAATCGTCATGCCAGTCACGCTTGACGTTGCGCAGTGCCGAGGCTATGGGGTGGTTGGAGTATTGCTCCACATGGGCCACGAGGTGGAGCAGGTCGCCGAATGAATACTTCTCCGAATGGACATCCTCGACGACAAAAAGGCCACGTGTCAGGGTGCCGGTCTTGTCGAAAACCATCGTGCTCACCTTCGCCAACACATCCATATAGTTGCCGCCCTTGACGAGGACACCTATGCGGCTGGCTCCGCCGATACCGGCGAAGAATGTCAGTGGAACGGAGATTACGAGCGCACACGGACAGCTGACGACGAGGAATGTCAGCGCACGGTATATCCACTGCGCCCATCCGCCACCGGCAATCAGTGGTGGGACTACGGTCAACGCAATGGCGGCGAAGACTACCACCGGCGTGTAGATGTGGGCGAACTTGCGGATGAAGGTCTCGCTCTTCGACTTGTTCTTGCTCGATTCCTCGACAAGACTGATAATCTTCGATGCCGTTGACTCGCCGAAGGTCTTCTCGACTCTAATCTTCAGCACTCCGTTTGTGCTGACGCAACCCGATGTCACGGTGTCGCCCTTATGCACAGAGCGCGGCATGCTCTCGCCGGTCAGCGCTGTCGTGTCGAGACTCGCGTCGCCGTCGGTGACCGTTCCGTCGAGAGGTATCTTCTCACCGGGGCGGACTACGATGGTTTCGCCTATTTTGATGTCTTTAGGGTCGACGCTGATCTCCTCGGCCTTAGTGCTGCCGGAGGGGCAGCGGAGCACCGTTGCCCTGTCGGGACGGATGTCCATGAGGTGGGATATCGACCGGCGGCTGTTGTCCTCGGCATAGTCCTCGAAGACTTCGCCAATCTGGAAGAACAGCATTACGAATACGGCCTCGGGAAACTGGGCCTCGGCACCGGGCACAAAACCTATCAGCATGGCACCGATAGTGGCTACGGACATGAGAAAATCCTCGTTGAACGGGTCCTTGGCCTCTATGCCCTCCCACGCCTCGCCGAGCACATCGTAGCTGATAAGCAGGTAGGGAATGAGAAAGATGGCAAACGATGCCCACACCGGCAAGTCCAGATTGCTGGTCGTCAGCCATGCAGCCAAGAGGAGAACGGCTGTGACGATGATTCTAATAACTTTCTTGTTCATGACTTTGCAGTTTATATCTAATACTTTTTTAACTTATTAATTCCGTTTCGAGCACCACTCTGGTACCTTTCTGTGTGCAAAGGTAGGAATAAGTTTGTGCAATCGGGTTGCAAAGAGCATCGTCGGGAAATGAAAAATCCTGCAAGCGGCTCGTGCTGCTTGCAGGATTCAACGGTAATGATGGTATGTGTTATCTGACAACTACTTTCCTTACGGTACCGTCGGCATACCTTATTATATTAATGCCCGGTACGGTCTTCGTGATTCGTTTGCCGTCGATGGTATATATTCCGACCACCGTTCCGGCCTTGTCTGTAGCCGCGATGTTGTCGATACCGTCGGCTATGCTCACCTTTGCCTTTGCACTCAGACCACCGAACTCGTTGGCTGCCTGCACACTGTAGGTGCCTTTGGCGGTGGTGGTGAACTGCGTGTCGGTGGTGAAACCGGCGATTTCATCGTCTTTCGTGACCACATAGCAGATGGCGTAAGGTACAGCCTCCCAGCTGATGACGGCTCCGCTGACGGTCGGCAGAGGTGCGTCGCAAGGCTCGCAGGTCATCTCCGGATTCCATGCATCGTCGCCTCCGCAGACGTTCTTCACCGTGTACTGAGCGGCTTCCTCGGCGGTGAGCACTGCCGTGGCGCTGTTGCCGCGGATGGTATCGGTGGTGTTGCCGGCGCCATCCTTAACGGTATAGTAGTAGTCGGTGCGGCGATGAGAGAGGTCGACGGGATTGCCGTCGCCGTCCATGGTGTTGTATTCGGCCCACAGAGCGGGGATGCCGCCCATCGTCGGGTACCATCCCGTTGCCGGAATAGTTACCTCTGCCTTGGTGTTTATGAACACTGTCTTAGGCGCGTTGTGCCAAGGACGGCCGAGCCATACGCTCGTTTCCGACGGAACACCGGGTGCGGTGATGACGTTGTTGAGGAAGACGTAGCCCCACTTTGTGCCCTGAGGATGGTTCGGAGCCACGATGTAACCGCCGTTTTTGCGCACAATGTTGATGGTGTCGTTGGTAATCATGATGTCGCCCTGACCATAGAAGAAGTCGACGGCACCCTCAATCCAGCTGTTGGTGATGAAAGCGCGGTGGTTTATGCCGCCACCGGTGTACCAGGTGTCCTGATATGAGCGGAGCTTAATGTTGTTCATAATCAGCTTGTCACCGTTGGAGCATAGGGCAAGAGCCTGAGGTCCGGCGTTCTGCTCGACGCCATAGCTGTTCTGAAGGTCCACACCCTCGATGTAGTTGTTGTCCGACTCGATGTCGAGAGTAGCTCCGTCGCTGATGCCATACGACTTGTCGCCACCCGACAAGCGGCTGTCGGCAATCGTCACGAGGTTCTTGTCCTGACCAATAATATGTATGTATGGCTTGCTCGAAGGTATCGTCACGTGTCCGGTGTACTTGCCTTTCTTGACGAATATCAGCCATGGGGCGGTGCGTCCTTCCGGTGCTGCGGCGATGGCTTCCTGGAGAGTCTTGTAGTCGCCGGTTCCGTCGGCAGCGACGACAGCGTCGTAGAGACGGGCTGCGGGCTGCGTGCGCTCCATTGTCGTGAACGTTATCGACGTGCCGCCAAAGGCGTTGCTGCTACGGTCGGTGATAGCTCCGGAGGGCAGTACAAAGGTGTAGACGGTGGCATACTTCAGTCCGCTGTACTTATAGACTACTGTCTTGCCGCTGACGATGGGCTGGAGGGTCTCACCGTCGAGGGTGGCGTCGCCGTTGCCGGCCTTTACTTTCTCGTCGAAGGTGAGAACGATGGAACCGTTGGCGCTGACACCTGTGGCTGCGTTTTCGGGATTCGAGCTGACTAATGTCGGTGGAATCGTATCATTTGCAATGTCGCTCTCGCCGAGAACATAGATCTCAGCTATCGACAGACCGTCTTTGTCGGAGGTTGCTCCGATGAGTGGCGATGAATAGGCGGGCATCCATCTGACGTACACCTTGTCGCGGTTGCTGAACGAGTCGGGGAGTGCAATGTCCTGATTGCCGGCCCAGCCGCGGTCGGGGAGGGTGAATGTGCCTACGGTCTCGTAGTGTTTGCCGTCGACGGAAGCCTGCTCGTAGTAGGTGGTATAGGAGTTATAATCGTTGCCAAGGTCGTTGCTCACGACGATATTGTGCAGGCCGCGGGTCGAGAAGCTTATCTCGAAGTAGAGCTTGTCGGTCAGCGGGCGCCAGATGCGGGCAGCATACTTGCCGTGCTCCTGTCCGTTGCCGGCTCCGCGACTGAGCCATGATGTTGTATTCCCGATGGAATCGCGCAAACTGAGAAGTCCTGCGTTCTCGCTGTCGCTCTTGTAGTCGGCGGCGCGCTCACTCTTAGGGTCGTCGTCGTAGAGGTCCCAGCCCACGATGTAATCGGCAGGGCTGAAGGTCGCTGTGACGTTTTTGTCGGCATCCATCGTAATGGTGCGCTCGGCGTTGGTGCTGTTGTCGTCCCATCCGGTGAACGTCATAATCTTGTTGTTCAGGGCTGTGAGCTTCACCTGAGTGCCGGTCTCATACTGGTGGGTATTGCCGTCGAGGTGGCCTTCGGGCTCCACCTTCACGAGGTTCTTGCGGGCTCCGTCGGTGAGATTGACGTTGAGATTGTAGACGGTGGCTTTCTCGTAGACTGCCTTCACCGTCATGTCGTGGTCGATATTGAACGTGAACGGGTTGCGCTCCGATACATAGTTGCCCTCGGGGTCCTCCCATCCAATGAAGTGATAGCTGAAATTCTCGGTAGTGGAGAGGGTAATCTCTGTGCCTTCGTCGAAGACAGAGCCCTCCGGACTGACCGTAATCGTTCCGGCCTCAGGCGTTTCGCTGCTGACGTTGAGCTTGTATGACTTCACGTCGACGGCCTTTCCTGAGAAATTGCCGGTGAGGACGACGTCGCGGAATCCGTACTGCTTTGATGATGCGAGCCCCTTGATGTACACCTTGACGGTCACGGGATCACCGGTTGACAGCAGATTGGCGATGTCGAAACTATAGTCGCTGTAGTGGCCGCCGCTCTTGGCGTTGTTGCGGTTCGGAGTGATGTTTTCGGCCAAAGTCACCTTATTGTCGCCGACTGCGGCTACGATATCCATGTTTCCACCGTCGGTACCGAAGCGTGCGGCCTTCATCGTGAACTTTGTCGGGACAAAGGTGAGGCCCTTCTTCGGAACGATAGTGTAGGTAATGGCGTTGGCATCGTCGTCGGCTGCTGCCGTGGCGGTGGGCTGGACGCGGTAGAACGACATTCCGTCGATGTTCTGCGGTGCTGCCACTTTGAGGTCGCTGCCGATGGTCATCGAGGCCACTGAGGCGAGACCGGGTACCGACATGTCGCCGCTCATTGAGCTCTCAGTGCCGTTGTCGAGGGGCCATGAGGTGGTGACACCGTCCTGGGCTTCTCCCGGGGTAATCTTTACCACCTTGCCGCTGACGGGTATCGTGATTGTGGTACTGCCCTGGCTGACAGTCACCTGGCCGTTGATGTCGGCATCGTCGCTGACGATGTCGGCCTTGACATAGAACGAAGAGACAACCATTCCGGCATCGTAGTGAATAGTTGCCGTACTGCCCCATGTGTTCTGGTCGGCCGAAACGTCAAGACCTTTGGTGGCGGTGATGGTGATATCGCCGCTCTCCGGACTGAGCTCGAAGCCCTTGATGATGGCCTGCTTGGTGAGAGTCTGACCCTTATAGCCTGTTCCAAAGTCGATGGAATCGGGCAAAACGGCCAATTCAGTGTTCAGATTGATGTTGTCGGCGAGGATTCCCTGCTCCTTCATCTTCTGGGCACACATGCGTGCTACGACCGTAGCTCCGGTCTCGTTGAGGTGTGTGGAGCCGTTGCCGTCGAAGAAAAGGGTGTTCGTCTGGGTGTCGCCATATTTCTCATAGAGTTCCTTTGTGGCGGTGGTGAGGTCGATAAACGGCACATTCATCGAGTCGGCCACGAGTTTCATCTGGTAGGAATAGTCCATCGTGTGGTCCGTCTCGGGAATACTCTGGTTCGTAACGACACCGTTGGCGGTGAGTTTCGAGAAGTTGTCGCCAAGGTCGTGGCGGCCGTTACGGCGGATTGTTGAGCCGGTGAAGTACTTGCGGCAGATAGGACTGACGAGAACGGGATTGCAGCCGGCCTCGCGGGTCTCGTTAACATACTTAATAAGGTACTGCTTGTAGTTGCCCGTAGGCACCGTGCCGCGGTTGTCGGTCTTTTCGGCCAGGGCCGTCTGACCCGTCCTGGTGTAGTAGGCTTTAAGCGAATCGCCGTCCATGCCCTGGTTCTTTTCGTCGTTATGGGCGAACTGAATGAGGACATAGTCGCCGGCATTCATCTGGCTTTTCACGCTCTGCCAGTACTGGCTGCCTTGATAGAAACTGCGGGTGGAGGCTCCTCCCTTTCCCCGGTTGTTGACAGTAATTCCGTTCAGGAACTGCTGCAGGTACATTCCCCATCCCCGCGTGACGGTCGAATTGGGGTCGTACTGTGCCATTGTCGAGTCGCCGATGGTATGCACCTTTATCGCTTGCGCCGTGGCAAGGCCGATAATGAGCATGACCGCCAGCAATGACAGACATAGGTTCTTTCTCATGTTGTTTTAAAATAGTTTTTAGTTGGTTTTGTAATTGAAAATCTTTGGTTGCAAAGGTACGGTCATTACGCCATAATGACGGGGCGAAAAAGAACCAAAAAGGGTGCAAAAACAAGTCAACGGTTATTTTCCTGCCTTATAATCGGACGGTGAGACACCCACTGACTGCCTGAAAACGCGTGAGAAGTACTTTGGATCGGTGAACCCGCAGCGGTATGCCGTGTCGGCTATTGAGGTGCCTGACTCGGTGAGCAGCGTGCAGGCCCGTTTGATTCGTGCCTCGCGAAGGAAGTCGGCGGGGGTGAGTCCGACAAGCGATTTCATCTTTCTGTTTAGACTTGAGCGCGACAGGGCAGCCGCCGAGGCCATATTGTCGACACCGATATTGGAGTCGGCGAGGTGCTCCTCGACGAAAGCTACGACGCGATTCATGATGGCTTCGTCCTCCGGTGAAAGGCTCGGTGCCGATGAAATCGGGCTTTTTTGCTGTTTCTTCGATTCCTCCAAGAGCGAGAGGTAGGCTTCGAGGGTCTCCTTCTGCTTCCTTTTCATCCTCCTTATGAATCTTACGGTGAGCAGGATAGCCAAGAGAATGGTGGCCGTGATGATGATGAGAAGGACCTTGAAGAATGCTGTCTCGGTGAATTTTGGCTCTACTATAATCTTCAGCGTTCGCACGGTGGGATTCCATGTGCCCATGGCGTTGGTGGCTTTGAGGTCGAGAAGGTAGTCGCCGGGAGCGAGTTCGGCCAGCCGGATGTGGTTGTCGTTGCCGAGATAGTGCCAGTCGGCATCGCCCCTGACACGGTAAGCGTAGCGGATGTTCGTGGCATTACGGTAGTCGAGGACGGCAAAACTGATGTCGATGGTGCGCTCTGTGGGGGTGAGGTGAATCTCGTTTAGTCTGTTGACCATGTATTCCGTAGGGCTGTTCTCTATCGTCATCGATGTCAGGACGATGGGGAACATCCTCCTGTCGGCATTGATAATGTTGCCGTCGATGATGGCTATGCCGTCGTTGAGGCCGATAACCCATTTGTTCTCAGCTTTAATATATAATGGTCGGGCGTCGCTGAAGGACAGTTGCTGTCCGAAGAACGTATCGGCAAACTCACGGCTTTCGCCCGTCCGTCCGTCGATAATAATCAGCGACTTGTTCGTTACGGCTAACAAACAGTGTCCTGAAGGCGATGTGAAGGGTGTCAACGAGAGTATGACGTCGCTGCCGAGACCCGTCTCGCGGTCGTAGTGACGGAAGGTCAGCGACGGTGCCGTAATCCTGTCGGCGGTCATGTTCACACCACCGCTCTCGGTGGCTACGTACCATTTGCCGTCAACAGCGGCAATATCCATGCAGGCGTTGTTGCTCAGACTGCTTGCGCGGTTGGGCTCACGGCGGTGCAGGTGCCGGCGGTTGCCGTGGCCGGGAGTGATGTCGACGGTCAGCAGCCCCTCGGTGGTGACAGCCACAAGGGTGTTGGGGTCGGGAAGGACGATCCTCCTGACTTTGTTCTCGCGCCCGTAGTGGATAGCTGAATAGCGTCCGTGGTCGATGCAGACAAGACCGTTGTCCATCGTGGCCAGCCACTGACGGCCTCGGCTGTCGGTGGTAATGTCGTATATCTCATTCATGCTGAATCCCTTGGGCGTCTCAATGTGGCTGACGGCAAAGACCCCGCCGCGGTGCTGGAGGCGGTAGAGACCGTCGGGCTTGCTGCCGAGCCAGATATCGCCGGTGGCACGGTCACTGTAGATACAGTATATAGGTGCGGAAAATTTCGCCGGAGTGGCGCTGATAGTTCCTTCCGCCGTGAGATAGCCGATGCTTCCGTGGTCGAAGATTCTTATCGTCCTGTCCTTCGTCGCCACCCATATCCTACCGATGGAATCGACAAAAATGCTCTTTATCTCAGCATTTTCGCCCCATCTCTCGACCGTGGCTGGAACATGATTGGGTGATGTGACACTTACACCGTCGGCCAGAACTGTCCACAGCAGGCCCTGGCGGTCGGTGAGTATGAACCGCCGCAGACTATCTCCCTTCACGGCTTTGCCACAGCCGTGGCCGGGATGAGCCGCAATGGCCTTCTGCTCAGTGGTGCTGACGGGTGTGAACTTGCCGGTGAGAAGGGAGAAACGGAACCAACTGTCGTCAACGCGGCAGTTGATGATGTTGTCGTTGTGGTCGTCGATGGCAATCTTGCGCATGCGGTCGGAGGGCATCGCGACACCATCGCCGGGTCGCGACTTGAACGTGACAAACTCACGACCGTCGAAGCGGTCGAGGCCGTTCCACGTCGAAAGCCATATAAATCCGTACTTGTCCTGGAGAATCTGCGTCACATGACGGTGCGAGAGCCCATCGTGCTCGCCATAAACTATGGTCCTGTCCGACTGCGCCACACTCATGACCGCTGCCGTCAGACAAATGATTGCTGTCGCCATTGTCCGTCTCATTGTGCTGAATATCTCCGTTTTCTGTCTGTTATCGTATTTGCGTTTTATTGGTTAAATTCTCAGTTTCGTGCCTCCACCTTATTATATATAGCCGATGCACCCTTTCCGGTTACTGCCGTTCTCCTTATAATCAGCCCCGCACCAATTGCTATTATATTGAGTCCTGCTTGATAATCTCCTTCCGTCCTACTTATCATCGCGTCAGCAACAAATCTCAATTATTGCGGTCCTGACTAAGAATCTCCCTCTGGTTCTCCCGCAAAGAAAACCTCGAGACTCAGTCAAGTTGGCCGAATTTATTTCTAAGGACATCCTTGCATAGCGTAAAGAAGTCACTGGAAACACGGTGGAGAACGCCATCGCCCCCGACATCCCCGACAAAGGTAAGAAGAAAATCTGAGTAACGAAAGAATCCTGTCGATTTTTCAGCATCTCCGTCTCCATCCGCTAATATTGCAGTATATGCATGAGAATCAGGCCTTTTGGGCCTCTCAGCCATTGTCTGACTGAAGAAAAAACACATGCAAATGAAAATTTTATCCGAAAAAATTTGGCAGTCTCAAAAAATACCCCTACCTTTGCAACCGCTTACAAGAAATGACTGCTTCAGTAGCTCAGTTGGTTAGAGCACCTGACTGTTAATCAGGGGGTCGTTGGTTCAAGCCCATCCTGAAGCGCATTAAGAATGAGAGAGTTGCGATTTCGCAACTCTTTTTTCGTTATTGCCTTTCTGAACGTACTTTTGTTATTTCTTGACCATAGTCCAAGAATACTGCCATCAAATATCTTTCCAAAATATGCTGATAACCAAGATGGACCAGACAGTAATAAAAGTTCGGGTCATGATGGTGATGGTTTAGGCTGGTTCTTATTTCATTGCAAAGGTACGAAATATTTTCCCCGAATCCAAATTTTAGGAGGGTAGAAAGGAGGGTAGAAAGGAGGGTAGAACAATGAACAGGGATTGTATCATGCAATCAACGGGCATGCGGTGCCCTGCAGGGATATGTGCGCAGCGCGTTGATAGCTAATGTGTTGCACGCATATTTCGTGTGAGTAGTGCTTGTCGCCATCCTACCATCAGGTGGACGATTATTGTCTCGCAAAGCCGCCAAGAACGCAAAGGCTACGCCGGTAAATCTGTTGCGAAGGCGGAAAACTGCGCACACAATCAGGAAAAAACGGTAAAAGCTATTGTGTTTGCAAGGGCTGTCTTTTCCTGATTTTGGTTGTCCCGGGATGCTTCATAGAGGGAATACGAAACCGACAAAAATATGGCGCGTTTGCCTTATGCAACCGACGGGTGGGGCGGCATAATGCAGATGAATTGCGTTGGGAATACCGTAAAACAAAGAAAATCATTATTTTTTTGAAAATGAAATAATTTGAAATAGATTGTATTCGGAATTTCTTCGTATTTGCAACCGAGGACCACGTACGAGACCTTTAGGTGATTCAGGCTCTTCGCAACCTTGATATCACCCATAGGCACATTAACTATAAAACGAAAAGTCATGAAGAAGTTATTAGCAGTATTAGTTATTTTTCTGTTTATATGTGCATGTAGCAACAATAAGAACAGCTCGGAAGGCAAGCAAGTTGATACTACCGTAGCGAGTGCTCCAGTTGACTCTACGGCTATAAAAGACAGTGTCGAGAAGGCCGACAGTGCGGCTGTAGTGGCCTATCTGGAAAAGCTCTACAACTTGGTGCTTAACCAGAAAGGCAGTGAGAAGGAACTCACGAGCCATTTTTCGCCTGAGATGAAGAAGCGGCTTATTGCCGCCAATGATTACGATGATGGCAGTATGGCCTTGTGGGAGTTGCGAACCGGAGTTCAGGATGGGCCATCTGATGTCAGCAAAGTAAAAAGTATTACCAAAGACAAAGACTGGTACGTGGTAAGGTATCTTGACATGGGATGGAAAGGTGCTACAAAACTTAAAGTGACGGTCAAGAACGGCAATATTGTCGTGACTGACTATAAGCGGTTATCCTCAAACGTTACTTCCACTATAGGAGATGTGGATGAAGTTGAACAGGCTCTCCGCGAGTTTGAGTCCACGGCAAAATCAATAGACAAAGCAATGCATTCTACAGATGACGCAATGCGTGTAAATCAACTCATGTCCGCATTCGGCCAAGCTGACAATGCTATTTATAGTAATTATTATGATAGGATGACACCATCGCAGAAGGCACGGGTTGAGAGGTGTGAGGAGCTATTCCAGTAGAATCCTACAGAGGATTATTGCTTTGGGGGCTGGGTTTATCCCGTCCTTCTGACAAGTGTGTAATTTCCTCTGCCAACGGAAAGCCCCGAGGAGGCTTAATTCTCAATTACCCCAGACTAAGGGAGCGCAGCGACCGCAGTCTGGGGTAGAACGTGGAGCAAGAAATCAATGACCAGCCTCGAAGAGGTTGAATAGCGGAACGCGCATTAATGTCAATGACAAAGGTAGATGCGCACTACGTGCTATTGTGCGTCTTCGAGGCACTGAGTGAATCCCTTATGCATAGTCCCCCGGACTGCACTCGCTATCGCTCGCTTAGTCCGGGGTTATTGATGATTCAGCCCCGTCGGGGCTGGTAGTGGCTGAGAGATTTGATATTAATGGGTTATAGTCCGTGGTCTCAGGTGGAAATTAAAGATCTGCGTAATCTGCGGTATCTGTGCGCGAATTATTCCTGACTTTAGCGTTGCGTCACCCAAAATCTCCTACATGTCAAATAAAGGCTTGATTTGCCCCTGTTCGTCGGTCAGAAACAAGGTTTTATTGATGATTTTACCATTGGGCAGCTTTACATAGACAGTTGGAATCGTCTTGGCTATCTTTAGTACCTCGTCTACACTCATGTGTATGCTATATGTTGGCAGCAGCCTCTGCAATTCCTTATATACCTTGTAAGCAATGAAGCAAATGCAAACATGCGCTTCGATACGTCTTTCAGTAAAATGGAACATAGGTCTCATCTCCAAATTGCCCTTGCTGATTCTAAAGGCACGTTCAACCACCTACAACCCTGTATACTGTTTTATGACATCCTCACCGCTTAAGTCTGTGTTGGTTATGTAGCATTTCAGACCATCCCACTTTGCATCCTCGTCAATTTTCTCTTGATTAATAGTGACTTCCACGCCCTTGCTTATTTCAAGGAATTTATTGTAGCCACGCTTGTTAATCTTGTCTTTTGTGATTTTTCGGCCCAAGGGGGATTGTCCGTGGCGGACGGATGCCGCTGCCTAACCAAAGAACTTGATATGATAGCGTGCTAAAACTATTTTTTTTGCTTACCTTTGCGGTCATGGAACAAGAAAAGATAG
>Ga0256406_1000509_pt1 | contig 70402 bp, 54 predicted proteins | sample RumenRJG_03DNA_FD_185986 | JGI IMG/M metagenome (GOLD analysis project Ga0256406, IMG submission 185986) | Bovine rumen microbial communities from Lethbridge, Alberta, Canada - RJG_03 | ecosystem: Host-associated > Mammals > Digestive system > Stomach > Rumen | place: Canada: Alberta | collected... | reverse complement strand
GGATGCTCCTCGAGCCAGAGCTTGTTGGCCGTGGGCGCCCAGCTGGCGGCGTAGGGCGCGGTGCGCTCCTCGATGCTCTCCGGGGTGACCGGGGTGACGTACTCGGTGCAGTGGGCGCCGGCCTCCTTGACCATCTCGGGCAGCATGGTCGGGTTCTCGAGCATGGGGCAGGGCTGGAGCATGTTGTCGTTCCAGGGGTAGCGGGAGCGGTAGGCCTGGAACATCGGCTGCTTGAGGCAGTCGAGCCAGGAACCGTCGCGGATGTTGGCGTTGGAGTAGTGGATGAAGACGCAGGGCTCCACGTCGCCGCGGGCGTTCACGTGGCAGTACACGCGACCGCCGGCGATGCAGCCGCCGACGTACTCCCCGTCGTTCTGGAAGTCCATCGCGAAGATGGGGTAGCCGCCCTCGAAGCCGCGGACCTCGCGGATGCGGTGGAACATGTACTCGCGCTGCTCGGGCGTGGGCATGAGGTCTGCGCTGGCGCCCTCGCCGACGGGCATGTAGTGGAAGTACCAGGCCCAGCGGCAGCCCTTGTCGACCAGGAGCTGGAAGAACTGGTCGGAGGAGACGCGCTCGGTGTTGGCGCGGGTGTAGCAGGTGGAGGTGCCGTAGAGCAGGCCGTGCTTCTTCATGAGGTCGAAGGCGCGCATGACCTCCTCGAAGGAGCCGTCGCCGCGGCGGCCGTCGTTGACGCTGGCCTCGTAGGACTCGAGGGAGACGGAGAAGACGATGTTGCCGAGCTCCTGGACCTTCTGGCAGAAGGCCTCGTCCACCAGCGACGCGTTGGTGAAGATGTTGAAGATGCAGTCGTTGTGCTTCTCGGCCAGCTTGAGGACGTCGCCCTTGCGGACGAGGGGCTCGCCGCCGGTCAGCATGAACAGGTGGGTACCGAGAGCGGAGGCCTCGGTGATGAGCTTGTCGCACTCGTCGTAGGTGAGGTTGAGACGGTTGCCGTAGTCGGCGGCCCAGCAGCCCACGCAGTGCTTGTTGCAGGCGCTCGTCGGGTCGAAGAGGATGATCCAGGGCACGTTGCAGCCGTTCTTGGCGGCGTTCTCGGTGCAGGTGCGCAGGCCGCGGAAGGCGGCCTCGTAGCCGCCGTTCATGATTGCGGTCTTGAAGACGTGCGGGTCGGTGTTGTCGATGACGTCGAACAGGAAGTCCTCCCATTTGCCACCGGGGTAGAGGGCGGTCTTGAGGCCGCGAACGACGCCGGGGGCCGTGTCCTTGAGGAGCTTGCCGGCCATGTCGACGACCTTGTCGACCTTCTCGGCGCGGTCCTCGCCGGAGGCCGCCTTGAGCGCCTGGTCGATGACGACGCTGAAGGCCTTCCGCTCCGCCGCGTGCGCGATCTTGGACTGCATGACGATTACCTCTTTCTCTCCGGTCGTCCCTCTGACGACCCGGGCGGCACGCCGCCCGTAAGGCTGGTTGCAACGGCTTTGGGCGACCGGAAAGGGATGCGCCGCGCTGCTTTTGTCGGGATGGTGCGCGAGGCGTCCGCACGGTCTCCTGCCTGCGTATCCTGTACGACGGACGCGCCTGTCCCAGCAAATACCGTCAGTCTACTCTCTTCGGGGAGTAATTGCACATGCTGTGCGCTTAACTTCGAATGCGACGTTAAGCGACCTCTCGTGCGGAGCGAATAACGAAACCTTTTGCGCCGCCCGCGTCTCTTATCCATCCGGTGTGTCGCATTTGCTGTGCAGAATCTTCACAGGAGCCCGTGACGGAGCGGCGCGGTCGCGGCGGCGCGGGCGCTCGTCTACACTGGTTGGCATGGGATACAAGACCTACACCTGCCCGATAGCGCGTCAGTGCGGTGGCTGCGAGTGGCTCGCGGTCCCCTACCCCATACAGCTGAGGCGCAAGCAGGAGGCGATGGAGCGCCTCTTCGCGGACGTGCTGGGCGAGGACGGGGCGGAGCTCTCGCCCGTCTGTGGCATGGAGGAGCCCGTGGGCTTCCGTCACAAGGCCGCCAGCCCCTACGCACCCGGCCCCTCGCGCGCCCAGCGGCACGGGCACGGACGCGCGCACATGAGGGCGGGCTTCTACGCCGCCGGCACGCACCGCATCGTCCGCTGCGACGGCTGCCTCGTCGAGGACGCGGGCCTGAGGCAGGTCCTGAACGACGTGGCGCGCGTCGCAGACGGGCTGGGTATCAGGCCCTACGCGGAGGACCGCGGGCAGGGCACGCTCAGGCACGCCGTCGTCCGCAGCGGCTGGGCCACGGACGAGGCGATGCTCGTAGTCGTCACGAACGGGGAGCTGCCGCGCTCGCGCGAGTTCGTCTCCCTCATGCGCGAACGGCATCCCGAGCTGACCACGATCGTGCAGAACGTCAACACCAGGCGCACCAACGCCATCCTCGGCCGGCAGTGCCGCACGCTCTTCGGCCCCGGGGTGATGCACGACAAGCTGCTGGGATGCACCTTCGAGATAGGTCCCACGAGCTTCTACCAGACGAACCCCGCCCAGACGGAGCGCCTGTACTCCCTCGCCATCGCCGGGGCCCGCCTCGAGGACGGCATGCGCGTGCTCGACGCCTACTGCGGCACCGGGACCATCGGCATCTGCGCGGCGGCCGCTGCGGCGCACGAGGGGAGGCGCATCGAGGTCACGGGGGTCGAGTCCGTCCCGGGGGCCGTCGCGTGCGCCCAGCGGAACGCCCGCGCCAACGGCCTCGAGGACCGCTGCGAGTTCGTCGCGGACGACGCCACCCACCACATGCGCTCGCTCGTGGCCCCCAACGGCGCGGGGGCGCCCGACGTGGTGATCCTGGACCCGCCGCGCGCAGGCTCGACGCCGGAGTTCCTCCGGGGCGTGGTCGACCTCGCACCGAGGCGGGTCGTGTACGTGAGCTGCAACCCCGAGACCCAGAGGCGCGACCTCGACGAGCTGCGCCAGGGCGGCTATCGCCTGGAGTCGCTCGCGCCCGTCGACCTGTTCCCGCACACCAAGCACGTCGAGACCGTCGCGACCCTCGTGCGCGGCGACGGGCGCTAGGGCGCCGAGGCCGGCGCTACGCCTCGATCTTCTCGCACAGGGCGGCGAGCCAGGCCACCTGGCGCACGTTGTCGGCGATGTGCCTGGAGCTCTCGTGCCACTTGGCGACCTCGGCCTCGCTCATCTCGGGCACCACGACCCGCTCAACCCCGCCGGCGCCGATCACGCACGGCAGCGACTCGTAGATGCCGCTCACGCCGTAGGCGGAGCCGTCCATGTAGGTGGAGACCGGGGTAAGGAGCTTGGTGTCATTGAGGACGGCCCTCACGACCTCGACCGTCCCGCTGGCGATGGAGTACTCGGTGCAGCGCTTGCCCGACATGGTGACGTAGCCGCCGCGGCGGGCCTCCTCCTCGAGCGCGTCGCGGTCGAGCTCGAGGCCGAGGGCGCGCTCGACCTCGGCGGGCGCGAGCGAGCCGAAGGAGACGTGCGACCAGAGCGCGAACTCGCCGAGGCCGTGCTCGCCCAGCATGAGGGCGCTGACCGAGTGGGGGTCGAGTCCCGTGGCTCTGGACAGGGCGTGCCTGAAGCGCGCGCTGTCCAGCGTGGTGCCCGATCCGATGACGCGTCCCGGCTCGGTCCCGGTCAGCCTCTGGATGGCGAGCGCCACGACGTCGTTGGGGTTGGAGACGCTGACCCAGACGCCCCCGAAGCCCGCGTCGGCGACGCGCCGGGCGAAGGTGCGCACCTCGTCCGTCGTCACATGGAGCTCGCCGTCGCGCGACTCGGCCGCCGCGGCCACGTGCCCGGCGGCGTTCACGACCACGTCGCAGCCGGCCAGCTCCTCGTAGCGCGCGTCGACCCCCACGACGTGCGCGGCGTGGGGGTAGAAGGCCATCGCGTCGAGGAGGTCGTTGACCTGGGCGCGGCACAGCGCCACGTCCTTGTCGCACAAGAGGAGCTCGCTCACGAGTCCCTGGCGGAGAAGGGCGTCGGCCACGTGGGCCCCCACGTGACTCGCGCCGATGATGCCCACCCGTGCTGCCATGCTGCTCCCTTCGCGGCGCCGGCGTGCGCATGCCCGCCGGCGCCCTCCTCGCCCCGAGACCCTCGCCTACGCGGGGTCAATCACGACCTTGCGGCCCTCGACGTGCACGCGGCCCTCGGCGAGCAGCTGGATGGTGTCGGGGTAGAGCTCGTGCTCGATCTCGTGGATGTGCGCCTCGAGCTCGTCTACGTCCCAGCCCTCCTGCACGGCGAGCGGGCGCTGCGCGATGATGGGGCCGCAGTCGTAGCTGTCGTCCGCGAAGTGCACCGTCACGCCCGTCACCTTGACGCCGTAGTCGAAGGCGTCCTGGATGGCGTGCGCCCCCTTGAAGCTCGGCAGCAGCGCGGGGTGCAGGTTCACGACGCGGTTCTTGAAGGTCTCGAGGATGGGCGCGTGGACCATCCTCATGTAGCCGGCCATGATCACGTAGTCCACGCCGTGGCGCTTTAGCTCGGCGGCGATGATCTCGTCGGCGGTCAGCGGGTCAGCGTAGAGCTCCTTGGAGATGGTGAGCGTCTGGATGCCCGCCGCCTCGGCGCGCTTGAGCCCGAAGGCAGACGGCCGCGAGCTGACTACGAGCTCGACCGTGGCGTCGAGCGTGCCGGCGGCGATGCGGTCGATGATCGCCTGCAGGTTGGTGCCGGAGCCGGAGACGAGCACGCCGAGCTTGATCTTGTGCGAGCCGCTCATCGGTAGACCACCTTGCCCTCGCCCTCGACGCACCTGCCCATGACGAACGGAGCGAGGCCCTGCGCCTCGAGCTTCTCCGTGACCTCGGCCACGTCGGCGGCGTCGCAGATGACGCTCATGCCCACGCCCATGTTGAAGGTCTTGTACGCCTCGTCGGGCGTGAGCTCCGCCGCCTTGGCGCAGTAGGTGATGATGGGGGGCACGTCCCATGCCGGGCCGCCGGCGCCGCCGCGGTCGACGAGGGCGTCCACGTTCGCGGGGAGCGCGCGGTTGAGGTTCTCGGTGATGCCGCCGCCGGTGATGTGGGCCATGGCCTCGATCGGGGCGCCCGCGCGCAGGGCGGACATGAGCTTGCCGGCGTAGATGGTCGTCGGGCGCATGACGGCGTCCGCGACCGACTCGCCGAGCTCGGGCAGGGGCCGCTCGAGCTCCTCGACGCTCCTGCCCTCGATGGCGACCTTGCGCACGAGGGAGTAGCCGTTGGAGTGGATGCCGCTCGAGGGCAGACCGAGGATGACGTCTCCGGCCTTGACCTTGTCGGGACCGATCATCTTCGGGCGGTCGACGACGCCCACCACGAAGCCGGCCAGGTCGTAGTCGTCCGGCCTCATGACGCCGGGGTGCTCGGCCATCTCGCCGCCGACGAGGGCGCAGCCGCTCAGGCGGCAGCCCTCGGCGATGCCGGAGACGATCTTCGCCACGTGCTCGGCACGGAGCTTGCCGATCGCGATGTAGTCGAGGAAGAAGAGCGGCTCAGCGCCGATGGGCACCACGTCGTCCACGCACATGGCGACCAGGTCCTGGCCGACGGTCTCGTGGCGGTCGAGCAGCTGGGCGATCGCGAGCTTGGTGCCGACGCCGTCCGTGCCGGAGACGAGGACGGGGTCCTCCATGTCCTTGAAGCCCCTCATGGAGAAGCAGGAGCCGAAGCCGCCGAGGCCGCCGATGACCTCCGGCCTGTTGGTGGCCTTGACCGCCTCCTTGATGGCGTCTACCGCGCGGGCGCCCTCGTCGACGTCCACGCCGGCGTCGGCGTACGTGATGTGTCCTGCCATTATTCGTCCTCCTCGTTGCTGGTGAGTACGTCTTCGATCTGCATCCGCGAGGCCCTCGAGGCCCTCGAGAGGTTCTGGGGCTCGTAGCCGTCGAGGAACTTGCCTGCGGAGAAGGCCGCGGGGATCTCGACCGGGTAGCGGCCGGTGTAGCACGCGTCGCAGTAGCCGTCGGTCGGCACGCTCCTGAGCAGGCCCTCGAGGGAGAGGAACGCGAGGGAGTCCGCACCGATGAAGTCGCAGACCTCCTCGGGGTCCTTGCGCGCGCTGATGAGCTGGCTCTGGACCGCCGTGTCGATGCCGTAGAAGCAGGGCCACTTGACCTCGGGGCAGTTGATGCGGACGTGGACCTCCTTGGCGCCGGCCTCCTTGAGCATGCGCACGATCTGCTTGGAGGTCGTGCCGCGCACGATGGAGTCGTCCACCATCACGATCCGCTTGCCCTCGACGTTGTCGGGCAGGGCGTTGAGCTTCATGCGGACGCCCATTTCGCGCATCTCCTGCGTGGGGGCGATGAAGGTGCGGGCGACGTAGCGGTTCTTGATGAGGCCCTCGCCGAAGGGGAGCCCCAGCTCGTGGGCGAAGCCCTCCGCAGGGGGCAGGCCGGAGTCCGGGACGCCGATGACGAGGTCGACGTCGGCCGGCGCCTCGCGGGCGAGCTGGCGGCCCATCTCGTAGCGCATCGAGTACACGGAGCGGCCGTTCACGACGGAGTCGGGCCGCGCGAAGTATACGTGCTCGAAGATGCAGGTGGCGCAGGCCCTGGGCTCGACGGCCTGCTCGGAGACCACGCCGTCGTCGGAGATGCGGATGACCTCGCCGGGGCGAACCTGGCGCTGGAACTTGGCGCCGATGATGTCGAGGGCGCAGGTCTCAGACGCGACGACCCAGGAGTCGTCGTCGAGCTTGCCGAGGACGAGGGGGCGGATGCCGTGCGGGTCGCGGAAGGCGTAGAGCGCGTTCTCGCGGACGAGGGCCATCGCGTAGCCGCCCTCGATCATCTCCATGGCGTTGCGGATGCCCTCGCGGATGTGGCTGGTCTGCTCCGTGAAGTAGCCGATGAGCTTGGCCGCCACCTCGGAGTCCGTGTCGGAGAGGAACGGCACGCCCAGGCGGATGAGCTCGAGGCGCAGCTTGTCCGAGTTGACGAGGGTGCCGTTGTGCGCCAGGGCGATGATCACGTCGCCGATGGTCGAGAGGTGCGGCTGCGCCGCCTCCCAGCTGCGTGCGCCCGAGGTGCCGTAGCGCACGTGCCCCACCGCCACCTTGCCGGGCATGGCGGCGAGGTCCGCGTCGGAGAAGATCTGGCCGCAGAGGCCCAGGTCCTTGCGGACGAGAACCGTCTGGCCGTCTCCGACCGCGATGCCCGCGGAGTCCTGGCCACGATGCTGGAGAGCGCGCAGCCCGAAGTAGGTCAGGCGCGCGACGTCGCGCCCCGGTGCCCAGATGCCGAAGACGCCGCACTCCTCGTGGATGGTCTCGGCGTCGTCGGTGACCACGTCGAAGTCCAAACCGTCTCGCTCGTCTCTCAAGCTCGTCCTCCAAGCGTTCGTTTTCTGATCGGGTGGCCCCGCTGGTCCGGGGCTGGCTATGAGCTTACGCCCGGGCCGGGACCTGAGACCTCGGACTTCGGGACGCACACGAGAATCGACCTGCCGTCCTCCTCGTCGTACTGGCAGGTGGAGAGCGTCATCACGTGCTCGGTCGAGGCGATGAGGCCTGCCGCGTCAGCGCGGGCGGCGCTCGCGGAGCCCAGCTTACCGGTGAGGTAGGAGTGGAAGTCGTCCGTGGTCGGGAAGACGAACTGCCGGACGGTCTCGTCGGTCCCGACCGTCTTGTAGAGCATGAGCGGCTCGAGCTCGAAGTTCTCCTGCTCCGTGCAGTACCAGACCGTGTCGACACCGTCGAAGGTGGCCTGGTTAGCCATGTCCGCTACGGTCTTGAACATGGAGCCGTTGCGCTGGTGATGGCCGTAGATGATGGTCTGCTCGTCCACCATGCCCGGCGCCGTGTTGAGGTGGTCCATGAAGATCTGCCCGCCGTAGGAGAAGCCCCCATAGGCGCTGTGGTCGAGGTAGTACTCGTTGTCCGAACCCTGGTAGACGGGGTAGTTGACCACGGTGTTGGGAATGTAGACCCAGCCGACGACGTCGGGGTTCACGGCCTTCAGCGCCGCCCAGTCGACCTCCGGGGGGCCGCCTGCGCCCTCGGGGAGCTTGGCGTAGACCGCCAGCTTGGCGTTGTTCTCTTCGTTCTGCTGGTAGCGCTGGTCGTTCTGGAACCAGATGACCCCCGCGGCGACGAGGAGGGCGACGCCTGCGAGGAGCAGTAGGTTGGCGATGACGCGCGAGGCGCGATGCCTCCGCCTTCCGTCCTGGCTTGCACCCTGTCCGGCCTCGGCGCCGGCATCCTGCTTGTAGTGGGCACCCTTGGGCATGTGACTCCTTGTCCGAGGGCCTGAGGGCGCCGCCCTCAGGCCCTCGGCATCCCGAGCGGCGAGAACCCCGCCCGCCTAGGCCTCGGCCATCTCCTGCTTGAACCTGACGATGACCTCGCGCCACGCGGGGTCGGTCGCACCTAGGATCTGCGTTGCGTAGATGGCCGCGTTCTTCGCACCGCCGATGGCGACGCAGGCGACGGGGACGCCCGAGGGCATCTGCACCATCGAGAGAAGCGAGTCCATGCCGCCCAGGTCGCTCGTCTTCATGGGGACGCCGACGATGGGGAGCGGCGTGTAGGCGGCCACGACGCCGCCGAGGTGGGCGGCCTTGCCGGCGGCGGCGATGATCACCTTGATGCCGCGATCGGCTGCGGTGGAGGCCCACTCGTGCACCTTCGCGGGGGCGCGGTGCGCAGACGCGACGACGAGCTCGTACGGCACGCCGAACTCCTCGAGCTGCTTGGTGCACCCCTCCATGGCGGGCATGTCCGACTTGGAACCCATGATGATACCGACGAGCGGCTTGTCTGCCATTGCGACCTCCGAGTCTATGGCCTTGGTCCGTGGTCCGCGTGCGGCGACGCCTGCGCCTCGCGCGGTGCGGGCGCCCCTGGGGCGCCCCGGCGACGGTCCTTAGTATACGTGCAAAATCATCCTACGGACGGCCGGGGAGGCGCCGGACGGGGCGCCGGCGAGAACCGACTGTTAACATCTGTCGAGACTGGCACCGCAGCATCCCCCTCGCAGGGGTGCCTTCCTATACTCAGCGACAGCGTAGGTCCAGCAGTCCACGTGAAAGGAAAACCTATGGGCAATGCAAGGAAGCTCGCAGCGAGCGAGCTCAGGCTGTTCGAGCGCAAGGGCGAGGTCGAGCCGCGCGTGGCCGCGGTGCACGACCTGTGCGGCTACGGCAAGTGCTCCCTGGGGGTGGCGATCCCGGTCCTCTCCGCGGCCGGCTGCGACGTCTGCCCCGTTCCCACCTCGCTCTTCTCGGCGCACACGCGCTTCCCCAAGTTCTACATGCACGACACCACGGGCATGCTCAACGACTACCTCGACGCCTGGCAGGAGGAGGGCATCCAGCTCGACGCCATCTACTCCGGCTTCCTCGGCAGCGCCGAGCAGGTCGGCGTGATTCGCCGCATGTACGAGGAGTACCCAGGCGCGCTGCGCATCGTCGACCCCGTCATGGGCGACGGCGGCGAGAAGTACCCCACCTACACCGACGAGATGTGCGAGGCGACGAAGGGTCTGGTGGAGGGCGCCGACGTGCTGACACCCAACCTCACGGAGGCCCATATCCTCACCGGCATCGACTACGAGGGCCAGGACGTGAGCGACGAGTACGTCCACCGCCTCTTGGACGCCCTGCTCGAGATGGGCGCGAAGAACGTCGTGGTCAAGGGCGTCGCGCGCGGCGATGGCATGATCCGCAACTACCTCGCGGGCCGCGACGTCGAGTTCGAGGAGGTCGCAGGCGAGATGAGGCCCTTCATGCTGCACGGCACGGGCGACCTCTACGCCAGCGCTCTGCTCGCCGCCATCATGGCAGGCCGCGACCTGCACGAGGCCGTCTCCTTCGCGGGCAGGTTCGTCTACGACGCCATGGGCATCACGCCCGCCCAGCCCGACTACGAAGTGCGCGGCGTCAGCTTCGAGAGCAAGCTCGGCGAGGTCGCAGCCCTGCTCGCATAGGCGCGAGGTCCGCGCCGGACGACCCGGACGGCGTCCGGCGCGGCTTCCCGGCCAGGAGTGAGGCGCCTGAGCGGGCTGCCTCCCCTACTGGCCGGAGGCGGTCCCTGCCGAATCCTTCGACGCGGTCGCAGGGGAGCCGTCCGAGGTCGCGTCCTTGGCGGAGTCCGTAGATGAGCCGGTCGCGGCATCGCCGGTAGCGGCCGCTGCCGCCGCGTCCTTCTCGGCCTGGGCTGCGTCCTTCGCGGCCTGGGCCTCGGCCTTCTGCTGCTCCACCGTCTCCGTGGGGTTGGTCCCCGTCTCGTCGCCGAAGCCGAGGATCGAGGTCGGGGTAAAGCGGTTTGTGATCTGCTCGCGCAGGACGTCCTGCATGTTCTCGTCGATGCCGGTGATGGTGCAGTTGAAGCGCACGCCGCCGTCCTCCGTGTAGGTCTTGGTCCAGACGAACGTCATAAGCGACGTGAGGTTGCCGGACGGCTTCACGAAGCCGAAGAACGAGCTCGTGGCGATCTTGCCCTGGGCGTCCAGGTAGACCTGCACGTGGTAGGTGACCGTGTTGATGTTCTGGTTGAGCAGGGCGTTGGTGGAGAAGGCCGCGGCCTGCACCTGCGAGCCCGCGAGCGCCTCGAGCACCGTCTCGGAGGTGGTGTCGATGACCGTGACCTCGACGCGGCCGGCGTTCTCGTCCGCCTCCTGGACGCTGAAGTCCTCGGGGAACTGCGTGAAGCCGTTGCCCCACTCGACGCCGCCGCGCAGCGCGCTGGCGACTGTGCGGACGTTCACGTTGGTGGAGAGGTTGGCGGTGTTGGACCTCCGCACGTACCCGAAGACGAGCTGCGTGCCCACGATCAGCACGAAGAAGCCGGCCACGAAGATGGCGGCGGCCTTCGCGATGGTCTTGCCGACGTTGGAGCCGGAGGGGTCGTCCGCGGAGAGCGGGTCGATGTCGACGCCGGTGCCCGTCAGGTGACGGTGGCGGCGCTGGCGCTGGGCCGTCTCGACGTTGGTGTGGCCCGTCTCGTCTACCTTGCTGAAGAGCTCCTCGGCCTCGTCGGCCGTGAGCGAGTTGGTCTGGACTCTGGCTATCTCCCGCTTGTTCTTCCTAGACATGAAGTCTCATCCCAATGCAGGTAGCGTATAGGGCGACGAGCGTCGGCCGAGGCCTGGCTCGCGGGCTGTGAGGACGCGATCTTCCGGAGAAGCTCCGCGGGCACCAACACAGAATTACGTTCAGTATACGTTAACGACGCGCACGTCACGCGGGGGTCGGCGCATGACCCAAAGCTACATCGCGTGCGGCTCGGCCGCCGGGTCCGGCGAGAGCCGGCTGACCACCGCGTCGCAGACGAGGGCGCCGACGACGGTCTTGGCGTCCTCGATCTTGCCGTCCAGCACGGCGTCGATGAGCTCGGGCACCTCCACCAGGTCGACGTTGATGAACTCGTCCGCGTCGGGCGCGCTCCTCTCGAAGCTCAGGCCCGTCGCCATGTAGATGTGGATGAGCTCGTCGGAGAAGCCGACGCTCGGGGCGATCGTGGTGAGGTAGGCCATCTTGCCCGCCACCATTCCCGTCTCCTCGAGGAGCTCGCGGGAGGCGCAGGCGAGGGGGTCCTCCCCCGGTGCGAGCTTCCCCGCCGGGATCTCGACGGTCACGCGGTCGAGGGCGCAGCGGTACTGCCTGACCAGGCAGATGCGCCCGTCGTCGGTGAGGGCGACGACGGCGACCGCCCCCGGGTGCCTCACCACGTCGCGTATCGCAGGACGGTCGTCGGGCAGGCGGGTCCGCAGGCGGTCGACGTCGAAGATCTTGCCCTGCCAGACGACGTCCTCGCTCTCGATGCTCTCGGCTAGCTCTCCGTCGCGCGGGTCGTCGTCCCCCAGCACGAGCGCGCGGCGGCGCGGGGCGCCCGACTCGTGGGTGTGGGAGGAGCGGTCGCCGTCGAAGGTGTAGGCGTCGGCGGCCTCCCCGATGCTGTCCGCCGCACGGACGAGGTCGCCCATGGTAGGCAGCCCCAAGTCGCCGTGGGACTCGTCTGCCCCGGGTGCGCGCACGGCCTCGCATTCCTCCGCAGCCTCGTGCGCGTCCTGGCTCTCCAAGGACCCGTCCTTCTCGCCCGGCTTTTTTGACACGGTCTTCCTCCCAACCAGAAGCACGGCGCCGAGGCGCCGTGCGTTCGTAGTACGTAAGCTGGATTATGATGCTGCAATCGCAGCATGCAAGCCGCGTTCGTCCACTGAGAGCAGGCGTGCTGCGATTGCAGCACGCCTGCGAGACGACGCGGCGGACACGCTCCTAGAGGTTGGCGCGGCCCTTGATGGCCTTGATGCCGATGTCGTGGCGGTAGCTCTTGCCCTCGAACCAGATCTTGTCGCACGCGGCGTAGGCGTTGTTGCGCGCCTCCTCGAAAGTGGGCGCCACTGCCGTCACGTCCAGGACTCGCCCGCCGTCCGTGAGGACGTCGCCGTTCTCCGCGAGGCGCGTGCCTGCGTGGTAGACGGAGATGCCGGGCAGCGCGTCAGCCTCGTCGATGCCGTAGATCTTCTTGCCCTTCTCGTAGGGCCCGGGGTAGCCCGCGGACGCGAGGACGACCGAGACGGCCCAGTCGTCGTCCCAGCCGATCATGTCCTCGCTCAGGGTGCCGTCGTCGCACGCGAGGAAGCACTCGACGAGGTCTCCCTTCATGCGCGGCAGCACGACCTGGGTCTCGGGGTCTCCGAAGCGGGCGTTGAACTCAAGGACCTTGGGGCCATCCTTGGTGAGCATGAAGCCGCCGTAGAGGCAGCCGGTGTACTTGATGCCCTCCTTTGCGAGCTCGGCGACCACCTTGCGCTCGATCTCCACCATGGTCTCAAGCTCGCCGTCCAGCAGGATGGGGACGGGGCTGTAGACGCCCATGCCGCCGGTATTGGGTCCCTTGTCGCCGTCGTAGGCGCGCTTGTGATCCTGGCTCGTGGCGAGGGGCACCAGCGTCTTGCCGTCCGTGAGGGCGAGCAGGCTGCACTCGGGCCCCTCAAGCATCTCCTCGACCACGACGGTGCTTCCGGCCGCACCGAACCTGCCACCGAAGCACTCCTCGACGCCCTCGAGCGCCTCCTCGGTCGTCTGTGCGACTATGACGCCCTTACCGGCGGCGAGGCCGTCGGCCTTCACGACGCAGGGACCGCCGAGCTGGCGGACGTACTCGACGCAGGGCTCCTTCTCGGTGAAGGTACGGTAGGCGGCCGTGGGCACGCCGGCGCGCATCATGACGCCCTTCGCGAACTCCTTGGAGCCCTCCATCCGGGCGGCGTCGCCGTTGGGGCCGAAGGCCGCGATGCCCTTGGCGCGGACTGCGTCGGCGACGCCGGCGACGAGGGGCACCTCGGGACCGATGACCACGAGGTCGATGCCGTTCTTCTCGGCCCAGTCGGCCACGGCGTCGGGGGAGTTGGGGTCGACGTCGGCACGCTGCGCCATCTTGAGCATGCCTCCGTTGCCGGGGGCGACGAAGAGCCTCCCCGCGCGCTGCGACTGCGCGAGCTTCGCCAGGATGGCGTGCTCGCGACCGCCGGCGCCGAGAAGCAGGATATCGACCTTGTTCTTACCAGCCATCATGCCCTCCATCTGTCTTTGTCAAGGGGCCCCGGGCATACCCGGAGCCCCTGCTCTCAGTCTCGTTCTAGCCTAGTGCCAGTAGCGGTCGATCGTCTGCTCGCGGTCCGGGCCGACGGTGATGATGCTCACCCGCACGCCCGCAAGCTGCTCGAGGAAGTCGATGTAGTCCTTGGCCTCGCGCGGCAGCTGGTAGAAGTTGCGCACGCCGGAGATGTCGCACTTCCAGCCGGGGAGCGTCTCGTAGACGGGCTTCGCGTGGTAGAAGACGCTCTGGTGCTCCGGGACGGTCGTGTAGCGCTTGCCGTCGCACTCGTAGGCGACGCAGACCTTGATCTCGTCCAGGCAGCCGAGGACGTCGAGCTTGGTGATCGCGAGGTCCGTGAGGCCGTTCACTCGGGCTGCATAGTTGACGACCACCGCGTCGTACCAGCCGCAGCGGCGCTTGCGCCCCGTCGTGACGCCGTACTCGTGGCCGACCTCGCCGAGCTTGTCGCCCACCTCGTCATAGAGCTCGGTCGGGAAGGGGCCGGAGCCGACGCGCGTGAGGTAGGCCTTGGCGATGCCGAGCACGCGGTTGATGTTGGTGGGGCCGACGCCCGAACCGGTCACGGCTCCGCCGGCGGTGCAGTTGGAGCTGGTCACGAAGGGGTAGGTGCCGAAGTCGATGTCGAGCATCGTCGCCTGGGCGCCCTCGAACAGGATGCTCCTGCCGCTCTCGAGCTGCTCGTTCAGGAACAGGGAGCTCTCGACGATGTAGGGGCGGATGCGCTCGGCGTAGGGGAGGTAGGTCTCGCAGATCTGGTCGACCGTATAGGTGGGCAGGTCGTAGACCTTGGAGAGGATGGGGTTGGTGTACGCGAGGGCCGCCTCGAGCTTCTCGCGGAAGATGTGCTCGTCGAGCATGTCCTGCACGCGCAGGCCCGTGCGGTTCATCTTGTCCATGTAGGTGGGCCCGACGCCGCGCTTGGTCGTGCCGATGAGGTTCTTGCCGAGCTTCTTCTCGTGCGCCCCGTCGAGGTCCTTGTGGTACGGCATCACGATGTGGGCGTTGCCGGAGATCTTGAGGTCGTCGCAGCTGATGCCCTGCGCCTCGAGGGTGTCGATCTCACCGAGAAGGACCTCGGGGTCGACGATGCAGCCGTTGCCGATCACCGGGTAGGTGTCGGGGTACATGACGCCGGAGGGAACCTGGTGGAGCGCGAGCTTGTGGCCGCCCGCCACAACGGTGTGGCCGGCGTTGGCACCTCCGGCGTAGCGGCAGACCACGTCGTAGTCGCCGGAGATGAGGTCGGTGACCTTACCCTTCCCTTCGTCGCCCCACTGGGTACCAACGAGAACATCTGCAGGCATCGCGTTTCCTCTCAAGACAGTGTGTACGTGCGTCGCCGGGCCGCTCGAGCGAGCGGCAACCCCCAGTATATCCCATGCGTATTTCCCGCTTGAAACCTCCGTCCCTAAGCCTCGTGGTGGGTGTCGACCTCCACGAACTTGGTGGACCCGGGCAGGAACATGAGCGGGACGATGTCGAGGGGACCCGAGCGGTTCTTGGCGATGATGAAGTCCGTCACGTCCTTGTCGGGCCTGTCCTCGCGCTCCGCCTCCTCGTCGGTCATCGAGCGGTCGAGGAGGATGACGATGTCGGCGTCCTGCTCGATCGAGCCGGACTCGCGCAGGTCCGAGAGCTGGGGGCGCTGGCCCTTGCGGTCCGTGACCTGACGGTTGAGCTGGGAGAGCGCCACGACGGGGACGTCGAGGTCCTTCGCCATGATCTTGATGCCGCGCGACATCTCCGAGACCTCGGTGGCACGGCTGTCGGCGCGGTGGCGGCCGGCGGGGGGCGAGAGGAGCTGCAGGTAGTCGATGATCACGATGCCCTTCTCCTTGCCGTGAAGCATCCTGCGCGCCTTGGCGCGGATCTCCGTCACGGTGGTGCCGGGCGTGTCGTCGATCATGATCTCGAGCTGCGAGAGGTCCTTGGTCGCCTCGAGGATCTGCGGCCACTGGTTGTCGCGGATGTTTGCCGAGCGAATGTCCATGAGGCCGATGCGGGCTTGCGCCGAGAGCAGGCGCTGCGCGATCTCCATCTTGCTCATCTCGAGCGAGAAGAAGGCCACGGAGGCCCCTCCTGCGGCCGCGTTGACGCAGAGGTTGAGCGCGAACGACGTCTTGCCGACGCCCGGGCGGGCGCCGATGACGATCATCTGGCCACCGCGGAGACCGAGCAGGCGCGAGTCGATGCCGGGGTAGCCCGTCTGGACGCCGAACGTGGTGTCGCCACTTGCGGCCATCTCGCCGAGGTCGTTGTAGAGCTGCTCCATGACCTCCTCGAGCGTGGAGTAGTTGCTCCGGATGTCTCGGTCTGTGACCGAGAGGATCATGCGCTCGGCCTGGTCCACGACCTCCTTTGTGTCCTCCGGGGCGTCGAAGGCGAGGGCGCTGATCTGCGCGGAGGCGGCGATCATCTGCCTCAGCGTGGCGTCGCGGCGCAGAATCTCGGCGTGGTGGCGCCAGCTCGCGAGGGCGAACGTGTTGTTGCCGAGGTCGAGTAGGTAGGGCATGCCGCCGACGCGCTCAAGCTCGCCCGTGGACCTGAGGTAGTCCGCCAGGCTCACCGGGTCCACCGGCATGCTCTTGGTAAAGAGGTCGGACATCGCCTCGAAGATCTTGCGGTTCGAGGGGATGTAGAAGTCGTCCGGGGAGAGCTCGACGAGGCAGTCCTGGAGGGCGTCCGTCGAGATGAGCATCGCAGAGAGGACTGACTTCTCCGCCGCGGCGTCCTGGGGCATCACCGCGTCACCGGGCAGTGTGGCGCGCGTCGGGTTGATGTCGAGGTTCTCTGGCAAGAGGTCTCCTTGTTACAGTGCCCGTCATACGGGCGGCGCTCGTCCCCGCGGTCGCGCATTGGGCAAGCCACGCCTAAAGCCTACACCAAGCGCATCCGCAGATAGCAGCCGCTCGTACGCACCGCAGGCCGATATGGTCAAACCGGCAGTTTGCGCCGGTAATCGGCCTATATTTGTCGTAGAGAAAAGGCCTCCCTTCCCCGCCGCAGGGACGAGGACGGGAGGCCTGTGAGTCACAACGCGTGTTCGAAGCGCCCTTTACCAGCGACTCTTGTAGGTATCTCGCCTGCAGGACGCCCCGGGCGCTACTCCTCGGGCGCGGCCTCGGTCTCAGCCTCGGCGGCCTCGGGCTCGGCGGCCTCTGCCGCCTCCTCCTCGACCTTGGGCTCGTCGCCCACGAGGACGGTCACGTTCGCCGTGATGTCGCGGTAGAGGTTGACGCCAACCTCGTGGCGGCCGGCGGTCTTGATCGCGGCGACGCGCTCGATGCGCTTGCGGTCGACCTCGACGCCGAGCTCGTCCTTGATGGCGGCGGCGATCATGGTCGAGGTGACGGAGCCGAAGAGCTGGCCCTCGTCGCCGATCTTGGCGTCGACCTTGACGAGCTTGCCGTCAATGGCCTCCTTGATCGCGTTCGCGTCGGCGATGCGCTTCTCCTCGCGCTTGGCAATGCTGTACCTGCGCTGCTCAAGCTGCTTCAGGTTACCAGGGGTGGCAAGCTGAGCGATCTTGTTGGGGATGAGGTAGTTCTCCGCATACCCCTGGGCGACGTCCACGACGTCGCCCTCGCCGCCCTTGCCCCTGAGCTCACCCAGAAGGATGACTTTCATGGGACACTCCTTTGATATGTCGGCCTTGGCCGACGTTCGAAACTAACTCCGGGACTCGCTTCCACCCCGGCTGATTCCATGGCCAAACTGCCTGAAATCCGCCAGGGCGTCCACCAGGCCCACCACGCACATCACATAGAACGAAGACTCCAGGTACAACCCGAGCAGGATGAGACAGGCACGCAGGAGGTATCCGACCTCATACTTCTCGCAGAGCCACCTCACGAGCGCGAACCCCTGAACCATGTAGGCAAGCCTCATGCCGAGCAGGAGGTTCGCCCCGACGGCCACGAGGAGCGAGCTGCCGCCAGCCAGGTAGGTGCCACCCGCCAGGCAGGCGAGGCTCGCAAGCACGAAGGCGACCGTCCAGAAGGGCAGGGAGAACTCCGAGAAGCTCCACCCGGCGCCCTGGACCTCGCACCCCGCTTCCTTGCCCGCGCTCCTGACGCCGGCGTATGCCGCCGCATGGGCGCAGACCACGAAGACGAGGGCCGCGACGAGGCAGGCTTGTGGCCAGAGCATCTCGACGAACGACTCGATGCTCGAGATCTGCGACCTCTGCAGGAGCGTCAGCCCCGAGGTGTTGGCCCCCTGAACCACAGAGGTGAACAGCGCTGCCGGGGTCGTCCCGACAAGTTTCGCCTCCAGGACCATGACCAAGGCGAGAAGGCCGGCGCTCGCGGCGGTCGTGACAGAGAGGAGCAGGGACGCGCGCCTGCGCGAGAAGAGCGCATAGGTGACCATCGCCACGACGAGCAGGATGTTGACCTGCTCCGCCACGATGTCCAGGGCGCTCTCTGCGCCGAGCAGCACGACGCCCGCCGCCAGGGTCGCCGCCATCCCCAGGACGAGGTATCCCAGACCCCGCCTGGAGAGGCCCCTCCCCTCTCCTCCGGCGATTCTCCCGTAGCCGTAGGCCGCGGGGATGCTAGCGAAGACGGGGACGAGCAGCGATGCCATCATGCCGAGGACGCACCAGAGCCACGCGGTGTCCCTACGCCTCCTCGGCTTGCTCAGGCCCTCGCCCGAGGGTGCGGCCGAGCTGTCTTCCACGCTGAACCCCCTTGGGGGCTCGGGTATTCCGTTGTCACTACGTTCTATGTGGAACACGTGCCTTGTGGTCCGTTTACCCGCGGCTACGGCCACCGCGGCTGGAGACCACGGAGACGGTGTAGGGCAGGAGGGCCATAACGCGCGCACGCTTGATCGCAAGCGCGATGTCGTGCTGATGCTGCGTGCAAGCGCCAGTGACGCGGCGCGGCTTGATCTTGCCGCGGTCGGTCATGAACTTACGGAGAAGCTGCACATCCTTGTAGTCGATGTACTCGGTCTCCTCCTTGCAGAACTGGCAGTACTTGCGGCGCGGCTGACGCTGAAATTCTTGCTTCTGTCGACGCTGAGCCATGTCACAATGCCTTTCTCTGGGCGCCTCGTAGGCGCCTCTAAATTAGAACGGGATGTCCTCGTCGTACACGTCCGCCGCAGGCGGGGTGCTGACGGGGGCGTGGGAGGCGTCCTGGGGCGCGGCCTGCTGCGGCGCGTTGTACGCCGGCTGGCCGTAGGACTGGGAGCCGTAGGAGGGAGCGCCCTGGTAGTCCTGGGGCGCCGCACCTCCCCGCTGCTGGTTGCGCGGGGAGAGGAACTCGACCTCGTCGACGACGACCTCGAGCTTGCTCCTGCGCTGACCGTCGCGCTCCCAAGAGCTGTAGCGAAGCTTGCCCTCGATGGCAACCTTCGAGCCCTTGCTCAGGAAGCGGCTGAGAGCCTCCGCTCGAGCACCGAACACGACGCAGTCCACGAAGTTGGGAACGTCCTCCCACTCATTGGTCTGCGGGTTACGACGACGGTCGTTCACGGCGACGCCGAAGGTCAGGACCTGAGTGCCGCTGCCCGTCGCACGCAGCTCCGGATCGCGGGTGAGGTTACCTGAGATGTTTACCCTGTTGATGCTCACAGCCACCACTGCCTCTCGTTCGCGGGCACGCATGCCCGCCCGCCACGCTTACTCCTTGTCGTCACGACGGACGATCATGTGACGCTTCACAGCGTCGTTGATGCGCAGGACTCGGTCGAGCTCCGCGATCTGGGTGGGATCTGCGTGGAAGTTGATGAGGATGTAGTCACCCTCGGTGAGGCCGTCGATCTCGTAGGCGAGCTTGCGCTTGCCCCAGTCCTCGACGCTGTCGATCACGCCACCGTCGGTGGTCACCGCAACCTCGATGCGCTTGGAAACGCCAGCGCGAACCTCCTCGGTTGCAGCAGGGTCGACGAAATACAGCAGTTCATAAGCCTTCATACTGTCACCTCCTCTGGGCTAATGGCTCCGGGACGTGAAGGTTTGCACCCGGAGCAGGAAAGGTACGGTGTGCAATCCTACCACACCTCCCGTCGACTCCCGCAAACTCGCAGTTCCTCCACCTTCTCCCTCGCATCCCCACACAAAGCCTACCGCGACGTGCGAAGGCGCCCTCGCCCGCCGCTTGCGGCACCCTGGCAGCAAGCGCACCAGCAGGGGCGACAAGCTCGGTCGTTTCCGCGTAGCTTGCACGGAGTCAGCTTTCTTAGGTTCGGACTTGCGGCGGGCTCAGGTGCCGCAGGGATTGTCGAGTCAGATAGTGGGGGGGTGCCGCGCACCTGGCGCACCACCCCCCCACGTCAATGTCTGTTCTCGTCTCTTCCGACCGATGCGGAGGTCGGGCTACTCGGAGGCGGAGGGCTCGTCATGGACGTCCGTTGCGTCATCGGCAGACGTGAAGTCCCGCGGCTCGGCCGCGGGCTCGGCCGGCACGGTGGGCGAGGCTCCCTGCTCGGCATCCGTCTCCGTGGCCCGCTCGCCTTCGGTGGGCGCGGAATCGACAGGGGGCAGGGGAGCAGGGGAGCAGGCCGTCGGTTGGTCGTCCTTGTCGGTCCTGTCCATGACCCCCGAAGGCAGGGGGTCGTCGCTCGTCCCCCAGCGAGGAACGTCGAACTGCCGGAACCAGAGGCCGGTCGCGGTGGTCGCCAGCAGGGTCATGACCTCGTCCACGACGGCCCCGACGTACCACCCGATAAGCACGACGGGCGCCGCGCCGACGAGCATGGAGACAACCTGGTCGAGGATGTAGGTCTCGAGGTATGCCGACCCCATGCCGTAGCCATACCCGTACAGGTCGTTGGTGAGGAAGGCGATCCTCATGATGCTCGATGCGGACATCATGATGACCACGAGGAAGAACACCATCCCGACGGCAGCGACGATCAGACCTCCCAGGAGCTCGATGCCGAGGATGCGGAGAAGCCCGTTGGGGTCATGCCGCACCATCTCCCAGATCCTGCTCGCCTTGTAGCCAGCGCCCGCCCTCTGGTAGATCGTCGCCCTCAGCATCGATACCATGAGCCACAGCTCCAGCGCGAAACCGAGGACGAGCGAGAGGACGCCCACGAGCGCGGCTGTGGCCTCCGACCCCTCAGACGCGGCGGAGAGCAGCCAGGTAAGGGCCACGTAGGCGGCGGACCAACCCAGGGCGACAAGGAAGGCGCGCCAGCCGCTGGCAATGCACGCGCCCACCTTCACGTCCTTCTGCTTCGGAGCCGAGTCGATGCCCCAGGCCGTGAGGCGCGCCCACTCCTGCTCGTACCCGCACACGCCAAGCGGGCCGGCAATCGGCACGAGCTTCGCGATCGCAAGGACCAGGACGGGCTTGACCCAGCCCTTGTCCTTCGTAAGTAGCGCCCAAGATCGGGAGAGGTACTTCGTCGGCGAGAATCCATCGGTTCTGTCTGACATCGGCCTTCCTCTCTGTGAGACGTCTCTCAATGAGCCAGTTACCTCATCTATGGTAGCCGACTCCGGCCAGATTACCTTGTGAGCGGGATGAGCAGGACGCCCCGGACGCGACCGGAGCTACCGGGACGAGGTGGCGCAAAAGACCCGAGACAAAAAAGCCGGCTCGTAATGAGCCGGCTCAAAGGCAAATGGCGGAGGAGGAGGGATTCGAACCCTCGTAGCACCGAAGTGCTAAACGGTTTTCGAGACCGCCGCATTCAACCACTCTGCCACCCCTCCGTAAGGGTGACGCGGCGCCCCATCTGGGACGGGGCGCCGCGTGGATTTACTGGCGGAGAGTCTGGGATTTGAACCCAGGATACGCTTTAGGCGTATACACGATTTCCAATCGTGCTCCTTCGGCCACTCGGACAACTCTCCGTAAATACCGCGAGGGATAGTATACACGAGTCCAGTCGCTTCTCGACGAGAATTTTACCGAGTTTCGAGATCCCTCGACCGATAGCGAGCATGGGAGCTCGGCTGTACTTTTGACCTGGAGATTCTGCTTCTACGTTCGCTCAGCTCTCGCTTCCGGTAAGGTCACCGTCCACGGACCATTCGCAAAAGGAGAAGCCCTTGCTCGACTACCTCTTCTCTTCCGGCAGCGCAGACCTGGCCAGCCTCAACGTCCCCACCTGGCTCGACCTCTCGTCGGTCGTCGTCGGGTCCTTCTCGGGCATCCTGGTGGGCCAGCAGCGAAAACTCGACTTCGTGGGAATCACGGCGATCTCGATCATCGGAGGCCTGGGCGGGGGCCTCGTCCGCGACGTCATCATGCAGCATGGCGTCTACATGCTCGAGTCGCGCTTCGCCATCCCCGCGTGCCTCCTCGCCGGGCTCGTGGGCTTCCTGTTCCCACAGGTGCTGACCCGCCACCCCCACCTCCTCGAGTGGATGGACATCTTCTCGGTGGCCCTCTTCGTCGCGGGAGGCACGAGCAAGGCGATCGCCTGCGAGCTCAACGGATATGCGGCCGTGCTCATGGGCATCATCACCGGCGTCGGTGGTGGCATGCTCAGAGACGTCTTCCTCGGCGAGGTGCCAAAGGTCTTCAGGGCGGGCACCTACTATGCGCTCTGCGCGGTCGCTGGAGCGCTGACGTACTACGTATGCATCAGGTTTCTCCTGCTGCGCCAAGTCTGGGCGCTGCTCGCGTGCGTCGTCGTGACCGTCGGCCTGAGGAGGACGTCGCTCAGGTACGACATCCGCTCGTCGGCCTCCGTCGACCTCGAGCCCCGCCTGGACGACGCCTACCAGTCGCTCAGGGTGCGCTGGTCGAGGTCGGGCGCAGTGTCCGAGGACAAGCCTGGGGAGAATCGCGGGCCCGGAGCGTGCGTGCGAGACGAAGTATCGGGGAAAACCGGAGCCGAGACGGGTGACGAGCGCACCGGCGGGGGAGAGCAGGACCCGCACGCCGAGGGTGGACCCGAAGGTCCCGTCTCGTAGGTCCAGGGGGCACCTAGGGCGACCTGTCCCATAGGCCGTCCCCTCAATCGCCCAGTTCAAGGAAGGGGGAGGGCAAGCCCTCCCCCTCGTACTACAAGCGTATTTCTAGCGCCCGGCGATTTGACCTCTACCCGTTGAGCTTTGCGACCTTACCGTGCTGAACCGCCCACTTGCGGCGCTCGACCTCGGTCAGCAGGCGCTTGCGCATGCGGATGAAGTGCGGCGTGACCTCTACCAGCTCGTCGTCCATGATGTACTCGAGCGCCTCCTCGAGGCTGAACACCTTCGGGGGAGTGAGCTGGACGGCGATGTCGGCGGTCGAGCTGCGCTGGTTGCCGAGGTTCTTGCTGCGCGCAACGTTGACGGTCATGTCGCCGGGGCGGGACCTCTCGCCCACGAGCATGCCCTCGTAGCACTCGTCGCCCGGGGCGATGAAGAGGGTGCCGCGGTCCTGCAGCGTGCCGAGGGCGTAGGCGACGGCCTTCTCGGTGCTCATGGAGATCATCGCGCCGTTCTGCCTGGCACCAATCTCTCCGGCGTAGGGGCCGTACTCGGCGAAGGTGTGGTAGAACACCGCGTCACCGTGCGTGACGTTCATGATGCGGGTCTTCAAGCCCATGATGCCCCTGGTGGGGATGCTGAACTCGAGGTGCGTCTGGGTCGTGCCCGTCTCCATGTTGGTCATGGTGCCACCGGCGTTGCCGAAGACCTCAATCACCTTGCCGGAGAACTCGGGGTTGCACTCGACGACGGCGTTCTCCACGGGTTCCAGGACCTGTCCGTGCTCCTTCTTGAAGAGGACGCGCGGGCGGCCGACCTGGAACTCGAAGCCCTCGCGGCGCATGGCCTCCATGAGGACGGAGAGGTGCAGGATGCCGCGGCCCGCGACCTCGACGCCGGTCTTGTCGGGGAGCTCCTCGATGCGCATGGTCACGTTGTTCTCGCGCTCCTGCATCAGGCGCTCCTTGAGCTGGCGCCCGCCCACGATGTCGCCGTCGCGACCGACGAGGGGAGAGGTGCTCGCCTCAAAGACGATCGAGAGCGTCGGGGGGTCGATCTCGATCGGTTCCAGCTCGACGGGGTTCTCGGGGTCGGTGTAGACGTCGCCGATGTCGGTGCGGTCGATGCCCACGACCGCGGCGATGTCGCCGGCCTCCGCGTGGTCGCACTCCTTTCGGCCGAGGTAGTCGAAGGTGAAGAGCTGCTTCACACGCGCCATGGTGCGAGATCCGTCGTTCTTCACGACGAGGATGTCGTCGCCGTCGTGGATGGTGCCGGAGTAGATGCGGCCGATGCCGATGCGCCCGACGTAGTCGGAGTGGTCGATGGTCACGCACTGCATCGCGAGCGGGCCGTCGAGGTCCACGTCGGGGGCGGGCATCTCGTCCACGATCATGTCGAGCAGCGGATACATGTCCATGTTTCCGTCGTCCGGCGCAAGACGCGCGTAGCCGTTCACGGCGGAGGCGTACACGACGTGCTCCATGGCGAACTCGAGCTGCTCGTCGGTGGCACCGAGGTCCATCATCAGGTCGAGCGACTGGTTGAGCGCGTTCTCGGGGTTGGCCCCATCGCGGTCGATCTTGTTGATGACGATCATGACCTGCAGGTGCGCGGCGATGGCGTGCCTCAACACGAAGCGGGTCTGAGGCATGGGGCCCTCCGCCGCGTCAACGAGCAGGAGCGCGCCGTCGGCCATCTTGAGGACGCGCTCGACCTCGCCACCGAAGTCGGCGTGGCCGGGGGTGTCGATGACGTTGATCTTCACGCCCCTGTACTCGATGGAGATGTTCTTGGAGAGGATCGTGATGCCGCGCTCGCGCTCCTGGTCGTTGGAGTCGAGCACGCGCTCCTGGACCTGCTGCCCCTCCCTGAAGGCATCAGTCGCCTTGAGCATCCCGTCGACCAGCGTCGTCTTTCCGTGGTCGACGTGGGCGATAATCGCGATGTTCCTGATGGTTTTCTGCAGCATGCGTCCTCGTTTCTTACTCGGCATCTTCCCTCTGATGCGTTGATGCAGATGTAGTTTCTTGCACTGTGGATACTGCGTCCGTATTACCCAGCGTCAGCCTGACGCCCTCTAAAGCAGCGACTCAGTGACGCCAGCCGGAGCCGGGTCACTCCAGCGAAACCCGTCACCTGAACCCTTGCCGTCCACGTATGAGAAGGCGGAGTAGCTCGTTCTGCCACGCTCGCCGAACTCCACGATGACCGCGTCCTGGAAGGCTCCGGCCTCGTCGGCGACCGCCCCCTCGTAGGCGATGGCGTACCGTACGGGCGCGGCGCCTCCGGCATGCCCTTCCTTGCCGAGCTCCCGCACCTTTGAACGTGCGCCCTCGAGGAGCTCCTCGGGCCCGTCTTCCGAGAACTCGAAGGACGAGACCTCCCCGTTCGCACTCTCCACGACGAGCAGCACGTTCAGATCCTCCCCGTCGGCCAGCATGTCGAGGGCGTCGCCCAGCAAGGCGCTCGTGAGCGCGTCAAGCTCGGACGAGATGTCGCCACGCGCCTTCGATGAGCTGTCGTCGTTTCTCATATGCTTGCCTTCGGTCGGCTTCCATGGGCGCGGGGCGCCCCTCATAGATACTAACGCGTTTGCAAACCCGTGATTAATGGGTTCGACCGAGCCCTCCAGTCTGCGTCTTACCTTCATCTCGGCCGGAGCTCAGGTCCCTCCTAGTGCGTAAGCGTCACCACGAGAATGACGGCAAGGCAGGCGGCGAGCACGATCAACGCCGGCACCCAAGGGCTCATGGCCCTCTCCGGCTTCTGGTCCTGCGCCTTGGAGAGGTAGTCATCCAAAGCGTCCGAGACGATCTTCTTGGTCCTCTCGTCAGCCTGCTGCTGCCTCTCCTCCTCAGTAGGCTCCTTGGGGGTATCGATCTCGGGGTAGGCGAGCTCGCCTTCGATCTCCACCTCCTCCGGCTTCGTGTAGCCGTGTATGTCACTGATGGCCTCAGCCATCTGCTTCATCTGCAAAGCCTTGGCCTGGCTGTCCTGGGCGAGTACGTCGAGCTTCTTGGCGAGGTCCGCGACCTCGGCGGCGGTGGCAGGCCTCTGGTCGCCCGTCATCTGGAGGCCGATGCGCGCATAATAGCCGAGCGCCTCGGACTCGCTGCACTCGTGCTCCTTCGAGTACGCCTGGATCTTATCCTTGATGTCCGAGGGCACGATGGCTGCGGGCGATGAGGTGGCCGTCCCCTGCTCGCCCAGGCTCTCGATCTTCTCCTCGATCTTCGCGATGTCATCAGACGAGATCGGCCTGCCCGAGTCCTCGATCTCTATGCCGGCGCGAGCGAAGTGGCTCATGGCCTCCGCCTTGGTGCACTGGTGCTCGGCGGCGTAAGACTGGATCTTCTCGTTGATGTCCTCAGGCATGCGCATGCTGAACGTGGTGAGCTTCTTGGGCATTACGTGCTCCTTCTTCGTTAATACATCCACATTCTATGCCACGAGCCCATTGGACTTCGACCCATGACGTAATATGACGTTCCCTCGATAGGTAATACACATTCTTAGGTATGCAGTATTATGTCATTACTTTTTTCATATTCATAGTATTCGATGAAAATTATTCGTATTACCACTGTTAGTTTTCATATTACATGTAGTTCAATTGTCACTAAATGTATAGAATTACGTATTACTGCTATATATCTCGCTATTACTCACAGTGCGGCACAAGGCGCTCTCCATAAGTGTGCAGACCACGGCTCAGGGTACGTACAGAACGTAGTCGGCTGACTCACGGGCCCGTCCCCTACAGGGCGAGCAGTCTCCGGGCTCTTCTGAGACCGCTGTGCGGGGCAAGACAAGGACAGCTTTCGAGGTCGACAGACACAACCCTAGGGTGACGGCCGCAAGCCTGGACAAGACCTCTCTCCATGGACTTGCCTGTGGGGCCACACCCTAAGGCTGGTCCCAACTACTGGTGTGAGCTGCTCCTTAGCGGACGAGGACACAAGACAGCCGGGCCGTTACCGACCGGAGGCAAGGAAGACAGGATAGGCAGGCACAAAGACCAGACGCGCCAAAGGTCGACCACACAAAAAAGGCCAGGCGGATGCCTGGCCTTCGAATGCTTGGTGGAGACAATGGGGTTCGAACCCACGACCTCAGGCTTGCAAAGCCCGCGCTCTCCCAGCTGAGCTATGTCCCCGGATTCCCCACTGATGCAATAAACGCCCCAGCGGCGACTCGGCTCACGCTGGGGCGTTTATTATCAAAGAAAGTGGTGGGCCCGACAAGGTTCGAACTTGTGACCTCCCGGTTATCAGCCGGACGCTCTGACCAACTGAGCTACGGGCCCATCCGCAAGAAAGTACAATACGCTCTCTCAACCCCCGTGTCAACGAGAATCTTGAAAAAGTTGGCGGCAATCTGGGTACTCCATATGCAGAGTTCGTCTGCGGGGGATTGCGCGGCCCCTGCGGCGCCAATCTGCTATACCGTTGCGAAACACGTTCGGTCTCAAGACACGTTGGGCAACGAGCCCAGGAAGAAGCCAGATGTCACTCGTTCGCTTGGAAATATCATCAGTGGTCGTCGGCGAGGGCACCGTCTCTTCGATGGTGATTCTCAAGCCCCACAGGCGGACGGCTCCCTCGGCGAAGCTCCCCATCCGGATCGGCTCAGTGGAGAGCACGGCTATCAGCATGGGCATCGACGGCTCGCAGCACCACCGTCCCATGACCCACGACCTTCTCAACGACGTAATCGTCTCGCTGGGGGGACGCCTCGTCAGCGTGGTGATCAACGACGTCAGGGGCACGACCTTCTTCGCGCAGCTTCGCATCGTCACCTCTGCCGGAAGCCAGGTCAGCGTGGACGCCAGGCCCTCCGACGCCATCGCGCTCGCGGTCCGCGCTCACGTTCCCATCTTCGCCGAGGAGGAGGTCGTGGACACCGCATCGCTTCCCGACTTCTCGTCCGTCGAGGCCGAGGAGCGCAGGGAGGAGCTCAAGCGCTTCCACGACTTCGTCGAGGGCCTCACCCCCGAAGACTTCGCCCTCGATCGGGGTGACGTCCGCACTGCTGCCGATGGCACCCTCTCGAGGCCCTCTCAGGCCTCCTCGCATGAGCGCACTTCGGGACCGGACGAGCGGGCGAGCGAGCTCGGGCACCCGCGCGAGAAGCCGGGTCAGGACCTCAGGGACGACCTCGCGGACGGCACCAACACGGCCGAGCACCCCGGCTCGTAGGTCCCAGCGACACGCACGAAGAAGGGGCCCGCCTCCCGTGGAGGCGGGCCCCTTTCCCTTGGGCCGTTCTATGAGCGCGCAGAGGGGGCGCTAGTCCTCGTCGAGGATCTCGGCGTCGTAGTCCTCCTCGCCGCCGATGTCCACGGGCTCGTCCTCGGACGGCGCGGACTTCTCGCCCGCGGCGAGCAGGTCGAGCGAGGCCTGGTTCTCGTCGACCGAGGCGGCCTTGGCGGCCTTCTTCTTGTGGGCGACCATCCTCGCCATGGCGCTCACGTGGTCGCCGTCGATGAGGTTCATGATCTTGACGCCCTGGGTGGCACGACCGAGGCGCGAGACGTCAGTGGCCTTGACGCGGATCATCACGCCCTCCTCGGACACGATCATGAGCTCGTGCTGCGGCCCCACGACGCGGCAGGCCACGAGCTTGCCCTTCTTGTCCGTCATCGCGATGGTGAAGACGCCCTGGCCGCCGCGCTTGTGCTCGGGGTACTCCGAGACGGGCGTGCGCTTGCCGTAGCCGTTCTCGGTCAGCACCACGAGGTCGCCGTTGCCGTTGGTTATCTCCATGCCCAGCATCTTGGCGTCGCCCTTGAGGGTGATGCCGCGGACGCCGGTGGTGTCCCTGCCCATGGGGCGCACGTCGTTCTCGTCGAACATGATCGCCTTGCCGTCGGTCGAGCATAGGATGACCTTCTCCCGCTCCTTGACGCGACGCACGTTCACGAGCTCGTCGTTGCCCCTGAGCTTGATGGCGATGAGGCCGTCGCGCCTGGTGACGTCGTAGGCGCTCATGGCGGTCTTCTTCACCATGCCCTCGCGGGTCGCGAACATGAGGTAGGCGTCCTGCGGGAAGTCGCGGGTGCACAGCACGGCCGTGGGGTGCTCGCCCTCGGAGAGGTTGAGCAGGTTGACCAGGGCCGAGCCGCGCGAGGTGCGCGAGCCGAGCGGCAGCTCGTGGACCTTCATGCGGAAGACCTTGCCCTTGTTGGTAAAGAAGAGCACGTAGTCGTGGGTACTCGCGACGAAGAGGTCCTCGACGAAGTCGTTGTCCTTGAGCGAGAGGCCCCTCATGCCCTTGCCGCCGCGGTGCTGCTGGCGGTAGTTGGCCACGGCCAGGCGCTTCACGTAGCCGGAGTGCGTGAAGGTGACGACCATGTCCTCCTCGGCGATGAGGTCCTCGACGTCGAGGTCCTCGGCGCGCTCGACGTTGATCTTGGTGCGGCGGGCGTCCGCGAACTTGTCGGAGATGGCGCGCAGCTCGTCCTTGATGACGCCGAGCAGCTTCTCCGGGTGGGCGAGAAGGTCCTTGAAGTACGCGATCTGCTCGTGCAGCTCCTTGATCTGGGCCACCAGCTCGTCGCGGGCGAGGCCCGTCAGGCGGCGCAGGCGCATCTGCAGGATGGCCTCGCCCTGGACGTCGTCCAGGTCGAAGCGATCGTGCATGCGGCGCTTGGCCTCGGCGTCGTCGCGCGAGGAGCGGATGATGTGGACGATCTCGTCGATGTTGTCCACGGCGACGAGCAGGCCCTCCAAGATGTGGACGCGCTTCTCCGCCTTGTCCAGGTCGTACCTGGTGCGGCGGGTGACGACGTCGACCTGGTGGTCGATGTAGCAGCGCAGCATATCGCGCAGGGAGAGCGTGCGGGGCACGCCGTCCACGAGCGCGATGTCGATCACGCCGAAGCTGGTCTGCAGCTGGGTGCGCTTGTACAGGTTGTTGAGGACCACCTGCGGCACGGCGCCGGTCTTGAGGTCGATGACGATGCGCATGCCCTTGCGGTTGGACTCGTCGCGCATGTCCGAGATGCCGTCGATCTTCTTCTCGTTGACCTGCTGCGCGATCTTCTCCTGCAGGAGGCCCTTGTTGACCTGGTAGGGGATCTCGGTCACGACGAGGCGCTGGCGGCCGTTCTTGCGCTGCTCGACGTGCACCTTGGAGCGCACCGTGATGGAGCCGCGACCGGTCTCGTAGGCCTCGCGGATGCCGTCGGTGCCCATGATGATGCCGCCGGTCGGGAAGTCCGGGCCGGGCATGACCCGCATCAGCTCGTCGAGCGTGACGTCGGGGTTGTCGATCATGAGGCAGACCGCGTCCGTGACCTCCTTGAGGTTGTGGGGCGGGATGTTGGTCGCCATGCCGACGGCGATGCCGTTGGAGCCGTTGACCAGCAGGTTGGGGAAGCGCGACGGCAGGACCGAGGGCTCGGAGAGCGACTCGTCGTAGTTGGGCTGGAGGTCGACGGTCTCCTTGCTGAGGTCGGCCAGCATCTCCATGGCGGCGCGCGTCAGCCTGGACTCGGTGTAGCGCATGGCCGCCGGGGGGTCGCCGTCGATCGAGCCGAAGTTGCCGTGGCCGTCGATGAGGGGCAGGCGCATCGAGAAGTCCTGCGCCATGCGGGCCATGGCGTCGTAGATCGAGGAGTCACCGTGCGGGTGGTACTTGCCCATGACTTCGCCGACCGTCCAGGCCGACTTCTTGTGGGGCTTGTTGGGCGTGATGCCCGCCTCGTTCATGGCGTACAGGATGCGCCTGTGGACGGGCTTCAGGCCGTCGCGCACGTCCGGGAGGGCGCGGGCGACGATGACCGACATCGAGTACTCGAGGAAGGAGGTCTTCATCTCGCTCGCCATGTCGGTCGGCTTGAGGGCGCCGCCATGGATGTCCTCGAGGGAGAGGCGGGGACCGGCCTCGTCGGAGATGGTGTGCGAGAGGTTCGCGCCGGCGAGGCTGGGCGCCGGGCCCTCGTCCTCGTCTTCCTCCTCGAGGTCCTCGTCGTCCAGGTCGTCGTCGAAGCCGGGCTCGTCCCCGGAGGCGTCGAGGTCGTCGTCGAGGTCGTCGTAGCCGCCCTCGCCGGCGTCGCCCGAGCCGCCAGACCCGAGGCCGTCCTCGAAGTCGTCGTTGTGTCCGTTGTTGTCTGCCACTGCGAAAACCTTTCTTCAGCGCTCGCTGGCCGCTCCCGGCCGAGGTGGCCCGGGTCCGGGGTGCGGCTTGCGGCGCGGACTAGATGTCGAGGAAGCGCACGTCCTTAGCGTGGGTCTGGATGAAGTCCTTGCGCTTCTCGACCGTGGTGCCCATGAGGTCGCTCACCGCGCGCTCCGCCGCCATGGCGTCGTCGATGTTGACCTTGAGCATGATGCGGTTCTTGGGGTCCATGGTCGTGGACCAGAGCTGCTCGGGGTCCATCTCGCCCAGGCCCTTGTAGCGCTGGACGGTGTAGCGGCTGGAGTCGGGGAACTTGCGCGCCTCGACGGCGAGCTCCTCGTCGGAGTACAGGTACATGCCGCGCTTCTTGCCCTTGGGCTTGAGCTGGTAGAGGGGCGGCTGCGCCACGTAGATGTAGCCTGCCTCGATCATCGGCCGCATGTAGCGGTAGAAGAAGGTGAGCAGCAAGATCCTGATGTGGGCGCCGTCGACGTCGGCATCCGTCATGATCACGATCTTGTGGTAGCGCGCCTTGTTGATGTCGAACTCCTGGTCGACGCCGGTGCCGATGGCCGTGATCAGGCTCTGGATGGTCTCGGAGGAGAGCGCGCGGTGCTCCTGGACGCGCTCGACGTTCAAGATCTTGCCCCTCAGCGGGAGGACGGCCTGGATGGAGCGGTCGCGCGCCATCTTGGCCGAGCCGCCTGCCGAGTCGCCCTCGACGATGAAGAGCTCGGTCATCTCCGCGTCGCGCACGGAGCAGTCAGCGAGCTTGCCGGGCAGGCTCGCGCTCTCGAGCAGGCCCTTGCGGCGGGTCGCCTGGCGTGCCTTCTGGGCGGCCATGCGGCCGCGGGCGGCGGCGGAGGCCTTCTTGAAGATCTCCTTCGCCTGGTTAGGGTGCTCCTCGAGGTACTCGGCGAGCTGCTGGCTCACGATCTTGTTGGTGAGCGAGCGGATGTAGGAGTTGCCGAGCTTGGCCTTGGTCTGCCCCTCGAACTGCGGGTCGGGGAGCTTGACCGAGATGACCGCCGTGAGGCCCTCGCGCACGTCGTCACCCGTGAGGTTGGGGTCCTTCTCCTTGAGGAGCTTCTTGGTGCGCGCGTAGTCGTTCAGGGTCTTGGTCAGCGCGGTGCGGAAGCCCTCGAGGTGCATGCCGCCCTCGTCGGTATAGATGTCGTTGGCGAAGGTCAGCACCTGCTCGCTGTAGCCGGTGTTCCACTGCATGGCCACCTCGACCTCGCCCTTGCGGGCGACGGGCGTGTCGGGCGTGGTGCGGTCCTCGATGTAGATGGGCTTCGAGAGGCCGGGGAGGATGGTCTTCTCGGTGTTGAGGAACTTGACGAAGTCCACGATGCCGCCCTGGTAGCAGAACTCGTCCACGCGGGGCGTGAGCTCGCGCTCGTCGGTGAGGACGATCTTGAGGCCCTTGTTGAGGAAGGCGGTCTCCTGCAGGCGGTCGTGCAGGGTGTCGTAGTTGTAGACCGTCGTGTCGAAGATCTCGTCATCCGGCCAGAAGGTGACCGTGGTGCCGGTGGCCTTGCTCGTACCGACCTTCTGCATCTTCTTGGTCGTCTTGCCGCGCGAGAACTCCATCTCGAAGATGCCACCGTCGCGCTTGACGCTCACGACGAGGCGCTTCGAGAGCGCGTTGACGACCGAGACGCCGACGCCGTGCAGGCCGCCGGACACCTTGTAGGCGGCATTGTCGAACTTGCCGCCGGCATGCAGGACGGTGAGGACGACCTCGAGCGTCGGGATCTTCTTCTGGGGATGGGGCGCTACGGGGATGCCGCGGCCGTTGTCCTCGACGGTGACCGAGTTGTCAGGGTGGACGGTCACCTTGATCTTGGTGCAGAAGCCCGCCAGCGCCTCGTCGACGGAGTTGTCGACGATCTCCCACACGAGGTGGTGCAGGCCGGTCGTGGAGGTGGAGCCGATGTACATGCCCGGGCGCTTGCGGACGGGATCGAGGCCCTCGAGGACCTTGATGCTGCTCGCGCCGTAGTCGTCTGTCTTCTCTGCCACAGGATTCCTCTCTCATAGCGACGCCGCGCGGTGGACGCACGGCCCTCCCATTCTAGTCCACCGCGGCTCACAAGCCTAGGCCGGACGCGTTTTAGGGGATCTCTGGGCACAAACCACATCTCAGAGCCTTGCAGAGGCGTTCTCAGACACTGTCAGCTATCTTGCGGCTCTTTTGCCTTCTGGCGCATGAACGAGAATCTCACGGCGCGAGAGACGCTTTCCTTGAGGGGCTCCGGCACGTCGGCCACAAGGTCTTGTACCCGCGCCTCCTCGGCCGGCGTGAGGCGGGGGAGGGGCTTGGGGGCGCAGGGCTCCTCCCGCCTCTCCCGGTCGGAGACGAACCTGCGCTTGGAGAGGCGGAACTCCACCCCCGAGACCACGTAGCCGAAGTTCGCGAGGCGCGCGAGGTAGATCTCGCGGCGCGCGGTGAAGTCCGTGAGGCGCGAGCTCGAGTCGACGTAGACCCCGAGTACGGGGTCGGCGCCGGCCGAACGACCCTGCCTGAGGTAGACCCCGGTCGTGTGCTTGCGCTCCACCACCCCGTTGCAGCCGTACCAGGCCGCGGCGGCGCGCTGGGCGTCGCTCAGGTGCCCGCCGAACTCGCCACCGAGGTAGCGTCGCAGGACGTCGCCCGCGCTCGACGCCGCGTCGCGCGCACGCTCGGCGCGCTGGGCCCTCACGACCTCGGCCGAGGGGGCGAGGTTCCACTCCCCCTCCCGCGCTCGCCTACCCGCCATAGCGGACCACCTCCGCGCCCTCGAGCAGGGACTCGGGGAAGTAGCCGAGGTTGGTCGTGGTGACCACCGTCTGGATCCCGCCCCGCACGAACCTGGTGACGGCGTCGCGCCGGCTGGCGTCCAGCTCGCTCATCACGTCGTCAAGCAGGAGCAGGGGCTTCTCGCCCAGGACCTCCTCGGCGATGGCGACCTCGGCCATCTTCCAGGCCAGGACGATGGAACGCTGCTGGCCCTGGCTGCCGAACGAGCGGGCGTCCCGGCCGTCGAGGGTGAAGGCTATGTCGTCGCGCTGGGGCCCCACGCTCGTCTGCTGCCGCCGCAGGTCGTGCGCGCGGGCCTCGGCGAGGCGGGCGGAGAAGAGCGCGCAGACCTCGCCCCTCTCCGGCGCGGCGGGGTCGCCGGGAAGCTCGCCCAGGCTGCACTCGTAGGCGCAGTCAAGCTCGTCCGAGCCGCCGACCTGGGCGTATATCTCCCTGAGGTGGGCCCTCAGGCGGTAGAAGAGCTTGAGGCGGGCCACGAGGAGGGCGCCGCCGCCCGTGGCGACCGATGCGTCCCAGGCGTCCAGGAGCGCGAGGTCCGGCGCGTCCTCCTTGAGGAGGCGGTTGCGCTGCTCGACCGCATGGGCGTACGCCTGTGCGAGCTTCCTGAAGCCGGCGTTGGCCTGCGCCCCGAAGGCGTCGAGCTCGTCGCGGCGCCAGCGGGCGCCCCGCTTCACGAAGGAGAGGTCGTCGGGGCAGAAGAGCACGCTCATGAGCGTGGCGGAGAGATCGGCCGGGCGGCACTTCTTGCCGTTCCTGAGGAAGCTCCGCCTCCTCTCGCCGATCTCGCACGCGACGTCTATGACGCGGCCGTCCCCCTCGAGGCGCGCGGAGATCCTCGCCCCGGGCGCGCCGTCCATGATGAGGTCGGCGGCCCGGGGGTGGCGAAACGACATGCCCGAGGTGAGCATCTGGAGCGCCTCGACGGAATTGGTCTTGCCCGTCGCGTTGGGGCCCACGAGGACGGTCAGGCCGTCCGCGAGCTCGAGGTCCCTCTCGGAGAAGTTCCTGAAGGAGCGCATCCCCAGGCTCCGCACCTTGAGGCCCAAGCCTACATCCTCACGGGCATGAGCAGGTAGAGGTAGTTGATGCTCGCGTACGACTTGAAGATGGCCGGCTGCATGGCGCTCATCAGCTCGAGCGAGATGTCCTTCTCGCCCGTCGCCGCGTTGACGCAGTCGAAGACGTAGTGGTAGTTGAGGGCGATGGACATGCTCTGCCCCTCGACCTCGGCGGGGACCGTCTCGGTCGACTCGCCCTGGTCGGGGGAGCTCGCGGAGAGCTTGACGATGCCGCCGTCGGCGTCCACGTCGAAACGGACCGACGGGTTGGCGAGCGCGATGACGGAGACGCGCTTGAGGGCGGCGGCGAGGCCGGTGACGTCCACCTTGACCGAGGTCGTGCAGCCCTTGGGGAGGAGCTGCTTGTAGTTGGGGAAGTTGCCCTCGATCCTGCGGGCGACGTAGGTGGTGTTGCCGAAGGAGAAGACCACCTGGCTGCCAGTGGTGCCGATGAGGAGGCGCTCGGTCATCGAGGGGATGGAGAGGGCGTCGTGGAAGACCGCGCCGGGGACGATGGCCGTGAAGGCCGCGTCGGTCGAGGAAGTCTCCGTGTTGGAGTCGCAGACGGCGAGACGGTAGGAGTCGGTCGCGACGAGGCGGATGACGTTGTTCTCGACGGTGAGCAGCACGCCGGAGAGGATCGGGCGGGAGGTATCCCTGCTCGTGACCTTGTAGACCTTGTCGACCATCTTGGTCAGCAGGTCGCTCGGAAGCTCGACGGAGTTCTCGATCTCGAAGGTCGGGAACTCGGGGAAGTCCTGCGGGGCGAGGGTGTTGAGGCGGAAGTGCGACTTCTCGCAGGCGATGGTGCAGGTGCGGTCGTCGGCCTCGAAGCTCACCGCCGCGTCGGGCAGCGTCTTGACGATGTTGGCGAGGATCTTGCCGGAGACGACGGTCTCCCCCGGCTCCTCCACGTCCGCCGCGATGCTGTGGCGGATGGATATGTTGAGGTTGGTGGACTGGAACTCGAGCGTGCCCTCCTCCGCCTTGACGTAGATGCCCGAGAGAATGGGCAGGGTGGAGTTGGAGCCCATGCCCTTGGAGACGACCCCGAGAGCCCGCTCGAGGGCGGACTGGCTGACTATGAACCTCAATGCCTTCATCCTCCTATTATTTGTTCTTCTTTAATAAATAAAGAGATAGCGATAGTAATAGGTCTTGTCGAAAAGTAGAAAACTCAGCGTCTGCCCAGGTGGGCGGCCATTTTATGACGTCTGTGCATTCGTCCTCCGCTCAACGCTTTCACCTTGTCGTCGGATGTTGAAAACCTCCTTCTACACGACCTTGCGCCTTTTCCGCGCTCGTTGAAAGGATTTCTTCCGGGTTTTCAACATCCCTCGATGCCCCCGTTCCCTTGCGGCCCTACTCCGTGATGCTCTCCCTGATGCGGGCGATGCGGTCCGCGAGCAGCCGGTCGCTCTTGGAGAGCTCGTCTATCACGCCGATGCTGTGCTTGATCGTGGCGTGCGTCCTGTTGCCGAAGCGCTTCCCGATGTCGGCGAGGGTGTTGTCGGTCATCTCGCGCGTGAGCCAGATGGCGACGTGGCGCGGCTCCATGAGCTCCTTGTTGCGCTTGCCGCCGACGAGGTCGGCGTGCGAGATGTCGTAGTCCTTCTCGACCGCCTTCTGGATCTGCTCGACCGTCACGACCTTCTGGCCCGAGGGCCACTTCTGGCTCGCGAGCTGCACGACGTCCTCGCGGGTGAGCGAGCCACCCTGGGACTGGTGCTGGTAGGCGAGCATCAGGCAGGACTGCACGAAGCCCTCGATCACGCGGATGTTGGTGCCCGCGCGCTCGGCCATGAGCTTGCGCATGTCTGGCGCGATGTCCGCGTCGAGCCCCGGGACGCCCTCGCGGCGCGAGTCCTCGCGCATCCTCTCGTAGAAGGTGTCGATGAGCTCGAGCTTGAGCTCGTAGTCCGGGACCTGGATGCCGATGGTGAAGCCCGAGTCGAGGCGGCTCGTCACGCGCTCGTCGAAGCGCGAGGTCCCGCCGACGCCGAGCTCGGAGGGGGTGCGGTCCGCGGCCATCACGATCTGCTTGCCGTGCCCCACCAGGTAGTTGAAGGTGTCGAAGAAGAAGCCGATCGTGCCGCCGGCCGTCGACATGCCCTGGATGTCGTCGATGATCAAGACGTCGATGTTGTGGTAGTTCTCCGCCAGCGCCTCGGCGGCGCCGGCCCGGGCGTTCTTCATGGCCTTGGAGTAGTCGTCGATGAAGTCGGTCGCGACGCGGTAGACGCACGTGCGCGACGGGTCGTTGACGGCGATGTAGTTCTGGATGGCGCGCAGCAGGTGCGTCTTGCCGAGTCCGCTCTTGCCGTAGATGAAGAGCGGGTTGTAGTTCATGTTCTGGCCGTTGGCGACCTGCTTGGCGGCGTCGAGCGCAAACTTGTTCTGGGGGCCCTCTACGAAGCGGTCGAAGGTGAGCTTGGAGTCCGCCTCGGTGATCTGCTCGACGAGCGGGTTGGCGGCAACCCGTCCCTCCCCGGTCGCCGAAGGCGCGCCCGCGGGCGAGGAGGACGTGGGGGTCGCAGCGCTGCCCGGGGCGGGGGAGGTGGCCACCGGCGCGGCGGGACCTGCGGGCGGCTGGGGTGCGCCTGCCTGCTGCGCGGGCGCGGAGGCGACCCGAGCGGCGGGGTCGTGCCTCGTCGCGCTGTTCCAGCTGTCGACCTCGGCGCGCGAGAGCTCCGAGTGGGTGGCCAGTGGCCTGTGCTCGCGCTCCTGGCCGATCTCGACGGCGAGGGAGAGCCTCATGAACGCGACCTGCTCGACGCAGGCCTCGACCTCGGGCGCGAACTTGGCGACGGTCCTCTGGACGAAGCGGGACGAGGTGGAGATGTGGAGCGCCTCGTCGTCGAGGCTGGTCGCGGAGCAGCTCTGCAGCATCGCGAGGGTCGCGGGCGGCAGGTTCTTCTCCGCGAGGAGGTCAAGCACGTCCTCCCACAGAGCCTCTGCGTCCGATTCGTTCGTTGGGTCCATGCGCGCCCCTGACCTCCGGTGCCCCTCCGGCTACGTTCCTCTTGTTGAAAACCTCGCCGCGAGGCAAGGGAATCAACAGTATATGATGAAAACTTCCCGCCGCGTGCGTTGACGGCGTTGAAATGTGGGAAGTCGCCATCGGGCCGAGGGACGCCGGTAGCCTAGGCGAGGGGGTGGCTCTCGACGAAGGCCCGCCCCATCCCCGTGAGGCGCCTCTTCTGGCCGTCCTTCTTGATCAGGCCGTCCTCCTCGAGTTGCTTGAGCTCGCGCGTCCAGGTGGGCTGCGACTCGCCGTAGGCCCTCTGGAGGTCGCTCGGGCCGACGGACCCGTTGTGGGCGAGGTAGGCGAGGGCGGCGCGCCCGCGTGCGGTGAGCCTGACCCACGAGAAGGGGTCCGGGCCGGCCGCCGCCGGGGTGGCGGGTGACGGGGGCACCTCCGCACCGGGCGCCGGGGACGCCTGGCGCTGCTGGTAGGGGGCCTGGGACGAGTCGGGCTCGGGCGCGCCGCCAGCAGGCTGGGGGTATCCCGGCTGTGGGTAGGCGCCCTGCGGGTAGGTGGCCTGGGGGTAGCCCAGCTGCCGGTAGTCCCCCTGCGGGTATCCCGCCTGCGGATACCTTGGCTGTGGGTATCCGGCCTGCGGATACGGCTGCTGGCCCCAGGGCTGCTGCGCGCCGCCTGCCTGGGGCCATCCCTGAGGCGGCCAGCCGCCCTGGTTCCCCGCGGCCGCAGCCGGCTGCTGGCCAAAGGGGTAGGTTCCCGCGGCGGGCTGGGAGGGGTAGCCCGGCGCCGGCTGGTACGGATAGGGCGAGAAGCCCATCTCGCCCGCCGCCTGCTCGCCCGGCTGGCCTTGCTGACCGGGCGCCTGCGGAGCGAGCGCGCCCGCCTGCGCGCCACCGTGGTCGCCGCGAGGCTTGGTTGAGATGGTGACGACGGTCCCCTGGGAGATGTTGTCCTCGACGGTCAGCGAGCCGCCCTTGTCCTCCATGTACTGCTGGACGTAGGGGAGGCCCGAGCCGACGCCGCGGATGTAGCGCTTCATCTCCTCGGTCGCGGAGCTGGTGCCGTACTCGAGCGCGCGGTCCTTCTCCTTGATGCCGGGGCCCTGGTCGGAGAACCTGATCGTGTTACCGGAGTCCAGGATCGAGATGGTCGGCTCGATGAAGTAGGCGTGGATGAAGTTCTCGACGATCTCTCGGATGACGGTGAAGGGGATGGTGCCGCCCTGCTCGTGGGAGAGGCTCGTGACCTGCTTCGTGATCTCCTCGAGGTAGGAGCGGACGTCCTTGGGGTCGACGATGACGACGCGGGGCGCGGCCGCGGCGTCGTCGTAGACCGCGATGCGGGCGGGGAAGTCCACCTCGCTCGCGGTGAGGGCGCGCCTCGCCCCGCCTCCCGGCGCTTCGGGGGCGTGCCCGGCCCCGGGCGCGAAGGCGCCAGCCCGAGCCGGCGCCGCGCCCGCGTCCGGCTGCTCGGTGCCGCCCTGGGTCGGTGGCGTGGCAGGATCGCCCGCGCCATCGGGGTCGTTGTCGACGAACGGGTAGAACGGCCTGGCCATCACCGCCTCCTTTGCGTGCTTGGTACTTTTCGACATTCGTTCAACGAATGAAGAAAACCTTTCAGAAGAAAATTTCAGTGGAAGAAAGTTTTCAACAGTGGGTGAAAGAATGTCGATAAGTGCGTTGAATCGAACGTGTCGGGCTGAAAGATTCTACCACCGGACGAGAAATTACCTTGTCAGGCGGCAAGTCTATTCAACTCTAGGGCAAAGATTTCTTTCACGGGCGCACTGGTGAAAGAAAGCCTTCACGGGAGCTTTCCGCGGCGGGCGCCTGGTGATATGAGCGGCTCGGAGGAGGTGAACCCCGCGCCGACGGGCCCTCGGATGGTTTGGCCTCCGGCTTGCGCACTACGGAGCTCGGGCCGCTGGATCTCTGCAGGGCTCGGCGCATACTTTGTGATTCACGAGACTACCTTTGCCAAGGCGCCCGACTTTCGCGTACTATGAGTAGAGTTTGCAGAATTGCCCAGTTGAAATTGACAGCGGCCTCAGGTGGCCCATACAATCTGAGGGCTCAGAACTGGACATTGGTATTATCCCAGGAGGATTCGAGATGAAGCGTACGTATCAGCCCAACAAGAGGAAGCGCGCTAAGACCCACGGCTTCCGTGCTCGCATGGCTACCAAGGGCGGCCGTCTGGTCCTCGCCCGCCGCCGCGCCAAGGGCCGCAAGAAGCTCACCGTTTAGGAACCAAATGGAGACCATCAAATCCAAGAAGGAATTTGAGAGGGTCTTCTCTGGTGGTAGGCGCTATAACCATCGGCTTGTACGCATAACAGTTCTCAGGGTGAGCGAAGGCGGCTTGAACAAAGTCGCCTTTGTTGCACCTAAGAGGCTTGGCAATGCGGTTTTCAGGAACAGGTGCAAAAGGGTTCTACGTGCGGCGGCGTACGAGTGTGGCCTTCCGTCAGAGGATGCGAGCATAATCATGTTTGCAACAAAGGCAACACACGGAGCGTCATCTGTCGAGGTTGCCCATGCGCTCTCTCAGCTCCTCCGCAAGGCGGGCGTGAGATGCGATGGAGACTGACGGCAAGGGTTTTGTCGCAAGGGCCTTCATGCTCCTGATACGTGGGTATCAGCGCTTTGTTTCACCTATTCTCCCGGACTCGTGCATCTACTCGCCGACTTGCTCCCAGTACGCGATAGAGGCGATTTCGAAGTACGGGGCGGCGAAGGGTACATGGCTCGCCCTTAGGAGGATCCTGAGGTGCAACCCCTTTCACCGCGGTGGATATGATCCCGTTCCCTAGAGAAAGAGTGGCTCGGACACCATGTGGGATTGGTTTATTAACTTCCTGAGCGGCATCCTCGCCGGACTGCAGGGCATCTGCGGAGACTGGGGTCTCGCCATCGTCATCCTGACGGTGATCATCCGGATCCTCATCATGCCCCTCATGACGAGGTCTACCGCCTCCTCCGCGAAGATGCAGGCGCTCCAGCCGAAGCTCATGGAGATTCAGCAGCGCTACGCCGATGACCCTCAGAGGCAGTCTGAGGAGCTGCAGAAGTTCTACGCCGAGAACAAGTTCAACCCGCTCGGCGGCTGCCTGCCCCTCATCCTCCAGATGCCGGTCTTCTTTGCGCTCTTCAGCGTCACCCGCGATCACATCCCCGTAGACGCGACGCTTTACGGCTTCATCGAGCTCGGACAGTCCCCGGCCAACGTCATGGCGACTAACGGTTGGGCCGCTGCGCTGCCCTACCTCGCCCTCGTGATTCTCGATGGCGTCCTCACCTTCATCCCCATGGTGCTCCAGTCTCGCCAGAACTCGGACTCCGAGCAGGCGAGGCAGTCCCTGATCATGGGCGGCGTCATGTCGGTCTTCATTCTCTGGTTCGCGTGGAGCATCAACTCCGGCGTCCTGATCTACTACGTGACCTCCGCCGTCTGGCAGGTCGTCCAGCAGCAGATCGTGACCAAGCGCGTCACCGAGAAGGTTAAGGCTGAGACCGAGGCGAAGCTCGCGGCGGATGCGGTCAAGGTCGACGTGGTCCGCAAGGAGCGTAAGGCGCGCCCCCGCAAGAAGAAGTAGGGTACGGCAGAGAATGCAAGGTGGGGCATGGCGTGCATGTTGCGTCATGCCCCTTGAATTTGAATCCTGGAGGTAACACATGGAGGACGAGGGCATCACCTCCTCGGTGAGCGAAGGGGCACAGGAGACGACGGAGGCTGCGGCCGACGACGCCTTTGCCGAGATTCGCGAGCACTATGCGGCGACCAAGGAGCTGACCGAGGAAGAGACGGACAAGATCGCGGATGTCGCGGTCGGATACCTGAGGGACATCCTCGGGTTCTTCGGCGAGGACAAGTCGTCCATCGACGAGTACGACGGCGACGAGGGCGAGCTCATACTCGACATCAACGGCGGGAACCTCGCGGTCCTCATCGGACGCCACGGCCGCACGCTCGATGCGCTGCAGATGGTCCTCTCCTCCCTGATGAGCAGCAACCTCAAGTTCCACTACCCCGTCGTCGTGGACATCGAAGGCTATAAGAGCCGCCGCAAGGATAAGGTCCGCACCATCGCGCTCTCTGCCGCCGCCCGCGCGAAGCGGCAGGGGAGCGCGGTCTCCCTGGCGCCGATGAACGCCTACGAGCGCAGGCTCGTGCACATTGCGCTCGTGGACGATGACGAGGTGGCGACGCATTCCGAGGGGGAGGACCCCGACCGTTACGTAGTCATCACCCCGGTCAAGTAGCTTCTCGCCGCGGTAGCTCTTCTCAGAACCGTACGTGGGCCCCTGGCAGTCCGAAGCCTTCGCGAGGACATGCCGGGGCCCTTTCTATGCGTCGGCAATCTAAGGCACGTCGTTCTTGTGGCGCCTCGAGGGGCGGGGACCGTTGTGCCTCCGACAACTTGGTATCCTCGGATAGCGCTTAGCTACGTTGTCCGTTCGTGGGATGGGGGAGTCGCATGGACCTGGAAGAGGGGATCGAGAAGCTCGCGGACGCTGCGAGTGGCTACGGCATATCCTTGACTCGAGATCAGGCCGAGAAGCTCGTCGGACACCTGTGCCTCGTGGAGGAAAAGAACAAGGTAGTCAACCTGACGAGAATCGTGGACGATCGTGACGCGCTCATCCTGCACATCCTCGACTCGCTTCTCCTTGCCTCCAGGCTTGACGAGGCACCAGAGGGGGCCTTCCTGGACATAGGTACCGGGGCGGGCTACCCCGGCCTTCCGCTCGCCGTGGTCACGGGTAGGCGAGGAGTGCTCGTAGACTCCGTTGGCAAGAAGGTGAACGCCGTACGGGGCTTCATCGACGAGCTCGGCCTCGCTGAGCAGGTCGAGGCCCGGCACGTCCGCGTTGAGGAGCTCGCAAAGGTGCAGAAGGGTGCTTATTCGGCCGTGGTCGCGCGTGCCGTCGCACAAGTGAATGTGCTTGTCGAATATGCCACACCCTTTCTCTGCAAGGATGGACTGCTGGTCATCGCCAAAGCGAGGCCCGATGAGGACGAGATTCTCGCCGGAAACAAGGCGGCGGCGATATGCGGGCTTCGGCCGGTTGCCCTTGACGAGTATGAGCTGCCGGAGGGCCTGGGTCACAGGGAGGTTCTCACCTACAGAAGGGTCGGAAGCCCGAAGGTAAAGCTACCTCGCAAGACTGGGATGGCAAGCCATCAGCCGCTTGGCGTCTAGGGGACGCTCCGCATTCGCTCGGAAGTGGAGCGTCCTCGTCATGAGAGGTGCGTTACCCATACGGTCTGTGAGTTCTCAGGTTCAGCCTGGGTACCGAGGCCATGTGCTGATCGTCGGGAGGCCGACCAGACCGTCTCCACTGAGCCCTTGAGGTGTCGGCAGGCCTTCTCCCGAGCACGCACGTGAGCGTGTTTCACGTGAAACAGGAATGTGGGACGTGCCGGTTGGCACGATTCGCGTGTGCTCCCATCCTCCCACAGCCTACGTTGCCTAGGCTGCCCATGGATTGGCGATAGGTTGAGGAAGCCTGGGGACGGTCACGAGATGACCTGCCGCGTCCTAGAAGTATCGAACTGGGGTGGTCGCCTCTTCAGGGCATCGGACTAAGGGGTGGCCGAATATCGACAAGAGCATGCCTCCATACCCACCATGCTGACGGGAATGGTTCGAGTTCCCGTAATGTGGCGCGAATCAAGGGATAGGGGCGGGAAGCTCCTGTTTAGGAGTCGATACGCTGGGTCACGGTCGACCTGACCGTGGGACGGTGTCAACGTCATGCTTCTTTAGGTTACGTGTTTCACGTGAAACATTTTCGCGTGGCGTGGGCGATGAGGGCACCTTTGTTGTCCCGATACCTGGTGATACTTGCATGTGTTAGGCACGAAATCGCGGCTGTGCCGACAGAAAGTGACAAGCATCTCGTTCTGGAACTCGGGCTCTTCGAGCGTGTAAAGTAGAGCATCCGATAGCCATGATGCGAAGCGAACAGGGGAGGAAGACGTGGGATACACAGGGACCAAGAGGGCGCTACCGCAACGAGACTCCCAGGTAATCGCCATCATCAACCAGAAGGGTGGAGTCGGGAAGTCTACGACTGCGGTCAACCTCTCCGCCGCGCTCGGAGAATCAAAGAAGAAGGTCCTCGTCATAGACTTCGACCCGCAGGGCAACGCGACGAGTGGCTTTGGAATCGAGAAAGAAAGCCTTCATGGAGACGTCTATGACGCGCTTTCCGGTCGCTGCGGTCTCCAGGACGTCATCCTCGATACCATCGAGCCAACGGTCTTCATCGCTCCATCGACAATCTCGCTTGCCGGTGCTGAGATCGAGCTTGTGACGATGGAGGACAGGGAGACGGTCCTCAAGCGCCTGATAGCTCCAGTGCGCGACGAGTTTGACTACATCTTCATCGACTGTCCTCCATCGCTCGGGGTGCTGACGCTTGACGCTCTCGTAGCCGCCGACTCTCTGCTTATTCCGATTCAATGTGAGTTCTATGCGCTCGAGGGGCTGACCAAGCTCCTCGAGTCGATGAAGATGGTTAAGTCACGCCTGAATCCCGATCTTGAGATCTTCGGCGTCCTTATGACCATGTTTGACGCCAGGACGACCCTCTCAAAACAGGTCGTGGACGAGGTGCAGACGTACTTTGGCAAGAAGGTCTTCAAGACCGTCATTCCGCGCAACGTAAAGCTCTCGGAGGCACCTAGCCACGGACTCCCGATCAACCACTACTCTCGCATGAGCCGTGGTGCCCTGGCGTATGGGAAGCTGGCGAAAGAGGTGGTACGACGTGGCTAAGCACAGCGGTCTTGGACGGGGTCTCGAGTCGCTGCTGGGAGAGACAGCCGGAGAGGTCGGTGGGCTCGAGGCTAGCCAGGCGGAGATTCCACTGGATGAGATCCGGGTGAACCCAAACCAGCCGCGCAAGCTCTTCGACGATGCGGCTCTTGACGAGCTTGCGGATTCGATTCGTCAGAATGGCCTCATCCAGCCCATCGTCGTGCGCAGGCATGGCGACGGATATGAAATAGTGGCGGGTGAAAGACGCTATCAAGCATCACGACGGGCGGGACTCACGACAGTGCCCGCAATCGTGAGGGATGTCAGCGATGAGGACATGCTCAAGATTGCCCTGATTGAGAACCTGCAGCGAGAAGATCTCAACCCCATCGAGACCGCGATGGGGTATCACAGGCTTATCGAAGAAAATGGGTTGAGGCAGCAGGACCTCGCGGACCTGCTCTCTCGTTCGCGTTCCTCCATTGCGAATTCCCTACGGCTGCTCGAACTGCCTGAGGGAATCCAGGAGTTGCTACAGGCTGGGAAGCTCACGCCCGGTCATGCTCGTGCGATCCTCTCGGTCGACGGGGAGGAGAATCGCATAAGCCTGGCAGAGAAGGTCGTGCGAGAGGGGCTCTCGGTTCGTCAGACAGAAAAGCTTGCTTCGTGGATTTCTGTCCAGACGAGCGAGGGAGAGAAGGAAACCGAGACCAGGGAGGTCAGACCCGCGGCCTACGGTATCGCCGAACGGAGACTGCGCGACGTGCTGAAACTGCCGGTCGCCGTGCGTCGGGTACGGGGCAAGAACAAGCTTGAGATTCAGTTCGAGGACGAAGGTCAGCTGTCGGCACTCATCTCCCTCCTTACTTCTGCGGAGGGGGATTCGGGGTTCGATAAGGACGAGTAGTTAAGCGGTTTAGAGCTTGGACGGTATGACGGAGGTGTCAACAGTGGGCATCAAGGCAATTGGTAGGACGATGGCGGTATCGGTGGCCATGGCGGGTGTGGGGTACCTGGCATATACGTATGCGATACCTGCCGAGAAGAAGGTTGAGCTCGAGACTAGGTTCGCCGAAGCAAAGTCTCGGGCTTATGAGATCGTAGAGGCGGTCAGGCCGTACGTCGACCAGATGGTGCACCCCGCTCCGGCAGACCACAGCAATAGGGAGGCGACCATTCGGCAGTGGGAGACGCTCGGATACTGACCTCTAACAAAGACACCCATGATGCGAACGTCTTAGGCGCGGCTGGCTACAGGGCCAGCCGCGCCTCTCCGTGGTACGGATGATGCGACGTAGATGCTAATCGACGTTTCACGTGAAACACCGTGAGGCCGACTGAAAGTCGACCTCACGGTGTTGTTCGATTCGTTTGTAGTACGACTGTGACCGGGCTTTACCATCGAGCCAAAGGGAGGTGCGGTCCGAAGAACGCCCCGTCTTACGAACGCAGTACCTTCTGGCTAAGCTGACCACAGGCGGCGTCGATGTCTGCGCCACGCGAGTTGCGGACGGTTGCCTCTACGCCGACGTTGGCGAGCCGTCGTACGAACTCGTCGGCCCGCTCGTCGGTAGAGGGCTGGAACTTGGAGTGAGGAATGGCGTTTAGCTTGATGATGTTCACGTGCGCCAGGGTTCCGCGACAGAAGTCGCAGAGGTACTGAAGCTCCTCGTCACTATCGTTGATGCCCTTGATGAGAGCGTACTCGTACGTGGGCCTACGGCCGGTCTTGTCGACGTATTCGCCCATGGCGTCATACAGATGCATCAACGAGTACTTCTTGACGCCGGGCATGAGGTAGTCACGGGTCCTTTGCACCGCAGAGTGCAAGGAGACGGCCAGGGTGAACTGCTCGGGCTCCTTTGCGAAGCGAAGAATCATCGGAATGACTCCACAGGTCGACACGGTGAGGTGACGAGCGCCGATGCCCGCCCCATCAGGAGAGTTGAGCCGACGTAGGGCCTCGAGCGTGTTGTCGTAGTTCATGAACGGTTCGCCCTGACCCATGAGTACGACAGATGTCACACGGGTGTTGAAGTCATCGCGGACGTGCATGACCTGCTCGTAGATCTCTCCTGCGGTGAGGGAGCGGGTGAGCCCAGCGGCACCCGTAGCACAGAAGGCGCACCCCATGGCACAGCCCGCCTGGGTCGACGCGCAGACGGCAAGACGGTTCTTCGTTGGCATGCCGACGCACTCTACGGCAGTCGAATCCGGGAAGCGAAGGAGGTACTTCTTGCTGCCGTCAATGGAGGTCTGGACGGCAACCTCCTCCACGCCACCGAGGGAGGCGACCTCGCCGAGCTTCTCCCTCAGGGTCTTGGGAAGGTTGGTCATGTCGTCGAAGGAGCTTACGTTCTTCTCCCAGACCCATTCCTCGATCTGCTTGACGCGGAACTTGGGCTGCCCAAGCTCGGCGACGAGCTCGACGATCTCGCCATGGCTCATCGAATGGAGGTCGCGCTTGCGGCGCACGGTCGGCTGGGACGGCTTGTTGTCGTCTACTGTCGTCATGTTATTTTGCCCTTGTCTATTTGTGTACCAAAACGAGGAGTATCCTGTTTTCGCAGGTAATCATGTAAACGAGTCTAGCGCACACGTGTTGCGCTCAAGGAGTCATGACATGTCAAGCACGGACGTTACACGATACAAGGTGGCTGTCCTCGCTGGCGGATGGTCTGACGAGCGAGAGATCTCCCTCGAGACTGGCCGTGCGGTCGAGACCGCACTGCACGAGGCCGGCTTCGAGTCCGTCGAGCTTCTCGACGTCGCCTCCGACAGCTTCCTCTCGGACTTCTCCAACGGCGGATTCGACGTAGCCTTCATCGCCATGCATGGCCGCTATGGCGAGGACGGTTGCGTCCAGGGGCTCTGCGAGATAATGCATATGCCTTATACCTTCTCGGGTGTGCTGGCCTCTGCACTGGCAACTGAGAAGGACGCCGCGAAGGTCATGTACCGCAACGCGGGCATCCCGACTCCTGAGGGCGTCGACATCGAGGCGGACGACGAGCTGACCGAGGAGCTTCTCGATGAGATAGTCGAGAAGTACGGTCTCCCCCTCTTCGTGAAGCCTGCCTGCAATGGCTCTAGCTATGGCATCACCAAGGTCACCGAGCGCGCCCAGCTCGACGCCGCCATCGAGAAGGCGCGTGAGGAGGGCGACAACGTGCTCGTGGAGACGTGCGTCGTAGGAACGGAGATCACCGTTCCTGTCATCGGCAACGATGACCCGCGGGCCCTCCCGATCGTCGAGATCGTGACCGGCGCAGACTTCTACGACCTCAAGGTGAAGTACGAGCCCTCCTCGCTGCACCACGTCATTCCCGCCCGCCTCGAGTCGGGCGTCTATGCGAAGGCGCAGAAGTATGCCGTCAAGGCACACGAGGCGCTCGGCTGTCGAGGGTGCTCGAGGAGCGACTTCATCGTCACGGAGGATGGCACGCCGGTCATCCTCGAGACCAACACCATTCCTGGCATGACCCCAGCAAGCCTGCTTCCCGATTCCGCCAGGCACGGTGGAATCGAGTTCCCTGACCTCTGCAAGAGGTTCATCGAGCTCGCGCTTGAGGAGAAGGCTGGGGACGAGCCTTCCGCCAAGACCGACGAGGAGGACTAGCGACTCGCTTGACGTATCGTGTACGTACTACACGATAAGACGTTCGTCATACGTCGACTTACATCGGAGACATATGCCTCACACCGATAAGCGCGAAGAAAAGGGGAGCCAGGGCGTAACGCTCGGCTCCCTCCTTCTTCCCACAACACCGAGCCCGATCAGGAGCATCTACGAGAGCCTCGAGGAGCGTGCGAGGACCTACGACTTCGGTCTCCTCGAAGAGGACGTCGTCGTTCTCGACACCGAGACGACGGGACTCTCCTTCAAGAACTGCGAGTTGATAGAAATCGCCGCCGCACGACTCTCAGGCCGCGAAGTCGTGGAGAGGTACCACACCTTCGTTAAGCCGGAGGGACGCATTCCTCCCCAGATTCAGGCGCTCACGAGCATCAAAGAGTCAGACGTGGTGGATGCCCCCAGCGCCGAGGAGGCCGTGGAAGGTCTGGCGGAGTTCGTCGGGGGAGTGCCTGTCCTTGCGCACAACGCCACCTTCGACCGAACCTTCGTAGAGAAGGTTCCCGGAGGCAAGGAGGTATCCGACAACTGGATCGATACCCTCGCGCTTTCCAGGATTGCCCTTCCGTGCCTGAAGTCGCATAGGCTCTCGGATATGGCGCAGGCCTTCCACTGCGACTCGGTGACGCATCGCGCGATGGACGACGTCGACGCGCTCTGTGGAATGTGGCGCGTCATCCTCTGTGGTCTTGCGGCCTTGCCGGCAGGTCTTCTGGGGAGACTCGCAGACCTGCATCCTGAGATTGACTGGGCCTACCGTCCGATCTTCTCGCATCTCGCATTGGAGACCGAGGGGGCGTCCTTCTCGCTCAAGGAGGTCCGAGCGCGCCTGACCATGTCCGCCCGCGATTGCAGCAAGGATGATGCGGCAGAGAGGCTCGATCCCTACGACCTGCCCTCCCGCGACGAGATGGACGCTGCGTTTGCGAGCGATGGCGTCGTGTCACGCATGTACCACGACTTCGAGTCGAGGCCGGAGCAGGTTGCGATGGCCCAGGAGGTCCGTGATGCCTTGGGGACCTCGACCCACAGGGCTATCGAGGCGGGGACCGGCGTCGGCAAGTCCATGGCGTATCTGCTACCTGCAATCGAGTTCGCCCAGAGGAACAACGTGACCGTCGGAGTCGCGACGAAGACGAATGCCCTGACGGACCAGCTTGTCGCCCATGAGCTGCCAGCTCTCGATGCGGTCCTCCCTGACGGCGTGAGCTTCTGCGCCCTGAAGGGCTACGACCACTACCCCTGTCTCATGAGGCTCGAGCGAGCCGCATCCGGCGAACTGCCCCTTTCGCAGGTCGACATGGGCTACCGCTCGGAGAACGCCGTGGGTTCGGACATGCTGACGGCCATAGCGGTCACTTACGCCTATTCCTCGCAGGTTCTCGAGGGGGATCTCGACGCGTTGGGTATCCGTTGGCGTTTCGTCCCCCGCAGTATGCTGACCATCGGCCCTTCGGACTGCATCCATAACAGATGCCCCTTCTACCCGAAGGAGTGCTTCATCCATGGCGCGCGCCGACGCGCCGCATCTGCCGACATCGTCGTGACGAACCACTCGCTTCTCCTTCGAAACGTTGCGGCAGACAACGCCATTCTCCCTCCCATACGACATTGGATTATCGACGAGGCGCACGGGTTCGAGTCGGAGGCTCGGCGCCAATGGGCGGAGGAGCTGTCTGCCGAGAAGACGCGTGAGACTTTCGAGCGCCTGGGTGGGAGCAAGACGGGAACGCTTCATGCCCTCCTGGTGTCGATGGCTGGAAGAGAGGGGTCCACACTCGCCGTCGGACTCCTCACGAAGGCCGCCGCATCCGCGGCGCGCGCCTCCACCGCCACAGCAAGTCTGTATGAGACGATTCATGGATTGGTGGGGCTTGCGGATCGTACTGGCGGATATGAGAACGTGACGCTTTGGATTGACGAGAGGGTCAGGGAGAGCGAGGAGTGGCAGTCTGTGGTCAGCGCCTCGACGGAAGCGGTGGAGAAGCTCTCGGAGACGAGCAAGTGTCTCGATGAGGCTCGCGAGTCGCTTGCGGAGGTAGACCCCCAGCTTGCTGATGGCTTGGGTGAGGCAACGCGCGGCATCTCAGAGATGACGGACGCAATCAAGGACATCGTCGTCGCGCCTCAGGACAACATGGTCTACTCGGCTGAGCTCTATCGACAGAGGAAGCGGATCGGCCAGGAGAAGCTGGTGGCGGAGAAGCTGGATATCGGGGCAGACCTGGCGGAGCGCTGGATGCCCGAGATGGAGAGCGTTATCTTCACGTCCGCGACGATGGCCGTCGGAAAGAGCTTCAACCACTTCAACCACGCGGTGGGCTTCGATCGGCTTCAGGCCGAGAAGTACAAGGATCTGCAGTTGGACAGCAGCTATGACTTTGACAACCACATGTCGGTCATCCTTGCCCAGGACCTCCCCGCGCCTCAGGATAAATCTTACCTGGCGGCATTGACCGATCTGCTCTTTGATGTGCACACGTCAATGGAAGGCTCTGTGCTCACGCTTTTCACCAACAGGCGCGAGATGGAGCGGGTCTATGCGGACCTCAAGCCGCGTCTGGAGGAGGCTGGCCTTGAAGTAGTGTGCCAGGAGCGGGGATCATCCCCACGTCAGCTCCGGGAGAGGTTCCTCGCGGAGAAGCGGCTCTCGCTCATGGCCCTGAAGTCCTTTTGGGAGGGATTCGACGCCGCGGGCGATACCTTGCGTTGCGTCGTGATTCCCAAGCTACCGTTTGCGAGCCCGCAGGATCCCCTCGTGAAGGAGCGGGAGCTGCGGGAGGATCGTGCGTGGTGGCGGTACTCCCTTCCTGACGCGGTTCTCTCTGTCAAGCAGGCTGCCGGCAGACTGATCAGGACGGCAGGAGATACGGGTGTATTGGTGCTCGCGGATTCACGGCTTGTGACGAAGAGGTATGGCCGCGACTTCATCAATTCTCTTCCGTCGCATAACATCCAACGCCTCGAGACCGAAAACGTTGGCAAATACATTCGAATGTGGCGTACTACGCATGAGTCGACACGCTAACTGGGTCTTACGAGATGGTATTACGATACGACATGCGTAGTCAGGACGTCGTAAGGCGCTTGACACGTTTGTCACAGCTGCGCTGAGATGTATTTTGATAATAAAGAATGCATGTGATATTACGCGGGATGATACGTATTAACGCAGTTAAAACCCAGAACGCCATACGTAGCAGAATTTGTTACGTATGGCGTTCTAGTAAGACGGAACCTACGTGTCAGTCAGGGAGGGGAACTGACTCGTAATACGTGACGTCAGATCCAACCTGCGCTACTCACCCAGCAAGCTTGAGATGTATTGCCGAACCTCCTGTGCGAGCTCCCTGTCGTCGGTCGCGACGGTGCCACGGCAAGCCGCGACGTGACGCGCGAGCCAGGGGCGACCATTGCCGTAATACAGTATTCTTGCGTCGAAGGCGGCACCCTCCTCCGTTCCGTCGCGCCCGTCGGTAATGCCTCGACGTTTGCTGACGACAGGCACGAGCCCAGGCCACGTGAAAAGCGAGAGGTACCTCGTGTCGGAAAAGCGCAGTCCCACCTCGCGTTGCGGAGAGACGTCGGCTGCGGAGCGTGCCAGGGAATCCATATGGTCGGTTTCGGGTGCAGCTAAGCGAGTCTTGACGCGTGTAGGGTTAGGGTCTGTGCCGGCATCCTCGCTTACGAACTCGGCCCCCTTCTCTCGAGGCATTACACCTGTCATCCTGTCGGTACGAAACGTACGTTCCTGCTTGAGCGCAAGGTCCAGGGCGTCTAGGTACCACGAGTTCCCGCTCCTGCGCAAGCAAAGGGGTTTGACCTCCCGGTGCCGTGCCTCGGCGTCACAAGTGCCCTGATAGGAGAAGGTGAGTCCGTATCCCTCGGCGAGGGCCTGGGAGCATAGCCTCACTACAGACTCGTCTTGGTCGGAGGAAGCCAGCGACAGCGAGCGCCTCACTTCCTTTGGGCTGATCGAGGGAGAGGCGTATGAGCTCTCGACCTTAATCCGAAGCGGGTCATCTGCCTTCGTACCGAGAGCCTCGAAGGCTGCATGCAGTGCCACGGTCTCATCCTCAGTTAGTCTGAGGGGAAGGCCACGTAGGGTTCCCGCGAACTCCATGAGGGTGAGACGAGCTTGACCTTCTTCGGCGTAGAGGGAGAGATAGTTACCATCCTCGCCTCCGGCACTAGAGACGAGCTCGAGGAGCTTTTTGGCCTCGGGCATCTCGATGCCGAGCCTGGAGGAGATTGCCGCGGCAGAAATGGAGTCGCCTTCCTCGCTCAGCGCACCGAGCAGGGCGACAAGCCTGCGCGCCTCCTGAAGACCTGACCGCCTCCCGCGCGAGCTGACGGCGTTGCTGCGTTTGTCGTAGGGGAGGGTCTGCTTCGTCTCGGCGACAGAAGGGGCGGAGCCCTTCGGGCTCGCATGCAGAGGGGGCACGACTTCAGTCGCGAGGCCGTGCTCGAGCGCGTCTCTCCACTCCATGACGAGATTGGCAGGCTCTATCGGACGTATGCCCTCATCGATGGCCCAGGAGGCGGCTGCGGAGGTGTCGCAGACCGTAATACTCCAAATGACGTCGGTATTAGCGATGTGCTCACTCTGCATTATCGTGGATGACGGACGCGAGTGCCCTGAGACTGCATCCGTATTACTAGGAAGAGGCTCAGGTTCTTGCGGCGAGTTCTCACTGGCTTTCGTGATGCCGTCCTTCGAACTTGACGCAACGCCCGTGCCGGTACGAACGATCTCCTCGAAGTCACCCCGTCCTCTCGTCTCCGAACGGAACTCATGCAGAAGCTGCTTCGGGATCCTGAAACGCGCGAGGTAGTTCTCGTGCCCGATCTGGAAGGGTAGCTTGATATAGTCGCGCACCTCGAAGTCCGAAGGTATGTCATACGTAAGCCTTGAAAGCTCAGACGCCTTCACAATCCGGTCGATGTTGTAGGTGTGCGCAGGCGTGGCCTCCTGACCGGTCTCGAGTCGGACGGCGACCATATACGAGACACCCCTTAGAGAGAAGAGCCCGCATACGCCAACCGTGCGCTCGACCTTGGTGTCGTCTGCCTTCACGTAGGTAATGCGTAGGGCATGGCGGGCCGAGAGGCACCGCTCGACCAGCTCCTGTGCCCTCGAGCGCCTGCACGCGCGCTGGTGGAGGCGTGCGACGGTCACCTCCGAGAAGGACCTGTCGATCTTCGAGAGCGCCATGCGAAGGTCTTCGGCGTAGGGGAAGCTTGGTTCCGAGGCGAAGGGGAGAAGTGCCACATCGATGGTAAGGGCTTCGGTCGGAGTCAGGGCGTTCGGCTGCGCAAGGGAGGTCCTGTCAATCGCCCAGGCGGCTGCGCCCGCGGAGACGTCCCTCTTGACGACGAGGCCGCAGCGAGCCAGGCGATAGCGGTCCCTTTGGAAGGACTTTCTCCTCACCTCGTCGTCACGTCCGGGATAGAAGTTGTCATAGAAGTACGATGTCGGAAGCGGCCTCTTGGCGTTGATGAGGGCGATTGCAATCGCGAGAATACGCTGGGCCTCAAGGTCCGTCTCGTTTACCTTGACCATCATGTCTGATTCTTGCACGTTAGCAACCCCCAATGCGCGAAACCTAGGTATACCTGCGCTAATACTGGAAAACACAATGTCTTACACTGCATGACGAGCGGTATTACAGGCGATGCTACATATGTATGTATGCGGTATTGCAAGCGTGAGATGTACCGCAGGGAGCAATTTGACCGCCGGAGCCGTGCGAATGGCCCGCGTGCGCCGCCCCACGGGCAAACGGGCGCTGGGGAACCGCAGGACGCTGGACAGAATACATCTGTTCGGAAGCAGTCTCATGGTCGAAGCCGTCTCATAATCGGTCGCGTCCGAGGGATCCGTATCCCGTTGGCGAAGATGCGCCCGCCTCTCCCGCCTGACGCGAAGGGGCCTGCCTGCAGCCGAGCCCTGTCGCCCCGCCGGGCCCCAGCAGGGCAGACGCAACCTGCTAGACGTATACTCAAGAAACGAATGCGACGAACCGCTGCACCAAAGAGGTACCCACGAATTCCAGGTAAGGAAAACCAATATGGCCAAGACGCGCGATTACATGGACTATCTCGATGACGAGATTGGTATCGCTCCCGCAAACAGCCAAGAGGAGTTCCAGGCCGCCGAGACCATCGTCGAGGTGATGAAGGACCACGGCCTCGAACCGTCGATCCAGGAGTTCGACACCCATCCCCTCGGCAGGCTCATGCCGCAGGTCGTTTCCCTCGTGCTCTTCCTCGCGCTTCTGGTGTGCGGCGTGGCGAACGGCGCTCCCAAGGTCATCGCCTTCCTGCTCGCCCTGGTCTGCGCCGTCCTTCTCGCCATGAGGCACTTCGGGAGGAACGTGTTCGAGAACCTCGGTCCCGCGAGACGGAGCCAGAACGTCGTCGCGGTCCACCACGCGACGGGCGACAAGGTCGTCAAGGGTGCGCGCCCGATCGTCATCCTCGCGCACTACGACACCCCGCGACAGAACGTCCTGTACTCGAGCTCCCTCGCTCGCTACCAGTCGTTCTTGAAGCGCGCCGCCTTCCCGAGCACCTGCGTCGCCGCAATCGGGTCGCTCTTCCAGGTACTTGGCTTCGTTCCATCCGCCGTGCGCCTCTTCGTCTGGGTCATCGCCCTCGTAGCCTCGCTTCCGATCGTCGTCGTGGCGGTGGCGGCGATCATCGAGAACTTCGGCGCATACACCACCGGGTCCAACGACAACAAGTCGTCCGTCGCCGCGCTCATGGCCGTGCTCGCGAAGGTGCGTCCCGGAGAGGACCGCGTCGACGCAACCATCGAGGGCAAGCCGTACGTCCGTCGCGCGTCCGAGCCCGCCCCTAAGCCCCAGCCCGTCTACGAGGAGGTCCGCGGAGTCCGCCACGGCAGGGAGGTCCTCGAGTCGCTCGGCATGCTCCCGGCCGACTGCGAGATCGTGTACGAGGCCCCAAGGCAGATCAACGTCTCCGGCGACGCCGGCGACGAGGTGGCGGCGGCAGAGGCGTCGGCGTCGGCGTCGGAGCAGTACCAGACCGAGGCGGCCGACCTCGGCCACGAGCAGGGATTCGTCCAGCAGCCGCAGGCCGAAGAGAACACCTATGCGAGCTACGACGAGGAGGCCTACGCAGAGGGGGAGCAGCCGTACGACGAGACGCCCTACGACCAGACCGCGGAGCAGGAGGGCGCCGTCTCCTATGCGGACCAGGGCTACGACGCCGGCGCCTCGGCGGCGACGGATTCCGATGGCTATGGTCCCGTGGACGAGCAGGAGGTGCAGGACGTCGCGGGCCAATGGCCCGACGATGCGATGGCCAGCGACGGCCAAGGTGCGCAAGTCGCGGAGAAGGACGCGTATGGCGAGCTGTATGCCGAGGAGGCAGAGCCCGCCCCGTCTGCCGGGGCGCCCGGGAAGGCGTCTGACGTGGTGCACGGAACGGGCAAGAGGCTCCTCTCGCGCATCAGGGGTCTCTTCCATCGCGGCGACGGCGATCCCATCGCGATTCGCCGCGGCAAGGACCTCACCGACGGCGAATCGGTAGATTACAGCGAGTTCGAGGCGAAGTACGAGGGCGACGAGCTCGATGATCTCGACGAGCTCGATCGTCCCGCAGGTGCCTCCTTCGCGAGCGAGAAGAGGGTGGCGCCAGACGAGGCCCTTCTCCCGCTAACCCCCGACGACATGCCTCAGAACGCCGTGGAGGAGGATGCGCCCCTCGAGGAGGCCGACCTCGCCCCGGTCGAGGGAGTGGCCGTAGAGCCGGCGCAGACGGACGACGAAGCGACCGCCGTCGCACCAGTCGCCCCGGCGGAGGGCGAAGACGCGGCCGAGAAGGACGTCGAGGTCGTCTCCGTCGCACCCGAGGCGCCGGCCGCCATCCCGGACCCCATCCGCGTTGACGACTCCGACGTTCGTGACGAGCGCACGTCCCTCTCGGCCGCCGAAGGTCGCGACGAGCAGGTCATAACGACCCAGGCCCCCTCCGAGGCGGAGCAGGCCACCGCGCGCCGGGCGACCCGCAGGCAGCCCCGACCCGAGTCGGTACGCGTCGTCCAGGACGAGGCGCACGAGGTAGAGGCGGAGGTCCTTGTCGAGGAGGATTACGCAGACGCAGAGCCGGGCTCCTCGGAGGAGAAGGAGCCTGAGGGCGTGATTGCGGCGGCCGATCTCGACTGGGATCAGCCGGCCGTCGAGGACCCGGAGTGCCCCGCCGAGGAGCCCGAGGACGTCGTCGACCTCTCCAAGGAGGGCGAGGAGGTCCTGCCCGGGGACACCGCAGCCTTCAAGATGCCCGCAGAGGCTGACGTCGCATACGGGTCCGCGGACGCTTCCCTTTCCGAGGACTCATATGCCGGAGACGCGTATGCCGAGGACGTCCCCTACGACGAGGGCGCGCCTTTCGACGACGAGGCCTACGACGTGGAGGAGAACGGCGAGGGCCTGGACTACTCCGACGCCCAGTACGAGCAGATGGGGACGGACGACGAGGCCGAGAAGACCAGCTTCTCCGACCGCGTCCGGGGAGCCTTCTCGCGGCTGCGCCAGCGCCTCGCGCGCAGCGGCGGCCCTGCGGAGGGTGCAGACTCCGCTGCCACAGGCGACGCAGCCCCCGATCGGGAGGCGGTCGCCTCCTGCGATGACGGCTACGCGCCCGGCGACGGGTATTACGCGGACGAGCCCGAAGAGGCGGGCTACGACGACTACGACTCCGACTACGCGGACGCTGACTACGCGGACGAATCCCTGGAGGACGGCTATGCCGACCTTCCGGAAGAGGCTGGGGGGCCGGTCGACTCACCTGACGCCAATCCCCGGGACCCCGAGGGACGCGCTGCGGCCGCGAAGGCGGGAGGCGAGTGCCCCGAGCGTGAGGCGGGCGCAAGCCGCGATGAAGACGCCCGCCACGATGGGGACGTCATCCGCGAGGAGCTTGACGGCCGCGTGAGCTATCTCGAGCTCGGCGAGGAAGGGGAGGGCGACGACATCCTTCCCAAGGACACCTCCGGTCTCGACACCCTCACCGACCTCGATCTCGACGAGGACGAGGAGACCGTTCCCTCGCGACCCGCCCCGCGCCCGATCGATGACCCGAACTGGGGCAAGTCCACCTACGAGCCGCCTTCGACCACCCCCAACATCGCTCGCCGCGCCGCCCTCTTCGACCTTCCGGACGTCTCGTCCCGCACGAGCGACCCTTTGTCCGGCTCCAAGGACTACGAGGACGAGGGGGATCTCGGAGACTCCGCTGACGCCGTGGCGGAGGGACCCGCGGCCGACCTCGGAGACACCGCGGAGTACGACGCCACCACCGACGACCCCACCTCGCCGCTGCATGGCTGGAAGGGAGGGGCTGCGCTCAGGTCTGACCTGCGCGAGCAGGACGTCATGGCCCCAGATGACAACGCTGGCGCAGCGGCGTCCGTCGACGACTCCGCCGCCCCCGACGCGGCGCCCGCACAGAGCGCCGTGGACGACCAGGCCGTAGGTGCCGAGGACGCGCCTGCCGAGGACGCGCCCTCTGCAGTCGACGAGGGCGACCTCCAGGACGCCATCCTTGGCCTCGGGGACGACTACCTCATCGCGCACGACATCTGGTTCGTCTGCGTCGGAGGATCCGAGATGGACCACGCCGGCGCGCGGTCCTTCGTCGCCAACTTCCGTCGCGACCTGCGCGGCGCCTTCCTCGTCAACCTCGACAGCATCGGCGCCGGCCAGCTCGTCACGCTCACCAACGAGGGCTACGACGAGGGGCGGCGCGCGGACCGCAGGAGCTCGCGCCTCCTCACGCAGACCGCGTCCGACCTCCAGATACCCGTGGAGAAGATCGACTACGGCTGGGAGGAGACCGACGCGACCTGCGCCATGCGCGCCCGCGTCCGGGCCATCACCGTCATGGGCATGGACGAGAACGGCCTGCCCGCCCTCTCCCACACGGAGAACGACGTCCCGATGAACGTCGACCCGAAGCAGGTGTCCTCGGTCGCCCGCCTGATCTGCGAGTTCATTCGCAGGTCGTAGGGTATGGGCGGGCCGCAATGCGGCCCGCCGCCTGCCCCGCGTCCTTCTCCGCGCCCGGGCCGCGCCTGCCCGGCTCCTTTCTGTGCGGGTTTCCAAATCTCGTACCGACCACGTGATTGTGTGCTAGAATCCCTTCTACATGCGGGCATCGCCAAGTGGTAAGGCAACGGCTTCCCAAGCCGTCATCCGCGGGTTCGAATCCCGTTGCCCGCTCCAGAGCACCTACAGGCCCCTTCGGGGGCCTTTTCTGTTGGGAAGATCTCCAGGCCCGGGAGTGCGGATCGGCCGCGCGCCCGACCGAAAGGAAGCACCATGACCACAATCCAGCGAGAAGAGCCGCCCGCCGGCGAGGGGGAGGGGCTCCAGCTCCAGCTCGACCGATACGCCCGCCTCATCGTGAGGAGGGGTGTCGCCCTGCAGCCTGGCCAGGAGCTCGTGCTCACCGCCCCCGTCGAGCGCGCCGACTTCGCGCGCAAGGTGACCCGTGCGGCCTACGAGGCCGGTGCGAGCCACGTGACCGTCCTGTGGGCGGACGACGAGATCACGCGCCTGACCTACCAGAACGTCGACCTCGAGTACTTCCGCCACACCCCCTCGTGGAAGCGCGAGCAGCTCGACTCGCTCGCCGAGGCGGGGGCCGCCTTCCTCTTCCTTGAGGGGCAGGACCCCTCAGCCCTCGCAGGCGTCGACCCGGCGAAGCCCGCCGCGGCCTCGCGCGCCCGCAACAGCGAGTGCAAGGCGTTCCGCTCCGGCCTCGACTTCGGCCGCAACACCTGGTGCATAGCCGGCGTCCCCATCGCCGCCTGGGCCAAGACGGTCTTCCCCGACCTCGGCGCCGACGAGGCCCAGCTCAGGCTCTGGAGGGAGATCCTGTGCGTCGCCAGGTCCTCCGGTACCGACCCGGAGGCTGAGTGGGACGCGCACAACGCGACCTTCGAGAGGAACAAGTCGCTGCTCAACGGCTACGCCTTCGACAGGCTGCACTATCGCGCCTCGAACGGCACCGACCTCACGGTCGGGCTCAACCGCGGCGGCATCTGGGAGGGAGGCGCGGCGACCACGGTCGACGGCGTGAGCTACTTCCCCAACATCCCGACTGAGGAGGTCTTCACCACGCCTGACCGCACCCGCGCGGACGGGATCGTCTTCTCAGCCATGCCCCTGGTGCACGCCGGTCAGATCGTCCGAGACTTCTGGCTGCGCTTCGAGGGCGGTCGCGTGGTGGAGTACGGGGCAAAGGGCGGCTACGAGGTGCTCAAGCAGATCGTGGACACGGACGAGAACGCCTGTCGTCTCGGCGAGTGCGCGCTCATCGCCAAGGATACGCCCATCCGCCAGAGCGGCATCCTGTTCTACGACACGCTCTACGACGAGAACGCGAGCTGCCACCTCGCCCTGGGCATGGGCTTTCCCGAGTGCCTCGCCGGCGGCCTCGACATGTCGAAGGAGGAGCTCCTCGCGCACGGCGTGAACCAGAGCCACACGCACGTCGACTTCATGATCGGCACCGACGACCTCAGCGTGACGGGCGTGACGCCCGAGGGCGGGGAGGTGCCCGTGTTCGTCGACGGCACCTGGGCCTGGGGCGCGTAGGGGCGCTCCGCCTGACGGCCCGACTTCGGGCCAGGTGGTTGTCAGAGTGGCGTGATAGAATCACAAGCGCGCGCCCTTAGCTCAGTTGGTAGAGCAGGGGACTTTTAATCCCAAGGTCGTGGGTTCGAGGCCCACAGGGCGCACCAGAGAACACGCAGGTCAGGGCACTAGCCGCTCTGGCCTGCTTTGCTATGTCTGCAACGTCATCTGCAATAAGGCATGGCTGGACGTGTCGGTCGCGAACACAGGAGATGCACGCCCGCCGCGCGCACGATCCTCGCGGCCCCTCGTCCTTCTCGCACGAATGTATCCTGCATGTTTCGGTTGGCGGCGAATAGACGGATTCCCGGTCGCGTGATGGCGATTCGGCCTATGATGCAGGGCACGGAAAGGCACGGAGCCAGAGGGCAGACGTGCAAGCTGCAGCCGTGTGCAAGAGCACACGCCACTCGCTTTTGAGGAGGCCACGCCATGAAGCGTATGTTCGCGAACATGCTCCACGCCAACGCGAACGAGGTCTCCCTGCGACGCCGCGCCATCCGCATCTCGCAGCGACGATAGGCCGCACCAGCGGCGACGCTGCGCCCGCGCCCAGAGGCGCGCTTGGCAAGCAACACCCCCTTGCAACAAGGACCCGAGAGCGTCGGGAGGCCCCGTAGAGGTCCTCTCGTCAGGCAGAAGGCCCGGCCCCGTCCGCGGGCGCGCAAGCCCAGCGTCCTGGCCGGCAGGTCATCAACCTCGCAAGAAGCCAACCATAAGGAGAGCATCATGGCTGAGAAGGAAAAGGTAGTCCTCGCGTATTCCGGTGGTCTCGACACCTCCGTCATCGTCAGGTGGCTGCAGACCGAGAAGAACCTCGACGTCATCGCCATCTGCGGCAACGTCGGCCAGGACGAGAAGGACCTCGAGTGGGTCAAGGAGAAGGCCCTCAAGATGGGCGCGATCCACTCCGAGGCCCTCGACATGCGCGAGGAGTACTGCAACACCATCGTGAAGAGCGCCATCCAGGCCAACGGCGAGTACGAGGGCGTCTATCCGCTCCTCTCCGCCCTCTCGCGCCCGGTCATCTCCAAGCACCTCGTGGACATCGCCCACCAGTACGGCGCCACCACGATTGCCCACGGCTGCACCGGCAAGGGCAACGACCAGGTGCGCTTCGAGACCTGCATCCACGCGCTCGACCCCAGCCTCAAGATCATCGCCCCGGTCCGCGAGTGGGACCTCACCACGCGCGAGTCCGAGATGGACTGGGCCTCGCAGCATGACGTGCCCATCCCCGTCACCAAGAAGAAGCCCTACTCCATCGATGACAACCTCTGGGGCCGCGCCATCGAGTGCGGCGTCCTCGAGGACTCCTGGAACCAGCCGCCTGCGGACATCTGGACGATGACCGTCGACCCGACCGAGGCCCCCGACACCCCCGAGTTCGTCGAGATCTCCTTCGAGCAGGGCGTGCCCTCCGCGATCAACGGCGAGAAGATGGACCTCCTCCCGCTCGTGATCGAGGCCAACAAGATCGCCGGCCGCAACGGCTACGGGCGCATCGACATGATCGAGGACCGCGTCGTGGGCATCAAGAGCCGCGAGTGCTACGAGTGCCCCGGCTCCATGCTGCTGATCGAGGCCCACAAGGCGCTCGAGTCGATCACCCTCGACCGCGAGACCCTCAAGCTCAAGCAGCACATGGACCAGGAGTGGGCCAGCCAGGTCTACTACGGCTATTGGTTCAGCCAGGTGCGCAACGCCATCGACGCGTTCAACGCCTACACGCAGAAGTTCGTCTCGGGCACCGTCCGCTTCAAGCTCTACAAGGGCAGCCTGCTCATGGACGGCATCAAGAGCGACTACAGCCTCTACGACGAGAGCCTTGCGACCTACGGCGAGGGCGACACCTTCGACCGCACGGCCTCCAAGGGCTTCATCGACCTGCACTCGCTGATGACGAGCACCTGGTCCAAGGCCCAGGGCCCCGCGAGCGGCAACCAGCCGGCGTAGCGGAGTCGCAGCGCGCCGCCTGGGCGGCGCCAGGCCGGACGATGGGGAAGGGGACCTCGCGGCAGCCGCCGTGGGGTCCCTTTGGTTACAGTGGTGACGTGCGCGCACCGGCGCGCGGAGCGACAGGATGGGGTATCACATGGCACTTTGGGGCGGCAGGTTCGAGAAGGGCGTCGACCAGTTCACGCAGGAGTTCGGCGCCTCGCTCGAGGTCGACAAGAACATGGCGCAGCAAGACATCGCGGGCTCGCGGGCGCACGCCCGGATGCTGGCCCGGCAGGGCATCATCTCCGACGCCGACCAGCAGGCGATCGACCGCGGCCTGGCGGACATAGCGCAACAGATCGCCGACGGGACCTTCCCCTGGGACGTGAACGACGAGGACGTCCACATGGCCGTTGAGTCGCGCCTCACGGCGCAGATCGGCCAGCCCGGCGCCCGCCTGCACACGGGCCGCAGCAGGAACGACCAGGTGGCGACCGACATCCGCCTGCTCGCGAAGGACCTCACCGCGCAGCTCATGCGTGGTAACGTCGAGCTACGCCGCACCTTCGTGGACTGCGCGGAGCGCTACCTCGGCGTCGTGCTCCCAGGCTACACCCACCTGCAGCACGCCCAGCCGGTGCTCCTATCGCACCACCTCCTCGCGTACTACTGGATGTTCCAGCGCGACTACGTCCGCCTCGAGGCGGCTCTCAAGGCAGCCGACGCCAACCCGCTCGGCGCCGCGGCGCTCGCCGGCACGACCTACCCGCTCGACCGCGCCTACACCACGGAGCTCCTGGGCTTCGACCACGCGATCCCCAACTCGCTCGACGCGGTGAGCGACCGGGACTACCTGCTGGACCTCGAGTACGCCTGCAGCGTGAGCATGATGCACCTCTCGCGCCTTTGCGAGGAGATCGTGCTCTGGAGCAGCACCGAGTTCGGCTTCATCACGCTCTCCGACTCCTACTCCACGGGCTCGAGCATCATGCCCCAGAAGAAGAACCCGGACTTCGCCGAGCTCACGCGCGGCAAGACGGGCCGCGTCTACGGCGACCTCATGGCGCTGCTCACCACCATGAAGAGCCTTCCGCTCGCCTACAACAAGGACCTGCAGGAGTGCAAGGAGGGCCCACTCGACGCCGTGCGCACCCTCTCCGACTGCATGGAGATCGCGTCCGGCATGCTCGAGACGATGACCGTGCACGAGGACGTGATGCTCGCCCAGGCGCAGAGGGGCTTCACCGCCGCCACCGACGTGGCGGACTACCTGGCCAAGAAGGGCATGCCCTTCCGCGAGGCCCACGCCGTCGTCGGCCAGCTGGTGCTGTACTGCGAGAAGCACCACAAGGGCCTCGAGGACCTGACGCCCGCGGAGTTCAAGGCGGCGAGCGACCTCTTCGAGGACGACATCGCCCGTGACCTCGACCCCGCCGGCATCGCGAACGCGCGCAACACCTACGGCGGCACCGGCTCCGAGGCGGTGCGCGCGCAGCTCGCCGAGGCCCGCCAGTCGCTCCAGGCCGACGAGGCGTCCCTCGCCCCGGAGAAGTAGGGGCAAGGAGAAGGACCCGGCCCCCGGGCGGCGCCAGCGCGTGCGCCGCCGCCCGGGGGCCGCGAGAGCAGGAGGGCGCCCCGCGGGGCGCCCTCCGTGGCATCTCCGTCCGGACCGAGGTCCTTCTCGGCCGGGGCCTCTTGTCCGTGCTAGTTCCCGAAGAGGCGGTGTACCCGCCCGCGCAGACGATTGGCGCGCTCGCCCGTGGCGCCGGGGTCCCTGCGATAGATGCGCCCGTCGAACACGAGCACGTCACCCTCGTGCGTCGTGGTGGGGAGCTGCGCGCGTGGCACGTTGCGCATCAGTCCGAGACCGACCTCGACCACGGCGAAGCTACCCTCGAAGCGATCGACTATGACGCGTTCCATCTCTCGTCCCTTCCGCTCGAGCACCTACCGGGAAGCCGCCTCTCGGCGGCATGGATCGAGAAGGTCCTGGGGCTCGCGGCCACCAGCGCGCGTCGAGCGCCACGCCGTAGGGAGCCCGTCACTATCTTGGGATTATATCCGCCCTCCGCGAATCTGCATGGGAAACCGTGGCCCCGAACCTCGACGGTGACGCCGCGGTAGAATCTGAGGCGTCGCAAACGTCGGTGCGAAAGGAACGCGGATGATCGACCGCTACACCCGTCCCGAGATCGGGAACATCTTCACGCTCGAGAACAAGTACGCCATCTGGCAGGAGATCGAGGTCCTCGCCTGCGAGGCCCAGGCGGAGCTGGGCAAGATCGGCATCACCAAGCAGGAGGCCGCCTGGATCCGCGAGCACGCCGCCTTCAAGAAGGAGGAGGTCGACGCCATCGAGGCCGTCACCAACCACGACGTCATCGCCTTCCTCACCAACATGGGCTCCTACATCGACGCGGACGTGCCTGCGGGCGAGCCCAAGCCGAGCAGGTGGGTCCACTTCGGCATGACCTCCACCGACCTCGGCGACACCGCCCTGTGCTACCAGCTCAAGCAGGCGACCGAGATCATCCTCGCGGACTGCAAGCAGCTCGGCGAGATCTGCAAGCGACGCGCCCTCGAGGAGCGCGACACCCTCTGCGTCGGCCGCACCCACGGCATCCACGCCGAGCCGATGACCTTCGGCATGAAGTTCGGCTCGTGGGCCTGGGAGCTCAAGCGCGACTACGACCGCCTCTCCGACGCGCTCGACAACATCAGCTATGGCGCCATCTCCGGCGCGGTGGGCACGTACTCCTCGATCGACCCCTTCGTCGAGGGCTACGTGTGCGAGCACCTCGGCCTCAAGAGCGACCCGCTCTCCACACAGGTCATCAGCCGCGACCACCACGCCTACCTCGCCAGCGTCCTCGCGTGCACGGCGGCCACCTGCGAGCGCATCGCGACCGAGGTCAGGAGCCTGCAAAAGACCGACACCCTCGAGGCGGAGGAGCCGTTCCGCAAGGGGCAGAAGGGCTCCTCGGCCATGCCTCACAAGCGCAACCCCATCACCATGGAGAAGGTCTGCGGCCTCGCGCGCATCGTGAAGGCCAACGCCCAGGTCGCCTACGACAACGTGGCCCTGTGGCACGAGCGCGACATCTCGCACAGCTCCACCGAGCGCATCGCCCTGCCCGACAGCTTCATCGGCCTCGACCACATGTTCCAGTGCCTCATCCGCGTCATCGACGGCCTGATCCTGTACCCCGAACAGATGCTCAGCAACCTCAACAAGACCCGCGGCATGCTCTTCAGCTCCAAGGTCCTGCTCGCCCTGGTGGAGACCGGCATCACCCGCGAGGACGCCTACAAGGTCGTCCAGGGCAACGCCATGGCGACCTGGGCTGACATCCAGCAGTGCCGCCAGGGGCCGAGCTTCCGCGAGCGCCTCGAGGCCGACCCGGCCTGCACGCTCTCGAGCGAGGAGCTCGACCGCATCTTCGACCCGCGCTCCTTCCTCACCCGCGTGGACGTGGTGTTCGACCGCCTCGAGAAGCTCGAGTTCTAGCAGAGGGAGCCTCATCGGATGTCCTTGCGTTCCCGAGGGCGCGGCGAGCGTCCTGCCAGGCACAGCATGACGCGGCGGGGCCTCTTCAGGGGCCTCGCCGCCACGGGGGCCGCCGCCGCGTGCGCCGGCGTCCTCTCCGGCTGTACGCACCGCTCCGACGATGCGACCCCCGAGCCGACGGTCGTCTCGTCCGACTCCGCCACCTCCGTGCTTGACTCCTACCAGGAGGCCGACCTCTCCCTGTCCGAGGGCCCCTCGTGGAGCCTGCCCCTGGGGAGCGTCCTTCACGAGGCGGAGGGGACCTGGATCCCGGTGGTGCTCGCCGGCTCCTCCGCCTCGCCCATGGTCAAGGGCTGCGCCCTCTCGCTCGATGACGGCAGCCTCGCCGAGGTCATCCCCAAGACGCTGAGCTCGAGCCCGACGGCCGTCATCTACGACGTGCGCTGCTCCGACAAGGTCTACGCCTGGGTGGAGTACGACTACCTCACCGCGGACTGGGCGCTCTACTGCTCGGGCTTCTCCGCCGGCACGCTCAGCGGGGACACCTCCACGCTCTGGCAGGGCGGCGCGGACTTCGACCCTCCCAAGTTCGCGTGCACGGACAACGAGGTCATCTGGCAGGTCATGCCCTCCACCTCGGGCTCCAGGACGAGCGAGAGCTCCTACTGCTACCTCTGGAAGCTCGGACAGAGCGACGCAAAAGCGGTCGTCGAGTCCCCCGGACGCTTCGCGTGCGCGCCGGCCGTCTCGGACGGCACGGTGACGCTCGCCCCGCGCGTCCGGCAGAGCGAGGGCGTCTACTACGGCATCACCGCCTACAGCCTCTCCGACGACCTCTCGACGGTGGTCGACCAGCTCGTGATGCCCAAGGGCGTGAAGCCGTTCTACGCGGTGCGCATGGGCGACAAGTTCGCGCTCTCCGTCGAGGCCAGCTACGGCACTGGCGACCTCCTGAGCTCGATGGGCACCTACATCGGCACGGGCCAGGACGCCTCGGGCTTCGTCCGGCTCTCCCGCGAGCCCTCCGCCAACGTCGCGGGCAAGGACGGCACCTACGTCATCAAGAGCCGCGCCTCCTACTTCGTGGTGAACACCACGGCGTCGACCTACAGCGTCCTGTCCGCCACCAACCGCTGCATGGACTACGGGGAGTTCCCGGCGCGGGTGGGCAGGACCGACAAGTTCGTGACCTTCGCGACGGTCAAGGACGAGGAGACGGGCTACCCGTCCTCGGTCACGGTCCGCATCTTCACGCTGTAGGCCTCCACGTCCTTCTCGCCGTCTGCGCCCCCGCCGTGCCCGCCGCCGCCCGAGGACCTACCGCCTGCGGGCGGCTTCTAGTGCCTCGCCCCTTGGTGTATGGGGTACACTATTGGCTGTATATATGGGTTTTGTGCGGAATACCGCCGGCGGCTTCGCCGGCATGAAGGGTGTGGAGGGGCGCTATGGCTTCTGAGGAGAAGAGAATTCTTTTGGTCGAGGACGAGAAGACCATACGCGATGCCGTCGCAGCCTACCTCGAGAGGGAGAACTACTCGGTCCGCGGCGTCGGCGACGGCCAGAGCGCCGTCGAGGAGTTCGAGAAGCACTCGTTCGACCTGATCATCCTCGACCTGATGCTCCCCAAGCTCTCCGGCGAGCGCGTCTGCCGCGCCATTCGCGAGACCTCCAACGTGCCCATCATCATGCTGACCGCCAAGGGCGAGGTCGAGGACCGCATCATCGGCCTCGAGCTCGGCGCTGACGACTACCTGATCAAGCCCTTCTCGCCCCGCGAGCTCGTCGCGCGCGTCCGCGCCCTGCTGCGCCGCGCCCACACGGAGAGCGAGCCGCAGCTCGAGGTGCTCGACTTCGGCGACCTCGTCATCGACATCTCGGGTCACAAGGTAATGATCGACGACCGCGAGGTCGACCTCACGGCCTCCGAGTTCAAGCTCCTGACCACCCTCGCGCGCTTCCCGGGCCGCGTGTACACCCGCATGGAACTCGTGGAGAAGGTCCTCGGCTACGACTTCGAGGGCTACGAGCGCACGATCGACTCCCACGTCAAGAACCTCCGCGCCAAGCTCGGCGACGACCCGCGCAACCCGCGCTGGCTCTACACCGTCCACGGCGTCGGCTACCGCTTCGAGGCGGGGGATGCCGAGAAGGCCAAGCAGAAGCCGAAGGCGAAGTAGGCCGTGCGCCACAAGAAGGGCTCCGGCGCGCACGACGAGGCGCCCGCAGGCGCGAGCTCCTCGTCCTACAACACGATCAAGCCCAACCCCAAGCCCACCTACACCTACGCGACGAGGATGACGCTCGCCTTCGCGGGGACGGCGCTCATGACGGTCGTGGTGCTCGCGCTGGTTCTGGCCTACGTGTGGACCGGGCAGTTCCAGAAGTACGCGCGCGAGAACATGCAGCGCACGGCCGACAGCATGTCGGCGGCCATGGCCCAGCAGTATGAGAGCGACGGCCGGTGGTCGGGAGACGCGATGGAGTCGGTCCGCCACTCGGCCGAGCTGATGAACGACGTGGGCGTCCAGCTGCTCGACGTGGACGGCACCGTGCTCTTCGACGACACGAATCTCCCCCGGATCGACTCCGGAAGGGGCACCACCACGGCGACCCCGAGCGCCGAGTCGGTCGTCTCCTCGGACGTCATCACCTCGGCGGGCCAGAAGGTTGGGACGCTCCGCTTCTTCGCCATGGGCTCCGACGCCTTCTTCACCAAGAGCGACTCGGCCTTCCGCGCCAACTCCTTCGGCGCGATCTTCTCCGCAGGCTGCGTCGCCCTGGTGCTCGCCTGCCTGATCGGCTACTTCGTCTCGCGCGCCCTGACCCGCCCGCTCAAGCGGATCACCACCACGGCGAGCCAGATCCGCAACGGTAACCTCTCCGCTCGGACCGGCCTTGCGGGCAGGGACGAGATCGGCCAGCTTGCCGAGACCTTCGACGACATGGCCACCACCCTCGAGCGCGACATCAAGCTCGAGCACCGCCTCACGAGCGACGTGGCTCACGAGCTGCGCACGCCGCTGATGGCGATGCAGGCGACGGTCGAGGCGATGCAGGACGGCGTGCTGCCGACCGACGACGAGCACCTCGCCACCGTCGCGATCGAGGTCCGTCGCCTCTCGCGCCTGGTCGACGCCATGCTGCGCCTCTCGCGCATGGAGAACGGCAAGACGCCCTGCAAGAAGGAGAGCACCGACGTCGTCGGCATGGTCAACGGGCTCGTGACCTATCAGGCCCAGCTCTTCTCCGACAACGGTCTCGACCTCATCTTCGAGAACAACACGGGCTCCAAGGAGTTCTACGCGGAGCTCGACCCCGACCTCATCCGCGAGGCCACCGTGAACCTCATGAGCAATGCGATGCGCTACACGCCCGAGGGGGGCACGGTGACCGTCTCGGTCGGCAAGACCCGCAGCGACGTGCTCATCTCGGTCAAGGACACCGGCATCGGCATCGCCAAGGAGGATATCCCGCGGGTCTTCAGCCGCTTCTGGCGCTCCGACGCCAGCAGGGAGCGGGTCGCGGGTGGCCTCGGCGTGGGCCTCTCGCTCACCAAGGAGATCATCGACCGGCACAACGGCACGATTAAGGTGGACTCCGAGGAGGGCGTCGGCACCACCTTCACCCTGGTGCTGCCGATCGGCCACCGCGAGCTGCGCGAGCGCCTCAAGGCGAGCCAGCGCCAGTAGGGCCCCTCTGCATGGAATCCCTGTTGGTCGCGGCTGAGCGTCGCCTTCGCGGGCACATCTACTACAATCTATGGCGTCTGTGTCCTAGGAAGGGGTAGCTATGTCAAAAATCGAGGCACGTCCCGATTCTCACGGCAAGGTCCGTGACATCTACGACTGCGGGGACAGCCTGCTCATGGTCGCGAGCGACCGCCTGAGCGCCTTCGACTTCATCCTGCCTGACGAGATCCCCTACAAGGGTGAGATCTTGACGCGCATCTCCGCGTTCTGGTTCGAGAAGTTCAAGGACCTCATCCCCAACCACGTCATCTCGACCGACGTGAGGGACTATCCCGCCGAGTTCCAGAAGTACGCCGACTACCTCGCCGGCCGCTCGATGCTCGTGAAGAAGGCGCAGACCGTCCCCATCGAGGCGATCGTGCGCGGCTACCTCACCGGCTCCGGCAAGAAGACCTACGACCAGGACGGCACCGTTTGTGGCATCAAGCTGCCCGCCGGCCTGGTGGAGGCCTCGAAGCTCCCCGAGCCGATCTTCACCCCCTCGACCAAGGCCGCGCTGGGCGACCCCGACGAGAACATCTCCTTCGAGCGCTGCGCCGAGCTGGTGGGCGAAGACACCGCCACCAAGCTTCGCGACGCCTCCCTCGGCATCTACAAGGCTGCCTCCGAGTACGCCTCCACGCGCGGCATCATCATCGCTGACACCAAGTTCGAGTTCGGCTTCATCGACGGGCAGTTCTCCATCATCGACGAGTGCCTGACGCCCGACTCGAGCCGCTTCTGGCCCTCCGAGGGCTACTCCGAGGGGCACGTCCAGCCGAGCTACGACAAGCAGTACGTCCGCGACTGGCTCAAGGCCAACTGGGACATGCAGGGCGAGCCGCCCCACCTGCCCCAGGAGGTCATCGAGGGCACCTCGAGGCGTTACCAGGAGGCCTACCAGATCATCACGGGCGAGGAATTCAAGCCGGCGAAGGAAGTCTAATGTCACTGCGCGACACCATCCAGGGAGCACGCGAGGAGGTCGGCGCCAACGGCGTCCTCTCCCGCAAGGACAAGGAAGAGAAGCCCGCGGAGGACGCCGAGAAGGACGAGGGCGAGAGGGGCGGCTTCAGCAAGAGGTCCGTCTCGCGCGCCAAGCCCGCCCGCGAGGCCGCCGCCGGCGTCCGCGTGGTCGACGCCTCCGGCAGGACTAAGAGCAAGAAGGGTACGAGCGAGCCTAAGACCAAGGAGGAGAAGAAGGCCGAGCGCCGCCGCGAGCAGGAGCTCAACGACAAGCGCTTCACGGTCTCCGACGCCATCCTCAACCAGAACCCGGACTACCTTAAGTACCGCCGTACCTGGTGGATCCTGCTTGGCACCGGCTTCGCGGCCCTGATCCTCACCTTCGTGACCAACATCGCCGATCCCGCTGCTGCCGCGGACGTGAGGACCAACCTTGGCCTGGCGTCGCTCATCCTCATCGTCTTCTCCTATGTCGCGATCATCGCGGGCTTCATCTACGACTTCCGCAAGATCCGTCCCCTGCGCAAGCAGGCCGACGCCGCCGCAGCCGGCATGAGCCTCAAGAAGCTCAACGGCACGGTCGACGATCTCCGCAGGAAGAAGATGGCCGAGGAGGCCGCTCGCAGCTCCCAGAAGGCCGCCAAGCGCTCCAAGTCTCGCTTTGGCAAGAAGCAGGCGACCGGCGCCGACGCAGCGGATGAGGCCGAGAAGGACGCCAAGTCCGACAAGGCCGTGAATTGAATTTCGAAAAGCAACACCGTTGCACCAAGTCATGCAGGGACGGCAGATGAAATTGGAGGCAGGACGGATTCCGCATCCATCCTGCCTCCGGCGA